>Ga0194121_10000937_pt1 | contig 50997 bp, 46 predicted proteins | sample TA2MahCa50mmetaG_FD_148609 | JGI IMG/M metagenome (GOLD analysis project Ga0194121, IMG submission 148609) | Freshwater microbial communities from Lake Tanganyika, Tanzania - TA2015020 Mahale Deep Cast 50m | ecosystem: Environmental > Aquatic > Freshwater > Lake | place: Tanzania: Lake...
TCCAGCACACAATCGAGCTCGCCTAAATAAGGGTCCTTCCAGCTATCCTTCCCCAGGATACAACGGCTCTGTGGATCGCTATAGAGGCCGACTGTCGCCGACCTCGGCGCATGGCCTGCCACTCTCCAGGTCCGGCGCTGCCGGAGATAGTTCCGCAGGAGCCGCAGGCTCCATACGGCGCGCGCGCCTGTGCCCAAGATGATGGCCTTCAAGCATTGAGGCCACAGAGATGGAACTCCCACGAAATGAATATCGGACGAACCGCCATAAGCAGATTTAAGCTGACGAAACAACCAGGAATCTTCCAGTATCACAACCAACTGGTGGCCTATTGCCTCAGAGCCCTTGACAAGATCTGCAAACAGATGCTGGTAGCAGATCAAGAGAAAAAGCTGAGAACGCACCATATCCTTCCAGGAACAAGAACTCGACCACCATGCAATCTGATCCGGCTGAAACTTCCCGAACTCGGCAATAAAGTCCAAAAACGGCTGCCGCAACGACTCGGCAGCCTCATGCAAGCGGTTACACAAGGAGAATCTTCGATCCTCTCCCAACTGAAAAGCGATGGCAGCTTGCCTGTCGCTGTCTTTCCCCAAATAAACCCATTGGGATCCTGGTTCCATGAGGCCGGCAAGCTGCCGGATACAGCCCGGGGTCCCAACGATAACGCGGGTCATACCAGCGCCTCCAGCTCGAAGAGTGTGGAGATCACCGGCACTGAAGAGGCCGACCAATCGTGCAATCCCGATCGGCGGGCGATGAACCCGATGCCATTGGCCTCCGCCGCTTCAAGATCATTGGTGGAATCTCCGACCAGGACCGTTTCATATGTTTCCAGGCAGTGCCGTTTGATGAGCCGGCGGACATTCTCGGCCTTTTCCACCGGTGAGCCGACGCATTCCACAAAATACGGCGCCACGCCCCGTTCCGCGATGATCCCGCGCAGTTCGGCCTCATCGGAGCCCGAGACGACAAACAAGCGCCGCGGCCCCTTCTGCTTGATGAATTCCAGGGCTCCGGCGACCCAGGAGGCTTTCACGATCCGATCCCTGACGGCCCGCGAGAACTGCCCGGCGAGATGTTCGATGGTCGCCTCATCCGGCTCTTCCCCGCGAATGTTTCGAAAGAAATGCCGGAATTTCGCGTAGCGCGACAACCCGCCATTGGCCTCATGGAAGGCGATCAAGGCCTCGACCTGCTCGCGCGGATAGGCCCGGAGCACCATCCGGAACCCGTCGGTTCGTTCCGGATTCGACTCGACCAGCACACCGTCGAAATCAAACAGGACGTTACGGTAACGCACGCTCATGAACGGCCAGAAACTCCCGGCGTGCCCGGTCCAGATCCGCGGGCGTATCGACGCCGAAAGACCGGGTGGTCACCTCCACCATCTTCACGGGAATACCGTGCTCGATGAACCGGAGCAGCTCGATCTCCTCCGCCGCCTCCAGCACTCCGGCCTCCAGCTTGCTGAAGGCCAGAAGGGCCTCGCGCCGGATGGCATAGACGCAGACCTGCCGGAAGTATGCGGCGGCCGCCGGATTCTTCGGATACGGCACCGGCGCTCTGGAGAGACAAATGGCCCGCCCGGACGCGGTCTTCAAAACCTTGGGGACGGTCGCATCAATCACGTCCTGAATAAGCGTAACGCGAGCGCAGAGATTCACGACGTCATACTCCTTTTCCTCTCCTAGACTCCGAACCGCCACGTCGATGGTTTCCGGCTCGATCAAGGGTTCGTCCCCCTGGATATTCACGAAGATTTCCGCGGGATGGGTCATGGCCACTTCGGCAAGCCGGTCCGTGCCCGTCCGATGTTCCGGTGAAGTCATGACGCCGGGGATGGACAGAGACTGGAGCACGCGCATGATCTCCTGGCTGTCCGTGGCCACGACGACGTCGTCGAGAGCAGCGGCCGCGCGGGCAGCCTCATAGACTCTGGCCACCATCGGTTTGCCATGCAAGTCAGCCAATGGCTTTCCCGGAAACCGCGATGATTTCATGCGGGCGGGAATGATTCCGAGAACGTTCGGTTTCAATGTGCGGCTCACGGAGTATTCAGCTTCCGTCAATCAGACAAATAATTGTCGAGAGCCCGGTACAGCCGTTGGTGGGATGTCGGCGTCAGGATGACGAGTGTGCGGTTACGCTTGTCCAGCATGGCCATCGTCCGGTCGAGCCCCAGGCATACACCCTTGTGTTGGTCAACCAGCAAGGAGGAATCCTCCGTGCCGATCTCGCCACGGTAGAAATGGAAGGAATCTGCCTCCATGCCTTCCTGATAGCCATCCATCCCAGCAACAAAAATCGCCTTCGCCCCCATCAACACCGCCAGCGATACGCTCGCCACGGCGACGTCTATATGGGGCACCGAAATCACGTAACCATCATCCTCCAGCGGCATCGCGGTGTCCCTCTGCCGTAGATGGACCACTTCAAACGTCCGCGAGGTCTGTTCCCGAACGAACGACGTTTCGAAGAAATCAGCCAGCATCAGCTGGCTCTTTTCGTGCACCGTGCCGACATATTGGAAGAACCTGAATCTGTTTGTGAACACATGATAGTGAGGAATGAACAGATCGCCGAGGTTGTTGTTTCCGAGAATGACCGGATTATATTTCTGGATGAAGCGTTCGACTCGATCCCGGTGGGATCTGAGGGAGGGGCCATTGGCCAGGATCAGGAACGGTCTTCCCTCATGTCGCCGCACATAGCCTGGAGGGGTTTCGCTGAATTGCCCCACGACCTGACCCTCGCGGCTGAACCCAGCCATGCTATGCAAGCTCAACGCCTCGGTAGTCACGGTCGGCGCCGGAAGTCGCTTCTCAACAACCTTTCCCGACTGCAAGACTTTCTGGAGGATGTCCCTTGAGAACGTGGTGCTATCCTCGATCTTCGACACCGCCCGCATGACGTTCCAAAGATCCTCGACCAGGAACTCGCCATGATCGAGCAAGCGCGCGCAATAAGAAGGGTGCACGTCAAACACTGCGGAGATGAGCCCCGCAAGACTGTAGCCCCAGCGCTCTTTCTGGTGCATGGACACGAATGACGACCGGATCACTTCGAGCAACGGCAGGGCGTTGTAGCGCTCAGGACAGAGGTCCTGGAGATAGGAGATGAGAATCTCCAGCGGCAAGTTGCCAACACCTCGGCCCATGCCATAAATGCTGGCGTCCACGTAACTTGCCCCGCGTTCCGCCGCCGTGAGACAGTTTGCGAAGGCCATCTGCATGTTGTTATGGGCATGAAACCCGACCCGGACGCCTTGAATTTCGAGAAGCGCGCTGATGATCCGGCTGACATGTTCAGGAAACAGCGATCCGAAACTGTCCGCAAAGTACAGGTTCCGCACCGAAGAACTGCGAACGAGTGTCTTGGCTTCCTCCAATTGTGACGGGGAATAGTGGCTGATGGCCATGAGATTCAGGAAGACTTCGTAACCCAAGGAGCCGATGTGCTCGGCGAATTCGATTGCCGGCCCCAAGGTCTTGCGGTACGTCGCAACTCGAACGGCTGCCACCGGGCTGCTTGTTTTGGGAATGAAATCCTGCCTCGTGGCCCGGCCGTAATCCACCATGATGGTCGGCCGCGCACCCGAGATCATTCCCTCGATCACTGAGGAAACCCGTTCATCGTCGCACCGGGCCCATGGTCCGACCTTGTGATAGTCGGGACAGGACGGTCCAACCCGATAGCCGATTTCAAAATAATCCACCCCAGCGAGAGAGCTGGCACGATAGGCTCGGCGAACGAGATGCTGATCGAACTGCCAATTGTTGATATGACCACCGTCCCGAAACGTACAATCGAGCACCTTAAGCTTCTTGAGATTGTCGTGATTCATCGGCTCTGCCTCATCCTCATGCCACGGAATCCGTCACAAGCCGTTCCAGAAATGCCTCCAAGGTCGCTCGCTCGCACTGATGAAACGTGCAGGGATGGGGGAAGGTGCCCTTGGCTCTGAATTGTTCCGCGTGGGGCTCGTGAATATCCCCTTTGTGATTCACAAACTGCCCCCACCACCCCAGGCTGTTATAGCTCTTCGGCTCGCCGATGTCTCTCCAGTTCGGCGGAAACAGACTTCGAAACGGCGGATAGTCGTTCAGCCACGTGCCGCTCTTGATGTGGGTGGCTTCGGGATGATGCTTCCCGCAATGGCGGACTAGCTCATAGAGCTCGCGGGCGCGCCCAGCAAGGCTCTTAAAAGGCGCATCCGGCATGACGGCGTTGGTAAAGTGCAGATCCAGCACCCCGTCGGTGACGTGATAATAAAAACACCCGAAGCTCGCCTCCCGGCGGTATTCCACCAGTGGCAACCCCCTATCGATTCGCTCCACCAGGGACGGCCAGAGAACCTGGATCCCTGCTTCCTCCAGGTCGGCCGAGGGCGCCCCTCTGGACAGATGGCGCGCAAAGACGTTCTCCAGTTTTGCTGAGCAGTCAATCCAGGCTGGCTTCAGACGTTGGGTCTCTGCCTCATCAGTCAGGTTGAAGAACGACGTCTTCCGGTAAATATCGACGTAATCCGCAAGCAAGACGGGAAAGGCAATTCTTTTCACGGAGGCAAGACGGTACATGAACGACAGCATGAGCTTGACGATTTCGCGGATATAGTTGAGCTGCACCAGTTTGGGAGGCATGGCGTACTGCAGGAAAGAGCGAAGCGACCTTATGACTGGGTGACCGCCCAGCGGACGAACTGGCGAACGCCCTCGGAGGGACGAATCGTCGGCGAAAAGCCGATGGCGGTACGCAGGGCCGAGACGTCGGCGCAGATGCCGAAGAGATCCCCCGGAGTGCCCGCTGCCGCCTCGATCTCAAGCTTGTCGCCTATACCGAGCTCATCGGCGATCGTGGAGATCAGCTCCTTGATCGTGAGCGATTGGCCGGATCCGACGTTGAATGTCCCCATCGCCTCCTTCCGGCTGGCGCAGAGGAGCCACGTCTTGACGACGTCATCGATATGCACCAGGTCGCGGAAGCGGTCCAAGGATCCCCGGGATACCGCCTTGGGGCTTTTCATCAGCATGGCTGTGAAGATGCTGACAAGGCCCTGATCCGTCCGGGCCAGATTCTGCCCGGGCCCGTACACGTTGAACATACGGAGATTCACGAAGGAGATGCCACGCTCCTTGCAGAACACCTCCACGAGGCGCTCGTTGGCGAACTTGCCGATGGCGTAGTGCGAGATAGGCGCACAGGGAAGATCCTCTCGGACCGGGTTCTGTTCCGGCCGCACATTTCCGTAGACGTTCATTGAAGATGCATGTATGACCCGCTTGACTCCTGCACGAACAGCCAATTCCAGCGCATTGTAGGTCAGGCGGTATCCGTCCGCGATCGTGCCCACGGGATCTTTGGCTGACGACATTCCCGATGAGGGGCCGGCCAAATGCATGAGGCAATCCGTCTCCGAGAGAGTGAGGCCGGCCACCGCGGCGCTGTCCCTCAGGTCGACCTGGAGCAGATCCGCGCCGGGCAACGTCCTCCCGACGGACGTAGTCAGGTTATCGCACACGGTGACCCGATGCCCTTCACTCAGCAAGCGGGTGCCAATGCGGGAACCGATGAATCCCAGGCCGCCGGTCACAACACAATGCATCAACCCTCCTTCCCTTGAAGGACTTCAAGGAGCGCGTGAAGAAACCGCGCCATCATGTCCGGCGGGCCGCATGTCACGAGGATATACCGGTCCAGCGGCGCCGCATACCCTCCCTTGACATAGACTTCCTTCGCTTCCAGCGCCTTCACGACCGCACGCGCCTTGACGCCGTCGCCGAGATCGATCAGGACGTTATTGCTCACGCTGCCCCAGGCTTGCAGTCCGTGCTCCATGGCCGCACGCCGAAGAAAATCTCGACCGGTGCAGACGGCCTCGATGCTGGGCCTGACATGGCTGTCGAAACAGTCCAATAGCACCGATCCAGCATGCATGGACAGCGCGTTGGCCTCATGCGCCAGTCGAAACCCGTTCAGCGGCGCAAGCGCCTTCGAAGATCCGACGACATATCCGAGTCGAAGCGAGGCTGCCCCAAATGCCTTGGAGAAACTCCGCATGACGAGGAGGTTGTCGAACTGATTGATCAGCGACAACGCAGTGGGTCCGCCGAAGAAATGGTAGGCCTCATCGACCGCGAAAAGGATGCCGCGGTCGCGGCAGTAGCCGGCCATGTGTTTCAGAGACTCCAGATCGAAGCAATTCTCGACTGGCTGGCTGGGATTTGGCAGGAAGACGACCTTGGCCCCATCCGGGATCAGCGAACAAAACTCGACGGCCGGCATGAATCGATCGGGGACGTACGTGATCTGCTGCAGCTTCAGGCCGAAGATTCGGCCATAGACCTCATACATCGCGTAGCCGGGAGTCGAGACGAAGGTGTCACCGGCATCGCAACAGAGGGACAAGATCGTACGTATGGCCTCGTCGATCCCTGATGTCAGAAGCAAGTTTTCAATCGGGACGCCGAGAAACCTGGCCAGCCTTGTATAGAACGGTCCCGCGTCCGGATAGCGTTGAAGCAGATTTTCCGGCACGCTCGTGAACATGCGTTCCAGCAGATCTTTGGACCAGTTGTCCGGTTTCTCGTTGCGATGCAACCGCAGGGTGGCCGGCGTGTCGCGTCGCTCGGGGATACGTGTCCGACGAAGATCGTACAGGTGCCTGAATTTTTGCAGGTACATCAATCTCCCGGGAGCGCTGATCGAATCAGGCGAAAGGATGTTCGCGCTTACAAGCCGGCGCGTATTAGCAGGTGATATCTTCGGTAGCTGCCTTCGCGGGGGTGTCGTAGATGCGGGTCGAAATGCACGCCTTCTTCGTATATTTGAAGTCGTGATCGAAAAATCTCTCATAGTACCGTTTGGACAGCTCTTCGAATTTGGCGTTGCCCTCAGGCGTAAATTTTTCGGCCAGCGCAATCTCCGGCCATTCCTCTTTCGGAAATTTGACGTACAGACTGAAGGTACGAACCAGCGCCATGATCTCCTGACGGCTAATGGTCGGCATATTCAAGGCAAAGGTGCCGATGATCGGCGCTCCGGTCTCGTCATCCTCCTTGATATATCCTTTGTCCAGGGCATCCTTACGCATGCTTGTCCCGCGGTACGGCGTGAAGTAATAGGCATTCACGCTGTCCGAGCAGAGTTGACGGTTCAATTCGATCGTGTCGAAGATCAATTCGCGGGTTTCTCCCGGGAATCCCAATATATTGTTGATCGTGATTGGAATGGTGGATTCACGGAACAGCTTGAAGACTTCGATGATCCGGTCGTTGGAAAAGCCCTTGCCGACCATCTTATTCCGAAAGTCTTCGTTTCCATGTTCAAGGCCGATGGAGATTCGATTGCAATTGACCTCCTCGAGCGCACGAATGCGCTTTTCATTCAACGTCTCGACGCGCGTTTGCATCCAGAAGGGAAGTTTGATCTCTCGATACATTTTGACAAACTCGTCGAACTCGCCGTCTCCCATCGCCAGAAATGTTTCCGAATTGAAATAAATATAGTTGATTCCGTATCTTTTGATGTACTCGTCGAGTTCTTCCCTCACCTTGGACCAGGACCGTCGGCGGAAGTAATACTGGCCTGTATTTTCCCGATAGATATTGACCAACGAAGGAGCTTCGCAGAATCGACACTTATAGGGGCAGCCTCGGTCTGTCTCAATCGGCCCCATTCGCACGATCTTGCCTTGCATGGGCCGATAGAATCGCTCCTTCTCAAAAAGGTCAAAATCGCCGAACGGCACGTCATCCATTGGAATAGGAGGGTTCATGGAATTCTTGATCAGCTCCCCGTCCTTTTTCACCCACAGATTCTTGACGGTCGAATAATCCTCGCCCTTCCACATCCTGGTCGCTAAATCTACGATCGCGTATTCCCCCTCTCCGACGCAGATCATGTCCACGTCCGGTGAGCTCAACGGGACCTCCGGCGCCAGCGTCGGAAACACACCGCCGACGATGACCGGGACGGGATGATCGGCGACCGCTTGGAGCAAGGCCTTCGCCTGTGGCCACGTGTCTTCGACGACCGTGACGCCGATGAGATCGGGCTTGAACTCCTCGACCTTCTTTCTGAAATCGTCCACGTAGTTGGTAGGCTTGAATCGCACGCCGAAGTCTTCGAGTTTAAACTTGCGGACCTGCAACCATTCCACGCGGACCTCGTCGATGGTTTTCTCGGACGTCCGGTAAAATGTCGTGTCGAACAAATCCACGATGAAGCCATTGCGTTTCAGGCAGGCCGTCAAGATGCCGATGTTCGTCGGCAACAGGTTGACCATGGAATAATTGGGATAGACGAGCAGGACCTTGAATGGCTTCGGCGTAGGATCGTGGAGGAGCGTCGGAGGCGTGACGTGATTGAGGACCTCAAATTCCGTGGTGTCCCTCAATTTGTCCATGTCGAGCTCTCCTTCTTCCTCGTTTTCAGGCAGCCAATTCCTGGCGACCCCAGCCTGTGTTTCTACGCTATTCCCGCATCAGGGTCAAGAACCAGGACCAATAGTTCGCTAGGCCAACTCTTTTCTGTACAGGCTCGAATAGACCCCGCCTTCTTCCAGGAGCGACGCATGCGTCCCCTCTTCCACGACCTTTCCCTTGTCCAGTACGATGATCCTATCGGCGCGAACAATGGTCGAGAGGCGATGTGCGATGAGAATGACCGTGCGATCATGCGCGATGCCAGCGATGGCATCCCGGACTAATGCCTCTGACTGATTATCCAGTGCGCTGGTGGCTTCGTCGAAAATAAGAATCTCCGGATCGCGAAGTAATGCTCTCGCAATCGCGATCCGTTGACGCTCACCACCGGAAAGTTTGAGACCTCGATCCCCGACGATCGTCTCGTACCCTTGGGGTGATCGCTCAATAAAGTCATGTGCATTCGCCTGCCTTGCTGCATTCTCCACCGCCTTCAAGGAGGCTCCTGGAGACGAGAATGCGATGTTCTCGCGGATGGATCCATGGAAGATAAAGGTGTCCTGACTGACAAATCCGATTTTGGCGAGCCATGACGATGGGTCATAATCCTGCAAATCGACACCGTCCACCGTAATAACGCCACTGGAAGGATCATAAAGTCTGACAAGCAGGTCGACGAGCGTAGACTTTCCGGCACCGGAAGGACCGACGATCGCGGTCGTCTCACCTCTTTTGATGTCGATCGATATGTCGCAGAGTGCTGGTCTGGATGAGCCATAGAAGAAACTCACGGTTTCAAACCGTATGCAGTCCGAAAGCCCTTTAAAGGAATGGGGAGTCCGACGATGAGCCACCTCGATGGCAGGCTGTTGAAGCATCTCCCCTACAACCCGCAGTGCAGGCGCGTAGAACTTTATCGTCAACCACCCCTGGCTGATTCTCGACAGATACGGGCCTGTACGAAAAGCCACGGCTGCGAAGACGGTGACAACGGACAGCACGGCGGTGGTGTCTTTGACGAGTCCAAGAGCCGGCAAGCATAGTAAAAGGGCTACGACTCCAATCCAGAAGAGCTCACTAACCCGCGCCGGCAGCAACATTCCAGACCAGTGTCGTGCATTGACGTCTTGGAACCGTCGAACCATCCTGTCGTATAGCTGCCGGATACGATCCTCCGCTGAGAATATTTTTATCTGGCGAATCCCGCTTGTCACCTCGGCCAGCAAGGCCATGGCGTCGGCCTCGAAAGTCTTACGCGCTTCTCCATCAGCATCGGCTCGACGCGAGAGCTTCCATGTAAGAAGGCCAAACAGTACCCCCATCAGAACCACGGCAGCCGTCACCTGCCACGAGACAATGACCAGCAGCGCAAAGAGTGCCAGCACCGACATGATTTGGGCGGCCTGATCGATTCCCGACCGGAGCATGATGGCCACGTGGTGGGGTTCGTTATAGAGACGCTGGACCAGGTTCCCCTGCTTGTTGTCCAGGAAGTATCGATAGGGATGATGCAACACCGAAGCCAGGACGTTCATACGGATCTCGCCGCTGATGGAAATCCACAAGGACGTCGACAATAGTTCCCGCAGGTATTGCACGCCGTTCTTCAGGGCGAATAACGCCATCAACGCCATGCCGAGAATAGCCAGTCTTTCGCTCATTGAATAGGAGGCCAGCCAGCTCTGATACAATCCGAAGATCCCCCCCTCCGACGACGCACCTGCGGCGCCGTTCGAGGTGAACGTTTGGGTCAGCGGCACCAACAGGCTAAAGCTGATTCCTTCCAGTCCCGATCCCACCATTACCAATATAACGATCGCCATAGACTTCCAGCGATGGCCACAATGAAGAACTCTCAGAACCGAGAGATGATCGCCCCTGGATTCCAACCTATGGGCAAACATCATGAATGCCGGGCGAACTCATACCCGGCAGACCTTGGTAGTGGCATGCCGGACTCGGACGAGAAAGAAGGTCCGCTATCGGTGCGGCAGGAGCGGACGATTGCCCTGGCCCCCCATCGCTCGCGATATTTCGAATTGCTGAAGTGGAGAGCGGCGTCCCGCCCGAGTCCTTTATCCAGACCTTCCAGATACCATTGGAGATATTCGCCGATTCTAATGTCTGCCTTCCCATCTCTAAACGGATCGATATCCTTCAGAAGTACGTCGTCCACAAGACCGAGCGTGGGCTGTTCCTCTGGAGCGTCGAAATACAGATTCAATTGGGTCCAGAGTTTATCTGGATCTTCAAACACCAGCCGGTCAGGACCAAGCCTGTAAAAACACGCCCACTCATCGAGTTCGCTCTCATGGAGACGGACATAGTCCAGATGGATGGCACGGTGGCCGGCCAAGGCCGCAAGAACCGTGGCAGAGTTGATATCGACCCCCACTGCAAAGTCAGCCGCCGCAGCGGCTTCGACCGGCATGACAGACCAATCCAGTACCTGGACTCTCCCTGTGGCGAGCGCCTTTTGGAAAAGGTCTCTGAGCTCCCGGCCTTCTTGCGCCCAGCGGAGGCTGTTGGGGCCCTTGGGTTTGATCATCATTCCCCAACGCGGATCCGAGGCAACGCGTTCAAGAAAGAATGCGTAAAATCTTTCGCACGGCATTGAGGTGTCGAACAAGGTGAGGATGCGTGTGGCTCCTTGACCGGTCAGGGCCGATCGGGCTTTCTGCACTTCCTTTCGAGGTTCGGCGCGATCGTATACTCCGGGAATGACGCACCCGGATAGCAGAACGTTGGGAACAGAACCACCTGAGGCATCGAGAATTCCGACGTGATGCATACCCCAGGCAAAGAAAACCTGATGAAGGCGTGCGTGATACGCCACAGGCCAGTGATGATTGCTCCAGTGATATCCGATGCGGGCGGCTCCAGCCATTTCACACGCAACAGACCAGTGGTCCACCTCGCTATCGTTATGATGAAGGAGCGCCCGAATGTTGAAGCACTTCAGGAACTCTTCCCCCTCATGTGCATCATTCACCAAACCCATGACGCGACAAGCCATCCATTGTCCACTCTTCCCGCGCGTGAAGCCCCATAAGAAGACTTTGAACAGTTGGCCAATCCGTTTGAGACAGGCGTGTCCATTTATTGATGGCTGCCAGAATAAATGCGGAGAGTCCCCAACGGCACTTTTGTTTAGGACAGCGCACTCGATTCCCAACTCTTCCGCAGTCTTGACGATTGCCCTAGACGCCGGCTGATCCGGACGATCAAAGAACAAGACCAGCCTCGTTGCAGGAATTTCCGACTTCCACCACCAAAATAGATCATTCAACCGAGCCGAGAGATTCAGCCCCCAGACAGCGGCAATACCGATGGATGGAAGCCTGTCGCGAGAAACGCCTCCCGGTCGTAGTGCTGCCGCTATGGTGCGGAATATCCCTCTCGCGAGCCGAAGTGTCGTCCAATTCCTCAAGCTCGGCATCTGTCGTAACACGACGTCCGAGTCAGGCCACTCCAAGGATGCAAAACTCGTGAGTGCCGTCCCCGGAGTGGCGACAATGATGCGGCTTGTCTGGGCGGCTCCAGCAAGACGATGCTGATATCGTGCAAATTCGATAAAGAGCAATAGCTCATAGCTCTGCAGGGCGAAGGCTTTTCTCAGATTGGCAGTTACGTGTTCCAGTGTGATCGCCGAGTCGCGCACTCCCAGGCTTGAGATCAGACCACGATACTTTTGAGAGAACTCTTCCGTGAAAGCATTGACGCCAGCATGAATCTTGAGATGCCCGGTTACCGGATGATCAACGCGCTGACCATGAGCCGTAAATGGCACTTCCTGGTACGGTTTCGCCAGCCATCCTGACTTCCATAGGAGCCAGGCTACGGCTCGACCGCTTCGTGTCGAGGACGTACACCAAAGCTGGAACCGGCCATAATACAGAAGGGTCCAAATACATGCCGGAGCCGCACTAAATGATAAACGGCGAACCCAAAGCGACACCGCTGAATGATCTCGACTCATCGCAGGCTGGGATCAGGATTTATAGATCGAATGCACCAGACGCATCGTCTCGACAGCATCGTTCAAGGTGACACTGTTGCTTGGCTTTCCCATCGCAGCCGATAGCGCCTCTTCGGCCTGTAATCGCAGCCCTGGCTTGAAATGGCGGTCCCACTCAGAGACCTCAACGCTATTGGTGCTCCGTTCTCCTCGATCTTGAAACACCGCTTGTTCCAGGGGTCTCATTTCCCAGCGTTTCTCGGATACGGTCACACTGACCGCCCACGGCCCGGGCATATTCCAAGTCCCCTCATACATGCCGATATCGCCGCTGTCGAATTCAACTAACGCGCTGACGATACATGGGAGTGTAAGCTTCCCCTGGGTGATCGGCGTGACAGACCTTACCTGTCCTCGCGACAGCATCCGCAGATAATCAATGGTGTGTATGGAGTTGGCATACATCCATTTCTGCAAGACCAAGGGCGGGAAGCCCTTCCTTGCAGCCTCCTCTATATCTTGTTGATCCCGAACATGAACGTACCGGCGGCCGTCATACCTTTTTAGATCTTGCAGAACGGTTTGAGTGGCTGAATAGAAACGTCTATTGAGGGCAACGAACACCTGGCGCTGTTTCAAATCTGCCTCGCGCCTCAGATCCAGAGCCTCACCGAGGTCGCATCCGGGTGGTTTTTCGAGCAGTACCGTCCAGGGGTACTTAAAACAAGCAAGAGCAACCGCTTTCATGCTCAACACGGATACAGTGACGACGGCAAGATCTGCCTCCGTGTTTTTGAAAAGCTCCTCCACTGAGCCGTATACCGCCGGAATGCCAAATTCTGCGGCAAGGATTTTTGCCTTCTCCTGGGAGCGGCTCGTAAGCCCCACGAGAACCGTGCCCGGAACTTGCGAAAAGGCTCGTGCGTGCTCGCGTGCCATATGCCCGGCTCCGACGAGAGCCACCCTGCAGCGTGCCTGCTCTGTAATGGAATCGGAGTTCATGCCCAACGAAAGGTCCGGGTCCTAGGAAGATCCGGATCGGTGAGCTGCACGGTGCGTCTGCGCTCGTGTGACACATGGGCGGCCACTAGAACCAAAACGGCCAGCCTCCCTTCCGCACCGGAAGGCGGACGGTCGTCGTTGAGGAGCGCTTGCAGCACTCTCTGGGTGGATTCGAGAGTTCCGGTCAGGGAGATCTTCTGGACCGAATCCGCATGCGGCAGGCCATTCCGAATGGTCGGCATGTTTCGGTATTGTTCATGCCGAACGGTCAGGGACATCGTCTGAGCCAATTCGTCAACCAGCAGTTGCCCGCACCTTCCTGAGTAGATCATCTTAACGCCATGTCCCTGATCGGCACCCATTTCGACATACAGTCGTTTTCCGCTGGCTGTCGTCAGCCGTACCGAGCCCGCATGGTCTTCGTATTGAGCTCCCCGAGGATTCGCCGTCTCCTGTCCTGAGAGCCACGCAGTCACCTCAACCGGCGGCTCGCCGTTCATGTAGCGAAACATCTCGAAGTAGTGCACCCCGTTCATGGAGACGCCACAGTTCCCCGTGATCACCGCAATGCTGCTCAGCCCGCCGAATTCCGGGGACTGAACAATCCGCTTGGCTTCCCGATACTGTTCCATGTAGCGGATCGGATGATTGATGGCCAGCTTGACGCCATGAGCAGCACAGGTCTCAATCATCCGGTCGCATTCCTCAATCGAGATACCCATCGGCTTCTCACACAGAATGTACCTGGCTCCATGCTCGGCTCCGAGGCAGGTGTACAGGCAGTGACTCGAAGCCGTGGTCGAGACGATTAAAGCCTCCGGCTTGGTTTCCGCCAGCATGCGCCGGGCGTCGGTGTAGAGGACTGCTGCAGGGAGCTGAAATTTGTCTTGCGCCTCACGAAGCGCTTCAGGGCGCGCATCGCAGATGCCGACCAGCCGCAGCCCAAGATTCCGAATGATCTCGAGATGGCGACGGCCCATGACGCCGATGCCGACTACGGCGATATTCATCGGTGCTGGAGGGTCAATAGACTGCTCGATTAAGAAGGCTTCCGAGTTTTACTGGGGAAGGCCTGTAGAGGTCGGGTCAATCAGGATCAATTCCGCCGGGCTGGTCATCTCCGGATGCGGACTGTTTCGAGCCGTTCGCTCATGAGAGCGCAGTTTCCATTTCTCTTCGTAGGCGGCGAGCCGCTGGTAGTCGAAGTTCACCATCAGTTCCCGCAAGCCGTACAATTCCACGGCATCAAAGTTGTCGCAGATCACGCCCGTGACCTTTGTGGCATCGCCTAGGTCGAGAAGGAACCGTTCGAGATCGCCGCTATATTGTTCGAGAATGCGCTCTTTGTAGACGTGATACCACTCTGAGCCTGGATAAGGTGTCGCGAAGAATGGCTTCACGACGATCCCAAGCTCTTGCCATGCCGCCATATTATCGCGGATGGAATCAAAGTCTTCAGTCGGGAAGCCGATGATTTGATTCGGAATTGGTCTGATTCCCGCTTCCATGGTCCAAAAGAACGATCGCACATTCGTCTTGGGAGTGGAGCCCTTCCCGAGCCGTTTGAGTATCTGTTTGGAAAAAGATTCGTACCCGTACACCAGATGTGAGCATCCTGCCTGGCGCATCCGGCACAGAACATCGAGATTGCAGAGGGTGGCATGGCTGGTGCCGCTCCAGTGGACTCCCCGACATTCCTCAGTGTGCTCAGTGCCGGCTCGTACGCATTGTGGCTGCAAGCCTTCTGCAATCCATTGGTCGCAGATTTTCTTCATCCACGTCCGCCCGGAGTATTGGTCCATCGTCATCAGGTTCTCATCGAGAAACCCGATGAAGTCCACGTCATATTGCTTCTTTAGATGAGCCGCCATGCGGACGATGTATTCCGGGCTATGGTAGCGGATATTGCGAGTGTAAGACTTCGGCGCATCGAAGAGAACATCCGTCTCCCCTTCACTATTCGTCACATACTTCATGTCACCACTGATGCCGAGGTGAAAACAAAACCGGCAGATCAACGAACAGCCGTATGACGCATTAATGTCAAGTCTCCGTTGCGCCAACATTCCCTCTTCCGAATAGAGGGCTTGGCTGTTTTTGAAATACACCTCTTCGAGAGGGAACAGGTCGTAGGCGGGGTACGGCAGTGAGTCCAAATCTTCCAAGAGCGGCCGCTCAGGAGTCATGACCAGATGGCCATCCGGTCTCCTGTAAATAACGCCTTGGATTTTTTCAGGATCCCTCTTCCGCTGATCGACCTGTGCGAGAATCTCGTTGAAGGTAACAAAGGCTTCGCCTACGACCCCGAGATCGACCTGTGGTAGCAGCCGCATGATATCTCGCGGCATCGAGGTCAGAAATCCGCCTCCACCGATAAGCAAGGCGTTGGGTGCATGCTCCTTCGCAAGCCGGCAAATCCGCTTGATATAGCCATATGCCGTCGTAATGCCGCCGGTCGCCACTACATCCCAGTCGTCTGCCTCCAGGACATGTACTAGGACATCATCTCCTAGACGCCATGCATTGGCATCGTAGACTTGAATGAGATGCCCTTCCTTCATTGCCAGGGAGGCTAATATTGCCATTCCGTATGGTACGTGTCGTGGCACGTCCTCTTCTCGGACCACAGGATTGATGAATAGGACCTTGGCCATGCTACCTCTATCCGACTTTCAGATCGGGCATGGAGAGAAAGTCAGACAAGTCTACCCATTGGATTCCCGATCCGAACAGAATGCCTCCGCCGGTGCAATTGAAAGTTTCGCAGTCTGCTTCCTGTGCCATCTCAAGGAATGCATCCCGATACCAGAGATAGGCAGGATCGGTATAGAACTCTTTATCGACATGAGGATTCCGGATCCGAACAAAGACCTCGTCCAGACGTTCAGATCCCACCAGATCCAAAGTCTCCTCATAATACTGAGTCTGAGAGTAGGGCGTCTCCGGATAATACGAAAAGTCCATTCCCAACAGGCCCACGCGCCGCATACCCAGGACCGCATGGGCAAACACCCAGCATGCCGACCCAACATTCCCACCTGCGTTCACGCACGGCAAGCCATTTATTCGATGGATGCGTCTCGTCGCGCTGTCTTCCAGATCGTCATCGTCATACATCGGATTCCACCAATAAACCGACATTCCCGCTTCATAGATCCGATTCACGACCGCAGTCGAGGCACTGGACGACACGGCAATCTTTATCTGTGGCCCATGGTGGTTGATCAACTCAACTAATTCATCATTGAATTTCAATTGGTCATCACGAAACTTGGGGTCCATGTCTTGACGGCCGAAATAGTTGTCATAGAGCAACGCCCCTTCAGTCAATTTGGGATCTCCGAACCAGCGCACGATCCGATAAGGATGAGGATCCAGAGTCAACACGAGATCCGGAATGATCTGCTGGCGCAGACACCAGGACAGCCCGGATTCGGTCGAGACGATAAGACCCTTGAAACCCGAGGCTTTGATCACCGATGCGGCGTCACATCGGTGCAGCGATGGTCCGGCCGCAATGACAATCGCATCCTGGGTCGTGGGCTTCAGCGCCTTCGGCAAATCCAAGATGCTTTTACCGGAGGCAATACGAGGAGCGTGCGTCAGCGCATTCGAAAAGCCGGCCTCCGCGACCTTCTCCAGCGTGAGCTCCCCCAGACTCGAGGCGATCCGTCTGCCGAGCTGACTGGAATCCACTATTTCTCCCCTTTGCCTTGTTCCTTGCCCCCGTACAAGAATTTTTTCTTTGATACGAAGGCAATGCTGCCTCCGAGCCGCTTCAGTGCCTCCCGCTCGAACTGGGTGTCTAAGTCCTCTTTCTGTTCCAATTCAACGGTCTTGCGGACTTTGAAATTCCCCTTTAGCACCTCGCTCATCTGACCTCCTAGAGATTATAGATTTCAGGTTTATATCGCTCTTTGTTGCTCTTGATCCAATGGATGGTTTCCTGGAGACCCTTTTCGAATGAATGCATTGGGCTCCAGCCTGTCACGGATTTGGCCTGGTTGGCGTCGCAGACGAGTTCCATGACCTCGCTTCGCTCTGGTCTTATCCGGCTTTGCTCGGCCACGACCTCAGCGCGGCTTTCGAGCAGCCTCAAAATGGTCTGGATGAGATTGTTGATGCTGAGCCCCACACCGGTTCCGATATTGAACACGCGACCAACGGCCTCCTTTGATTCTGTCATCGCCAGGAATCCGGAAACAGTATCCTCGACATAGCAAAAGTCTCTCACAGGTTCGATGTTTCCAACTTTGATGGTCTTTCCCCATATGGCTTGAATAATGATGGAAGGAATGATTGCCCGGCCGGACTGCCTCGGACCGAACGTATTGAAGGGACGAATGACGGTGACCGGCAATCCGAATGACCGGTGGTAGCTCTCCGCCAATTTATCGGCAGCAATCTTGCTGGCGGAGTAAGGCGACTGAGCCTGCAAAGGATGCTCTTCAGTGATTGGCGTGAAGCGAGCTGTTCCATACACCTCGCTGGTTGACGTATGCACCAATCTTTGCAGGGCTTTCGATTCTGCACAGGCATTCAGAACATTCAAAGTTCCCAGCACGTTGGTCTGGACGATGTCAGTCGGATTGACATAGGAGTACGGGATCGAAATCAAAGCAGCCAGGTGATAGACCAGGTCACGATCTAAAACGGCTTTCCTGACAGCCTCGGAATCCCTGATATCTCCGCGGCAGATTTCGATTCTCGCGAGTATCGTCGACGGCAGAGTCTCCAGCCAGCCCCAATGATTGAGGGAGTTGTATCGCACAAACGCGCGGACGTCGTGGCCGGATTCGACGAGCCGCTGCGTGAGATGGCTCCCGATGAACCCTCCTGCGCCGGTCACCAGGACCCGGCTCATGGCGGCACACTCCCCGTGCGGCGCGCCCTCATATCGGCGTCGGCCTTGCGATAATCGTCAGGATACCCGACGTCCATCCAATATTCGATGACCGGAAAGGCCACCACTCGCCGGCGTTCCTCGATCAGCTTGGCGATGAGATCGGTGGCGTCGAACGCCCGTTGATCCGGAATGAAATCAATCATTGCGGGATTGATCAGGTATATCCCGGCATTGATGAAGACCGACAGTGTCGGCTTCTCTTCCAGACCGACAATGGACTCGCCATCCACCTGCATCACGCCATACGGGACATGAAGGTTGTGCTTCTTCACCGCCACGGTCATGTCAGCACCGTGATTCCGATGAAACGTCTGCATGGCGGAAAAGTCGAGGGTGGTGACCACATCGCCGTTGATCACCAGGAACGGTTCCGTGAGATGATCCCGCATCAATCGTAACGCACCGATGGTTCCGAAGGGATTTTCCTCCCTGACGTAGTTGATGGCCAGTCCGCAGGAGGAGCCGTCGCCGAAGTAGTCCTGAATCATTTCGCTCTTGTAATGGGTGGAGACGACGACCTCCCGGATGCCGCTCGCGCGCAGCCGCTCGAGTACATGCTCCATAATGGGACGGTCGCCCAGCGGCAGCATCGGCTTGGGGTTGGATTCCGTAAGCGGGCGCAGCCGCATACCTTTACCGCCGGCCATGATCACGGCCTTAAGACCCGTCACCAGCTCGGAACGCAGATCCTTGAGCAGCTCCAGACCCACGACCTGGCCGGACTGGCCTATCAGCGGAAGCTGCTGAATATTGGTCCGCAGCATCAGATCCAGATAGGCCTCCGCCGTCTGATCCGGCGGAGCCGTCACAGGATTGGCATTCATGACCTTTTCGACATTCATCTCAAGCGAGATGCCTTTCAGGACTGCGCGCCTGATGTCACCATCGACAACGACGCCCATCAGGCGCTTGGATTCATCAACAACGAGCGCAATGCCAAACGTGGTCAGATCGATCACGTCCATCGCTTTGAGGAGTGAGTCCCGCGGGGAAAGTCTGACCTGTCGCCAGTCTCTCATCGGGATCTCTCGGAACGCAGCCGCCTTGCCGGAACTCCGGCGACGGTACTGCGGGGGGCGACTGATTTCACCACCACGGCTCCCATGCCAATCACTACCCAATCACCGATCTGAAGATTCTGTCTCACCAAAGCTCCGGCGCTGACCAGACTGCCTTCTCCGACCTCTACGCTTCCGCTCAGCCGCACTCCAGGACAGAGATGCACATGGTTCCCAACGACGCAATCATGCTCTACGATCGCCCCGGTATTGATGATCACGTTCTCGCCGATTCTGGCATCGGGATTGATGATCGCTCCGGCCAGCACCAGGCTTCCTAAGCCTACCGTCGCAGATGTTGCAAGCAAGGCGTTCGGATGAACAACCATCGCTGGCATAAAGCCATATCCTCTTGCTAGATCGAAGAGATCTTTTCGGGTCAGATTGTTCCTTCTCGAACCGAGGCCGACGATAAAATGTTTGATTCCTTGGGAATATAATTTCTTAAGCTCATTGTCATTACCAACTATGGGAACTCCAAGCACCGAGTCCTGCTTGCGCAGGTCGTCAGAATCAGTCACCGCAACAGGTTTATAGCGACCTTGGAGCCTCATCGCATCGATTACGACCTTCGCATGTCCTCCCCCTCCAATGACCACACAACGGCGCATGGAGTCATCCTCCGGAGGTGGTCGCGGGATGGTCAACAAAATGCTTGGAGATCAATTCCTCTCCCAAGGCCACCATAGCCAGCCGCTGAATTATTCGTTCAGCCGCGTGCCCATCGCCATACGGATTGACGAGTCCGTTGAGGCTTTTGTGAAATTCTGGCGACAGGCCTTTGTCGACCGATGCCACAATCTCGTGTACTTCATAGCCACTATCAATGACATTTCCGGCCCGCAGACGCCCAGCCTGTCGCCTACCGATATTTACGACCGGCAACCTGAAGGAAGCGGCCTCAATGATGCCGCTGGATGAATTGCCGATCATCACGGATACCGTGTTCATCAGACTGAAATAGTCCTGCTGTCCGACATTCGGGACAAAACTACATCGCGTCCGGCTCGCGCAAAACCTCTCGATCCGCTCACGCACCAGGCGGCCACCCATGTCCGAGTTGGGAGATGTGAACACCGCCTGAATCCCGAGTTTGTCCAGGGCGCCCAACAGATTGGCGACATGCGCCTCCGTGTGTTCGTAGGCCAGCGTCTCCGGGTGAAACGTCACCAATGCCGAGGGCTCGTCGAGCGAGAACCCGAACAGCCTGGCCGTCTCCGCCGGAGCCTCGAGCTTGGCGGCCCGTATGGCATCCAGGGCCAGCGCGCCCGCGACTGTCACCCGCCATGGCTCCTCTCCCATTTGCACGATGCGGTCTGCATAGACCTGTGTGCTCGGAAAGTGGAGATGGCTCAGCTTGGTGAGGCAATGACGGATCGATTCGTCCATCGCGCCTTCGGTGGATTCACCGCCGTGAATGTGCCCGATCGGAATCTTGAAGGGAAGAGCCGCGAGGCCGGCCGGCAACATGTCGAACCGGTCCCCGAGCAAAAGCATGATATCCGGACGATAGCGAGAAAAGAGCTGTGCAAAACTAAGGACACCGAGTCCGATGGACTGCGCCACGCCGGCAGCGGTATCCGACGATAGGAGCGATTCGACCTTTTCAAATACCTCAAAGCCCGCTGCTTCGATCTCTTTCACCGTGAGCCCAAATTCCGGAGACAGATGCATTCCGGAGACCAGGAGTTTTAGATGCAATTCCGGATGCGACCGGATAGCTCTGAGCAGCGGCGTGTAGATGCCGAAATCGGACCGGCCCACCGTGACTATGGCAATCTCTCTCATGTGAGAGCCATCCAGGCGATCATTTCACGGGAGGAGTGTCAAATGCGGACACAACCAGGTGATGGACTGAGGCCTCAATCGTGCCGCGAGGGGATTGTTTTAGAGCGGACAAGCGCTTTCGCAAGCATGAGATCCGCAGAGTCGTCGATATCAATGGAATCTTCATATTCCATTACGAGCGGACATGCCTTCTCGCCTACCACTTGGCCCTGCTCCATGATGATCGACCGCCGGCTGGCATAGAACGCTCCATTGATCTGGTAGACCATCGGCAGGTCCTGGCGACGCGTGGGATGGGATCCGGGTTGAGCCGGCAGCAGAGGTTCAAGTCGGCCATCCTGAACAATCCGCATCCAGTAAGGACTATGACGGGCCTGACAAACTCCGACAACGGATTCAGCATCACTTTTGAGCAGCATCCTTACTCCCGCATCGATATGGTCTGCACGTCGAAACGGGGAAGTGGCTTGTAGCAGAACGATGATGTCAGCCCTTTTATGCTGATCTTTTTCCACCCATTCGATGGCATGGGCTAGGACCGGCGCCACGGGAGCTTTGTCTGTCGCCAATTCCGCAGGTCGGAGAAAGGGAACTTCGGCCCCATACTGCTTGCCGATTTTGGCAATCTGTGGTGAATCGGTACTCAGAATGACTCGATCCAGCGTTCGTGCTTGCTTTGCCGCGCGAATGGTATGGGCCACCAAAGGAAGGCCTCCCAGAGAGAGGAGGTTCTTGCCTGGCAGACCTTTCGATCCTCCCCGCGCCACGATAACCGCCACTATGAATGCCTGTTTCTCAGCCATTCAGATTGAGACCGACCGGGATATGCCATCAGGCCCGGAGTCAAAGACCCGGTCCCAGACAGGGATCCCATTACAGGAGGGATGACGCAGATACATCTTTTCATACCCATCGTACTTGTGTTCATTCACGATCATCTCTTCAATGGGAGGCAAGTTGTGATCTTCGAGGAAGACCAACGGAGCACCCAAACTCTCTGCCAGGCGGTCTATGATCCCTTCGGCAGTCCATTCCGCCATCTCAGGCAGTTTGACCAGGAGCAGCCGCTTCCGACCAAGCACCGCAAAGGAAATGGCGGCGGTATCGTGAGCGATGACCAAGCTTGCCCCTTTCACGAGGGAAGCGGTATGTCCCACTATTGCCTCAATGGTTCCATATGGATTGTCCCCGTTGAGCGTCGCCCTGGGATGCAGTGCAACAATCACCGGCATGCTATACAGGCGGCTGGCATGAGTAAGGAACTTCACCATTTCCGGATAATAGACGTCTCTCCTGAAAGGAGTGTTCAGTTTTAGATTTATCGGATCGGTATGATCAGGATAGGCCTGGTCAAGAAAAACGACGTATGGAGTATCAGATTTATACTGGCGAGACGAGTTCCAGACAACATAGTCATAACTATGAGCGGGGATGAGCCTCTTGGCTTTCTTCACCCACTTCGGCGGATCCAACTCTGTTGCCTTGCCTCCCATTACCAGGTAATCGATATCAATGGAGTTGTTCCGCATAGATTTGGCTAGTCGCAGACCTTTCTCAAACACTTTCCCAGGGTCCGTTCGCATTAATTGCAAAATGTTGGTGAGCCTTTTTCCGTAGTTGCAGGGCCGAGGAAGACGCCCGCTTTCGAAATACAAGACCGGCAGGCTCAGGCTATCGAGCACCCTAAAAAGCGGCGGTCCTAGTTGGGGGATGACTCCACAGAGTATCGCCAAGGAACTGTCTGCATGATCTTCTGCAAAGCGTTCGAATTCCTTCCAGCTACGAGGCCGCAGGACAATAAAGTCTGATTTACTTTCCAAAAGCTTTGTCGGCTGGTCCCAAACAAGACATGAGACATCGATCAAATCGACTTTCTTGCCTGCATTTAACAGCCAGCGTGCCCCAAACCGTTCGAGGTTGCGATCAGAGAAGGGTTGAAATGCCACGACAAGGAACCGTTCGTACCTATCGGCTAACCCAAGCAAAGGTTCCGTCTGATAACTGTTATCTGACAGTTGTCCCTTCACGTTCGTGTTGCGAAATTCGTTACAATCGCCAACCCCGTATTTCCACTTTTTTCAGGGTGGAACTGGCATCCATAAATATTGTTCACGGCAATGACGGAAGGGAACCAGATGCCCGCATAGGACGTCCGAGCCAGAATATGCTCTTGCTTCTTGATATCGACGAAGTATGAATGGACAAAATAGACATCAGCCGCATGCGGGATGCCCTGGAGAATGGACTTCTTCCATCCGCCGTCTCCATCGAGGGGGTGGATGCTATTCCACCCGATGTGCGGGATCTTATAATCGCGAGAATCCGGCAGCTTCACGACGCGTCCCTCGATCAGCCCCAGACCTTGATGCCGGCCGAATTCTTCGCTCTCCACCGCCATCAATTGCATCCCAAGGCAAAACCCCAACAGCGGTCTTCCCGATCTAGTATATTCCTTGATCGACTCGATCAAATCCAGCTTTCTCAAACGCTCCATCCCGTTCTTAAATGAGCCAACTCCCGGCAGGACAAGACGCTCGGCAGACCGTATGGCGGCCGGATCCTTGGCAATACGGACTTGTGAGCCCATGCTTTCGAACGCACGGCAGACACTGAACAGGTTATTGACCTCGTAATCGATGATCGTAATCTCAGGCATGGGTCGGGACGGGTCGTTGAGACACGAGAATGTCTCTGCTGGCGAGAAATTCCTTCAGGCCGGCGATGTCACAGTGTCCGTAATGGAGCATGTACGCCAACGCCACCGCATCCACCTGTCCTTCTTCGATGACTTCGGCCACATGCTCCGGAGAACCGGCTCCTCCGCCGACAATCACAGGGATGGAAACTGCATCGGTAACCCGGCGCATGACCTTTATTTCCAACCCTTTTCCGGTTCCCTCCCGGTCAATGGACGTCAGCAGCAGCTCTCCAGCGCCGAGCTCCGCTGCCCGAACTGCCCAATCACAGGCATGCAGCGCTGTCTGCTGACGCCCGTTATCGGTATAGACCCGGTACGTGCCATCCGGCCAGAGTTTGAAATCTATTGCGACCGTGATGCACTGAGACCCAAAGGTCTCCGCTGCCTCTCGAATCAGTTCAGGACGCGCGACTGCCGCGGTATTGATTGAGACTTTGTCTGCCCCGGCACTGAGCAACGTCCGGATATCATCCAGAGTCCGAATGCCGCCCGCGACAGTCAAGGGAATGAATACATTTTGCGCGGTTGAGCGGACGATATGGTGAAGATTGTTGCGTTGATAGAGACTGGCGACGATATCCACGTACAATAATTCATCGGCGCCTTCCTTGTAGTAGCGCATCGCAAAGTCATTGGGGTTCCCCATGATACGCAACCCCTCAAGGTGAATACCTTTCACCAGGTTGGGGCCTTTGATATCCAGACGGGGAATGACTCTGATCTTTCTCATGTTGACAGCCTTGGTGGCGGAGGAAGGCCGCGAGTTGCCGCGGAGGAGTGGAGATCGCCGGATATCTACTCTCTCTATGCTTGCCTGTGTAGATTCGAAAGAGATATGCGCTAAGGATCTAGCCCAAGGCCTAGCGGGCGCGTCGGCCGTCTTCGTTGGCTTTGAAATGATCCCAGGTCAGAACTTCGTCAGCCTTCACGGACCGCTCCAGTCGCAGGCCGAAGAGCTTCTCCAGGTCAGCCGGGGCAATGCCTGTGCCGGGTCGCTTGATTGTCAGATCTTCTTTGGTTACCACCGTGCCGGGCCGTAAATCATGAACGGCTACGACGCTGCGACGCACGACATCGATATTGGCCAGCTCCCCTTTTGCCGGACGTTTGACCCCATCGCCCAGAGCAGCCTCAACGTTCCGTATACATTGCACCATCGCCTTGAACTCGTGAGGTTCAATTGAAGCTTTATGGTCCGGACCTGGCTCACGACAATCCAGCGTAAAGTGCTTTTCAATGATTCGAGCGCCGAGAGCCACGGCCGCAATTGGAATTTCGATGCCCATCGTGTGATCGCTGTATCCGACCGGCTTCCCGAATGTCGTCCGCAAGGTCAACATGGCATGAAGGTTCACGTCGGAGATGGGACATGGATATTCCGTGGTGCAATGCAACAGATACACATCTTGCGACGAAACGCTTTCGATCGTCGCAAGCGCCTGGTGCACCTCTCCGATATTAGCCGTACCGGTGGACAGTATGATCGGCTTGTTCTTGCGTGCAACGTGCTTGATCAACGGCAGATTATTGATATCACCGGAGCCGATTTTGTAGAGCCCCACTCCCAGCGATTCCAGCAGGTCCGCGCTGCCGAGGTCGGATGGTTTTGAGAAAAAGATCAGTCCAAGATTCTCCGCCACACGCTTCAAGGCGACATGATCTTCCCGTGACAGTTCGTAACGAGCGACCATGTCCTGCTGCGACTCAATGGCATTGCCGGTATTTGCAATTTGATACCGCGCTTTCGGCGCCACAGATGAGATCGCTCGACGCGCGTTGAATGTCTGGAATTTGACGGCGTCGGCACCTGCCTCAGCCGCGGCGCCGATCATTTTCTCGGCGATCTTTACATCGCCGTTGTGATTGACGCCTATCTCAGCTATGACAAAGACATGATCAGGAAGCATCTGTGGATCCCAAGCTAGTATCCCTTCGCCTTATCGACGATGTTGTAGAGCGGAAGGCCACGAGCAAATCGCCGGACGTTTTCCTTGACCAGTTCAAAGCGGCGCGCGCGATTCCGATCGGATTGGCCGGCCAAGTGCGGTGTGATCAACACGTTCTTGAAACTCCACAGAGCGTGGTCTTTTGACAATGGCTCGGGATCCGTCACGTCAAGGCCTACCCCTCTCAATCCCCTCGTCCTGAGATGGTGGACCAGAGCTTCTGTCCGGATCAATTTCCCGCGCGACACGTTGATCAAAACTGCATCGGGCTTCATTCTTCCCAACTGCTTTTCACCCAGCATGCCGTCGGTCTCTCGCGTCAGAGGAGCCGCAATGAATAGCACGTCGGCCACCGGCAGCAGTTCCTCCAGATGATCAGGCTTGAAGGCTTGCCGGATCGCATGGGTGTAGGGAACATCCCTCGGATCGACTCCCAAGACAGTCATGCCGAAGCTCGCAGCTCGCTCGGCAATCTGAATTCCTATTCCTCCCAGCCCGACGACCACAGCGGTCTTGGAGTGAAGCTCGATGGGGCGCGTGTCGGGAAAGGGCCACTCCCAGCTTTCACCAGTGTTCCAGACTTCTTTCGTTTGGATGGCCTGATAAATGTTGCGCGTCAAAGCCAACAGCAGCGCAATGGCATGATCCGCCACTTCGGGGGCTTGAATGATCTTGGTATTAGTCAATACGATATCGCTGTTCAGCAGTTCAGGAAATCGGTATTGTTCCACTCCTGCGTCGAAGACTTGCACCCAACGCAATTTCTTGCCGAGGCGGAGCAACTCCTGTGTGCAAAGACCAACCAACGCGTCTAAATCCTCCACTTGCTCAGGCATCTCTCCCGGTCGAGCGGAAATCGCTTCCATTTCCGGCACCTGGCGCCGGATCTCCTCTGTTTGCGCTACAGACAGGCCACTGAACAGGACTCGAATGTGCGCCATTCTATGGCTTCCTCGCGCAGATGATAAATCTGAAATCTTCGACCCCCCCGTACTTGAAGGAGGACAATCCAACCTCATCGACCGAGAAACCCTTAAATAGATCCCAGACCTGGGATTCCGATTGAGGAATGTAATGCGCTCCTCGGCTGAGGTTGCTCGGATCTCCCTGACGTCCGTTGAATTCGTACACGTCATCTCCAACGCACCGGCCCTTGGTAAAGAAGAGATTGCCCGGACCCTGGATTGTCGCGATGATCTTGGCGTTGCGTCTCATGACCCTCATGAATTCGCTGAGAAGCAGCTCAATCCTCTCGCGCAGGGCCAACAATGACAGCACACCCATGCAGACAACGTAATCAAAAGTGTTCTCGTCGTACGGCAGGCGAACCGCATCACCCTCGATCAGTTGCATTCGGACACGGCCTCCCCAATCGGGGTGGTGAATCAGGTGACGACTGAGCTTGCCGTTCACAAGATTGAGCGCTTCTTTCGAACCCTCAAGCCCTTCGAGCGCATAGCCGAGCCGTAGAAAATGCACGGCATTTTCACCGGTTCCGAAGCCGTAATCCAATAGCGTCCCAGGCTTGTGATCAAAGTACCATCTCTCTAGTCTCACAAGATCCAGATCGGGGTACATATGATCGAACCCGCCAGCATAGGTCTTGTCGTAATCCTCGATGTTATTCTGATCTACCAGCGTGATAGACATGGCCCTAGGAAACCTGCTGGCGTACACGCCACTCCCCGTCAACCTTGTGCCAGATATGGTCAGATCGAAATCGGTCTACCACCTTCCAGAAATAATCCTCGCTCAGATCGACATACTCCAGGAAATGCTTGAAGTGTTTGGCAGGAAACTCACCGTCAAATCGGCGAACCAACGCGACCCCTTCTTCCCGAGTGATATGTCCATCGCGAATTTCGTGCGCGGCATCCCACGTACATCGTCCTAGGCCGAACTTGATGAAGGCAAAATAGTGGTGATATCCCGCAATCCGATCATCAAGGCTGGCATATTTGGAATAGGTTCCCTCTGACCGCCCATCCGGTTCAGGCTCCATCCCGGTCTTTTCGGATGCCAGATAATAATTCTCCTGCGGCACCCATTTTCGGTAATACCCGAAAAAGTGATTCTCCAGCCCGATCTCTGCCGCCTCCTCCTCGCTCGGAGCCTTGTATTGATACAGGTCCCCTTCGTCAATGCCGTATTTGATCCAGTTCTCAGGAAGGATGCCCGAAAAGTAATTTTTCACGAGGTCAGTCGACACATTGTGTTTGCGGCGACCTTCAAGGTCGGCAGGTCCTCCCACCGATCCGCCGTATTCGATTTCACCGTCCTCTCCGTACATGACCAGCGGGATCTTATAATTGACGGCTATTCGCATGGGGAAGGCCTTCTGCCCATAGATAAAAGGCTGGAATACATCGCCCATGTAAATCAGAGACAAGCGGGTCAACAGCCGATGCAGCTTCCCGTTCGGCGTCCCGGAAATACAGTCAAATCCTGAATGGATCAACCGTTGGTAATTCCTCCACCCGACATGCGTATAGATGTGAGGGAACCATGTCACGACCAGCGGGTGCATGCCGTAGGTGTATTTGAGATGCCACGCGACGTTGGTGCTGTCCTTTCCGCCGCTGCTGGGCACCACCACATCCCATTTGCCGTCTTTGCTCCGGTGGCGATCGAGCAAGTCCCGGAACTCCTTCGCCCGCTCCTTCCAATCGAAGATCTTGTTCTTCCGTTCGTTGAAACGACAGGCGCTGCAGATGCCTTCCTCGTCGAATCGTATGCGCGGTCGCTGATTGGATACGACGCAGCGCTTGCAATACTTGATCTCAGCGGAAAGTTTGTAGTGACTCACCACGTCGAACTTCGGCAGATCCTCGACGATCCCGGCGTTCCCCAACGGAGGATAGGAGATCCGCATCGGGTCAAACACTTCGTTCGTGGTCGCGCCTTCGTAGACTTTCTGTCCCACAGTCATGAGCAACCCTCCAAGGTATCAGGCTTTTTAGAACAACGACGGGGCATGGCGATTGAGATATTCTCTGATTTCCCCCTCATTCAGCGGCGAATTCTTGGAACTGAATTCTCCGGGATCGATTCCCCTGGCATTCCGCCATTTGGTTTGGGGTGGCAGTTCACCGGGCATCTCGGTTTGCGGCAAGAGGATCAGCATGTCCTCGTGTTCGATGACTGACTGGCTCTCCTCATATGTCATCAACGTTTCGTGCAATCGTTCGCCTGCCCTCGTCCCCACGAACTTGACCGGGATCCCATCCGGGCGCAGGCCATATTTCGGCGCGAGCTCATTGATCATAACTCTGGCGAGATCGTAAATGTTCACTGACACCATCTTCTTAAGAATGAACACCTCACCACCCTCGGCAAGATTGAGTGTGTTCACCACTAACTTGATCGCCTCTTGGGTCGGGATGAGAAACCGAGTCATCTCCTTGTGAGTGATTGTGACCGGACCGCCTTGGGCAATCTGCTCCTGGAACGTCTTGATCACGGAGCCGTTGGAATTGATGACATTGCCGAAGCGCGTGCACGAAAATATCGTTTTTCTCATTCCTCTGTAGTGACTGGCGTTCGTGAAGAGCTTTTCAGCAAGGAGCTTCGTCGCGCCCATGGTATTGATCGGGTTGACGGCCTTGTCACTGCTGATCAGAACAGCCTTCTCGACGTTATGATACAGAGCCGCATCGATGATATTTTGCGTACCGATGATGTTTGTCGATATGGCTTCAAAAGGGTTGTATTCGCACAGGGGGACGTGTTTGAGTGCTGCAGCATGGAATACGATATCGACGTTCTCCATGCCGCGCTTGACGCGCTCTGCGTCTCGTACGTCACCCAGCAGGTACCGGACCTTCGATTTCCCATCCAAGGCTCGGCTGAATGTGAAAAGCGAATCTTCATGATGCTCCAGAATTCGCACGACCTTCGGTTTGAACTGAAGTACGTGTGTCACGATTTCGGCCCCAATGGATCCCGTCCCGCCTGTGACGAGTACGGTCTTTCCTTCCACACAGTTCACCATAAAGTCATCTCCCATCCTAGATAGAAGCTCGTTTCTGTCTGTTACTGGGGGTGGACGTGCGAGCCGGTGCTCTGGCTCACTCGTGGGACGCTCCGTTCCGTGTGAGAGCGAGACGTACCGTTTGTCGATAAATATGAATCCGCGCCACCGCCTTGCAGATCAGATCCACGTCGCTCACTGCCATGTGAGAATAGATAGGAAGGGTCAAGCTCCGGCGCGCAATACACTCCGTGTTCGGCAGACGGCCTTCATACGCTGCTGTGAGTTCGGCATTGACTCGTTGCCGGTGTAATGGCGGATAGTAGTAACGCCGCGTCTCGATATTTTCAGCCTTGAGTGCCACCCCTAATTGATCAGCGGACATGCCAAACTCTTCTTCCTCTATCAGGATGGAGAAGTAGACTCCATTCGCTTCTCCGCCTGGAGTGATTCGCGGCAGCCTGAGGCCTGAAATCTTCTCCAAGCGCGACGTGTACCTTCCGACTAGTTCGTGTCTTCGCTTCAGGTTCTGATCCAGCATCTCGAGCGAAGCCAGGCCGACCACGGCGTGCAGTTCCGACATGCGGGCGTTCAGACCCTCATATTCACAGTCGTAGCTCCCATCATCGCCATAGTTTCGTCCTATTCGTATGAGCCGGGCCAGTTCCGGGTCATTGGTCGTGACCAGTCCCCCCTCGCACGAGGTCAGAAGTTTTGTCGGGCTGCAACTAAATACTTCCGCACGCCCGAATCTTCCGAGCGGTACCCCTTTGTACTTGCTCCCCATGGCTTGGGCCGAATCAAATAGCAACACCAGACCGTAGCGATCAGCGATTGCTTGTAATTCGGTGACCGGGCACGGATTGCCCCAGACATGCACGCCGAGGATTGCGCACGTTCGCGATGTGACGGCGGCTTCGACAGCCCGTGGATCAATTAGGCAGGTTTCAGGATCGGCATCGACAAATACGGGCGTCAGATTATTCCAAGCCAAGACATGGCCTGTCACTGAGAACGTAAAACTGGGAACGAGAACTTCCCCTTTAAGTCCCATGGCCTTGAGCACAAGGAGCAGACCCGAGGTGTTGCTCGAGACCGCGACGGCTTGCTTTACACCGACATATGCGGCAATTCGTCTCTCAAACTCCTCGAGGTATTTTCCGCGTGTGATGATCCCTGACTTGAATACACTTCTGAATTCCCGTTCAATTTTGTCGTATTCGTCCAGCGTGGGACAGGACACGGGGATGCTCTTGGGCGATGCAGGAACACCTCCCAGCACTGCCGGCCTCTTGTCGTTGCCGTTCTTCACGAGTCGTGGAATGCCTTCTTTAGGAGGGTTTCGTCGAGTTTTGCCTGGGCGAGGACATCCACAATCCTCTCGCTTGCATTGCCGTCGCCAAACGGGTTTTGACTGCCATCAGTCGGTCGTGTCCGAAACGCAGGGTCAACGGCCTTCTGAATTGCCTCCACAATCGCTTCGCGATCCGGGCGACAATCAATGACATTATCCGCTTTGAACATCCCCGACTGCCGATCGCCGATATTGACTGCCGGCAATCCAAACGACGGCGCTTCAGTTATTCCGCTGGATGAATTACCGATGATCGCGCTTGCATGGCGAAAGAGGTTCAAGAATACCGGACGGGCGACGTTCGTACGGATGACCGAATCAGAATGGTTGGCCGTGTAGGCAGAGAGACGTCGGGCGATGGCCCTGCCTCCCGGGTCGGCGTTCGGCATGATGAATAACTTTTGATAGTCATTAAACTGTTCCAGCGCCAGAAGAAGCTGATTGATCTGCGTCTCTTCAGTCCGATTCTCCAATGTGACAGGATGATAGCTCACGATGAAAAAGCGCTCTTCCAGTGTGATGCCCAGAACATCCTGAATGTCAGCCCGTGAGAGTGGCTGAAGCCTTTTAATCCCATCAACCAGTGGTGATCCGAATGCAAATACACGCGCGGGGTCTTCGCCCATCCTGATGATGCGTGCCCTGTGTTTTTCCGTATGAGTGAAGTGCAGATGGCTCATTTTGGTGAGCGCGTGGCGGATCGCTTCATCCATGACGCCCTGGGTGCTCTTGCCCCCCGAGATATGCGCTATGGGAATGCGCGCGGCCATTGCCGCGATGGCAGCCGACATTGCTTCAAAACGATCGCCCTGAACCACCAGCAGGTCTGGCCTGATCCTCGCGAACGCGGAGGCGAAGCCCATGATTCCGACCGCCATGGACATCGCCAATGCGGTATCGCTATCAGACGAGAGCAAGCATTCAATTCTCTCAGCGATCGGGAATCCGTCCTGTTCGATTTCCCTGACCGTCATTCCAAATTCCGGTGACAGGTGCATGCCTGTGACCAACAGCTGCAGCTCGAGGTTCTGGCGACCGTGGATTCCTTTCAAAATCCAATACAATACCCCATACTCCGCTCGAGTACCGGTCACGACGGCGATTCTGCGCCTAGCCATTACTCTTGCTTATGATCTACCACGCGGGCAGGATTTCCAAAGACGACCGTGCGCGCTGGTACATCCTTCATCACCACGGCTCCGGCTCCAACCGTTGCCCATGAGCCGATGGTGACATTCTGTAATATGGTGGCGTTCATTCCAATCAGTGCGCCTGTTTCCAGGTGCACCCTCCCGGCAATATTAGCCCCCGGTGCAATGGTCACGAACTCGTCGATCATACAGTCATGACCGACGGTGGCATTGAGATTCACGGAGACAAAGTCTCCCAGCGTCGTATCATGGACCACGCGGGCTCCTGCGTTGACTAGTACTCCCGAACCCAAGCGAACAGAATCCAATACCGTCGCGGTGGGATGCACCAGCGCCAGATATTTCAGTTTGAACGCTTCCAGCCGCTCGATAATGGAACGTTTGCTCGCAGGATTTGCGATGGCAAGCACATAGGACATCTCCGGGTGCTTCGCAGCCCAGGAGATGTCGCCTAAACGAGGGCAGCTTTGCATAGCGCGCTTCGAGGGATCATCGTCGAGAAATCCGACTACTTTTACCTTTTTGCCATCTGCATTGATTGCTCGAGCGATTTCCAGAGCAGTACGGCCATAATCTCCGGCCCCGACGACAACTACCGATACCACCCCCACGTGTTTGTCAGGACCTTAGGAGTTGCAGCGGAGCGGCATGATAGACCGCCGCCCGGGCTGCGTCCCCATGTTTGGTTTGCAGCGCATGCCGGAGCTCCGACCATTGTGTGTAAAATCGGTAGCCCTGCCAGAAGGACATATGGAAGTCGTGAATGTTGGCCCCGGCCGAAAGAAACAAGATGTCGCGCTTGCCGATTTGCTGAACACGCTGAACCGGCGGTCTGTACACGCTCCCTCCGGGTTGATGGAGGGAATGATAGCCACGACCATGAGAACAGGCGCCTAGAATGACGACGCTGCCCTCCGGCCCGATCAGCCGATCTGCTCCTGGCCCACTTTTCACCACGTTCAAGGCATTTCCAATCTGGAGCATTTCGGTATCTTTGGGGTAGGCATTCAGAACTACGACATCGAAGGGCTGGGATGGCGGACTGGTCGCGTACAGCGCGCGCGCTATCTGAACCGCCTGGCGATGGGCTTTGACAACATCGCCGGCTACGCAGCCCACGAGGTTTCTATTTCGGCCTGCGATGAGATTGATCGACCAGTCAATCCCGATTTTTTGGGCTAAGTCTTCGATCTCAGCGCGGACCTGGTTGGTGTCTGTATTATCAAGACCGCCGCTCACTCCCCCCACCGCAGCACGATGAGTAGCCTCGATCGTCTCCATTCCAGCGAGTCCAGGGATCAGCAGCTTGGCTCCTCCGCCGAAACCGGTATAAGGGTGGGGAAGGACGCTTCCCAAAAGTACTCGATAATCGGCCTCAAGAAATGTTCGATTGATCTTAACAGGGGTCCCCCGTTGGGAAATACCGCAATCCTTCAAGTCCACGTACGGATGATGATTCTCAATGGCAAATCGTGAGACTATCCTCTCTCCGAACTTCCGCAATTGCTCCGGCCGAAGCATTGGATGGTGGGCGCCCACGCTCACCATGATGCGGATGTCCTCCTCCCGGAAGCCGAGACGAAGGAGGCGTTCGGTTAGCACTTCGAGGACATGTCCGATGTAAAGCGGACGGGTGAGATCCTCAACAGCTATGCATACACGTCCACGCTTGAGAAAGCGATCCTCAATCGGCCCAACACCGACCGGATGATCGAAAGAAACTTGAAGCTGAGCGGTGGTCATCGGTGCTACAGTGCCAATGTCAAATGATTCGATTGTCCAGTTGGAAGGAAAGTCGAGCGGAAGGATTTCGTCACCTTCCCATGCCTTCCATCTTGTCTCACAAGTACCCATCAAGGCTGGCCTGCTTCGACACGTAACAATTTACCGGTCAAGCTCTTCTCCAAGGTGTTTCTCATTTCAATAACCTTGGGAACGCAATGTTGAGGCAATAGATTCATGCACCAGCGACGGATCTCTGAGTCATCGAGACTTCGCCCGGACTTTGCTACCACAATCGCCTTGGGAACCATTCCCAATGTCTGATGGGGCATCCCGACCACTACAGCTTCTAATATGTCCGGATGACGTAGCAGGACATCTTCGACTTCGACCGGACTGACTTTTGCATCTCCGGACCGAAAGACATCATCCTTTCGCCCTTTGAAATACACAAATCCGTCTTCATCGACTGTCGCAAGATCACCCGTATAGAAGTATTCCGATGTAATGGCTCTCGCGGTCGCCTCAGGGTTGCAATAGTATCCCTTCATTAAGGTTGGGCCTTTCAGTACGATTTCGCCGATTCCACCTGGTTGAACATCGGTGCCATCCTCCTGGACGACACGTAATCGCACCGAAGGCAACGCCTTCCCAATAGAGCCAAGCCGTCGCACCACTTCATCCGGTGGCAGATATGTGGCTCGCGGCCCGATTTCCGTGCAGCCGTAGCAGTTGAAGATCTGAACTCCAGGCAAGAGAGCGATCAATTTGGCCATCGTCGAAGGCAATAACGGCCCGCCGGCATTCATCACAAATCGCAGTGATGGGAGTGTTTCATTTTTTTTCTCAAGATAGTCGCAAAGTAGATTGAACGTCGTCGGAACCCCGCCGAAGCCTGTGATCCCATGGCGTTTGATCGAATGGGAGAAATAAGTCGGATGAAACATGTTTGGAAGAAAGATGATCTGTGCCGAAGCGAGTACGGCGGTAAGCAGTTGGGACAGAGTGTACGAATAGGCGGTGGGAAGAAAGATTAGAACTTTATCGGCAGAGTTTAGCCTGAGATATTGCACCACATCGGCGGCATTGATGAGGAGTCCCCGATGGGTCAGGACGACTCCCTTGGGTTGACCAGTTGTCCCCGACGTGTAAATGATCATCGCCTCCCCGTCGGGGTCGAGTTTTATGTTTTGAAAGCCAGCGTGCCTTTCTGGAGGTCCCTCATCCATGGCCGCAAGAACTCGATCCGAATTTAGCCCGACATCAAGTCTTGGATCAGCAGTCACCGCCCACTGGCAGCCGGCATCCTTGGCAATCCATTGTCGTCTGGCCAAAGGATCAGCCGGATTCACCGGCACAGCCAGTCCTCCTGCCTGCAGGATCCCGCACAGCCCGACAAGGTAGGAAATTCCGGTTTCGGCGGCGAGCAACACCCGATCACCCGGCACGCATCCATGACATTGCAGGCGAGCAGCCAAGGCTTGCGAGGCCTTGAATGCACCGGTATACGTCAGAGTGCCTTCTTGTCCCACCAGTGCGGGACCATCACCGGGCCGCTCGACAGCCTGGTCTAGAATGGCGGGAATGGTCATCACTGCGGGATTCAAGGCAATTTACCTTCTACATATTTCACGATGCTCGTTAACGATCGGAAATGCTCTGGTACGATTTCCTCGTCGCGAATTCGTATTTTTAGTTCCGCCTCCAGCGCAAGAATCAGGTCGATCATAGCGGCAGAATCTAGACCCAACCGCCGAAGCGGCACCTCGGCATCAGCGATGTTCAACGAGTGTCCAAGGATTCGCTGAACAACCATTCGAACGGTATCAGCAACTACAGGAGCGTCGCTCAACAGAGTGCCAGTGAGAGTTCCGGCGTGATGGGGATCCTATTTTTGTCTATTTGACACAAGGGTGAGGGCCGTATAGCATTGGGCCCGCATCAGAATGCAGATATTCGACCACGCCATTCCTTCAGACCGGTCCCTTCACAAGCTCCTGCACGGGCTGCTGCAGGCCGTTCCGCTTTCACTCCTGCTGGTCATCGGCTTTGCAACTCGATTCACGGCGTTGATGTTGTATCTCTCCACGCACAACTGGCAGGGCGAACAATGGGAATATGAGGAGCTTGCACAGAATCTTCTCAACGGGCATGGATATGTCATCGCCCGCTGGAATACGCAGTACTATACGTTCGTTCCGCCTCTGTTCTCGTTTGTCTGCGCCTTCCTTCATCTCATCGGCGGAAATGGTGCTCTCTATCAGGTGCTGTATTTCAGCTACCATATCGGGTTGGCGCTGGGCATTATCTGGCTGACGTATCGCCTTGCCCTTACCTGGTTTGGCCGATCAGTTGCCACGCTCACAGCACTATTTGTCGCGCTTGAGCCCGGGCTCGTTGTGTACCATTCGTACAAGATGGACGTGATGACGCTGGCCAGTTTCTGGCTGATCTTGGGTCTGGCATTGTTCCAACGCCTTGTCGAAACCCGAGAACTGCGCACCGCGATGATGCTCGGGGTCGTTCTTGGACTGGGCCTTCTGACTCGCCTTGATCTGGTGATGCTGTTCGGCCTGCTGGGCATGTGGCTGATAATCCAGCGCCGGAATGTCCGGTCGATCCTCAAACCGATTGCGGCGACGGTGGTCGTTTCGCTCATCGTCATTAGCCCATGGCTGGTGCGCAATTATCTGCTCTTGGACCAGTTCGTGTTCATTTCCGCCAATAGTGGAGAAGTGCTCTGGTTTGGAAACAACGCGAATAGTGTTGGGACGCCCATCGCGCTTGATGGACGGCCTGTATTTGAACACGCTCCGGCTTCGCTGCAGCTCGCCGTGCAGGGAGCGACCAGCGAGCTGCAAGTGAACGCCATCTTGAGGGAAGATGCGATGCGCTACATCGCTGAAGACCCGTGGCGCTACGCGCGTCATGTCCTGGCGAAGTTTTGGTACTTTTGGTGGTTCACGCCGACCTATGGGATGAACTACTACACGCATATCGGACAGGGATGGAAAGTCGCCTACAAATTCCTCCATGCTGGACTGCTTCTCCTCGCAATGTTCGGTGCCTGGTCTGCTTTTCATGAAGCTCGACGAGAATCCCGGCACGCGTTGCTCTTTATCTTGACTCCCTGCATTCTCTTGGCGGTGATTCACGGCCTGACCTATGTGGAAGGACGACACCGGATCATGGCTCAACCGCTGCTCCTCATCTTGGCGGCGGCAGGAGCCTGGTTCCTTTGGACGAAGTTAAGACCTGCTTCGCACGATAGAGTCCTGAGACCGGCCAACGCCATACCCCGAGAATAACTGTACCTCCAGTTCTTCCTTGCGGTCCTTCCTTCCATCTACTGGCTGAAGCATTGTACTGCCGGCAAACACTTTTCGATCAGGCATAGCTCCGCCCTCTCACTTACAGCGGACTAAAAATCAACCTCTCCCTACGACAGCGACTCTCGCCTCGAGTTTCAGGAGAGTATGTCTGTTCGGATCACCCTTTGGTGAAGCTTAGGGTGCCCTGGGGAAGCAGCGTGATGACCTTTTCGGGCGGAATCTTTTCCTGGGCAAGCCGGGCCAGGACCTTGTCAAGATCTTGCAGCTCGGCGATCAAGAGCGCGTCAAAGTCCCAGTTGAGTAGCTCTTCCACCGGAGAAACGGGATATGAGAGAAATCGCGTTTCCTGCTTGCCGTCGACAAACCCGACCAGCGTCAGATCCATCTCTTGAAGAGTTAGATATGCCAACTCAGCCAGTTCCCCCGTTCCATAGATCGCGAGCCGCTTCGACCCGGCGAGGGACACTGTGAAAAGAACCTGCTTCAGCCGTTGCCGTACATCCCGGTAATAGAACAGGGAGTACTGCATGTACTGGTAGGTGAGGCGTGACTTTTCGGCGACCCCGCGCGGCGTAAGCAGGTACTTGATGCGGTTTCTTGGAATGGTGGTGATCTTGATGTAGCCTTTGTGGGCGAGCCGCTTGAGGTAGAGGTTCGTCAACCCGAGCGCAACGCCAAGGCTCTTAGCCAGCGTGCGCTGGGTGACAGAGCCACCCTTTTCAACTTCACTGAGAAGTTGAAGATCCCGACGAGACTGTAAGTCCATGTAGAGTCTTACATTTTATGTTCGGAGTTCACGATTTGAACATGTCGGAAGGATGCAGTCAAGGGAAAAGTAAGAGTTACTTTTGAATGGTTTCCTTTAAGGTTTGCGGCCTTCTGGAGCATGGCACCCGGTGCAACCAGCAAAAATCTGTTCTGTCTCACAACACCTTGATATTGCTAAGTCTGGCTGCTACAGGGGGCCAGAAACAGAATGCTCCATGAGGGCCGTGAAAGATACTTACCGCGAGGTCCAACTGCAGGTGTTTGTCAAGAGGGTATCGATGCAGGCACAAAGGCCCTCAAGAAGAGGGCTGTGCCTATTTCGCTCCCAACGAAGCCGCATACCATGAGATCGCTTCGTCCAGACCCTGAGCCACGGTATGGGTTGGTGAGTAGCTAAGCAACCGCGCTGCTTTCCCTATATCGGACAGAGAATGCCGGATGTCTCCTTGTCGAAACGGCCCGAAGTGCGGCTCCGTACCACGCAAACCAGGCCGGAATGGAATCAGGCGATCTCTGATCATGGTGTAGAGCTCATGCAAGGTGGTCCGCTCGCCCACCGCGATGTTATAGACCGTATTCAGCGCCTGCGGGTTCGCGGTGGCGGCGGCCAATAGATTCGCTTGAGTCACATTGTCCACGTAGCAAAAATCTCGACTGGTTGCGCCATCGCCATTGATCACGCATGGCCTTCCCTCCAGCATATTCGCCACCCAGATCGGGATGACCGCTGCGTAGGGGCCATCCGGGCTTTGTCGGCGTCCGAAGACGTTAAAATAGCGCAGCCCCACGCATTCCATCCCGTAGGTCTTGCTGAAGACCTCCGCGTAAAGCTCGTTGACACACTTGGTCACGGCATAGGGCGAGAGGGGCTTCCCGATCGCTTCCTCTACCTTGGGGAGCCCCGGGTGATCGCCATAGACCGCGCTGGAACTGGCATAGACAAACCGTTTCACCTTCGCGTCTCTGGCCGCGACGAGCATGTTGACAAAACCGGTGATGTTCGCCCGGTTCGTACCCTGTGGATCAGCGATCGAGCGAGTGACGGAGCCGAGTGCGGCCTGGTGAAACACATAATCAATCCCCGCGCAAGCCTCCGTGCAATCCGACGACTGAGCGATGTCGGCTTCCAGGAGGTGAAAATTCTCCCATCGGTACGAACCGACGCAACGCTGTACATCATCTAAGTTACGGCGATGGCCAGTCGAAAAATTGTCAAGCCCTACCACCTGCTGATCGCATTGCAGCAGCAGCTCCAAGAGATTCGAACCGATGAAGCCGGCCACGCCAGTGATAAGCCATCTTCGCCTCGAAGCTGCAAGCGTCTGTTTGAGGTCTGGATGTGACATCTGGCCCTTCTGTGTCAGAATCGTGCAAATCCGAAGTCATCCAAAAGGCTTGGCATTCCCTCGCTGTTCTAACAGGCGAGTCGCGGGCTCCATGGACCGGTGGGCAGCTTGTCAGAAGAGAACCGTACGGTCAATGCATGAGGCGACATCTGGAGAACGCCCCTACGGGAACGCTGCACAGAGACCTTGCAAGGCGACGCGCAAAGCTCAAACCACGCGAATTCTATAAGAATAAAATCCTTGCTCTTTATGAAGAGGGCGAGCTAGAATGGCACTCTCTTGAAGTCTAGATAGGCATGCCGTCCTGGTCGGAGGGAGAAAATCTATTCCCAAATATTTCGGCATCCGTCAAGAGAGGACAGTTGGCTTGGGTTTTAGGCAGATGGCTTTAAGAGGATCTTACGCATGCGAAAAGTAATCTTGGTCTTCCCGAAGACGGGATTGGACATCGGATCTACCAATCTCCCTTTATCACTCTTGAGTGTCGCATCTACGGTCCCGCCTGAATATCCTGTCAAGATCATTGATACTCGGACGGATCCTGAGTGGGAGAATTACCTCAGGGAAGAATTGCAACAGAACCCAGTTTGCGTCGGCATAACAACTCTCACAGGGACTCAGATCTATTACGCATTAAAGGCCTCTCATTTTATTCGGCAGAATTCACCGGATACTCCAATCGTCTGGGGCGGCATGCACGTAACTACTACAGAGGATCAAGTAATCCGCCATCCATTAATCGATTACGCGATCAAGGGTGAGGGTGAATATTCATTCCCCTTGTTGGTCAAGGCACTTGACGGAAAGATGGCGATCGAGGATGTTCCATCGTTGTATTGGAAAGCCAATGACGGCGGAATTGAGTTCAACGGCGGGGGACCGGAAGTGGATCTCAATGCCCTCCCGCCCATCCCCTACGATCTTGTGGACGTCGAGAAGTATGTCTCTCCTGCCTCGTATCTCTATGAGGGTGTCAAGCGCTTGTTGCCGTTCGAAGGAAGCCGGGGGTGTCCGTTTCTATGCACGTATTGCTCGGAGCCGGCTCTGACAAAGAGTTTCCGCATGATGAAGCCGGAATTGTTCGTAGAACGGTGCATGGATATTGTTACGCGCTATACCCTAGACCATATCACCTTTTTCGACGACGAGTTCTTTGTCAACAAAACGTGGGCGACCAATGTCGCCAAACTGATCAATGGACGTTTCACGTGGATGTGCCAAACACGTGCCAACGATCTGCTGCGAGTGGATCTCAAACTGTTGGAGCGGTGTGGGATGCGGATTGTCGCTCCTGGTCTCGAATCCGGATCCGACAAGATTTTGAGAGACGTCAAAAAGTCAGAAAAAGTTCAGCATTACATCGAGGCCAATCGCAAGCTGGCCGAGACGGAGATCGTTCCACAATACAATTTCATGATGGGCTTCCCTACAGAGGACCACGAGGATCTTTATAAAACGATCGACCTTATTCTCCAGCTTTTAGAAGACAACCCTCACACCGTTGTCAATTCACTGTCCGTTCTAACGCCTCTTCCAGGGACAGAGTTCTATGTCGATGCTGTCACCAAGTGGGGCTTTGACGCTCCGAAGTCTCTCGAGGAATGGATCGGTGTGAATCGGCATTCCATCGTGACGCCGTGGGTTAAGGCCAAGCCCGGCATGGCCGCAATATTGCAGCATCTGATGTACACTTCGTACTTTATCAACACGACCAAGCGCTATGCCAAGAAATTTTGGTGGATACCTTCCTTCTGTTTTGATTTCTATTCCAAGCTCGTACTCTGGCGTTGGCGGCGGCGGAAGCTCAAAGACAGCTTGGACATCAAGATCCTTCACTTTATCCACACGCATATTCTGAATCCTGCGCAACGTGACGAATACCGCGATCTCAGCGATTTGCCTAAAATCGCTGTTCGCCCCATCAAATCGACGGGGTCACAGAGGCCGCGTCGGGTTCGCATCGTGTCAAACGTGGGATGCAATACGTAATCAAGCCCGGGCGATAGTACCCGCGTCACTTTTCTCCCACCCCAACGCGGTCATGCCTGATCGGAAAGGTTTCCCCACCCGACAATTGCCCAATCCTCCACTCTACCTGATGTCTTGCTTGAGGGATTGAGCCCGCTGGAGAAGGGAATTGGCTGGGGAGTGGTTACTTAGCGGATGAGGCGGGAGCAGAACCTTTGTAGAATCCAGGATAGACCTTTGTGAGTACGCTTAATGCGACAAACAGAGCGTATGATCTTTTGGGATAGCACAACGATTGTCGATCAGACTGGATAAATCTCATTATCGGCTGCATAGTGTCGTCAACGCTCACCGTAATCAAATTCCGCACGGCCATCTGAAGTTTAGACGCCATCTGACCACCGACAAAAATGTTCGTGGCTATGGGACCTAGAATTAAGGTCTTAAATCGCAACCCTTGGCCACGATAGAGCCGATCCATTCTTTTGAATATCTCGGTCACCGCGAGTTTGCTGATAAAATACCCCATACAATTCGGGTTCGGGAATATGTTCGACGTGGATGCCGCCACAACAAACACGCCATTGCTGTTCGCCAAATATGGTATCGCCACGCTCACAAAGTTGAGCACCCCCATCATATTCGTATCCACGACTTCGCGAAACACATCGAGAGAAAATACCCCGTAGTTATCCACCTTGTTAATTCCTGCGCTGAGAAGATAAACAGTCGGCAACTGTTTGGCTTCCGCCGCGTCCTGAAAATACTTTTTGACCGATTCAAGATCGCGGACGTCAAAGTGGTGGAATCGCACGTCTGGAAATTGCGCTTCAAGAGCGGGAACTTTTCTCCTGTTGATCGCAGTCACGCGCCAGCCCATGGCACGATAGGCTTTGAGAGCGCCCAGTCCGATGCCCGAGGTGGTGCCCGTGATAAGAATGTGTTGAGGTTCGGTCAAGGAAGAGACGGTTGACGCCTTAAGGTGAAGAAGAGGCAGGAAAAATAACCCTTCGCAAACGCCTGAGGATTGAATTGCTGCTCTTTTTCATAGATCAGCCTGTGCAGCTTGGGAAGATTGTAGTACGGGACCTTCGGAAACAAATGATGCTCGTGATGGTAGTACACATTCAAACTGCCGATCAGAATCCGCTCCAGGAAGGTCAACAACGGGAACGCATAATGATTGACCGGCGTTCCAAATGAGCGGGTGTACAATGTGCCGCGGTTATTTTGATCCAGTCGGGGAACATGCAACTGAATACCCAAACCGTGTTCAGCGATTCCTCGAACTCTCATTAAGAACATGTGGGCGGTCAACAACGGAACCATCCAGAGGAAGATGTAATGAATCAGATTGAAGTTAAAAAGAAGCCCCAAGATAAGCAACTGCACAATGCCGATCGAGAGATACTTCCTGATCGAATCGGCGCGCGATTCAGCCTGTGCATTGTATGGGGTATAGTTCTCGTCCGTTTCCATGTAATCGTTAAGGTCACTCTTCTCTTTGTTTGAAAATGGCTGGTCATACAGAAATCGAACGGTTAACGCGGTCACCCCGCAAAGATCTTTCATGAAGAGGAGCCAGATCTTTGGATTTCTGATATCGCAGATGCGATACTTTTCCCTATCACTCACTGGGTCGCATGAACGATTGACGCAGGCATGGTGGCGCGCATGCGGCTCAGCATAACCCTTGACGTCGAGCCCTAAAGGGTGTGCTGCCATCCAATTCCCGAACCACTCGTTAAATTTCCCCTTGCTAATCAATCCATGGCCCGCCTCATGCGTCAACTGCAAGAATACTCCCGCACGCCCTGCAATCAGAAAGATAATGAGAGGATAAAGATAGATGAACGTTGACGAGGAATAATGAAGAAAGACCTTGACCAGCATGAAGATCCAGAACCATGCGTGGATCGCGGCGAGGACCGGCTTATAAGGCTTGAGAGTCTTTAGTTCAGCCAGGACTTCGTTGCTGAGACTGTACAGGCGAGGAGTGTAAAAAAAGTCCTCACCCTGCTTAACCGCATCTGCCATGACAGTGTGACCTCTCGGGGATTGTTTGAGTAAGCCCTCAATTATGAGGGCGTCAGTGTAGGGATTTTCTAATAACCCCGTCAAGGGTATTCTTGCGGGGAGTCTTCAGCAGCCGATCATGCAAAACGACCATCCCGTTCCAACGCGAAGATGAGTGTGTCGAGCAACTCGCGGTGCTGCGCCAGCAGACCGGCAATTTCGACGTTCGAATAGAGATCTAATTCCTCGGCCGATTGGAGGTGCGATCCGATCAAATAAATCCGCTCAGTCTCCGGTAGTTTGGCAAGCCGAGCGCCAAATCGATCCACGAACTCGGTCCAGACGGTTGGCTTGGTTTCGGCTTGAAAAGAGAGCGACTCCAGAGACTTCTTCCGCCGACACTCGCAGACAAACAGGAGAGCCAGTAACTGGCGCGAATCGAGCTGCTCCGCGAGAAACTCTCTGGCTAGCTCTGCCATGGCCCTCCCAGGACTTCGCTTGGCGGCGAGTTGAGCCCTTTCCGTCTGTTGTAGAATTTCTCTCCTTCCTCTCGCGAATGCTTGAGCAGCTCCGAGAAGAAGCTCTCTTTGATCGTACGGAGTATATGTGCCGCCGAATATTTCATCGGGTAGATCTTGGTCCCGATCAGATAGGCCTTGGCCAGGTAATACATGACGAAGTACAGCTTGGTCCAGCGACGCTTGATCAGATGGTGTATGACCAGGTTGCGCCAGGATGGAAACACGAGCAGCACCAGTCCGAGCAGCGAGAGATTGACCTGCCCCAGTTTCTCCTGGGACGTAAAGCAGGTGAAGGGGGATTCGGTCTGATAATTTTGATGCAGCTTCTCGAAATCCCCGTCGAAGGCCCCGACGTCGATCGTGTATTGTGATACCGGCGTCCCGGGATAGGGGTGCAGTTCGGGAAACTCGCCGAACACAACCTTGTTCTGGATGTTGATATCGATCGACTCGATATCATAGTCGAGGATGTGGCGCCGCAGCCCTACTGAGTCCAGATAGTTCACCACCTTCTCCCTCGCCGGAGCACCGAACGGTGCCTGCAGGTCGACCTCCGCTCGCAGCGCATCGAGGTTCATCCGGTGATAGGATTCCAGGTGCGAACAGATCTCCTTGGCTTTTCGATCAAACTCTGGATCGGCCAGATCGGGGATGATCGGGACCGGCACAGCCAGGATCGTATTCGAAAACGTATTGATTCCAAGTTTGTGGGACAGATCGAAGGCAAAGCGGATGTCCTCGGCATCCATTCCGCGTTTAAAGATCTGTTCTCTGATGAAGGGATTACCGGACTCGATGGACATGCTGATCGATTTGATCCCAGCCTTCTTCAGATACGTGAGGATCTCCGGGTCGCGCCGGACCAGATCGGACCGCACCAGGCAGTGGAACGGCAGTCCGATCGCGCGCGGGTACTTGTCCGCAAATTCGGTGAGCCAGTCATCGCTGCGGAACACGAAGACATCGTCGTAGAACTTGATGAACTGGGTCGGATAGCGCTGCGCCATGTCCTCGATTTCCGCCAGAAGCCGATCAACGCTATAGCGGTTGAGCATCTTGCCCTTGCCCTTGTACATCGCGTTGTACTTGGCGTTGAAACAGTAGGTGCAGGGGAAGGGGCAGCCTCTCCCGGCCATCAGGCTACGCATGCCGAACTCTTTCAGGCGCGTCTTCTCGTAGACAACTTCCCGATCAAGGTAGGGGAGATCATCCAAAGCCATGTTCCGCTCCTGCAGCGCCACGCTGCCGTCGCTGCGTCGGTTGGTGCGGGTCACGACATTGGAGATCTCATCGATGCTGCCGTCGGCCACCAGGGCCCTCAGCATCGCCGGCCATGGCTCGTCCCCCTCGCCGACCACCAAGGCGTCCAATTGCGTGTCTTCCACCACCCGCGGCATGGCAGGACCGGAAAATGTCAGCGGCAGCTTCAAATTTTCCCCGTAGAGCTGCATGCGCATGGAATTGAACGTCGGGTGCGGACCGCCCATGACCGTAAAGATTTTGTCTTTGTACGTCGCCTTGATTGCTCGGTTGGCCCGGAACATCACGTTGCTTTCTCCCGTCTTGGCACTGTAGGCCACGACATCCGGGCGGATCGCGCCAACTTCCTCCATAAGGTTGTCGTGCTCGAGGACATTCAAGAAGGTGTCGTGCCCATCCTGCTTGGCCATGGCCGACAACAGCTCGATGTTCATCGGGTCAATGTAGTCTTCCTTGACCATCACGAACATGATCTTCATGGCGAAAGCCTTTTCATGCTCTGAGAGCCGTCAGCCCGCAACTCGACCCGCCGGACCGAGCCTGCATATTTGCGCCGCTCCCTCACCCGGACTTCCCAGAACAGCTCGCCGATCGTGGCCAGCACGCTCACGATGTTCTTGAGCTTGAATGCCTTCGATCGGCCGTGCTGCCGGGCTTGCAACGGCATCGGCACCTCGACATAACTGGCTCCCGACCGGATCAGGCGGACCAGAATCGACGCCATGTACGCAAACCCGTGAGTCCGCATCGGCACCGACAGGAGCAGTGACCGGCGATGCACGCAGGGACCATTGTAGTACCGAAGCCGCAGCCTGAAAAGTAGGTTGATGAGCATCACGAAGCAGGCCGAAATCGTGCGGCGGCTGCATCCCCTCACCGCCGGTGTGGAAATGTACGGCGCCACGATATCCGCAGAGCCGACTGCATCCAGAATCACTCGAATCGCCTCACCCGGAATCTCATTGTCGCCCGGAAACATGGTCACGTAGTCCATCCGGGCCAATTCCACGCCGCGTCTGTAGTTATAGCCGAATCCCCGGTTTCTGGGATTGTGAATCACGCGGATGTGCGGATTCCCGCCGGCCAATTCGTCCGCAATGGCTCCTGTCTGATCGGTGCTCTCGTCGTCGAAGACCAGCAGTTCATAGTCGGTGAAGCGGTCGTCGATCGCAGCCAGGACTGTGGAGACGGCGGCGCCCAGGTTGCCTTCTTCGTTCAGCGCCGGAATGATGACGGACAGGGTACGGCTCATTGCCAGACTGACCTCGTTAGAACGGGCCGCTGAAGCCTTTATCCGGCACATCCAACGGAGTCTCGTGCTGGATACCCAACTGCTCTTCAGTGACCTCCGGAAGACCCATCATCGTCCTGATTTCATTCACGATGTGCACCGCGCGCGGGTAGAAGTGTTGCGCGAGGGCCGGAGTGCTCGGCGTGGGAACATCCGGAAAGGTCACCCGCCTGGGGGCCGCTTTCAGCGTCCCATAGGTCCGCTCGGCAACCAGCGCTACGATTTCCCCGGCAAAACCCAGTGATCGCCAGGCCCCATCCACGGCGACCAGGCGGCCAGTTTTGTGGACGGACGCGAGGATGTGCCTCGTATCGAGGGGACGGAGGGTGCGCACGTCCACCACTTCGGCGTCAATGCCGTCTTTGGCCAGCAGATCGGCCGCGCGCAAGGATTCCAGAACCATGTAGGAGGTGGCGACGATCGTCACATCCCGGCCAGGCCTCGCCGTCCTGGCTTGCCCGATCGGTACCGTATAGCGTCCTTCCGGCACCGGACCGAAAATATTATGGAGCCACCGGTGCTCCAGATAAATGACGGGATTGTTGTCCTCGACGGCAGCGATCAGGAGCCCTTTGGCGTCATGCGGCGTCACGGGCATGACCACCTTGAGACCAGGCACGTGGGCAAACATCGCCTGGAGGCTTTGCGAGTGCTGAGGACCCTGGCCCCAGCCCCGGCCGATCATCATGCGGATGACCAGGGGCATGGCGTCCTGCCCGCCGAACATATAGTGCCAGTTGGCCGCCTGATTGATGATCTGTTCCACCGCCAGCAGTGCGAACTCGACCCGTTGATGGACCATGATTGGCCGCATGCCGACGAGGGAGGAGCCGATGGCCATCCCCGTCATCCCGTTCTCGGAGGTCGGCATGTCCATGACCCGATCAGGCCCGTACTTCTTCTGCAAGCCCAACACGGTGCCGAAGACTCCTTTGGGGTCGGCCGGAACGTGCGGCCCATGAGGTTAGACGGACGGATCACGGGCCAGGCAGAGATCAGTCGCCTCGTTGATCGCCTGGAAAAATCTGAGATCCCTGGTCATGGACATGGTGATAGCTGTTGGTCAGGACGCGTACACGTGTTCATGCAGAAGGTGCGGCTCGGGAAACGGGCTCGACTTGGCGAAGGCCACCGCCCCTTCGACCTCGGCAGTGAGAGTGGCCTCGATTTCCTCGAGCTCCTGCTGGGGGGCCAGGCCTTCCTGCAGCAAGCGCAGCTTGAACCGCGCAATCGGACAGTTTGCCTTCCACTCCTCGAACTCCTGCTCCGACCGGTATCCCAGATGATTGTCGTAATGGGGACCGCAGTGTTCCCGCCACCGGTAGGTCTTGAACTCCAGGAACGTGGGGCCGCTCCCCGTTCTGGCCTTCTCGACGGCCTCTCTGGTCAACCCATAGACCGCTTCCACGTCGTTCCCATCGCCTTGACGGCTCTCGAGCCCGTGGCCTCGTGCCAATTCGTAGATCTCCCGGGAAGAAGGCTGGCGTGCGCTTAACGAGGAATAGACCGAAAAGAAGTTGTTTTCGCAGACGAACACGACCGGCAGTCGTTTGAGCACGGCGAAATTCACGGCCTCGTGGAAGACTCCTTCCTCCGTGGCTCCGTCTCCGAAGAAGACGGTCGTGACCCGCCGCTCCTTGCGCAAGACCGTCCCGAAGGCGGCCCCCACGCCGATCGGGATCGTGCTGCCCACGATGGGTACGGCGCCCAGGAATCCCGCGGAACGGTCGATCAAATGCATGGACCCGCCCTTCCCCTGGCAGCACCCGGTCATCCGTCCATACAGCTCGCCCATCATGGCTTTCAGATCTCCGCCTTTGGCGAGGTAATGGGCATGGGAGCGGTGGGAGCTGACCGCATAGTCTTCTGGCTCCAGCGCGGCGCAGACACCGACGGCCGCCGCCTCCTGTCCCACGCTAAGATGCACCGGGCAGCGCATTTGCTGCTCCGGATAGAGCTCGGCGATCTTCTCCTCCACCAAGCGAATACGCAACATGCGCGTATACAATGTTTTGGCGGCTACAAGACTCATGTTCTATGTGGAATTCCTCTCGCCGTCAGATAAAATTGACGTGTGCGGGGGGATGCTGCAGATCCCACAAGTAGCGATTGACCTCGTCCATCCGGCAGTTCAGGCGGCACTCGGAAATATTGAGCTCCTGCCGCACGTGATGGAAGCTCTTCCGTCTGGCTTCCCCTTCCCAGATCTCCGTGAACGACGACGTGTTCAGATTCCCGTAACAGAACCGGGGGTCCTCCAGGTACGCGCTGCACCCATAGACTTCCCCGTTCGCCATCACGTAGGCCCAGAAGAAGGGCGTGGCCTGACAGACCGTATAGCGCCGATCCCCTTCCAGCAGCTTCTCCATGGTCCGCCGCCGGAAGACAATCTTGAACCGGTCGTCTTCCAACGCCAGCAACTGCTCCTCCATCGGAAAGATCTGGCTGTAGTCGAAATCCTTGTACCCTTTCTCCATCGTCGTCAGGCTCATCAAGTGCTGGGAATAGGGCTTGATCACGATGTAGTCCGCCCCGGCGTCCTTGGACCTCTTAGCCAACGTCACTGCTTCGGCTTGATTCTCGGGCAGCAGGACCATCTGGATGCCAATCGCACAGTTGTACCGATTGGCCTGCTTGACCTCCGCTGCCTTGGCCAGATTCCGAAACACCCGGTCGAAGTCGTCCGCCTTGGTCTGATGGATGGCCGCATAGGTCTCCCGGGTTCCGGCATTGACACTGGCCTTGATCCAGGTGACGGATCCGAGTGCCTCGTGGATGAGGGGCTCATTCAGCGCCACCGCGTTGGTCGTCAGCGCCACATCAATGCCCGCCTTCTGAGTCTGGACGACGATCTCGCCGATGTGGCGATGCAACAGAGGCTCCCCCTCTCCGGCATACATGATGCTTTTGACACCGCGTTCGGCCATCTCTGCCACGCGTCGGATCAGGAGATCCTTGTCCAGGCTCCGGGTTTTGTAGCCGATGTAGTCCACCGCGCAGAACGTACAGCGGTGGTTGCAGGCGCCGGCCGGCGCGATCTCCACGTATAACGGATAGACTGACTTAGCCTTTTCCCATTCGTCGCCGGCAGTCTGCCACTGGGCGATCCGGTCCGGATGGTACATGAGTTTGTGCGAATCTATGCGGTAGGGATCCACTCAGTTCCCTCCCTTCAATCTCTGAATCACGTGGAGACCTGCCGCTTTTGCCAGGCTTGGTAAGCTGAAGGCCACGTTGCTCTGATTGGCACATTCGAATGTGCAATGACAATGCTCCTTTAAGATTCTGTCGCGGATGGCCCGAGCTTCTTCCGTCGCTAAGACTTCGTAGATGTCATAGTTGTGCTGACGCAGGTCCCCCATGATATAAGGCGTTACCCCGATTTGCTCGAGGATCTCACATGGTTTGACGTGTCCTTCCTCGTCAATCGTGATCATTTTTTCCCCAGCCACACAGGGAATAAAATACTTGTCCGTAGCCAGCACATATTCATTGACCGACCGCATCAGCCGATTGGCCACGTTCTGTGCATTCTGGTAAGGGTTCTTGGAAATCCATCCATTGCTCAGATACGCATTGGCCTGGCGATAATCTTCGAGGGTCACGGTTTTGTAATCAGGATCGTAGGCGTCTCCACGTATGAAGCCAAGGTAATGGGCATCTACGTCCAGCTCATACCGCACAAAATCGATCAGCTCACGAATTTGATCTTTGTTGTATTTCGTCAGCGTAGTGGAGACATGGAGTGTCAATCCGTCAAATCGGTTTCGCAAAGGTACCAATTCATGCAATGTGTTGACCGTCTGCTTGAACGCGCCTTGACGATCACGCGTCATATCGTGCACGTTTTCAAGCCCGTCGATGGAAACCCCTAACCGGATATTGGTCGCAGGATCCTTCTCGAAGATCCGCTCAATGGTCTCCAGCGTACGCTTCTCTATCAATCCATTCGTCGTGATGTTAAAGAAGAGAGTATTCGCATACTTGCGGAACGCGAGTACAATTTCAGCCAGATCCTTCCTGATGAACGGCTCGCCTCCCGTAATGCTGACGTTCATGAGGCCTCCCGTATGCTGGGCAATCCGCTCATACTCTTCGAGGGTGAGTTCCTTCATGTTCTTGGCGTTCAGGATCTGCTCAATGTAAAAACAGTGCTTGCACAGGAGGTTGCAACGAGCCGTGACGAAAAGAATGATGTACTGGACCCGGCGCGTCAGCCACGCAGTACCGATCTGTTTCACAACCGCTGCATGAGGAATCCGTCCCATGGCTTCTCCGTAGGATTCAACCTAAGTTTCCCAATAGCCCGCTTTACAAAACCCCTGGATTTCAATGAACGATAGCTTTATACCATAGCGTAGCGAGTAACCAAAGAGAAAAATCCTCGCTGGATTCAAGCGCGAAGTGCAACACCTGAGCGAAAGACCTCCGCAGGGGTTTGAAAGTGAAGGACTCGTCTGGGCCGATGATTGAGCCAGCGCTGCACCGCCTTCACCTCGGTGCGCCGCAGTGT
>Ga0194121_10000950_pt1 | contig 50624 bp, 49 predicted proteins | sample TA2MahCa50mmetaG_FD_148609 | JGI IMG/M metagenome (GOLD analysis project Ga0194121, IMG submission 148609) | Freshwater microbial communities from Lake Tanganyika, Tanzania - TA2015020 Mahale Deep Cast 50m | ecosystem: Environmental > Aquatic > Freshwater > Lake | place: Tanzania: Lake...
CGGGCTGCAACTGGCGCGCAAGTACCTGTCGGCCCAGGACACGCCCAACCGGCAGATCGTGCTCATCACCGACGGCCTGCCGACGGCGCACTTCGAGGGGGAGGTGCTCCGTCTCATGTATCCGCCCAGCTCGGCGACCGAGAAGGCGACGATGCGCGAAGGCCGGCAGTGCGCCCGCGAGGGCATCACCATCAACATCTTCCTGCTGGCGAGCTGGAACCAGTCGGAAGAGGACGTCCGCTTCGCCTACCGGCTGGCGGAATCGACGCGCGGCCGGGTGTTCTTCACCGCCGGCAAGGAGCTGGACCGCTACGTGGTCTGGGACTACATCAAGCGGCGCAAGCGGATCATCTCCTGATGCTGGCGGCGGTCATCCATGATCTACCGTCGACGATTATCGCGCACGCGCGAAATGCTATGCGGCTGCAAGTCTGGAGATACAATGGAAATACAGAGCACCTTCCGCCAGCCGCGCCCGTAGCTCAGGGGATAGAGCATCGGTTTCCTAAGTCGGCAAGAGCGTTGCGTCCTGTTGTCTTGCTGGGGATGGATTTGCGAACGGAAGTGCCGATGTAAAGCGGGTTTACATGCGAAAGAAGGCAACGGCCCGCCGAGAACCAGAACTGTCGCATTGTTGTCCTGTTTTGCCGGATATGGTCAGCGACCAAACCCCAGGACGGTTTTTCCGAGGCCGGGTAGAATGACCCCAGGCCCCCGTAGCTCAGTGGATAGAGCAATTGTTTCCTAAACAATAGGTCGCAGGTTCGATCCCTGCCGGGGGTAGTGATCTTTCGCTTCAAGGAACATTTCGACCCAGGGGTTCACGGAGATGGTGAGCCTCTGTCTGGCACGCTCGCGTTGTTCCGCGAATTCCCGCAACGGTTTACGTCGCGATGGTCTCTGGCGTGGTCTCTAGGGTTGCTGCGATGGAGACAGCCGCCTTGGCCCTCCCGCCGACTTTTCCACAAACTCTCGGTGTCTCACCGCTGCGGGCGCGTTCGGGTTAGAGCCCGTTTCGATGCGGTTCCCCGAACTTGACAGTGATGGTTCAGCGTCGGGAGCGCGACCAACTCAAACCGCTGACCTGCGGGTAAACGCTGGGCAACCGGAATAGGCCGGAAGCGCGTCCAACGAGCCGAGCATCCAGGCAATGCTACTTTTTCCTCAGAGAGTTTGGTAGACTTTCTCTGAGCTGAGTTTGGCCTTGTCCGCTGAGCGGAGAATGGGACGTCATGACCAAGGTGAACCAGTACGTCAAGATCGCAGAAGCTGCCAGAATCCTCGGCGTATCGCAAAACACGCTTTACACAGCATCATCCCGATGAATTTCAAACGGCGTTGGCCGAGCAGGTATGCGCCGACGCCGCGCTGGCGGCCCACGAGTTCAAGCCCGACCATGAGCATGACGCGGGAGTCTCGTCCATCGGCATCACCATACCTGGCGACCTGGATGCGACCAGGCTGAATGAGTGGCTGCGCGAGTTGCTGCAAACCCACGGACCGGACATCTTCCGCATGAAGGGCGTGCTCAGCATCAAGGACGATGCGCGGCGCTACGTCTTCCAGGGGGTACACATGCTGTTTGATGGCCGGGCCGATCGGCCGTGGGGCTCGAAAGAGCAGCGGCACAATTCGCTGATCTTCATCGGTCGAAAACTGGATCGCACCAGGCTGGAAGCGGGGTTCAAGTCATGTTTGGCGTGAAGAAACCACGAGCGGACGTGTCGTGGACCAGGCGTTGGCAAGCCGACATCGGGGATCACGCCATTGCCGTGGCCTGGTCGGCGGACGGCAGCAGTCTGGCGGCGGCAGCCGTGGGCGGGCCCATTACCTTGTGCGAGGCCACGACCGGCCGCATACTTCGCAGCTTGGCCGGGGCATGGCTTCGGCACCACCGCCATCGCCTGGCATCCACAAAGTGGCCCGCTGGCCAGCGTCGGCCAGGACGGTTCGGTCAAGCTCTGGGATGCGCGCGATGGCCGCATGCTGTGCGCGCTTGAAGGCGGCGCCCCCTGGGTTGAGCGCGTCGTTTGGAGCGTTGACGGGACGCTGTTGGCCTCGGCGGCCGGCCGAAAAGTGCGCCTGTGGAGCGCGGCCGGAGAGTTGGTACGCGAGTTCGCCGATCATCCCAGCACCGTTGCCGACATCCAGTGGAAGCCGGGCGCGCGCGAGTTGGCGTCGGCGGCCTACGGGCAGATCGCCATGCTTCATGCCGACCGCGCCGAGCCGTTACAGACCCTCAAATGGCAGGGCTCGCAGCTGGTGCTGGCCTGGAGTCCAGACGCCAAGCATCTGGCCACCGGCGATCAGGATTGCACGGTTCACTTCTGGATCATGCGCACCGGCGAGGACCTGATGATGTCCGGCTATCCGAGCAAGGTCCGTGAACTGTCGTGGGATCACACGAGCCGATACCTCGCCACGGGGGGCAGCCCGGTCCCTTGCGTGTGGGATGTGTCTGGGGCCGGGCCGGCGGGCACAAAGCCCAAGTTGCTGGAAGGACACGGCGATAAGGTGACGAGCCTGGCGTACCAGCATGCGGGGCCGTTGCTGGCCTCTGCGGCGGCCGACGGCGAGGTCATACTGTGGCAGCCAGACCGGCACGAACGTGCCTTGTGCCGTGTGGAACTCGCGACGGAACTGACGCACATCGCCTGGGCGCCGGATGATGGCGCCCTGGCGGTGGGGGACGCGCGCGGCGGCGTTGCCGCCCTGGTCTTGAATAATCCACTGATGAAATCGACATGAGTGTGCGCAAGGAGAATGTCGTGGCCGCACATGCTCAGGCGTTTCTCGCGGGGCCGGAACATCCCCAGTCCAGGCAGCAGAGGCAGACGGAGAAACAACTGGCCGACCACCCTGCTTGATCAGCAGATGTGGTGCTGGGGCTGCGATGTCCAGCGCCGGCAAGGCAATCTGCTGAAGGAGTTCGGCTTCCGCAAAGCGCGCCCGCCGGAAGAAGTGCGCGGCTGCACGGCCTACGATCTGTGTCCCTGGCCCGGCTGCTAGTTGGTGCTGTGGGGCTTCGGGCTTTTTTTCGGGCTGGCGTCGTCAGTGAGCATCTTCCTGTGCCGCTACGGGTTTGAGGCACTGTGGTCGCGGGAAGCAGCTCTGCCGGCCATCGCGTGGACTCCCGAAGCGCTGTCCGCGTTTGCAGCGCCTGGGTCGTGGCGCGAACGCCGCTGTGTGCGCCGGATGCTGGCGGCAGCCCTGCGCTGGGTCGCGCGGGCCTTGAGTATCGAAAAGCATGCTGGCGCAGTGGGACCGCGTTGCCGCCGCCCCGCAACGCGTTCCACAAGAATGGCTTCACATCGCAAGCCGCTGCGCCCGCCGTTTGCCGTGACTGTTTGTTGTCGAGTCTACCGACACGGGAGAACCGAACATGAAGAAAGGGATTCATCCAGTCTATCGCGAGGTGGTCTTTCAAGACGCCTCCGCCAACTTTGCCTTCCTGTCGCGCTCGACCGCCAAGACTTCGCAGACAATCGTGTGGACGGACGGCAAGGAGTATCCGCTTTACAGTCTTGACATTTCGAGCGCGTCGCACCCGTTCTACACAGGCAAGATGAAGTATGTGGATTCGGCAGGCCGCGTCGAGCGGTTTCAGAAGAAGTACGGAACGAGCTACCGCAAGAAAGACGATTCCAAAGAAGCGAAGAAAGTAAAGGAGTCATGAACCCATGTCTCACAGGAGCAATCCGCGCGGGGATAACCCTCGTCGCCATCACCACACCGGCCATGTGATCAAACGTTCGCAGAGCCGGCGCCGGGGCCGACTGCCTGTGACGGTGCTGTCCGGGTTTCTTGGCGCGGGCAAAACGACGCTCTTGAATCACGTGCTGAACAACCGTCAGGGACTGCGCGTCGCGGCATCGTCAACGACATGAGCGAGGTGAACATCGACGCCGCGCAGATCCGCAAGGGCAAGGCGGCCCTCAATCGCGTCGAGGAAAAGCTGGTGGAGATGAGCAACGGCTGCATATGCTGCACGCTGCGCGAGGACTTGCTGCACGAAGTGGCGCGCCTGGCAGCCAGCGGTCGCTTTGACTACTTGCTGGTCGAATCCACCGGCATCTCCGAGCCGTTGCCCGTGGCGGAGACGTTCACGTTCGCCGACGAGAAAGGCAAGTCGCTCTCCGATCTGGCGCGGCTCGATACCATGGTCACGGTGGTGGATGCGCTCACCTTCCTGAAGGAATACAAGTCGGCCGATGATCTCTATGAGCGCGGGCTCGCCTTCAATGACGAAGATGATCGGACGGTGGTCGATCTACTGATCGACCAGGTCGAGTTCGCCAACGTCATCGTCATCAACAAATCTGATCTGCCCAGCCCCGACGACCTGGCGCGGCTGGAAGAGATTCTCAAGCGATTAAATCCCGACGCCATGATGCTCCTGGCGAAGTTCGGCGAGGTGCCGCTCAAGTGTCTGTTGAACACCGGCCTGTTCGACTTCGACAAGGCGCGCTTGGCGCCCGGCTGGTTGAAAGAGCCGCGCGGCGAGCACATCCCGGAAAGCAAGGAATACGGCATCAGTAGCTTCGCCTACCGCGCGTGCAGGCCGTTTCACCCGACGCGCTTCAAGAACGCTATGAGCCAAAGCATGAAGAGTGTCTTGCGCTCGAAGGGGTATTTTTTGGCTGGCGACACGTATGGACATGGCCGGCTTCTGGTCGCAAGCCGGCGGCGCGGCCCGAGTCGAGCCGGGCGGACGCTGGCTGGCCTCGGTTCCGCTTGACGATTGGCCGGACGATCCCATCGAGCACGCCGAAATCAAGCAACTCTGGGAGCCCCCTTTCGGCGACCGCCGCCAGGAGATTGTCTTTATCGGCATCAACATGAACAGAGACGAAATCGAAAGCAAGCTGCACGACTGCCTGCTAACCGACGTGGAGATGGCGCGGGGCCAGACGGCCTGGACGAAACTCCCCGACCCATTTGGGAAGTGGGAATGAGCCGCCTCTCCTTTGCTTCATCTCGTTATACGCCGCATTAACGATTGATGCTGGCAAGTGCGGCCGTATGCTCTCCTGACGCTCGGCAAGGTGCTGGTATCGGCGACGGGCCTGGAATTTGGTTACAGGCCCCGGGGCGATGAGCAGCGCGATCGGCGATGAACAGCGCGATCATGGCCTCCTGCAGCCTCACCCTCCCGGAAGATGAGGCGATTCCTGGTCACATTCAGGACACTCGGCCAGCAAGAAAATCTGGTGGCCGAGTCATCTCTTGTTGTAACATGCTATTTCACAATAGGTTGCAGCGGAGAGTCGCTGTACTCGGTTGTACTCGGCCAGGTTTGTGCATGTGCCATCCCTTGCCCGCAAGCGATTCGATGTCCAGGGCCGGGCCGGCGGGCACGACGCCATGGCAGTTCAAGGGGCACGACGACCGAGTCGCCTGCCTGGCGTACCAGCATGCCGGGCCGCTGCTCGCTTCGGCCGCCGCCGATGTTGTCTTGTTCTGGCAACCGGCTCGGCGTGCCAAGGTCGTCGATCGGGTTGACTTTGCCGCCGCGCTGACCTGCGTTGCCTGGTCTCCCGACGACAAGATGCTGGCAGTGGCGACGGAGCGCGGCGGGGTAGCGGCACTGGTGCAAGCGTAACGTTGACCGTTGACGCTGGCGGCGAGAGGAGGACGACATGGGGCGACAGGGGCCGGAACAGCCCATGTCGTCGCAAATGGGGCGCCCGGACAATCCATGCGTCCGGGCGCCCACCGCTGCCGCCGCGGCGCTGCTGGATCAACAGCTCTGGTGCTGGGCTGCGACATCCGCCGTGAGCACGGCAATCTGCTGGAGGAGTTCGGCTTCCGCAAGACCCGCCCGCCGACGGAGGTCCGCGGCAGCACGGCGTATGAACTCTCACCCTGGCTTGGCGCCGGGAAGACCTGACCGACTTCGCCGCGCCGGCCTCAGCGCTCGAAATGGCTTGTGTGCGCCGGTTGCTGGTCAAAGCGCTATGCTGGATCGCACGCTGAGTGCTGGCAACTCTTGGCCTCGAAGCGAGCACCGGCAAACCTGCCTGGCACAATGGGACCGAGTGATCGTCGGTCCGAAAAGATGTCGCGAAGGCTTGGCTGACGCTGGCCGAGGCGCTGGCGTTAATCAATTCTTCCTGGAAAAAATTCGGAAATAGCTATTGACTCGACATCTGCCTGTATTACAACGTAATACTGAGTATAACGTTGTAATATATCGCGAGGGCGCAATGTCGGAACGCATGGCTATGGTCGCGTTCAAGGTTGACGCCGAGCTTGCGGAACTGCTCAACCAGTTGCCCAACAAGAGCGAGTTTAGCCGCAAGTCGATCACGACGCTGTTGCAGGAGTGCTGCCCGTTGTGCAAGGGACGCGGCATTGTGCCGCGCGGCATTCACGACCACTTCGCCGCGGTGATTGCCGCGCAGCGCAGCGAGCCGTGCGCCAGCTGCGGCGGGCAGCTGACCTTGCCCGAACGGCCGGGTGAGCGCAGCGGCGACGATCGCCGCCGCCTGGATCAGTATTTTGCCGGCGGGCCGCTCTACTGCGATGCGTGCTATCGGCAGGCGCCCCTCTGCGGGGAATGCACCTGGCACGTCGATCATAAGCGGATCGACGAGCACAGGCGCCGCCTGCACCAGGGTCACTGGAGCGAGGGGCCGCGCCGGCGCGATCCACACAGCAAGCGCCGCCGCGACACGCGGCCAGGCTTTACCCTCATCGAACTGCTCGTGGTGCTCGCCATCATTGCCGTGCTCATCGCGCTTCTTGTCCCGGCCGTGCAGAAAGTCCGCGAGATGGCCGCGCGCACCCAGTGCGCCAACAACCTCAAGCAGATCGGTCTCGCGCTGCACATGTTCCACAACGACCATCGCGGCAAGTTTCCGATCTCCACCCACCGCACGTCCGACTTCACCAAGACGTGGATCTACACCCTCGCCCCCTATACGGAGAACGTCGAGACCATCCGCATTTGCCCGTACGATCCGCAGGCCGAGCAGCGCCTGGCCGACAAGGGAACCAGCTACGTGCTCAACGAATACGTGTGCGTGCCGGGCGACGGCGGGTCGCTGAACATCTTCACCATGCAGGCCACGTCGCGGACGATCACGGTCTTCACGTCCTCGGATGAGAAAGGGACCGCGACCAGCGAGGACCACACGCACTCGCGCAACTGGTTCAAGTCGCCCAAGGGAGTGTGGGGCCGCATCTGCGCGGACATCCAGCCGAACCGTTTCGGCGGCGGCTACAACCTGCCGCGCGAGGAGCGCGTCACCGGCTACGCCAACTACCTGTATGGCGACGGACACGTGGACCTGATCGCCGCTTCGCAGATCAAGACCTGGGCCGACAGCGGCTTTAACTTTGCCTTGCCACCGGAATAGACCCGTTTTTTCCAAAAAGAGGAGGACTGCCATCATGATGCTGCAACGCTGCTTGCAACGCCTACGCCACACGCCCGCGACTCGTCCGCAGGGGCGGCGTCTCCGTCCTGCCGTCGAAGAGCTCGAGAATCGACTCGTGCCGGCGGCCCCGTTCACGGCGGTGCTGACGAGTGACCACGTCGATATTGGCATTGCTTTCGAGGGAGGTGCCTTCGATCTGCACATTCACGATGAGGAAACCGACACCGAGTTCGCGCCCAACGAGGCCCTGCTTTATGTGAACGCACATGCGCGGACGCCGCGTCCGGCAGACGCAGCATTCGACTTCATCGGCGTCGGCGCCGGCGTCCAGATCTGGCAGCTGCCGCATTCCCCGCCCAACCCGGAGGTGCTGCTGCTCGGCCTTGGCACCGAGGAGATCGCCCCCGGCACCTTCGACGACGGGCAGATCAAGGTGCAGCTCAAGTCCATGACCGCGCCCACGGGCGGCGTGTTCTCCCTGTTCCGTTCGACCATCGGCGGGCCGGAAGTTTTCATGGCCACGGCCGACGGCATCTCCGCCACGGACATGATCACCCTCCTGGAAGACGGACATGAAGACCTGAACTGGGTGTTCACCCGCCGCGGCCGCTATGAGATCACCTTCGAGGCCAGCGGCGTCATCGGCGGCCAGACCTTCTCCAGCGGCGACGTCACCTATTTCTTCGATGTCGATCAGCCAGGCCTGACGCCGTCAACCGTGAGCCCGATTGCCAAGCACGGCGGCAACTTCATGGCCGGACAAGCGCAATACGCCGATGTCAACGGCGACGGCCGCGACGACCTCATCTTCCAGACCAAAGACAATCGCTTCCTGGTGTCGTTGTCCACGGGCGCGGCCTTCGGCGCCCCGGTGCAGTTTTTCAAGCACGGCGGTACGTTCATGGCCGGGCAGGCGCAGTTTGCCGACGTCAACGGCGACGACAAAGACGACCTGATCTTCCAGACCAAAGACAAACGCTTCCTGGTGTCGCTGTCCAATGGCGCGGCCTTCGGCGCCCCGACGCAGTTTTTCAAGCACGGCGGCACGTTCATGGCCGGGCAGGCGCAGTTTGTCGATATCGACAACGACGGCAAAGACGACCTCGTTTTCCAGACCATGGACAACCGCTTCCTGTGGTCGCGGTCGAACGGCGCCGCCTTCACGGGCGCGACGCAGATTGCCAAGCATGGCGGCAGCTTCATGGCCGGCCAGGCGCGCTTCGCCCATCTCAACAGCGACAACCTCATCGATCTCGTCTTCCAGACCAAGAACAATGCGTTCTTGCTGTCGCTGGGCAACGGCGGCGTCTTCGACACGCCGCGCAAGATTTTCCAGCATGGCGGCACATTCGTGCCCGGGCAGGCGCAATTCGCCGACATGAACGGCGACGGCCTCGACGACCTGTTCTTTCAGGCGCACAACAACGCCTTTCTCCTGGCCTTCGGCGGCGAGCCGGAATTCACTCCCGTGGTTTGATGCCGAAGCGAGGTTCCCATGAGCTGGAATGGCTGGCTGGAACGCCTGGCGACGCGCTGGTCCTTGCTTCGAGGGCGCTCGGCAAGGACCAGGCGGCGCGTGCGCGCCCAGGTGGAGACGCTCGAGGACCGGCTGGCGCCGGCGACGCTATCCACGTTCATGGCCAGCGAGCACGCGGACATCAATCTCCAGTATTCCGGCGGCGCGACCGGAACCTGGTCGCTGCAACATGATGACAATGACAACGTCGTGTCCCATGATCCGGACGTTGCGTTGCTCTACGTCGGCGTCGATGCCGAGGAGGCACGGCCGGCCGGCGCCAAGTTCGATTTCATCGGCGTGGCGGCGGGGGCAACCTATTACCGGGCACCGCAGAGCCAGGACTCGGAACTGCTCTACCTGGGCGTCGCCGGCTACGGCGTCACGGCCAGCGAGTTTGATCGCTACAACCCACTCACCGAGTCCAAGGGCCGCGTCAGCGGCGTGGGCCGTTGGCTCAAACTCAGCCTCGTGGATGTCAAGCACTTCCAGCCGGACGGGCAGGCGGGCAGCGGGATTTTCTCGGTGTGGCAAAGCGGCGTTTCCGCGCCGGCCGTGGGCATGTCCACCTACGACGACGGCGTCAGCAACCCCGACAGCGAGGGTCTGGACACGACCGATGGCATCGGCGCCGATGACGCCCTGTGGATCGTTGCCGGCGGACATAGCCATTTCAACTGGGGCTTCAGTCAAAAGGGACGCTATGAAGTCACCGTCAAGATCTCCGGCTACCTTGGCGACGACGGCCTGAGCACCGCGAACACGTCCGGCTTCAGCGAGAGCTCGTCGACCAAGATCTATTTCTCCGTTGTCAGCGTCGGCCAGGTGGAGTTCGATGCCGCTTCGTATACGGTGCAGAAAACGGACGGTAACGCCACCATCACCGTGCAGCGCGTCGGCGGCAGCGACGGCCGGCTCACCGTCAATTATGCGACCAGCGACGGCAGCGCGGTCGCCGGCCAGGACTACACCGCGACGAGCGGCTCCTTCACCTTTGAAGACCAGGAAACGACCAAGACCTTCTCAATCCCGATCAGCGACGACGGACAGCCGGCGCAGAATCGCACGGTCAATCTCACGCTGAGCAACGCTGGCCCGTCCAGCATCAACAACTACTACATCGACCAGCAAGACGACACCAACGGTCTGCTGGGAGCCAACAGCGTGGCCGTGCTGACCATCGGCGACACCGCCACGCCGCCCCCCAACCAGCCGGTGCTGCGCAACATCGTCTTCGTGCAGCAGCCGAGCAACGCGCCGGCCGGCAGCACCATCAGTCCGCCGGTCACCGTGCAGTTGAAAGACCAGTTCGGCAACAACTTTCAGCAGGCCGGCGTCACCATCACGATCAGCCTCGTTTCCGGCACGGGCCTGAGCGGGACGCTGACACGGACCACAAACTCAGCGGGGCTGGCCACCTTCGACAACCTGAGCATTTCCATCGCCGGGACCTACCAGCTCCGCGCCAGCCGCAGCGGCATCACGCCGGCGGTCAGCAATCCCTTCACGATCAGCGCCGGCTCGGCCCAGAAGCTGGCCTTCTTTCAGCAGCCGGTAAACACCGTCGCCGGCGCTCCGATCAACCCGACTGTGACGGTGCAGCTTCTGGATCAGAACGGCAACAGCGTGCGCGAAGCGGGCAGGACCGTGAGCCTTTCTCTGGCATCCGGGACGGGGGCGCTGCTGGGCACGCTGCTGATGACCACCGATAGCAACGGACAGGCGCGTTTCAGCGACCTGCGCATCGAGGTCGCGGGCATCAAGAAGCTGCTGGCATCGTTGAGCGGCACCGCGGATGTGGAGAGCGTCGCCTTCACGATCCTGGCTGCCGATGCCAAGAAGCTCGGCATGAGCGCGCCTCCCAAGGGGGCCGCGGTCGGCCGCCCGATGGGGCCGGTACTGGTCCAAGTCTTCGATGAGTACGGCAATGCGGTGCGGAAGCAAGGCATACTCATCACGTTGACGGTGGTCTCGGGCGGCGCGTCGCGAAGCTATCAACTGCGAACCAATCAGGCCGGCCAAGCCGTCTTTCGTAATCTCCGCCCGACCAGTCCTGGAGTCGGCAAGCTGGTGGCCCGCTCCCCTGGTCTGTTCATCGCCGTCTCCAAGCCATTCAAAGTGCAGCACGGCGGGCCGCGCTTCGGCAAGTAGCGGTCAAGCCGATGCGTGACATACAATGCGTAATGATGCCGCTCCAGGTCGGCTGGGTCGCTTCGCCGAGACGGGCTGAGGCTTGACGCCTATCGTCATGCGTCAATGGTAGTTACGTCAATGCCCCTCAATCGGACCGATGAACGCATCAGTGAAAAAAATGTCGCATTCGGGTGGCGCGCGTGACTGGCCCTTCGCGCAGTGGACGGCGCAGCGGCAAACGCGATTTTTCACAGTCCTTCAGCGCTCGACCAGGCGAATGACGATGTCGGTTGCGCCGCCCGTCGGAATGTCGCGCTCGAGCCCGGAGGTTTCCTGCCGGCGATACTTGGCGGGGATGGCGCGGGCCGGCCCATGCTGATGCTGCGCTGGGCTCACGTCTTCGGCGATGGCGATGGGGATGATGGCAATGCGATGCGTGCCGGCAACGGCGCCAGGCCGGCCAGCCGTTTCGAGCGCGAAACTGCCGTCGCCCGCGAGCCGTGCCCGCGCCATGGGCCCGGACGGCCGCGTGAACTCGATGATGGCGTGCGTCACCGGGACGCCGTTCTGAAACACCACTTTGCCGCTCACTGGGAACGTGGGCGGCTGCTCGTCGCCGCACGAACACAGGCAGACGACCAGCACAGCTCCGGCGTGGCGACTGAAAAGGCGCATGGTGCATTCCTCATGGGAGCTCGACCGGTTGGCCATCCGAACGATGGCACAGGCGCTCCAGCATCGTGGTGCTGATCTGATTGCGAACGGGCTGCACGTGTCCGTCGGCAAAGGCGAAATGGCAGATGCCTAGGTGCCAGCTGCCGAAGGCGAACAGGCCCATTCCGAGCACGTTGTCCTCGGGGCCTTGTGCGAGCGGGACGCCGGGACCGCCGACGCGGCTCATGTGATAGAATCGGCTGCCGTCGTAGATCGGCCCGTTGTCCGGCGACTGATTGATCTTCCCCATCGGCACATGCATCTCGCCGGCCAGAAAGGTGTTGGACGCGCCGTCGGTGACGTGGGCCAAGCGGACCTTGTCATACCAGCGGATCGGCTCATTAGCGATCTGGAAGCCGCGGCTGGAAATGATGACGCCGGTGCCGTTGCCGCCCCATTGAAAGTCGGTGGGCAGGCCGGAAGAGCCGGGCGAAAGGTCGCCGTGGTTGCCCGCGTAATCGCCGGTGGCGCCGCCGTAGACTGGTTTGGCCTGGTAGGTGCAGCCGCACGGCAACTTCATGGCGCCGCCTAATGCCGAAGGACACGTGGCGTCGGCCAGGTCACGCCGTGACGGACATAGGTACGTCGCTACAACATGGTCTCGCAGAACAATGGGATGGTCCTGAAACGGCTGCGAGCAATCCCACTGGCGATACGCGGCCTCCTGCTCGATGAACGGCAAGATGCGCACCAGCCAGGTCGGATGCTCGCCGCCCGACTTCAAGAACGACGGGTCCTCACCCGTGGGGCGCTCGACGATCCGGGCTGGCGGGTAGCTGCCGAAGGCGTCATGAAAATGAATGGTCCCAAGTGCGATCTGCTTTAGGTTATTCTGGCACTGGGTCGCCGCCGCCGCCGCGCGCACGCGCTGCACCGCCGGCACCTGCAAGGCGATCAAGGTGCTCACGATGGCGATGACGACCAGCAATTCGATGAGCGTGAAGCCGCGTTGATGATTGCTGGCCGTGTGCATGTGACACCAGCTTTCCGTTCTATCGTCAGTTGATCTTAGCAAGAAGCGTTCGGGCTATGAGTGCACGCCTCTCCGGGGCCAGCCCCCCGCTCGCTGTCTCCTCGCTCCACATTTAGAATACATGAAACTTCTCCGGAAGACTGGTTGCGTTTTGATTTTTCCGCCGACCAGTCTTATCAGCCCATCGGCACATGCATCTCGGCCGCCAGGAAAGTGTTGGAGGCGCCGTCACTTCTCGCGGCCGAGCATGACACCTATTTCCGCCTCGCGCCCAGCGAGAGCCAATCGCGATTATTTTCTTCGGTGCGGTTGACTCTGGCTGGTCAGGTATTACAAAGTAATACATTGGTGTAATACAATGTAATACCTGCGGTGCTTCATGGCGCGCGCTCCTATTGTTCCACTCTCTCGTGGTTTTTCCCACCGACGGCCTTCCACGCCGGTGTCGTCATTGAATGGTGCGGCGAGTCGTGGGCGCGTGATCGTCGACGAGCTTGGGGTCGAAACCGTTCCAGCGATACCCGTGCCGGCGGCGAAGTCGTGGACGGCGAATATTTGAGTCGCCGCAGGCAAGCGGCGATGGCGCGTCGAGAGGCAATCGTTCCAATCCAGTCAGGAGGTGTGGCATGAGAGGTCGATTATGGCGGATGTCTTTGTTGGTAGCGATAGTGGCCGCGCCGCTGCTGCTACTCGGTGGTTGCTACAACTCGGCGTGGCGTCCCGGCAAACTGCGTGTCGGGGCGACGTACAGCGTCCTCGGCGACCTCGTCAAGAACGTCGCCGGCGACAGTGCCGACGTGGTGATCCTCGTCGGCCCAAACGGCGATGCGCACACATTCGAGCCAACGCCGAAAGACGGCGTCTCGCTCGCCGAGGCGGACGTGATCTTCGAGAACGGCGTCGGTTTCGAGGCGTGGCTCGACAAACTTCACTCGTCCTCAAAGTCGAAGGCCAAACGTGTCGTCGTCACCGAGGGACTGGAACTGCGCGAGGGCGAGTGCCACCACGCTCACAAGCCGGGCGAGAAGCATGAGCACAAGGACGAGCATGAAGACGACCCGCACGTCTGGCACGACGTGAAGAACGCCATCCACATGGTCGGCGTCATCCGCGACGCGCTGGCAGAGGCTGACCCACCCAATGCCCCGAAGTACAAGGCCAACGCAGACGCTTACCTCGCCAAACTCCAGGCGCTCGACGCCTGGGTGGTCGAGAAGGTCGCCACGTTGCCGAAGCAGAACCGCAAGCTAGTCACGAGCCACGACACGTTCGGCTACTTCGCCGCGCGGCACGACTTCGACGTGGTTGGTACCCTGCTCACGTCGGTGTCTACGGAGGCGTCGGATCCGTCGTCGGCCACGTTCGCCAAGCTGGTCGAGTCAGTCAAGGCGGCAAGGGTGCCGGCCATCTTCGCTGAGAATGTCCACAACCCCAGGCTCATGGAACGTCTCGCCAAAGAGGCCGGGGTCAAGCTGGCACCACCGCTGTTCACCGACGCGCTGGGCCAACCCGGCTCCGAGGGCGACACCTACGAGAAGATGATCCGCCACAACGTCACGGTCATCGTGGAAGCCCTGAAACCATGAAAGATCCTTGGATCCCCTACTCGCGTGGCTGGCACGCCGACCCGGTGCGGGGCGCGCCCGCGCTGTTGACGGAGTCGCTGGTCGTGACCTACCCCGGCGCGTCGTGTCCGGCACTTCGCGGCGTGAGCGTGCGGGTATCGTGCGGAACCTGCGCAGCACTGGTCGGCCCCAACGGTTCGGGCAAGAGTACGTTCCTGAAGGCCGTGGCCGGGCTGTTGCCGGTTGCCTCGGGGGCGATTCGCGTTCACGGGAACCCGGTCGGCGCATGCCACCACCGAGTCGCGTATCTGCCGCAGCGCGGCGAGATCGACTGGGGCTTTCCGATCAGCGTTGAGCGGTTGGTGTTGACGGGTCGCTACGTCCACCTCGGCTGGCTGGCGTGGCCAGGACGGCGCGATCGGCAGATCGCGACGGCGGTGCTCGAACGGCTGGGGCTCGACTCGCTCGCCGGCCAGCAGATCGGCAAGCTGTCGGGCGGGCAGCAACAGAGGGCGCTGCTGGCTCGCGCTCTGGCTCAGGAGGCGGACTTGCTGCTGCTTGACGAGCCGTCCAACGGCGTGGACGCCCGGACACAGGAGACGATCTACGACGCGATGCGCTCCCTGCGCAACCAGGGCAAAACGCTGGTGGTCGCCACCCACGACCTGACCCTCCTGGACGGAGCGTTCGGCGCTGTCGTGCGCCTGCGCGATGGAGAGGTCGAGACGGATTCGTCGCGCAACGGCGTTGCCGGGAAGGAGCGGGCATGGACTGGCTGATCGAGCCGTTCCGCCATGTCTTCATGCAGCACGCGCTGCTGGCGGCGGTGCTGGTCGGCGTCACCTGCGCCGTCCTCGGCGTCCACGTCGTACAGCGACGGATGGCGTTCATCGGAGACGCACTGGCGCACACGACGTTGCCGGGACTGGTTATCGCGCACCTGTTCGGCTGGAGCCTGTCGCTGGGCGGATTCGGCGCGGCACTGGCGACGGGGCTCCTGATCGGCTGGGCCTCACGGCGGCACGCGGTCAAGGAGGACGCGGCCATCGGCGTCGTGTTCACCGGCATGTTCGCCCTCGGCGTGTTGCTGATGAGTCGGACGCGCTCCTACCGCGACCTGACGCACATGCTCTTCGGCAACGTCCTGGGTGTTACGACGGAAGACCTTTGGTTCATCGGCGGCGTCGCGGCGGTCGTGTTGCTGTGCCTGGCGATCTTCCACAAGGAGTTGGAACTGACCGCGTGCGACCCAACCCACGCCGAGGTGATCGGCCTGCGTTCCGACCGGATGCGTTTCCTGCTCCTGGGCCTGCTCGCCCTGGCCGTAGTCACCGGCATCCAGACGGTCGGTGTCATTCTGACCAACGCTCTGCTCATCACCCCGGCGGCGACGGCGGCGCTGCTGTCCGACCGGATGCCCTGGCGGATGCTGCTCGGGGCGTTGCTGGCGACGGCCTGCTCGGTCGCCGGGCTGACGCTGTCCTACGTCGCTGAAACGTCGTCGGGCGCGGCCATCGTTCTCTGCTGTACCGCAGCGTTCATGGCCGCCTACGCGGCCCGCTCGGCGTCGCATCGGCTTCGACCGACTGCCTCGATTCCGGTGACGAAAGACAAGCCGAACAAAGTCGCTATGGCAGAGGAGGTGTCCCGGTGCAACTGACTACGAAGCGGATGGCGCTGGCCCAGTTGGTGTTCTGCGAGGGCTGCTGCTGCGGGCGCACGGATCGAGGCAGGCCGGAACTGCCTGTCGAGCAACTCAAGCACATCTGGAAGGCCGAGAAGCTCAACTGCACAGTGCAGTTGACCATTAGCGGCTGCCTGGGTCCTTGCGATTTGGCCAATGTCGCCATGGTCATGCTGCCCGAGTGCAACGTCTGGCTCGGCGGCATGGAGGGAGCCGAAGTGTACGAGCGGCTGGTCACCTGGGCGCGTTCGTGTCACGCCGAAGGACGGCTGCTGCCCGTGCCCGAAAAGTTGGAGTCTCTCCGGTTCGAGAGGTTCCTGACGAAGGAGGTTGCGTTATGAAGATAAGTCCGCTGGTGAGGCCGCGAGAAGTGACGGCGTGGGACGGGGACGAGGTCGCCGCGTTCGACCAGGGCCGTAAGGACATCCTTGTGATGGACCGGCCGCCGTTACCGGGCATTGCGGAAACCGTTACACCGGCCCGCGTGCAGTACTGGCGGTCATCGGTTACGGTAGGAACCGCCGAGGCCCGGGCAGCCGAGGCGCTTGGGGAATTGTGCATCGCCAACCCGGTGCTGGCGGAAGACATCGTCGGCCTGAGCCGCAGCTTCCTTGCCCAGTTCGGCGTCGACGAGGCGTCGCTGCGGGTCGAGGTGGTGGACAAGCAGTCCTGCCCGAAGTTCCACTGCGACTACGTGCGAGTCCGGCTGGTGACGACCTACCACGGCCCGACCACCGAATACGTCCACATCGATGCCCCAGAAGACGTGCTGGCTGCGCCACTGTTCGCCCTAGTCTTCCTGAAGGGACACCAGCACCCGGCACACGCCGACGCCGTCCACCACCGTTCGCCGGGGGTGCCGCCCGGCGGCAAGCGGCTTTGCGTGATTCTGGATGTCTGAACTCGGGAAATGTGGAATGGAAGTATTTCATAAGGAGCGAAGCAATGGCGAAGGGAAACAAGGACGCGCGGTCCTATGTTGGCATCCCGAGGTGGGCGACTGTCGACAAGAACTGGTCTTCATCGGCCAGAAATTGGAGCGCAGTCGGCTCGTGGCTGATCTGGACGACTGCCTGCTGACCGACGCCGAACTGACGCTCGGGCCGCGCGGCTTGCAGAGACTGCCGGACCCGTTTCCGGCCTGGCCTGCGCCAACAATGCCCTCAGCGTAATGGAGGTCTGAAATGCCCCTGTATGTGTACGCAGTGATCGAAGACAGCGGTGAGGACGGTGAGACGTTCGAGATCCTCCACGGTCTGAACGAGCCGAGTCTGACGCGCGTCATCCCGAGACAGGCCGGCCCGTGCGTCGCTTGATTGGGGCGCCAAACACGCCGCGCAAGTGGACCGACTCGAACATGCGCACGAACCTCAGTGCGAGCAACCTCGAACGGTTCGGCTTCATGCAGTACAAGAAGGCCGGCGACGGCAAGTACGAAAAGACTGCCGGGGCCGGCCCCGACGTGATCTCGAAGGACTGATGTCAGGGAGAACCCAAGTGCTGAAACAGTTACCCGTCACCGTCCTGTCCGGCTTCCTCGGCGCGGGCAAGACTACGCTCTTGAACAACGTCCTGAACAACCGCGCCGGCATGAAGGTGGCGGTCATCATCAACGACATGAGCGAGGTCAACATCGACGCTGCCCTCGTCGATGGCGCCGTCGCCCTGAGCCGGACCGAAGAGAAACTGGTCGAGATGAGCAACGGCTGCATCTGCTGCACGTTACGCGAGGACTTGCTGCAGGAGGTAGCGAAACTGGCCACGGAGGGCTGCTTCGACCATCTGCTCATCGAGTCCACGGGCATCAGCGAGCCGATGCCCGTGGCCGAGGTGTTCGACGCCAAGTTGGGTGAAACACCGATGGCTGACCTCGCCCGGTTGGACACAACGGTCACGGTCGTCGATGCGTCCAATTTTCTCGCCGAGTTCGCCGACGCCGCAACCCTGCGGGGGCGCGGTCTGGCCGCGACGCCGGATGACGAGCGCGGCGTTGCCGACCTGTTGCTCGACCAGGCCGAGTTCGCCGACGTGATCGTCATTAACAAGTGCGACCTGGCCTCGCCCGAGCAACTGGACCGCCTGGAAGCTGCTCTGCGCCGCATCAACCCCGTCGCGCGGATCGAGCGCACGACGAACGGCCTTCTGCCGCCGGATCGGGTGATCGGCACCGGGCTGTTCTCGATGGAGCGCGCCCGGCGCATGTCGGGCTGGGCGGCGGGACTGCGCGGCGAGAAGTTGCCTGAGACGCAGGAGTACGGCATCGCGTCGTTCGTCTACCGCGCCCGCAGACCGTTCCACCCGGAGCGGTTGCACGCTCGATTGGCGAGGGACTGGCCCGGCGTGCTGCGGGTCAAGGGTTTCCTCTGGCTGGCGAACCGGAAGAACGATGTCTGCTTCTGGCAGCAGGCGGGGCGGATGTGCCACACGGGCAAAACCGGCCTGTGGTGGGCTGGCGTTCCACGTGAACACTGGCCGACCGCCGAACGCGCCCTGGAGCGCATCGCCGCCAACTGGCAGGAACCGTTCGGCGATCGGCGTCAGGAATTGGTCTTTATCGGCATCGGTCTGGACGAGTCTCAGGTTTGTCGCGACCTCGACGCCTGCCTTCTGGACGACGCAGAGATGGCCGGCGGCGAGACGGCCTGGACGACGTTGCCCGACCCCTTCACTACCTGGGATGCGGCGTGAACCTGATCGTGTGAAATGAGAAAGAGGAAAGGAAAGCATGACCACGAAGCGCAAAACTACCCGCGCGAAGCGGGACAAACTGCCGGTGACCGTCCTCTCCGGGTTCCTCGGGGCTGGCAAGACGACACTTCTGAACCACGTCCTGACCAACCGGGAGGGGCTGAAGGTCGCCGTCATCGTCAACGACATGAGCGAGGTCAACATCGACGGCGCGTTGGTCAAGGCCGGGGACGCGGCACTGTCGCGCACCGACGAGAAGCTGGTGGAGATGTCCAACGGCTGCATCTGCTGCACGTTACGCGAGGACTTGCTGCAGGAGGTAGCGAAACTGGCCACGGAGGGCCGCTTCGATTATCTGCTGATCGAGTCCACCGGCGTCAGCGAGCCGTTGCCGGTCGCCGAAACGTTCACCTTCGAGGACGAAAAGGGACAGTCGCTCTCGAAGGTGGCCCGCCTCGACACGATGGTGACCGTGGTCGATGCGGCCAACTTCCTCGCCGATTACGAGTCCGCCGACGCCCTAGCCGACCGCGAGATGGCGATCAGCGATGAGGACGACCGCGAGGTAGTGGGTCTGCTGGTTGATCAGGTTGAGTTCGCCGACGTGATCGTCATCAACAAGACGGACCTGCTGACTCCGAAGAAACTGCATCAACTCGAGGGCATCCTGCGTTCGCTGAACTCCTCCGCGAAGATCAGCCGCGCTGAGCGTGGAAAGGTGCCGCTGGGTGAAATCCTCGACACGAAGCGGTTCGACTTCGACCGAGCCTCCGAAGCGCCCGGCTGGATGACGGTGCTGCGCGGGCAGGAGCAGCCGGAGACAGCGGAATACGGCATCACCAGCTTCGTCTACCGGGCGCGCCGGCCGTTCCACCCCGAGCGGTTCTGGGAGTTGATCCAGGACAGGCGGATCGTGAAGGGGCTGCTGCGGTCCAAAGGATTCTGCTGGATCGCCACTCGGCCCAACTGGATCGGTCTCTGGTCGCAGGCCGGGCGGGTGGCCGAGCTATCCCCGCACGCCGTCTGGTGGGACACGGTCCCTGAGAGCGAGTGGCCCGACGACCCCGAGAGCCGGCTGGGCATCGTCTGCCAGTTCGACGGCGAATGGGGGGACCGCCGCCAAGAGTTGGTTTTCATAGGGCGCAAGCTGGATGAGGCGAAGGTGCGGGCCGCGCTCGATGGGTGCCTGCTGACCGACTCGGAGATGTCCGGCGGCCCCAAGGCATGGGCGGCATTCCACGACCAATTGCCGGAGTGGCCGACGCCCGAACAGGCGCTGGCCGCACAACACCAGCACGGAGGTGAGACACGATGAACCTTTTCGGGCAGAAGCCCAGTCATGATCCTTTCGTCGTGGACCGGTTGAAGGGCTGGACCCGAGAACTGCTCGGCCTGGGCGACGACCTGACCGTGACGGTGATGCAGCTCAACTGCGCCGAGGACGACTGCCCCGACGTGGAAACGGTTGTCGGCGTACTGGAGCAGGGCAACCAGCGCAAATTCAAGGTGCTAAAGCCGCTGGCCGAGGTCACGCGCGAAGACCTCGCAGCGGCAATTCAGCAACAGCCCTAGTATCTATTTCTCGACAGAGGAACCGCAACCATGACCCACATGCACTGTTTAATCCCACTTCTGCTGTTCGTGGCGGAAGCCATCTCCGACGCGCCGACCGACGCCTCCGTCGGGTGCCAAACCAAGGCCGAGGCCGGACGCCCCGCGTCCTGCGGGTATCTGGCGGACGCGGAGGTGTTTCTGGGCGGCGTCACGCGGCGCGGGCGCATCATCGTCACCCCCGATGGCTGCGTCCACCTCGAGCACCTCGATGAACAGGCCCGCCGCTGGGTCTACGGAGTCATCCGCCGGGAGTCCTCCACCCCAAACGGGTGGGACGACCGCGCCCGCCGTGCCGGCCCGCCGCAGCGCGTCTGGGGGCAAGTCGGAGGGAACGTCGTGCTGGCCGAAATCCACACGCCCGATGCCTCGATCAAGGTTTCCCGGCATCAACTGCTGTCCACTCGTTGAGCCGCTGGTCGAAGTTGTGCGGGACGATTTCCTCGCGGGCCTCGACCAACCTCCCAGAAGAAACTCATGCCGTTTGAACTTTGCCGTGATCGTCGCAGTGGTCGCCGTGCGGATGGTGCAGATGGCCGGCGACGAGGTAATCGACGTGGTCGCCGTGCGGTACTGCTTCGTGGCCGCAGCCGGGGCCGTGGCGGTGGCCCTTGTTGTGAGCGCCGCAGTCGTGGCTCGGCGTGCAGTCGGCGGGGTTGGCGCTGGTGACAGCGAGGGCGTGTTCCTCCACCGTGTCGCCGTTCTGGTGGTGGAGGTGGCCGTCGTGCAGGTAGTCGGTGTGGCCGTCGTGCTTAATGGCTGTGTGGCCGCAGGCCGGGCCGTGCATGTGGTCGTGGTTTTCGTGGGTGTGAGCCATGCTATTCGTCTCCTTCGGAAGTTGCTGCCGGGGCCGCGTTCAGTTCGTTCGCATGCTCCAGCGCGTTAAGGATCAGGTCGGCGACGTGCCGATCCGAGAGGGCGTAATACAAGTGGTTCCCGTCCCGCCGGCGGACGATCAACCCCTCCTGGCGAAGGATGCGAATCCGCTGGGAGACGGTGGTGAACTTCTCGCCCACCGCCGCCACGATCTCGGTCACGCACAGTTCGCGGCTCTTGAGGAGGTCAAGAATCCTCAGCCTCGGGGCGTCTGCCATCGCACGGAACAGTTGGGCGGCGCGTTCCAGCGAGGCTGGCGGAAGAGCCGCGTCCGCATGGTCGTGATCGTCAGCCTTACAGGATGGGATCGGCTCTTTCACGGCACGCCTCCGCTCCACTATTCGATAATTCTATGAAATAACAGAATAGGTAGCTGGCGTCAACATTTCTGCGGAAGAATTGTCGGAATCGGAGTTTTTAGTATGACTTAGTATGACGTTTTTGGTATTACATTGTACGCACGAACTTTAAGGCGTTTGCGGCTTTCAACGGGAGTGACCACGATGACGACAGCGACAAACACGATAGAGCGAGTGCCGGTGACCGTGCTGACCGGCTTCCTGGGTTCGGGCAAGACCACGCTGCTCAACCACATCCTGACGGCTAACCACGGCAAGCGGATCGCCATCATCGAGAACGAGTTCGGCGAGGTCGGGGTCGATCAAGACCTCGTCATCAACGCCGAGGAAGAGATCTTCGAGATGAACAACGGCTGCATCTGCTGCACCGTGCGCGGCGACCTGATCCGCATCCTCGGTAACCTGATGAAGCGCCGCGACAAGTTTGACTACGTCCTGATCGAGACGACCGGGATGGCCGACCCCGGCCCGGTTGCCCAGACGTTCTTCGTGGACGACGAGATCAGAGCGAGGACGAAACTGGACGGGCTGGTCACGCTGGTCGATGCCAAGCACGTCCACCAGCACTGGGACACGAACGAGGTGCAGGAGCAGATCGCCTTTGCCGATGTCATCATGCTCAACAAGACCGACCTCGTCGCGCCCGAGGAACTCGACGCCCTGGAGGAACGCATCAAGGGGATGAACGCGGCGGCGAAGGTGTACCGCACCCGCGACAGCGTCATCGAGATGGACCGCATCCTGAACGTCGGTGGCTTCGATCTCGATCGAGCGATGGTGACCGACCCGCAGTTCCTCGAACCGGAGTACCCGTTCGAGTGGGGCGGGGTGTTTTCACTGGCGGCGGGTGACTACTCCCTGGTGATGCAGGAAGGGCCGGACCCGGCCATGAAGTTGGCCCTTCTGTCGGCTCCCGGCGGACTGCCCTCATCGGTCGAGGACGCTGTGTGGTGCTTCAGTGAGCGTGAGCCGGTCGCGGTGGCGGGAGTGATCGAGCCGGGCAAGCGACTGCTGGAAGCGGCGCTTCCCGGCGGCGAGGTGCGCGTCACTGCGCGCATCGCCCAGGCCGGCGACTACGCCCTGTTCACCGAGCATCATCCCGACGAGTTCCAGGCCGAGTTGCGCGGCCCATCCGGGGTGCTGAAGGCGAAGGAGTCCCACGCCTACAAGCCGGACCATGAACACGACGACGCGGTGTCCTCGGTCGGCATCACCATCCCCGGCGACCTCGACCAGAAGAAGCTGAACAAGTGGCTGGGGGAACTACTGATGACGCAGGGGCAGGACATCTTTCGCATGAAGGGCGTGCTAGCCATCAAGGGCGACGCCAACCGCTTCGTCTTCCAGGGCGTCCACATGCTGTTCGACGGCCAGCCGGATCGTCCGTGGGGCAAGGCGGCGCGGACCAACAAGCTCATCTTCATCGGTCGCAACCTCGACCGCGAAAAGCTGACGGAGGGCTTCCGGTCATGCTTGGCGTGAAACGCACTTCCGGTCTCCCAACCGATCTGAAGGTGTGCTGGCAAGCCGACCTTCCTGACCACGTCGTCGCTCTGGCGTGGTCGCCCGGCGGGACAGTGGTCGCCGCCGCCGCAGTCAACGGCCCCATGGTGCTGTTGGACGGCCCGACCGGCCGGGTACGCCACACGCTTGCGGGCCACGACTTCGGAACGACGGCCATCGGCTTCAGCCGCGACGGCGTCCACTTCGCCAGCTGTGGGCAGGACGGGATGGTCCGCATGTGGGACCAGGCGACCGGCAAGGAACGTCTTGCCCTCGACGGCGGTGCGCCATGGGTCGAACGCCTGGCATGGTGCCCTACCGATTGCTTGCTGGCCACGAGTGCCGGCCGCAAGCTCCGCCTGTGGGATCCGCAGGGGCGACTCGTCCGCGAATACCCGGAGCACAGCAGCACGATCGCCGACATCCAGTGGAAACCACGCTCCCGCGAGTTGGCGTCGGCGTCCTACGGCTGTGTCTCACTTTGGACGCCGGACCGTTCCGAGCCGCTGCGGCGTTTCGAGTGGAAAGGCTCGCAACTGGTGCTCGTCTGGAGCCCCGATGGCAAGTACCTGGCCACTGGCGACCAGGATTGCACCGTGCATTTCTGGATCGTGCAGGTCGGGGAGGATCTGCAAATGTCCGGCTATCCGCGCAAGGTGCGCGAGTTGGCCTGGGACTGTGGGAGTAGATTCTTGGCGACCGGCGGCGGGGACATGCCGTGCGTCTGGGACTGCTCCGGCAAGGGGCCGGCGGGAACGACGCCGAAACAACTCGCAGGCCACGAAGCGGCGGTGAGCGCCCTGGCCTACCAGCACTCCGGGCCGCTCTTGGCGTCTGGCGGCGACGACGGCTTGCTGGCCGTCTGGCAGCCGTCCAAGTCCAAAAAGCCGCTTGCGGCCAGTGCCCAGGACAGCGGCCTGACGTGCCTGGCCTGGTCGCCGGACGACAAGCGCGTGGCGGCGGGACTGGAGAGCGGCCGGGTCGTGGTCTTCCACTGACCGCGAGGAAGCACGGCATGACGAATGAGGTGACCAATGCATCATACCGCGGACCGCTCTCCCTGGGAGCAGGACCACAACTTCGATGAAGGTAATCCGCTCGGGGAGCGCAACACGAAGGTGGTCGTCTTTCTGACAGCCTCGATGATGGTAGGCGAAATCGCTGGCGGGCTGCTGTTCAACTCGATGGCGCTGCTGGCCGATGGTTGGCACATGGGGACGCACGTCGCCGCCCTAGGCATCACCGTGGCCGCCTATTGGTACGCGCGCCGGCACGCCGCCGACAGACGCTTCGCTTTCGGGACCTGGAAGGTCGGGATGCTGGGGGGATACACGAGCGCCATCGTACTCGGCCTCGTGGCTCTGTACATGGCGACGGAATCGGCGCGGCGACTCCTGGCGCCGCTGCCGATTCAGTACGAACAGGCCCTCGCCATCGCCGCCGTCGGGCTCGCCGTCAATCTGGTGAGCGCGTTGCTGCTCAAAGGCCATCACGGCCACGCGCACGACCACGGCCACCATCACGGACACGGGCACGAGGACCTGAACCTGCGCGCGGCCTACCTGCACGTGCTGGCCGACGCGCTGACTTCGGTCCTGGCCCTCGTCGCGCTTGCCGGCGGCAGGTTCTACGGCTGGGACTGGCTCGACCCGGTTATGGGTATCGTGGGGGCGATGGTGGTCAGCGTGTGGGCCTGGGGCCTGTTGCGCGACACCAGCCGGGCGCTGCTGGACCGCGAGATGGACCCGGAGCTGGTGCGGGAGATCCGCGCGTGCATTGAGACGGACAGCGACACGATCATCACCGACCTGCACGTCTGGCGCGTTGGGCGGGGCAAGTACGCCTGCATCCTGACGCTGGTCGCCACCGCACCGAGGTCGCCGGACCACTACCGGGCTTTGCTACAGGCTCACGAAGAGTTAGGGCACGTCACCGTCGAGGTCCACCAGTGCCTCGGGGAGAGCCCAGCACAGCGATGAAGAGGGTGCGGCATGCGTCAATCAAGGGAGATGCTAACCGCTTCGTCTTCCAGGGCGTTTACATGCTGTTCGATGGCCAGCCGGACCGTGGGGTAAGGGCGGCGCGGACCAACAAACTTATCTTCATCGGTCGCAACCTCGACCGGGTCGCGCTGACGGAGGGCTTCCGGTCATGCTTGGCGTAAGCCGCAAACCTCGGCTGAACCGGCAGTGGCGTGCCTCGCTCTCCCGTTCACGTCATCGCCCTGGCGTGGTCCCCGGACGGTATCGGGAGGCGGTGACGGCAAGGTCTTGCTGTGGCGTCCCGTCGAAGGCACGCGCCGGCAGGCCGAGACGAAACTCAGTAGCGGCATCACCCAAGTCGTGTGGTCGGGAGACGACGAACGAGTCGCGGTCGGTACTGAAGGCGGCGAAGTCGCCGTTTACGCGACATGAGGGTTCTTGTTTCGAGAACGTCGCTGGCCGGCGTTCGAGGCGTTCAGTGGAGTCCGATCCATGACGGAGTCCGATCCATGACTGACGCGCCGCCGTCTTCTTTCACGTCTCGCCTCCGCGGGCGGCTGCGCGCGTTGGCCACCTACGACTGCTTCCCCGAGTTCAGCAAGAAAATCCGGCGGTTCGTCTACCACCCGCTAGGCGTGCTGACGCTCGCGGCGCTGGCATCGCTGCTGTGCGGCCTGTTCCTCCATTCGCAGGGCTTCGTGCTGTGCGGCGGCGTTCTGGCCGTGGTCGCCCTCGGGGTGATCTGGCCGTGGCTGTCGTTGCGCGGGTTGGCTGGCTCCGTCGCCTTCGACCGGACGCGGGCCTCGGAAGGCGATACCGCCCTGGTCCGACTCACCCTCCGCAACCGCCTCCCCTGGCCGGCGTGGGGGCTGGCCGTGCGCGGCGGCTTCGATGGTAGCTCGAACGAGGCGGTCGCCGGGATCGCGGTCGCACCGCGCCGCCGGACGGCCCTATGCCGCTGGTCGTTCAAGCCACTCTGCCGAGGCGTCTACCCACTCGCCGCCCCGAAACTGACGACGGGCTTTCCTTTCGGCCTATGGGACAACTGCCGGACTTTGGCGGTCGAGACGCCGCTGGTTGTCTGGCCCCGCACGGTCCCGGTCGGCCCGATCCCGCCTGTCAGTGGCGACCGTCAAGTGGAAGGAAACGCCTCACGCTCGAAGGTCGGCACGAACGGCGATGTGCTGGGCGTCCGGCCCTACCGCCGGGGCGACTCGCCGAGGCGCATCCACTGGAGCCAGTCGGCCCGGCACGACCGACTCATCGTCTGCGAACTCCAGTCAAACTCTCGGCCCGTCATCCAGATCGTCCTCGATGCCGACCCGCGCGTCCACGCCGGCACAGGCCCGGACTCGTCCCGCGAGTGGGCCATCCGTGTCGTCGCTAGCTTCGCCAAGGGGTGGCTCGAAGACGGGGCGCAGGTGGGGCTGGCCTGGGGCGGTCGCGACATCCCGCCGGCGTCGGGCCAGGCGCAGCTGCACAAGATCCTCGACGCCCTGGCCGGGCTGCCCGACGGCTGCGACAAGCCCCTGGCCGAAGTGCTGGCCTGCCCGAAATGCCGGGGCTTCCGCGACGGGCTGCAAGTGATCGTCACCACGGACCACGCCCACGCTCACCAGAGCTGCGGGGCGTGCGAGGCCGAAGACCAACGGTGGGTCGTACTGAAGGCCGGCGCGTTCGCTGACGCGGTCGATGTTATCGACTGTGGCCACTGTCCAACGCCATGGCTGCTGATCGAGTCGGCGGAATCCGTCCCGGCCCTTCTCAAGGGTGGCTGGCAGGAGGCAAGACATGGCTCCTAAGTTGTCGAAGCTGGTGCGCCGCGCGACGTTCGCCCTCGTCGCCTTGGCGGCGGCCGCCGTCGAGGTTGCGGCCCGCGACGGGCGCACGGTGTTGCAAAGCATCGGACTGGCGGCGTTCTGGGTCGCCGTCGCCGTGGTCGTTGCCTGGTTCGTGCCGACCCCCGACGACCCGCGCCGAAAGCCGCCTTTGTGGGTGTTCCTTCTGCTCCTCCTCTTGGCGGCGGCACCATTCGCTGTTGAGCCGCTACGACGGAAATGGACGGGCGACGGCTATCCACTGGAAATCCAGATGGTGTGCTGCCTGCGGAGCGTCGGCCTCGGGCTGGCCGCGTGCGCCGGCTGGTTGCTGTGCCTGCGGATGGCTTGCGTGACGAGCTTGTTCCTCCTCCTGTTCGCTGCCGCGATGACTAACCACCCGGCGGTGATGGCTGTCCTCGGCTTGTACACGGCGACTGGCAGCGTGTGGCTGATGCTCGTCTACTGGTCGGGACTGCGGTCGGTGTTCGTCGCTCCTGATAAGGCTGTGACAATCGAGGTGCAAGCAGGTGGCGAGCGTGTGCCGTGGCTCGGGCTGTCGGTCCTCGTCCTGTTGCTCGGCGGGGCGGTGGCACTGGTCGTGGTGGGGCCGAAGCGGGCCGCGTTCGCGCTCGGGGAACTGATGCCCACGTCCGGCGGAACCGGAGAGACAGACCCGTTCGCGCGGTACGGCATCGGCGATGGCCCCGAAGAGACAGCGGGTGACGACGCCAAGGCCGCTGGCATGGGCGAGACGGACAGGATGATCGAGGACAACAAGAACTCGCTGATCGACGCCGTCAGCGACATGTACGGTCCGCCCCACAAGCCGCGGAAGGATCAGGAACGGATGGTCGCCGCCGGCAAGGTGGACGTGATCCAATTCCACGGCAAACTACCGGACAATCGCCGCCCGAGCCGTGATTTCGATACTGCCCGAAAGGGACCGAAAGGCGACCGAAAACCTGAGAGTCAGAAGGCCCGTGGGCTGTTCGAGATACACGGCCGCACGCCACTGCACGTACGGCTGGTGGCCTACCAGAGCTACGACCCCCTTGAAAAGCGATGGCTGGAGGCGCGCAAACCGGGAAGAATATTGATCGAGCCGGAAGGCAGCGACTGGATGAAGCCCGGCCAGTTCAAGGACGTCGGGTGGTATTTGGCGGGCGAGAGGCACAGGCTGAAAACAGCGGACATGAAGTCGAATCTCGTCCCCACGCCAGTGATGATGACTCGGTTCCGCATCAACAAGGTGGACAGGCCGGAATACTTCGAGTGGGACTACGAAGGCGTCCTCGCCCTGGCCGGGCGAAAGCGGACGCCGCCCGGCATGGTCGTCACCACTGACTGCCGGACGCTCGATCCGCATCGATTGCCAGAGTCGGCCTATGGGACGGCGGGGACAGCCGGCGGCGCATTTCCTTCGCTGGGCGAAGTGCCGGACGCCGTCCGGCCCGAAATCGCGCGGCTTGCTTGGGAGTGGGCTGCTGACCGGCCACACGGCTGGCCCCAGATCGAGGCCGTCCTCACGAAACTCCGCACCGAGTCTGTCCTCGACCGAGACGCAGCCGCGCCCGCCGACCACCCCGCGCCAGTGCTGTGGTTCCTGACCGAGTCGCGGCGCGGGCCGGACTACCTTTTCGCCACTGCTGCGGCGCTGATGCTGCGAACGCTCGACTACCCAACCCGCGTTTGCCTGGGTTACTACGCCGCACCCGAGGCCTACGACCCGGAGACGGCCCACACGCCGGTGAGGGCGTCCGACCTGCACTTCTGGCCCGAGGTGCTACTGCGCGACGGGCAATGGCTGGTGGTCGAGCCGACGCCCGGATACGAGCTACTCGGGCCGGCGCTCCCGCTGTCGGAGCGCATCCTAAATGCCCTCGCCGCCATCGCTGCCTGGGTATGGCTGCACGTTGTCGAAATCTCCTTTCTCCTCGCCGTCCTGGTCGCGGCTTGGGTCCGCCGGCGCGAACTGTTTGATGCCCTGGCCGTCCGGCTGTGGGCGTGGTTTCCCGGGCGGACGTGGCGCGAACAGGTGCGCGGGGCTGTGGCGCTACTCGAACGCCGGGGCCGCTGGGCCGGCAAACCGCGACCGCGCCGGCAGACGATCTTCTCCTGGCTGCGGGGACCTCTCGCCCGGCCATCAAAGAAGGACGACGACCTTGACCGGCTCAGCCGCATGGCCGAGTGGGCGGCTTACGCCCCGGACGCACCACCCCCTTGGTCCGAAAGCGAAGTGCTGACCGTTTGCCAGCGCGTCCTCGGAGGCTGGACGTTGAGGCGGTGGCGTGATCCGACTACGATTTCCGCGATGGGAGCATGACCGTGACGCAGACCGTGACCGACAACTCCCAGCCGAGGACCGTCCCGCAAGCGGTCCACCTCGACGGGTTGCGAGCCGCCCTGAACCGCGCGCTGCGCGGCAAGGCGGACGTTGTCGAAAAGGTGCTGGCTTGCCTGCTGGCGCGAGGGCATCTACTGCTCGAGGACTTGCCTGGGTTGGGCAAGACGACGCTCGCCAAGGCGGTCGCCGCCGCCGTGGGGGGCCGCTTCTCGCGGGTGCAATGCACGCCGGACTTGCTCCCCGGCGACATCACGGGCTTCAGCGTCTTCAACCAGAAGACGCGCGAATTCGAATTCCTGTCCGGCCCGGTGTTCAGCGACGTGCTGCTGGCTGACGAGATCAACCGTACAACGCCGCGCACCCAGAGCGCCTTGTTGGAGGCGATGGCCGAGCGTCAGGTGACCGTGGACAACGTCCGGCACACCCTCACACCTACCTTCTTCGTGATCGCCACCCAGAACCCCGTCGAGCACCACGGCACTTACCCGCTGACCGAGGCGCAGCTTGACCGCTTCGCCATGAAGCTGTCGGTTGGCTACCCCGACCGGGGCGATGAACTCGGCCTACTCGCCGCCGCCGTCGGCCACGTCTCCGACGCGGCGGGCGAGGGGGCGGTGCTAGCGGACGGCGAACTGGCCGCGCTACAAGAGCGGGTCTCGCGGGTCGCGGTGCAGCCGAACGTGCAGGCGTATTTGGTCGATCTGGGCCGTGCTACGCGGGCGCATCCGAAGGTGACGCTCGGCCTCAGCCCGCGCGGGATGCTAATCTGGCAGCGGGTCGCCCAAGCGTGGGCCTACTTGAAGGACCGCTCGTTCGTCACCCCCGACGACGTGCAGGAGGTAGCTACCCCCGTACTCGGCGTCCGCCTCGGCCTCGCCCCCGACGCCGCCGGAAGCGTCATCAACCAGTTGCTTGAAACCGTCCCAGTGCCGGTCTGACCGGCCCAACCCTTTGGAGCCTCACATCATGGAGATCTTCTGGAGCGTCCTGCTCCGCACCGGACAGACCGCTATCGAGGCTTCATCGACTTTGGTGGTCGGCTTCTTCGTCGCCGCCGTGATGCGGGTGATGTTGGGCGCGGCAGGCACGCGCCGGCTGTTCGGCGGCGAGGGGCTGGGCGGGCTGTTCCGCGCCTGGGTGATCGGTTCACTGCTGCCGGTCTGCTCGTTCGGCGTCATTCCCGTGGCCCGCGAGATGCGCCGGGCCGGCGTCCCCAGCGCCACCATCCTGGCGTTCGTGCTGGCCGCACCGCAACTCAACCCGCTGTCCTTTCTCTACGGCCTGACCCTCTCCGAACCCGTCGTCATCATCTGCTTCGTCATCGCGACGATGGCCCTCGCCATCGCGGGCGGGGAGATCTGGAAGCGCGGCTTCGAGAGGCCCGCCGACACTCTGCCTCAGGGCGACGAGCCGACGCCCGCGCCTGGCCTGAAGCGGCTGGCGTCGGTGTTCGTGGCGGCGAGCCGGGAGGCGGTCGGCCCGACCATGCTGTACGTCCTGATCGGCGTCGTGTTCACCGGCCTTTTCGCCGGGCTGTTGCCGCACGGCATCCTCAGCACGTCGATGCGCCACGACGACTGGAGTTCGCCTTCGTTGATGGCGCTGATCGGTCTGCCGGCCTACTCGGGCGTGCTACCAGGCATGATGCGGATCGGCCTGATCTTCGAGCATGGAAACAGCGTCGGCGCGGGGTTCGTGCTGTTCGAGTTGGGCGTCGGCTTCAACCTCGGCTTGATGGTCTGGCTGCTGGCCACATTCGGCTGGAAGCGCGTGCTGCCCTGGCTGGCGGTCATGGTCGTGCTGGTCCTGGGAGTTGCCCACGCCATCGAGAATCCGTTGTACTTCGCCAAGGAAGAGGCCAGCCATACCCACGCCTTCGACGCCTGGACGAGTCCGTTCGCGGGCGGCTCGGGGGCGAACTGGGAGGCGGTGAGCGGGAAACTCCTCCAGAAGGTCGAGGTACTGGAGCCTGTCGCCCTCGCGGCCCTGGCGCTGCTGGCCCTGGCGGGCGGGCTCGCACGGTTCGACCGGGCCAAGCGGATCGACGGCTGGTTGACAGTGGCCCCGCCTACCTCGGATGCTCCAAAATCGGTGTGGAACCGCGACGTGCCGGGGCCGGTTCTGGGCGTGGTCGCGCTGCTCGGGTTGGTGGTGTTCAGCGTCGTGGCGTTGTACATCTACTACCCCGACCAGAAGCAGGCATTCGAGGAAATTGTCCGCGTCCGGGCCGACGCGATCACCGCCGTCCGCACCGGCCACCAAGAGCAGGCGATCCGGCAGATCCAGCACTGGGATCTGCTGACGCGCAAGGTTCAGGTCGGCGTATTCATCCGCACTGGCAGTATGGACCCGGAAACGAGCAAGGCCACGGAGGATCTCCGCGAGCGGTTGGAGGATCTGCGCGACGCCCTGCTGGCGGACGACCTCGACAGGGCCAAGGAGCTACTCGCGCCGGTGGAGGAGGCATACCGGAAGTGTCGGGACTGCTACCAAACGGGTGATTGAGATCCTTCGGCTTCGCTCTCGTGCCAGCGCGTATTGTTACGAAGAAGGTTCCGCCTTGCGCGCTCCGGTCCGGCCCCTCCGATGCCAGTTTGGCTGCAGGCTTTCCACGCTTCGGTCTGATCGGCCGGCTTGGTTAGGCGTCGGCGAACCCTCGCCGGCAGCACGGACACTCGCCTTCGTGCCCGTTCAACAGTGCCGAGAACGCGCTCGGCTGCGGGATCGTCATGATCGCCTTGAATGCCAACGGGGCGCGGTGGGCATAGTGCCGATAGGTGATGCCGCCGACGGAATGTCCCAGGATCTCGATGGACGATTCCGGGAGGTGCTCATCGTAGTAGGTCGCACACGTCTTGCGAAGGTCCTTGAGCTCCCAGGGCTCCTCCGCGCCGGTCTCGACGTTGATCCTCGGTTTGATACCAGCGAGCTTGCAGAGTTGCTGGAAGCGGGCATTCGGGCGTGCGCCACCACCAAGAAAGACGGGCTGATCGGGCTGCGCGATCTGCGGCATGATGCTCTTGAGGTGCGCATGCACGAAACGATTCATGGGCCGATAGAAGGCCTTGCCGGTCTTCACGCGCCGGTAGAACAGTCAGCCCCAGCGGGACTGCTCTTTAAGTTCCCGGTCTGGCGACTGAGGCTGCCACGACACATGCCGCCATAGAATCGGTTCATGGCACGGCGTGGATTTCCAGATGGTCCCGGTGTCCACACCGTAGTTGAAGAACGTAACCAGCGCGCTGCGCCAGTATCGCCCGACGGGAATCGGATCGTCCCAGCCGCGCGGTCGCGCCATCTGGTGCGTCGCAAAATAGAGGGCGTTGATCTCGGCCTTGGTCAAATAGTGCCGACCTGCAACATCCCGTTGCTCTCTTGGCTTGGGGAAGCGCGGCAGGTTGTCGATCAGTTCCTGCTCCCACGCCCACGAGAGGACGGCTCGCAAGTGTTCGCGTGCCTTATTCGCCGTGCGACCGGGATTTGTCCCTTCCTGCACGATCGCGCGTTCATGGACCCAGTCAAGGAACTCGCGGATGTTCCTGCGTTGCAGTTGCTCAATCGGCGTGCCGCCACCCCAGTCTCCCCACTTCCGAAGCGTTGAGCGGTACGCATTTCGGGTCCCGCGTGAGAGAGTTTTGGTCCGGAGATAACTTTCGATCGCGGCGTTCAAGGTCGTTGACATGTCGGCGACTCCAATGCCGACGGCGATCAGTCGGTTGGGATGCCCGCAGAGATGAAGTACCGCTACCGTGCCAAGGCAACAAGCAGGCCGCGGTTGCCGTCGAGTGCAACACCAGCCTCATTCGCCGTCGAAGTCTCGCCGGGTGGATTTGCTCAAGGATAGCCTACATTACGTTGCTGCTCAGCGGTACGCTTCGTCAACGGCAAACGGCGTTTCGGCCCGAAGCAGGCTACCCAGATTACCTTTCACCATCCGGTCGATCGACCGAAGCAGCTAACGTCATCGTCCAAGCGTGCGTCGGTGAAACGACAGACTCGTGCAAGCTTCTTTCATTTGAGTGTATCTTGACCAACCATCGGCAAACGGCCTTCGGCAACATGGGCATTCGCCGTCTTTACGCTTGACGAAGGCCATGAAGGCGGTGGGTTGCGGCAGCGTCACGATGGCCTTAGACGCCAAAGGCGCCCGGTGCTGATAGGAGATCCCGCCTACCGAGTGCTCGAGAATCTCAAGGACAACTCAGGGACACCTTGTTCATGGCGAGTATCTGAAGTACTGTCAGGGAAAAGGTGGAATCGACTTTGACTTCATTGCGGTCGGCCGAGGCTGCCAAACGCGGAAGCTTCTCGCGATAAGGTACGCCCAGCAGCGGTGAGCATTCGAATGCCGTCATGCCTAGAACAGCTCCCAAAGCGGCCTGCCCTGCTCCATCAAATGGAACGGCCGCCCCTCGCGGTCGGTGGCATGGAGGTCGTCGATTCCCATGGCGTGAAATACGGTGCGGGCGATGTGCTCCGGAGCCACGCGATTGTCAGCGGGATATTCGGCGCGGCGATCGCTGGCGCCATAGACTTGACCGCCGCGGATGCCGCCGCCGGCCAGGAGCACCGACTGGGCTGCGGTCCAGTGGTCACGGCCGGCGCCATTGGGGCCGCCCGAGCGCGGATCGCCGATGCGTGGCTTGCGGCCCATCTCGCTGGACACCAGGACCAGAGTTTCGTCGAGCAAGCCGCGTTGGTGCAGATCATCGAGCAGCGCGGCGAAGGGGCGATCGAACTCGGGCAAAAGGTGATCTTTCAGACAGTTGAAGTTGTTGCCATGCGTGTCCCAGCCGCCGCCGCTCTTGCACAACTCAGCAACCTGCATGTTGCCTTTCCAGAAAACCGTGACGTAGGGCACTCCTGCCTCGACGAGGCGACGGGCGAGGAGCATTGACATAGCGTTGATGCCCGGGCCATAGGCCGCACGCAACGCCTCTGGCTCGCGGCGCAGATCGAACGCGTTCTGCACTTGCCCCGAACCCAGCAATGTGAAAGCCCGCTGCTGATGGATGGTGTAGTCGCGGATGGCGAGATCATGCTCGGCTTGGCGTCGCGATTGATCGAGCGATTGCACGAGGCCGCGCCGTGCCAGCATTCGATCCGTGGAGACATCGCCGCGCAGGCTGAGAGCGGGAACCGTGAAATCCAGTGGCCGTTCGCGTGTGCCCTCCACGAACACCGGGTCGTAGGCGATGCCGAGCCGGGCGGCAAACTGCCCGGGCCGTGTGTACTCCGGAGCGCCTTCCTTGCTCGGCAAGGTAATCGCATTGGGCAAGAACGCGTGCGGCGGACGCTTCATCGCCACCACCGACCCCATCGCCGGCCAATCCGTCGGATACGGCGTGCGCGCATTGAGCAGTTGATGAAATGTCCGGTCCGGTGCGTGGCCGGTGAGGTTGTAATAATAGCCCGCGTGATGATCGCCGGTGCCGCGGCCATGATCGCCCAGGGAACGCACGATGGCCAGATGATGCGCTTGCCGGGCGAGATGCGGTAGGTATTCACACAATTCGATTCCGCGCGCGCTCGTCGGCATTGGACGAAACGGGCCGCGATACTCCGCGACCGCGTTCGGCTTCATGTCCCAGGTGTCGATGTGAGACGCGCCGCCGCCCAGCCAGATCATGATGGTGGACTTCGCGGTTCGCCGCCGCGCGGGCGATCCGTCGCCTGCGCCATACGCCGCGGCGTTCGCTAAGTTGAGCCCAAAGAAACCGAGACCGCCGGCGACAAGGAATGCTCGCCGGTCTATGAGACAGTGGTTGGTCATCGTGGTTTCTCCAGGAAGGTGGGAAAAAGGCGAGCACTAACAGCAAAATCCACTCAGTCCACCACGTTTCAGTGTATCGTCAAGCGACCATTTGAGGAGTCCATGGAAACGGAGTTAGCACTAAATCACCGTGCGCGAATCAGCTGCACGTCGCAAGTTATGAATTTCCAATGACAAACGACAACGGAACCTGGCAGCAATCTCGCGTCGGCCGGATGGCAATCTTATGCCCCTGGATTTTGCCAGGCTTGCTGCAATGCCATTTTCGCTGGGACCGTACAACTGGAACACTGTTCGCCATAGAACAAATGGGATTCAGCACTTACGTTCAGCTGCAGAAGCGCGCACGGTGATTTAGAATCTAAAACAACTCGGTCAGAGCCCTGCCTTCCTCCAGCAAGTGGAAGGGACGGCCCTCGCGGTCCGTCGCATGGAGGTTGTCGATCCCCATGGCGTGGTAGACCGTGTGGGCGATATGCTCGGGCCCAACCCGCCTGTCCGCCGGATACGCGGCGATGCGGTCGCTGGCACCGTACACCTGTCCGCCGCGAATCCCGCCGCCGGCCAGCAGGACCGACATGCAGTGCGTCCAGTGGTCGCGGCCTGGTTCCGTCGCCCCCTCGCCGCCCGAACGTGGGTCGCCCAACCGGGGTGTTCGCCCCATCTCGCTGCTGACCATCACCAGCGTCGAGTCCAACAGACCGCGCTGGTGCAGGTCGTCCAGCAGCGCGGCAAACGGGCGATCGAAGGCCGGCAGCAGGTAATCACGCAGGCACGAGGCGTTCTTCCAGTGCGTGTCCCAGGCTCCGCCGAGGCAGCCACGCCGCTTGTCTTCCTCGTAGTCGTGATACCAGTAGACCGTGATGAACGGCACTCCGGCTTCGACCAGTCGCCGGGCCATCAGCATGCTCACGGCGTTGACCGTCTGGCCATAGCGCTCACGCACCCGACTCGACTCCAGCGATACGTCAAATGCGGCGAACGACTGCGAGGAACCGAGCAAGGCGAAGGCCTTGTTTCGAAGCGTATCATGTTCTCTCGCCGGTCGGGAACGCGCCAGGTCCCGGAAGGGTTGCTCGACGGCTGCCAGCAATTGCCGCCGATCGGTCAATCGTTCGGCGGTGACGTCGCCGGCCAAGGAAAGAGAAGGAACACGGAATTCGAGCGGCCGGGGATGGCTGCCGTACACGAAGAACGGGTCGTGCACCACGCCGAGTCGTCCCGCGAAGGCGCCTGGCTGGCGCGACCCTGGCTCGCCGGACTCGGCGGGCAACCAGACCTGCGACGGCAAGGACGGATGCGCGGTGCGCTTGGCTGCCACGACGGACCCAAGGAACGGCCAGTCGCTCGGCAGGGGTTGGCGCGAGTTGGGGAAGTTGGCCTCGGGAACGTGCCCCGTGAGGTTGTAATAATAGCCTGCATGGTGGTCGTTGGTGGCGACGCTCGCGCCCACCGACCGCACGATGGCCAGGTGGTGCGTTTGCCGGGCCAGGTGCGGTAAGTGCTCGCATAGTTGAATCCCCGGGGCCGAGGTCGCGATGGGCCTGAACGGGCCGCGCACTTCCGCCGGGGCGGCTGGCTTCATGTCCCAGGTGTCGATGTGCGACGCCCCTCCTCGAAGCCAGATCAGGATCGTCGAACGAGCCAGCGGACGCGTTGCCGATCTGCTGGCGGAAGTCGCTTTTTTCGCCAGATCGAGCCCCAGCAAACTCAGCCCTCCGGCAACGAGGAAGGTGCGCCGCGCCAGTTCGTTGTTGTTCTGCATCGTATCTCTCCTCGCTGCGCCGGTGACGTTGACCAGCATGCGTTAGTTCAGCCCCGGGATATCGCGGCTACTTTGCCTGGATGGACAGTCCGTTGAGCGTCGCACAGGCACTGTCCCCTCCTTCCACGCCGCTGCTACTCGAAAGAACCACGTGAACGTCGAACTCCTTCATGCCCCTCAATTCCGTGCCCGGCACTTCCAGCCGCAAGGGGCCGTTGTGGACCACTCGGCTGCTCGTTTCCCATTGGACTTTGCCGGCACGCGAGACGATCTGGAGCGTTATCCCGCCGCCCAGGTTCTTGCCATCCGCGAAGCCGTTCGCCGTGACCGCGAGCGACGCCAGTGGTTTGGGCGAAGAAATCCGCTGTACCAGGCGAACCGCAGTGGCGTAACCACCCTTCCTCCCCACCCAGAAGCCGCCCTCTCGATAGCCGCCGTGGGTTGTGTGGCCAACCTCGAGTCGTCCCAGGTGCTGCCAGCGCTGGGTTCGGTAATCGTCCTCGTACGTGAGATTGCCGTAGTCGTCGGCTGTCAGCGTGGCGGTTGCGCCTGGACCTGGCACTTGATGAACGCATCGGACGCACAGGCGGTCGAGTTGGTTTCCGGGAAGGTTCGCTCGATCCGCATGGTTCTCCATCAGGATGCGGACGTAAAACACGCGGTGCCCCTTGAGTTTGTCCTTGTCCTTCAGAACCAGCGGCTCCATCCTGTCCGTCCCTTGCGGGGTCGCTTCCAGGGGCCATACCTTGTCCAGTTCGTCCGTGGTGACCGCCAGAGAATTCCGACAGCGCGCCGCCTTTGGCGCCAGGGCGTCCAGGGTCACCTCAACGGAATCGAGCGGGAAATACGACTCGAATCGGTAAACGAGTGAAGCCTGCACTTCCTTGCCGGGTCGCGTCCGGGTCAGCAACAAGCCAGGCTTGTCGGGAAAGCTGGAAGTACGCAGGTCGAGAAACCCGCGCACGTCGGCATCGTGCAGCCAACCGAACCCCGAAAACGGCTCCTCATAAAGGCTCGGCTCACCCGGATCTCCTCCGACCTGGACGCTGCGGTCCCGCGCCGAGAAGTTCGCGGACACCAGGGTTGATTCGCCTGAGCGAGTGCCGTGCATGATTTCACGTCGGAGTCGCAGTGCGTTTCTCAGTTTGACCATTTCCCTGGTTGAACTACCGATCCAGTGGTTCACGGACCCGGTCGGCCCCGCCACCGCGAAGGCGGCACAGGAGACGTTGAATTCCCGACAGGCATCGAACTGGTGCCATTCCGAATCGATGAGTGCTTCCGTTGTTCGGTACTGTTTCCACTGCGGCCAGTGGGGATCCGTGGCCCAGGGGACACAGATCACCGGCTTGCCGAGAGCGACGAACTTCATCAGGTGCTTGCGGAAGCGGAGGTTGCTCCAGCCGTAGGCGTCGAAAATCCAACCGTCCGCCGCCAGGTTTGGATCCGGGGGCAAGGGGTCGGAGTACCACTGAAAGACCGGAATGCCGTATTGTTCGCGAATGTGCCGCGCCAGTCCGTCGAGCACCGCGTTACGAGCCGGGATGTTCTCTTCTCCCAAACAGATGACCGGAATCAGTTCGGGATAGGTGGGACAATCCCGTTGGGGCTTGAGCCAGGCATCGAGTCGTTTCCTGGCACCATCGAGGTCGGCATCACGTTCGCCGCAGTAGACGATGTAAATATCATGCCGATGCGCGTCCGCGCGTCCCTGGCGGCTCGCTTTGAGGCCCGCCCACCACTCGGCCTTCTTGGGGAACGTGTCGCCCAGGCTGATCTTGACCAGGGCGTAGTCGAAGTATCGCTCATCGCCTCCGCCGTAGACACCCAGCCATCGATGGCCCGGATCGGGATAGGGACGCACACGTGCTTGGGCCGACACGGATGCCGGTCCGGCCAAGAAGAACAGGGTCAAGAGAGCGACCAGAATGCCATTCACGTGTTGCGCTCCAACAGGTTCGATTTACGTGTCAGCAAAGTTATCGATTCCCCACCAGCCACAATCAGCGTAGGAATGCCAAGTGCGTCCTATCATCGCTTATGTGGACGGGCCTGGAGATTCCTGGAAATCCTCGATGGCTGCATCACGCTTCAGGTCCCACCGCGTTTGACCGTAATCGTGCGATCGACCTGGGTCTCCAATTCTTGGCGTGTACCATCGGTCCAGCGAATTTCCAGCTTGACCGGGTCGTTGTGTGTGCCCAAGCCGAAATGCAAGGTGAGGTCGTTCTGATTGCCTTGACCGGTGGCGCCCTCGACCTGGCGAGTGAGCGTTTGATCGCCGAGGCGCAATCGAACCTGCGTCCCAATGGCCGCGCGGTTCATCTTGCCGCTTCCTTCGAGCCGCACTTTCAGCCAATGACTCTTGTTTCCCGGGTTGCGGAAAAGTCGGCCGCCGGTGACCAGGTCGAGTTGGCCGTCATTGTCGAAATCGGCCCAGGCGGCCTGATAGCTCAAAGCCGGCTTGATGCCTGCACTATCCGTGATTTCCTGGAACTTCCATTGGCCGAGGCTGCGATAGAGTACACTCTTGTCACCGGAGTAAACCGTAGTGAAGTAAAGATCGAGCCAGCCGTCGTTGTCGTAATCACCCAGGGTTGGTGAAGCATACGACTCCTGCCAGCGCAGGTTAGCCACCTTGGACTTGTCTTCGAAGTGAAATTTTCCCTTGGGGCCCATGTTGCGCAGGAACTGGGAACGATCCTGGAAGGCGGGAGGGTGGCTGAAGTTGCCGACGAACAAATCAAGATGGCCGTCGTTGTCGAGGTCTCCCCAGCAGGAACCGATAGTATGGCCGAACCAGCCTTGTTTATACCAACCCTGTCCCTTCAAGCTCTCATTGCCGGCGGCGCCGTAGTCAATGGACACGTCGGTGAACTTCCCTTTGCCGTCATTCTTCCAAAGAAGGTTCTGCATGAGCCGGTAGTTCGAGACGAAGACGTCAAGGTGGCCGTCCTCGTCGAAATCAGCAGCCGTGACGCCGCGGGCGCGATAGATCTTGGTCTGCCGCCAGTTTTCGATGAACTTCTCCCCTTTCTCGGACATGAGAATGACATCGGGAAACTGTTCGTCGGGCCAGATTTCGTAGCCGCCAACGTACAAATCCAGGAACCCATCGTTGTTAAAATCGCCAAACGTCGCGCCGAGGCAGACTTTGGTGGGCAACTTCGGCAGGATTTTCACCTCTCCGAATTTTTCGCCTTTGATATTGCGATAGAGCCGACCGGTTCCATAGCAGAACAGATCGAGATAACCATCGTTGTCGAAGTCGCCCCAGACGGCGGAGCCAGGCAAATCGGCGACCTTCACGAACTTTTTCCCTTGTTCATTACGCCAGACCTGGCCGCCAACACAAAGATCCACCCAGCCATCGTTGTTGAAGTCACCCCAAGCCGCCTCGCTTCCGTTCATGCCCTTGAGACCCACCGCCTCGGTAACGTCGATGAAAAGTCCTTTCGGTTCGCCAGCCCTTGCCGACGGCAGAGCATCGATGGTGCGTTCCTGTAGGATCAACACCGAAGCAGAAGTGCCGGCGGCCAAGAGAAGGCACCAAAAACGAATTGACGGTTTCATGGTGATTGCAATCCTCGATGCTGGAGTCTATTTACCCGTCAACTGTTGTATCGGTCTAGAGCCTTCCGGCGTAGCCCAGATCGGGCGGCTGCCGAGGTAATGGCGGACGCGCGGGTTGATCCCCATCGTGCGGTAGATGGTGGCGAACAGATCGCCTTCGGTGACCGGATTCTCCTCGACTTCGAAGCCGTCACGATTGCTGGCGCCAAAATGCTGGCCGCCGCGAATGCCGCCGTCAGCGAGGACGATAGTCCATGCCCGACCGAAGTGCGATTCTGCGTTCTTCTCATGCGTGTCCCAGCCTCCTTGGTTGGGGAAGTTGGGGCCCATGCGCGTCCAGTTGATCTGCACCAGGGAGATGCCCGACTCGATCAACCGCCGCGCCAGCACGGTATGTCTCTCGTGGTTCGATCTCATGGTCTCCCCTTGCCGTCAAAACGGCTCCTTTTCGGGAATATCCAGTGCCCGACGCACCGCAGCGTCCGCGTCCTTGATTCGGCGCGCCTCGTGGACCAGGACAATCTTGTGCGTTGCACAGAGCTCGAACAATCGGCGAGCGCTCTCGCGGAGGCGTTTTCGCTGTGGCTCGGTGAGGTCTTTGGGCTTCTGGCCAAGCCAGGACTTGCCCAGGGACAGACGATAGGCACAGAGGGATGCCTTCTCCACGCGGCCTTTCAATTCCTGAGTGTCGGCCAACTTGAGTGCCTGATTGAACAACTCAAGCCCTTTCCAGCCCAGATCCTCGGTGTAACCGTAGGAGGCGAAAATGTCGGGGGCGTTGCAGTTTGGGTGCGTGGGGCTTCGCCGCGCCTGCGTATCGGCCAGGCGGAGAAACTCGGCGACCGGGCCGGCCGCTGGACCGTAATAGAGGTCCAGGAACTCGTTGATCACTTCATAACTGTCCAGCCGCGGATTCCACAGCAGTCGCGCATAGACGTATTGCAGAAGCTCACTGAAGATCACCGGGTCTCCCTGGACGAAGATCGCGGTTGCCTTGCTTTCGATCAGCGTGCGCATATGGGATCCGGCCATGCGCAGAGTCACGGGAGGAGCAAAGAAGTCCGTGTAGCTTCCCATGCCGTAGTACCAGAACATCATGCCGCCCGAGATGCGGTTCCATTCCTTGATGTCGCGCAGGTATCCCAGGTTGGTTCGCGAGGCGAGTGACCCGAACGGATGCAGCTGGTCGGCGTTGTAGGTGGCATACTGAATCCGGACATTCGGCTCCATCTTGAGATTCTTTGGGGGGCGCGCCGAGGGCGCATACGCATACGTGGCGATGGTGACATCGGGACGCGACTTGGCCACTTCGCGGGCGACGTGATTGATCATCAGAAACAGCGGAGTTCCCCAGTTTTCGCCGCCATGGCCGAAGGGATCCACGCCGTGTTTTCTAATCAATCCCTGGCACCGTTCGCACTGGCACAGGCTGGTATCTTCCTGAGCCATCGGTATCATCGCACCGTGGGCGTAATCCTTGAGGTCCTTCAGGACGTTCGCCGTGATTCGGGCAATCACATCGGGATTCGAGAAGCAGGGCTGGTGGCTGACCGGCCTCTTGCCCTTGTCGTCGGCCGCGTAATAGCCGGGCTTGTCCTTGGGATTGGCTCGCAGCCATTGATTCATGTTGTGCAAGATCAAACCGTCGCGGTTGAAGTCGCCGACCTTCTTGCGCCATTCTGCCTCCACGCTGGGGTCGTCCCGGTAGCGTCCGTTGACCCGTAGCCGGGCCGCGAAACGCGCGGTTGGGTCCTGGAGTTCTGGAAAGGAAACGAATCGGCAGGGCAGGTCCGGATGATAAGTATGGTCGACGGTCTCGCCGATCACGCCCCGTCGAGGCTGCTTTTCCTCGATCTTGAAGCGAGGTACATGGGTGATATCTCGGCTGAGGAAGCGAACGCCAAGGGCATCTTCAAGGAACTGGTATACTCCGTACAGCACTCCCCGAGGCTTTCCGCCGACGATCGCGATGTTCTCCGCGGTGATGACAATCCGCAGTTCCTCCGGCTTGTAAGTCGCGTCGAGGGCCTGAGCGAGCGCGCTCTTCTTGAGCGAAGGACTGGCGCCGATGAACACATTGTGTGTGGCGGCGGGGCTTTCCTCGCGAATCGCCAGTCGATGCCCGGTCGCCAGAGCAAAGAAGTCGCGAAACTCCTCCGCCGCGTACCGCTCGCTTTCGAGGGCGTCCTTCGCGACGACGATCGACCAGCCTTTCATGTCGCGCACATCCAGACGCTCGGGCTTCTGCGCGGATACCTGCGGAGGGCCGACGGACAGCGCCAGGGCCGCCCAAACGACCCCATTCATCGCGTGTTTGAACATGTTATGCGGTCTCCTTGTCGAGTTCTTCGGATCGTCATCTCGACTGTTCTGTGATTCCAGGCGCGTTTGTCTGACCAATTGCCCCACACACTCAGCGCCAGGTTGGGGCAGACGGCTACTGCAGTTGCTTCGCCGTGGCTAGTTTCACCATGAAGCCACGGCTGGCTCTCAGGGTGTTGGCGTGCTCGAAGGCTCGACGGGCGATGGCTCGCGACGCACTCGTTGGCTCTTTCTCATTCGTCGCGCGGACGTAGGTCACAACGGCGTGTGCCATCCGTGCCAGATCGATGCGCTGCTTCACCACGTCCTCCGTACCGGCCTTCCGAAGGGCAAGGTCCAGAAGTTCATTGCCTTTTTCCAGCGTCTTTAGCGCCAGATCCTGGCGAGCGTTGGGATGGTAATCCGGTTCTGAACTCGCCTTGCTGGCCAGGATGTCCTGATCCATCAGGAGGAAATAGTCCCGCATAACAGATCCGGACGGACCATAGAAGCGAACACACACGTCTCCAATGACCCCACGATAGTCTGTGTTGGATTTCCACAGGCACTCAGCCATGACGGCGTACCAGATTGGATCGGCCTGAAGGTTCGTGGCGGTTTCACCCAGCAGGCCGCGGCAATGGTAGTGCTCCCTCAGACTCTTGATCAGGTCGCTGATCTGGAAGTACCAGAAAAGCGCGGCGTCTGGATGTTCCCAGTCTCCATAGTTGTAATAGGCCAGGTGCTTGGTTCCCGGGTCTCGCCAGCCTTTCAGATGCCTTTGTTCGAGGCGAGCCTTGGGGTCTTTGGGGTCCATCAGGCTGACATTGACGCCTCGGCCGGTGAGGTAGACATACTTGACCAGGACATTGGGCGCGACCTTGTGCTGGCTTGGTGGCTCCCGGCTGGCATAGGTGTAAAACTCGACGAGTCTGTCCGGGTGCGACTTCGCCAGTCGCTGGGCCACCGCATTGACGTAGTCGAGGTACCGATCGGACAGAGGAGGCAGCTTCAGCTTTGGAAATCTCGGAAACTCCGAAAAATCCTGGTTCCACTCATATCCTCCAGGATCCAGCGCCCGACAGCCTTTGCACTCGCAGTTGTAGTTGGGCCCGTCCATGGGATTCATGGCGAACACGCGGGCGCGCGGATGGTCGCGAAAGTAGTCCTGCGCCAGTTTGACCGTGTAGTCCCGAAGGCTTGGGTTGGAAACGCAGAGCTGATTGGGCAGTCCTGGGGGAATGTCGCTGACTGGCATGCGCTTGCCCTTGACGAGCGGATACCATTCCGGTTGTTTCTCGAAGTACCGTGCATGGGGAGCGATCGTGGCGTTGAACGAGTGACCGGATTCCTGCATCCAGCCGTGGCCGCGATGCGGTCCAAGGTCGAGCGTTGCCCCGCCCGTCCAGATCGCATTCATGCGGTTCCGCACGGCCCAGTCGAAGTAATCGTCGATGTTGGCGTAGATCCAGCCGAGATCCGGGCCTGGGAAGAAATCCTGTGGGAGCACCTGGAAGCCGCGAATGTCGTAGTCGGGTGACTCCACCTTGTCGCGAATCGCGCCAAAAGAGTCACGCCGGGGCACGTCTTCTCCCGGCGCTCCGGGCAGCGCCCACAGGCAACCATGTTGTTTCAGGAAGTCATACACCGCGTAGAGTGTCCCGGTATCCGTGTTGCCGCACAGGGAGATTCCCGTAGCGTCCGTCTTCAGCAGATAGGAGTCGGCGGGCTTCCGAGCGATCAGGTCCCGATGACGAGCATCGGCAGCCCGTCCGAGATACACGAAAAGGCCCTCGGCGATACGATCTCGGCCTTTCAATCCGGGTGTCTTTCCCGTGATGCGGTGGACGTAGTGCTGCAATTCATGGCAAGCATGTCTTTCGGCCGGTGTGGGATCGGCGGGAAGCACGATTCCCGCCAGTGGTTTTCCGCCGTGCAAGGGCACGGCTGCGGATTCGAGGACCAGGGGAGTCATGCGGATGGAACGAAACCGAGCGCGACCCCCGCCCGGAGACTCGGAATACAACCGGATGGTGCCGGTCTGTTCTGATACCGTGAATTTCAAAGAGTGCGATTGCCATTCGGGTTTTGCGCCGACGAGTCCGGTGGTGGCGTCGGTTCCCTTGCTGGAAAACGCGACCTCGACTTTCGCATCCGCCGTGCCTGAAAAATCGGCTGCCAACTGATATTGCCCGGGCAACAGGGACACCGTCTGGTGATAGTAGGCTCGACCCGCCGCCTGAGTCTCGATGACGGCAGCCGAGGGCGGCAGAATGAACTGCCGGCCGGTGACGGGTGGATCCAGTCGGAACGTGTGCTTCCCGCTCTCGACCGCCGGATGCCACTCCGCGGGCCTTCCCCATCCTTGATAGCGGGTGAAATCTCCGTTCCGCGGCACCATCGCCAGGGCGGAGCCTTCTGGAGAGGGTACGGTCTGCTGAGCCGAGACGGGCAGCGAAACCAATACGAACAGCGCTACCAAGGCGAACTGCCGAGTGGTCCAATCGATCATCCCAGGTTCCTCCACAAGGGGATTTGCATTCACTAGCGCGCATCCGCCTGGAGACTCTCCACCAACTCCACCAGTTCGCGCCGCTTGTCTCGGAAGAGGTTCCTGTCCGCGGCGCGGTTCTGCAGTACCGTGGTCACGATCTCCTGACCCCTGTCCGTTCGTCCACTGCTGCAATGCCGGCGCGGCGTGACGATCGGTTGCACGGCGGACATCCCCTACCAGGGCAGCCTTATCTTCCGCAATCCGGCCCGAGCGACCATCCCGCTCACGCCGCCTTGCCGACCTCGAACACTCACTGGCGCTCGCCGACCCAGTATGAGTACAGCTTTCCCTTCTGCACCGTGAACCGTAACCGCATCACTCGCCCGCGCAGTCCCTCCAGCTTCGCGCCGGGCCATGTCACATCGATCGCGGTTTTGTCGGCGCGGACCGCGTTCGACGCCTGGAAGCCCTTGATCGGCTCGCCCTTCTCATCGCACACCGCGACGTGCAGCGACCCGTCTTTCGTCGCGGCGTTGACGTGGAGTTCACCGGCGGGGCCTTTGGGGCCTGAGCGAAGAGCCGCGTCTCGCCGCCGAAAACGATCGCGGTCAGCAGGGGAAGAGCCAGAATCAGTCGGAGGTCAACAAGGTGTCTCATAGTTGTCCTTTCCTTCGCTGACGGAACGACCGCAGAAGCCGGTCGCGTTGCGTGAACGGAGCAGCTGTAAATTCTCCCAAAGAACGTCTCCGAAACATTGCCTTCCAAGCGTGGCCCGCTGGCGTGTTCTTGCGCCGAGAACTCAGTTCCCCAGCGGGACGAGTGAAAACTTGATGTGCCCCTCGCTCTCGGAAAGGACGGCCAGCACGTCCGCCGTTTTATCCATCGCTTGCCCATAACCGAGGCCCAGACGCGATGCTTGCGGAAGAGTCGATTGTCCGAGCGGTTGCAGGCTCGTCTCACCATTCGGCAACCGAGCCGCGAGGGCCACAATTTCTCGCCCCTCGACTTTCTCCCAGCCTGCTCCCGGAGCCAACTCAAAGTGCTTGAATACAGCGGCCAATCCACCGCCCCGAGTCACCAGCGCGTCATAAATTACGCGGCCGTCCTGTTGTCCGTGGATCATTGCCGTGGGGCGAAGAAACGGCCCTGTGGTGTGACGCAGCCAGGTCTGGGGACGCTTCATCCTCGCAGGCCAATCGGCTTTCGTCGTATCCAACGACAGAAAGAACACCCCCACGTTCCAACTGAAAACGATGTAGATCTGTCCGCGGTGTTCCAGCAACGCTCCCCCGGTCAGCGTACGGTCCGCATGATCGAAGACGGCATTCGCGCCGTGTCCGATCACAGTGATCCGTTGAAAGTCGTCCCAGCCCGGCCTCTCTTTGCGGGTGAATGAGACGACCATTTCGACGAGTCGCTCCCGGTGCTTACGAGCAGTGAGCACTAGCCATGTGCCGTCAGCGCTCCGCACAACCTGTTTTCCAGCAGGACCGGGCAGCAGGCACGATTGCAGGCCGGCGTCGGCAAGGGACGTGCTGCGCTTCTCGCCAGTGGCAAACCGTGCCGCATCGGGCCACAGCGTCCTGACGATCTTGCTCGCAAACAGACGATGGCCCGCAAGGTTGGGGTGAATCGCATCGTTCAACCGGTCGACAAGAGCGTCAGGAACGGTGGCAATCTCCTTCCACTGCGCAAAGCAATTGACAGCTGGCGCCTTCTCTCGCTGTGCGACCTGATGTAGCCGTTCCATGTACATTGGCAGCGCCTGTCGCGTCTTGCCGTCAGCGGTGTCGTAGAGGATTTCGTTCTGACTGCACAGTACCAGCAACGCACCGTTGGCACGGGCCTTGTTGATCAATGCCGTCAAATCGCGATCATAGGCGTTTAACCCGGCTGGTCCCCCCAGACAATCGTTCATGCCGAACATGAGAAAGATCAGATCCGGGCGACGAGAGAGGACATGGCGATCGAAACGGTTTCCGTCGAGACCGCGCGCCGCGGTACCCATGTTGCCGCCATGCACGAGGGTGATCTGTGCGGCAGGATAGGCCTTGCGCAGAGCGTCCGCGGTGAGGGTCAGGTAGTGCTGTCGAAAGTCGGTGTGGAAACAAGGCCAGCTAATGCTGTCGCCGAAGCTTGCGAGTGTCACCGGCTTTCCCGCCGCCAGCCGCGATGTGAGCGCTTGCAGCCGGAGCGCTGGCTGGCCTTTGTCTTCTGTCGGTGCGGGTTCTCGCCCGCCGAGATGGGCCGGGACGGCACCACCCAGCAGGATAGAGAGCAGGAATGTCCGGCGAGTTCGTCGCGACGGTTGGCTCATGTCGCCCTTCACTATCTTCCGAGAAGATTACTGTTGTGGCACATTCAGTATCCGGATTTCATTGGCACTCTACGCACGCGCGAAGGGCGACTTTGGCTACTGCTCTGCATTAGAGTAGCCCCCGTATCACCGTGCCTTCGCAGATCCGTCTGGGGCGCTGTTGCAATGGATCGAATACCGTGCTGGCCGGGTCGAAGCCTCCCAGGTGCAGGAGCGTGGCGCCGAGGTCCGATGGCCTGACCGGATTGGTCGTCGGGTAAGCCGCTGCCCGGTCGGAAGCACCGAACACCTGGCCGCCACGGACACCTCCGCCGGCCAGCAACATCGAGTAGCAGCGTGGCCAGTGCTGCCGACCGCCCTGGCCTTCCTCCCGGTCGATCCACGGCGTTCGGCCAAACTCGCCGCCCACGATGACCAGCGTCTGCTCCAGCAAGCCGCGCTGATGTAGGTCAGTCAAGAAGGCACGGACCGCCTGATCGAGTCGGGGCAGTAAAACATCCTTGAGCTGGTCAAAAATATTCGTGTAGTGCAGGTCCCAGTGCTGTTCACCGCCGGCCGGGATGTCGCTGACCTGGACCGTCGGCACGCCTGCTTCCACCAGCCGGCGCGCCAGCAGGAGGTTCTGGCCGAGGAAGTGACGGCCATAAGCGTCCCGAACCTTGTTCGGTTCGCGCTCCAGGTCAAAGGCCGCCGCCAGGGTTGGAGATGTGAGCATGGCAAAGGCACGTTGTTGGAGCTGACCGAACGGGTGGGTGCGTCCGCGCTGCTCCAACGTACGGGCCTGGTCCTCCATCTGCCCAAGGAGTTGTTGTCGGAGGGTCAGGCGGAGCGGCGAGACCTGCTCGGGCAAGGTGAGCGCGGGACCATGGCCAGCAGAGAGAATAGTGCCATAATGGTTGATAAAAGCTTCTCCCTGCGGCAAGACGTACGGGGTCTGCGCGGCACCGAGAAAGCCGCCGGTCTGACCGATGCCCTGAAACTGCGGCAGGATCCGGCCGCCGACGATCACGCACGGCGGCACCGGCTGGGTTAGCGGGCGCAAATAGCCCATGACCGATCCGTAATGAGGATAATCGGTCGAGCTGGCTGGAGGATTGGTGTTGGCTCGCGGGTGTGGCCAGCCGGTCAAGTGGGTGTACAGTCCGCTGGCGTGGGCCGTGTCTTCGTGTGTGAACGAACGCACCAAGGCGTACCGGTCCGCCACCTGGGCCAGGCGGGGCAGATGCTCGCAGATTTGCGTACCGGGGACGGTCGTGGAGATCGGCCGAAACGGACCGCGAGCCTCGACGGGGCCGTGCGGCTTCATATCAAACGTTTCCGTTTGCGGCGGACCGCCGTAAAGGCAAATGAAAACCACCGACCGGGCCTGGCCAAACCCCTCTCGTCCTGGGGTCGCGGTACGGGCTGGCGAATCGAAGAAGGGGCGGCCCCACAGGGTCAGGGCGCCCAGCCCGCCGAGACGCAGCACCTCCCGTCGCGTCAGGCCGTCGCACAGCCGAGCTTTGCCGCCGATGAATCGCAGCATGCCACATCCTCCCTTTGCTGATCTACAACCAGGTGAATCCGGTGCGCTGCCATTCACTCCTCATCAGTGAATCGTGTACGAGTAAAGTCGCACGTTCTCGAGGTGGAATCGAAGCCGGATCGGTCGATCCTTGAACTTTTCAAGCTGGACGTCATTCTGCCAGCGCACCAGATGGTTGACGCTGTCCGCCTTCATGACCAGGCACGACTCGCGTGAAAAGCCCGGCAGCGGCTTGCCACTCTCGTCCAGGACTTCGACCGTGAGTCGGCCGCTGTTAGCGACGGCATTGACATGCAAGTTTCGACCCTCGAAGCGGAACGGCTTGGTCGTCACCTGCCCGCCATCGTATCCGGCCGCGACAGAGGCGAAGCCGTCCACCCGCAGCGTCGCCAAACCGATTCCGCCGCCAATCTGCGTGTTGTCCTTGCCGACATAGGGCGAGTGCCGATTGGCCGTGTTCCGGTAGTAAAAGTAGAGCTTGTCCCCCACACGAATCGGCGGTGAGCCGGTGTGCCGCACGTTGAACCGGTCCCATTCACCGATGTCGCCCACTTCGATCAGGGGACGGCCCGTTTCAGGGCGGTTCCACTGCTCACCGTCGTTGCTGCTGATCAGCCAGATATCGACCAGGGTCTTGGCTGGATCTTTCTGGTGTAGGTAAGTCAACTGGCCCAGGTAGCGGTCGCCGTACACGAACCCCATGTGGTTGTAGATCGTATTGCCCGCTTCACCAGCCCGGGCTTTCAGCGACGCGACGGGACGCGTCCAAGTGACAAAGTCGTTGCTGCTGCTGAACGCCCTGTCCGGGAGAATCCGTAAGAACGCCAGGTAACGGCGGCGGAGCGTGTCGATCATCAGACTCTGAGCATCGCCGACTGGACCGAGATCGTTTTTTCCGCTGCGGGGATGATAACGAAACACCGGCTCGGGAGTGTGCGTCCAGTGCAGGCCATCGGGCGAGGTCATCGAATAGATGCCGCTCATCGGACCGTTCCAGTCGAAGCTCGACCAACCCAGCGCCTTGTAGCGCCGTTCCGGTTTGGTCTCCAGTGGATCCAGCGCGATTGACTCCCAATGCGCCAGGCCGTTGTGGTGGTCGTCGCTAATCACCACGTTGTTCTCCTTGGTGCCGAACACCTTGTGCATGCCGAGGTTCGGCCGTTCCCAATGAATGCCGTCTGTGGAGGTGGCGTAGCACAGCACGGAGCAGTCGGCGAGGTGGCCGGGCATGTACTCTTTCTTCTGACCCGATTGCCCGCCGTACCAGGCCTTGAACACTCTCTCCTTGTCGTCGTAAATCACCGAGCCCCAGGTGCTGCGCCGGTCTTCCCAGGGCTTGACGGCTCCGATGACTGGATTAGCCGGGTGCTTCTGAGCGGTGTGGAATGTTCTCTTGATATTGTGGTGCGAGTCGATGCGATCCATCTCGACAAACAGCTGGACCGCCCCCGCAGGCAGCTTGACCATCTCGACCTTGTCGCCGTCCCGCCGCCGCTTGATGTCGTCGGCGTTGACGAATCCCGAACCAAGGCACAGGGCCAGAATCAAAGCAGTGATGATTCGCATGAATGCCCCCTGGTGTAACCGGTCACGGGTCGATATAGCTCGGAATCGTGGTTTCGGGTACTGTTGCGGTTGGCATGGATGCTCCACCGACAGTATCGGCAGAAGTGTTGGCATCGCTGCCGCCTGAAGTCCTTGCTTTGATCAAGTGGCAGGCGGAGCA
>Ga0194121_10000954_pt1 | contig 50502 bp, 48 predicted proteins | sample TA2MahCa50mmetaG_FD_148609 | JGI IMG/M metagenome (GOLD analysis project Ga0194121, IMG submission 148609) | Freshwater microbial communities from Lake Tanganyika, Tanzania - TA2015020 Mahale Deep Cast 50m | ecosystem: Environmental > Aquatic > Freshwater > Lake | place: Tanzania: Lake...
CTCGAGCGCACGACGCCGACGCGCGGCGTGCCCATTCTCCTGACGCCGATCGATCTCGAGTTGAGCGAATTCACTGCGGGCGGCGTCAACGAGCCGCGCGCGGACTGGACCCGGACGGCGGACGAGCTGGTCGGCCCGGCTCTTCAGAAGCATCTCGATGCGCGCTCGGTCCGGCTGGTCGGCTATCCGCGCGGCAGCGACGGCATCGCCGCGCTCACGCCGGAAGACCGCCAGATCGACAAGCTGCATGCGGCCGTCGGCATGACGATCCTGCAGCACGCATTCAACGAGATGAACAAGCTGCCGACCAAGGGCGACCGTCTGGATTGGACGCTCGGCAACAGCACGCGCTCGTTGCAGCAGCGCTTCAATGCCGACTATGCGCTGTTCGTCTTCGTGCGCGACAGCTATGCGACGGCGGGACGTGTCGCGGTCATCCTGGTCGGCGCCGTGCTCGGCGTCGGCATCCAGGGCGGCTCGCAGATCGGCTTCGCCTCTCTCGTCGATCTGCGCACCGGCGACATCGTCTGGTTCAACCGGCTCGCGCGCGGCACGGGCGACCTGCGCACCGCAGCGGCGGCACAGGAGACAGTCGAGCAACTTCTCGCCAACTTCCCGCAATAGGCGCCGCCATGCCGACCCGGCGCCATGTGCTCGGAGGTTTCTGCGCCGCCTGCGCGCTCGGCACTACCGCGCTGATCGACGGCACGTTGCCGTTCGGCACAGGCGGCGCACACGCCCAGAGCACGCGCATCGCACCCGGCTATCGGCCGGCCGAGGGCTCCGACGAGGCCGGTCTCTGGTACCAGACTGAACGCGCCGAACAGAACGTCAGGGCATCGCGCTTTCGCATTACACATCCCGAAGTCGCAGGCTACGTGACGGATCTCGTGTGCCGGCTGGCCGGCGACTACTGCCGCGACATCCGCGTCTACGTCATCCGCACGCCCTACTTCAACGCGCAGATGTCGCCCAACGGAATGATGCAGATCTGGTCGGGGCTGCTGCTGCGCGCGCGTAACGAGGCGCAACTTGCCGCGGTGGTCGGTCACGAGATCGGCCATTTCGTCTATGGCCACGGCATCGAGCGATGGCGCGACGCGCGAGACAAGGTCGATTTCGTCCAGGTGCTCAACCTGGGCCTGGCGCTGGCCGGTGTTGGCATCATCGGCGTGGCAACCAGCCTGATCGCCGCCGCCAGCATTGCCGGTTTCTCCCGCGACCAGGAGCGCGAGGCGGATACCTTCGGGCTGGAGCGCATGGCGCAGCTGGGCTATGACCCGATCCAGGCGTCGGAGGTGTGGGCGCAGCTGATCAGGGAAGAGGACGCCGCCGAGAAGAAGACGAACCGCGAAGTCTTCTTCGCCTCGCACCCCGCCCCCGCCGAGCGCATGACGACGCTGCGCCAGATGGGCGAGCAGAAGCGGGGCGCCGGCAGCGCCGAACTACATCGGGACCGCTACGCCTCCCGCCTTGCCGCGGTGCGCGCCGACTTGTTCGCCGACGAGCTGCGCCTGCGGCAATACGGACGCACCCAAGCGCTCCTCGACCAACTTCTGCTCGATGGCCCGACTGGCGAGCTGCTTTTCCTCCGCGGCGAGGTGTTCCGCCTGCGCGGCAGCGACGGCGACGACGCACGCGCGCGAGATGCATTCGGATCGGCAATCGCCACCACGACGGCACCGCCGGAAGTTCATCGTTCTCTCGGCCTGGTGCAGTGGAAGGCCGGCGATCGCGCGGCGGCAAAGGCGGAATTCCTCCGCTATCTCGAGCGCAAGCCCAATGCAAACGACCGCGCCATGATTCAGTCCTATCTCGAGTTTCAGTGAACGAGCGAGGCAGCGAATGAACCGTGTCATCACCCAAGCTCTTGCCGCTGGCGCGTTGCTCGCGCTGGCCGCCTGCTCGCAGAACCAGCTCGTCGAAGCCAAGCGCATCACGGTCGGCGGCGCGGTCTCGATCGACCCGCAGATCACCTGGACCCGGCTTGCCAACCTTGACTACCTCGAGGGCAAGGGGGAGATGTGGACGGTCGACGGGCCGGGCCTGCACAGCCTGACCTTTTTCACAAGCATCGGCGACGGGCAGACGCTCTACAAGCCGCGTCCCAACGTCAATTTGCCGGCATTCAAGGGCGACATGACGCCGATCGATGTCATGGAGCTGGTCCAGGCAACCTATCAGCTCCAGGCCAATGCCCAGACCGACGGCCGCGACGTCAGGCCGGTCAAGATCGGCGGCCGCGACGGCTTCCGCTTCGATATGTCCGTCGTCGGCCGCGACGAGGTCGAACGCGAGGCGACCGCGCTCGGATGGATCAAGGACAAGAAGCTCAACCTGATCATCTACAGCGGCGCCAAGCTGCACTACTACCCGAAGTACCAACCGAGCGTCGAACGCATCTTCGCGTCGGTCAGTGGCAATTAGACGCTGTCGGCGATCGCTTGATCAGGTGACGATGAAATCCGAGTTCAGCTCGGCGAGGAAATTCAGGTGCCGGCGCGGCCAGCGCGTTGGCGCGCGCGGCATGACCGCGTGCAGCGACTGCGCCGAGTTGACGAAGAAGACCAGGCTGTTCGGCCGATAGGGCAAGGTCGCGACCAGCTCGACCTGATCGTCGCCGGCGCCGATGTCCTGGCTGAAGGTTTCACCCGGCTTGAAGCGGTAGACCGCGAGATCGCCGCCCTCGGTGTCGTCCTCGTCGTAGCGCAGGTAGAGCAGGCCGCTGAACAGGCGGCGGCGCTTGTCGATGTGCACGCCGCGCACGCGCGACGGCCTGGGCGACGGCGGGTTGAAGCCGAGCTGGCAGTCGATCAGCACGTCGGCCGGGCCGCCGCCCGTGCGCCGCGACACGCTGGCCTCGGCCAGGTCCTTGCCCAGCACGCGCTCGATACCGGGATGCAGGCGCCTTATGTCGTCGCCGAACAGCTCGATGACGCCGCGGTAGAATGCGGCACTCTGGTGATGCTCGACGAAGGCGCGGACCGGGGACGACGCAGGCAGCGCCGAGGTGATCGCGTGGCCGGCCAGATGCATGACCGGTGCGAGCCCGCCGGGCGAACGCGCCACCACGTCCTCGTAGCGCGGCAGCTCGGCGACCAGCGCGCGATAGTCCGCTTCGGGCAGGCAGGGCACGCGATGGACATGGGGAAAGGGCTCGCGCCTGATGTCGGCCGCCGTCAGCCCGTCGAGTACGCCCGATGCCATGCTCCCGACCCGTCGCCCCGGATGATGAGCCTCTCCTTGCGAATGAACGAGGTCTGCGCCGTGCCGTCAAGCGTGCGCCGTCGGCAACCCTCGATACCGCGCCTCGATACCGCGCCTCGATACCGCGCCTCGATACCGCGACGGAGTTCAGGTCCGGGCGGCTGGGCGCGGCGGACCGAGGTGACGCGCCAGGAAATCCCTGACCAGCTCGCGTGAGCGGGCCGTCGCCGGCGCGCTGTACATCATGAGCTCGTTGGATGCCGTGCCACTGCGTCGGCCGCTGGCTTGCACATCGTCCCAGGAATGATGGGCGCCGGCCAGAACATGGACAGCGATCCGTCCCGCCACCTCGCGACAAGGTCCGATATGCGGCTCGTCGAGCTCACCCGCAATCTGCATCAAGGGCGTCGCCGGCGTCGGATGCCGACGGAGATCGTGGCAACGGCCATAGATGCCGATTGCGGCGGCGAAATTGCGGCCAGGTCGCGGAGGCAGATGAATGAGAAAGCTGTTGATCACGTTGGTGCCAAGAGAATAGCCGATGACCGCGACGCGATCGGCCGCCACATCGGGTCTCGTCGCCAGATGGTCGAGCGCACCGAAGGCATCTCGCGTGATCTCGCGATAGGCGTTCGTCATCGGCGGTTGCTGCGGGTGCAGGGCGTTTGGGCAGGCCCCCAAGCCTCGCGATCCGAAGCTGTCGACCGTCAGGGTCACGTATCCCAGGCTCGCGAGATAGCGCGGCCAATCCTGGCTGACATGCGGCCGGACGCCGCCGCAGGTGTGAAGCAGGACCACGGCCGGAAAGGGTCCGGCGCCCTCGGGCCTGGCCAGCAGGCCGCGGATCTGGCGCGGCGGCTCGACGGCGCCGGGCACAACCGCATTGGTGAAGCTGACCGGCTCGCCGACGCGTGACACCGCGTAACGCGGCTCGGCTGCTGCGGTGACGGTCGGAGCCTCGTCCGATGTCGTTTGACAGGCGCCAGCCAGCACGAGGCCGGCCACTGCCGAGGCAGCAAGGCACCGGCGGCGAGCCCGTCCATCAAGCCATGGTGCATCGTGCGATGACGTCATGAGAACCTCGTTCGCCGAATTTCGCGACCAGCCTAGCATCCCAGCGAGCACCCCCGAACATCCTCGCCGCTTGCTCCGGTGGACGATAGGGGCTAAGCGAAGGCGATTGACGGCGGCAGAACCGGAACGACGCCCATGGACGTGCTTCTCATCGGCCTCGGCGGCATCGGGCGCGTCGTGGTGAGGCATCTTGGCCAAGCCGACGCCGCCCAACGCGTGCGCTGGGTGCTGGTGCGACAAGCGCGATGCGACGCGGTTGCTGCCGAGCTTGGCAGCGAGATTCGCGTCATTTCGGGCATCGACGAGTTGGGCGATGCGGACCGGCCCGACCTTGCCGTCGAATGCGCGGGGCACGGCGCGGTGGCGGACTATGGTCCTGCGCTGCTCGAGCGCGGCATCGACCTGCTCGTCATCTCGGTCGGCGCGTTGACCGATGCCGCCTTGCATGACCGGCTGATCGACAATGCGCGACGCGGCGGCGCGCGTCTTCTGCTTCCGGCTGGCGCCATCGCCGGCATCGACGCAATCGCGGCGGCGCGGCGTGCCGGACTGACCCGCGTCACCTACGTCTCGCGCAAGCCGCCCAAGGCCTGGAGGGGCACGGCGGCCGAGGCAGTCACCGATCTCGGCACCATCGACAAGGCGACAGTCCTGTTCGAAGGCCCCGCGGGCGAAGCGGCACGGCGCTATCCGCAGAATGCCAATGTCGCCGCCACGGTGGCTCTGGCCGGCCTCGGCCTCGAGCGCACCGCGGCACGCCTGATCGCCGATCCGGCGGCGCCCGGCAATGTCCACGAGGTGGAAGCTGAGGGCGCTTTCGGCCAGCTGTCGATCCGGCTCATGGGCAAGCCGCTGCCCGACAACCCCAAGACATCCACCTTGACCGCCTACAGCGTGCTGCGTGCGATCGAAAACCGCGTCGCCACGGTCGAGATCTAGTCGTCCATGCGTGGCCTGAGCCGGATCGGGCATGGCGCGATCCTGATTTTCGCTCTCGCTGCCTGCACCAGCGATCCAGCTACCAGTCGCGCGCGCATCGTCGCGCTCTACTACGCCGCCGGCGTCGCGACCTATTGCAGCGGTCTGACCGAGCAGGCGGTCGCAGGGCTGCAGCGCGCGGTCGAGCTCGAACGCGTTGCGTCGCCGCTCGACGAGACGGAGATGATCGCGGCGCGCAACCGAGGCTACGTCGCCGCCGACTACGAATGGAGCAACCGGGGCCTCGGCGGCTTCCGGCGCTGGTGCCTCTCCGAAGGAGCCGCTTCGATCCGGTGGCTCGAAGGCCTGGTCGACACGCCTGACGCGCCGCTGCCGCCCGCCATTCGCCCGCCCGCCACAAGCTACCGGCCATATGAGCAAACCCGCGCCGGCAACGACGGATAGAGGAACGGCGCATACCTTTGCACTTTCCAAGTATGCAAAAATCTATTGCTATCTCATAGTTCATGTAGTAATGTCATATGGTATACCAATCGGCGTCGCGCGCGGCACGCATGGTGCGTCCCCCTGCCACGCACGCGGATTTCACAAGGGGATGCGTCATGACCGCCGTGATTGTCAATTCGATGCTGGCCGCGCGGCCCACTCCGCAAGTGCGCATGCGGCCCTCGCCGCTCTTCGTCGGTTCGCTGGCCAAGGGCTTCCAGGTGCTCGAGGCCTTCGACCAGACCCACCCGACGCTCAGCCTGACCGAGATCGCGGCCGTGACCGGCCTCGACAAGAGCGCCGCCCAGCGGTTCGCCAACACGCTCTACGTGCTGGGCTATCTGCGCAAGGATCGCGTGACCAAGCGCTACAGCCTGTCGCCCAAGGCGATGCGCTTCGGCTTCTCCTATCTGCGCGCCGACACGCTCATCGAGCCCGCGATGGCCTATCTGCGCGACGCCAACCGGCGGACCGAGGAAACCGTCAATCTGACCGAGCTCGACGACACCGAGGTGGTCTACATTGCCCGCGTGCCGAGCCGACACGTGATGAACATCGAGATCCTGCTGGGCACCCGCCTGCCCGCCTATTGCACGGCGCCGGGGCGCGCGATGCTCGGCTTCCTGCCCGAAGAGCGCACGCTCGACATCATCGACCGCTCCGAGCTCAAGGCGCACACCGCGCACACCGTGACCGACCGCGAGAAGCTGCTCGATGTGCTGCGCCAAGTCCGGCGTGACGGCTACGCGCTCGCGGCCGAGCAGATGTTCGTCGGCGAGTATTCGGTCGCGGCACCGGTGTTCGGCTACTCCGGCGAGCCGGTCGCGGCGGTCAACATCGCCGTGCCGGCCTCGCGCTGGACCATCTCCGAGGTCAAGAGCAAGCTGCTGCCGGTCGTGCTCCAGATTGCGCAGGCGATCTCGCAGACGCATGGAACCAAGAACGATCAGCGCAACGGCAGCCGCAACCGCACCGCGCGCAAGCGGGCATGAGAGGCGCCGGGGATACCCCAGAGCTGCTCTATCTCTCGCGCGCTGACATCGACGCGATCGCCCTCGAACCGCAGGACGTAGCCCGCGCCATCGAGGCCATGCTGGCCGCCAAGGCGGCCGGCGGCACCGCCATGGTGCCGAAGACGCATTTCCGCCTGCCCGACAGCGTGCCGGACGGCGCAGCGTTCTTCAGCATGCCGGGCGCGCTCGCCGACCCGCCGGTCGCTGCCGTCAAATGGATCGGGCTTGCCGCCGGCAACTCGCAACGCAATTTGCCCCATATCAGCGGCACGATCGTGCTGAGCGACGGCGTCACCGGTCTGCCGATCGCGATCATGGACGGCGAATGGGTGACGGCGGCGCGCACGGCGGGCATCAGCGCAGTCGCAGCGCGGCACCTGGCGCGGCCGGAGTCACGCACCATCGGCTTCGTCGCCTGCGGCGTGCAGGCACGCAGCCATCTGGCCGCACTGCGCACGATGCTGCCGCTCGAGCGCGTCCGCGCCTATGGACACCGGCGCCCGGCCGTCGACGACTTCGTGGCTCATGCCCGAGGGCTTGGCCTGCAAGCCGAGGTCGCGACGCATCCCGCGGATGCCGTGGAGGACTGCGACGTCGTGGTGACCAGCGTGCCCGAGGCGCCGGGCCTCGCTCCCTTCCTCGATCCGGCCTGGATTGCGCCGGGCGCCTTCGTCAGCGGCGTCGATATCGGGCGAAGCTGGCAAAGATCGAACCTGCGTCAGCTCGATCTGCTGGTGACCGACGACCACGTCCAAAGCCGCGCGCTGGCGCCAAGCGGCCGCAGCGCCTGGTCGAACGAGTTCGACGCCGACCTTGCCGAGCTCGTGGCCGGCATCAAGCCGGGACGCCGCACGGCAGACCAGCGGACCATGCTCATCTTCTCCGGCCTTGCGCTGGCCGATGTGGCCGTGTCCGCAGCACTCGCGGCCAGGGCACGAACGCGCGGCATCGGCACCGTGCTGGAGCGGTGAACAGCCTCAGCCTACGATGTCATTGAGCCGTCGGCCGCGCTCCGTCACAATGGCGGCCGAATCCGCCTCCCCGTCCGGACTGCGTGCCGAACGGCAAACATGGCGGCAGGGGAGGCAATGGCGATGTCTGCTGGCGCGGCGGTCATCTCGGCCCGCGGTCTGGCAAAAAGCTACAAGGGGCGCGGCGAGCCGGTGCCGGCGCTGGTCGATGTCGACTTCAGCGTGACCGAGGGCGAATTCGTCGCAGTGGTCGGGCCGTCGGGCTGCGGCAAGTCGACCCTGCTCAAGATCATGGCCGGACTGATCGACTACAGCGGCGGCGAGGCGCGCTTCAAGGACGCGCCGATCGCCGGCCCGCGGCGCGAGATCGGCGTCGTCTTCCAGTCGCCCGTCCTGTTTCCATGGCGCACCGTGCTCGACAACGTGATGCTGCCGGCCGAGGTCCAGGCTCTCGACCGCACGAGCCAGGAGCGCGTGGCGCGCGACCTGCTGGCACTCGTCGGCCTGGATGGCTTCGAGCAGCGCTACCCCTGGGAGCTGTCGGGCGGCATGCAGCAGCGCGTCGCCATCGTGCGCGCGCTGGTCAACGATCCGGCGATCCTGCTGATGGACGAGCCTTTCGGGGCGCTCGACGCCATGACACGCGAGATGATGAACCTCGAGCTCCAGCGCATCTGGCTCGAACGGCGCAAGACCGTGCTGTTCATCACCCATTCGATCGCCGAGGCGGTGTTCCTTGCCGACCGCGTGCTGGTGATGACGCCGCGGCCGGGCCGCATCATGGACGTGCTGGAGGTCGACATCGCGCGGCCGCGCGCGCTCGATGTGGTCAACACGCCGCAGTTCGGCACCTATGCCCGGCGCATCCGCTCCGGGCTCAACGCTCAGGAGGCGATGGACGGATGACAACGCCGCGCAACCTGTTCCTCGCCGTGATCCTGTTCGTCGTGTCCATCGCTTTGTGGGAGGGCGGCGTCCGGGGCTTCGAGATCCCGGCCTTCGTGCTGCCCGCGCCGTCGAGCGTGGCGATGGCCTTCTATCGTGGCGTGGCCAGCGGCCTCTATATCGACCACCTGTGGATCACGCTGATCGAGACCCTGTTGGGTTTCGTGGTCGGCGCGTCGCTCGGCTTCTGCCTCGGCGCCGCGATCGCGCTCAACCGCTACGTCGAATATTTCCTCTATCCCTACGTCGTGATGTTCCAATCGCTGCCCAAGGTGGCGCTGGCGCCGCTGATCATCGTGTGGTTCGGCCTCGGCCTCACCTCCAAGGTGATCAACGCCGCGCTGGTTGCCTTCTTCCCGCTCATGGTCAACACCGTGGTCGGCCTGCGCTCGGCCGACGAAGACCGCGTCAATCTGATGCGCTCGCTGACCGCGACCGAGACGCAGATCTTCTGGAAGCTGCGCCTGCCCGGTGCGCTGCCCTACCTGATGGCCGGCATCGAGATCGCCATGGTCTTCGCGCTGATCGGCGCGATTGTCGCCGAGTTCGTCGGCGCGGAGCGCGGCCTGGGCATGCTGATCCAGAGCATGAACTTCACGCTCGACGTGGCCGGCCAGTTCTCGGTGCTGTTCATCCTGGCCGTGCTCGGCCTCGTGCTGAACCGCTGCGTGCTCTACGTGCGCCGACGCGTGCTGTTCTGGGACGTCACGGAAAAAGCCTATTCGGAACGTCAACTCAAAGGAGATGCGTCATGAGGGCGACTTCACTCCCGGGCGCCGCACTGCTGGCCGCGCTCGCCATTCTGAGCGCCGCGGAGACGGCAACTGCCCAAACCACGGTCCGCGTCGGCTGGTGCGCGCGCACGGTCAGCTCCGCCGCGGCGCCCTATGCCATCGCCACCAAGCTCGGTTGGTTCGCCGCCGACGGCATCAAGGTCGAGCTGGTGCCCGTGCCGGGCTCGACCGACTGCGTCAAGCTGGTCGCGACCAAGGAACTGGCCTATGCGCTGCCCTCGGTCGAGCCGCTCGCCATCATCCGGTCACAGGGCGTCAAGGCGAAGATGTTCTACACGGCCTACCAGGGCAACATCTACGGCATCCGCGTGCCGGCCGACAGCCCGGTGCAGAAGATCGCCGAGCTCAAGGGCAAGAAGATCGGCGTCATCTCCATGGGCTCGGGCGGCGTGCTGGTCGCGCGCGCTCTCGCGGCGACCAACGGCATGAACCCCGACCGCGACGTCTCCATCGTGGTCGCCGGCGAGGGCGCGCAGACAGCGGCCCTGCTGCGCAGCAAGCAGATCGATGCGCTGAGCCAGTTCGACACTCAGTACGCGCTGGTCGAGATTGCCGGCGTGGCGCTGCGCGCGCTCGACAACGAATCGATCCAGAGCTTCCCGTCGAATGCCTTTCTGGCGCTCGAAGAGACGATCGCGGCGAAGCGCAGTGAGGCGGTCGCGCTCGGCGCCAACTACGCGCGCGGCACGATCTTCGCGATGGCCAATCCCGAGGCCGCCATCCGCATCCTCTACGAGGTCTACCCGCAGACCAAGCCGACCGGCAAGGACGAGGCGACCGCGATCCGCGACGACATCAAGACGCTGATGGCGCGCGCCGAGAATTGGCGGCTCGAGAAGGGCGGCGTCAAGCGCTGGGGCGAGAGCTCGGAGGCCAACTACGCCGCCTATGTCGACTTCATGCTGAAATGGGACGTGATCAAACAGAAGGTCGATGCCAAAGACCTGATCACCAACGAGCTGATCGCCGACATCAACAGCCGCTTCGACCCGGCCAAGGTCGCGGCCGAGGCGAAGGCGTACAAGACGAACTGATGCGCGCTCTCTCCCTCGCGCAAGAGCGCGGAGGAGGGTCGGGGTGGGGCCTAGCGGTTGGTGTCCGATTCCCTGCGGACCCCCTCCTCGGTCCTCCCCCGCTAGGAATCGGGGGCGGAAGTCGGAAAGCGGAAAATGAGCAAGACCATCATCGTCGAGACCGATGGGCCGGTGCGCGTGCTGACGCTCAACCGGCCCGAGCGGCTGAATGCGCTCGATACCGGCGTGCGTGGCGAGGTCGGCCAGCTGCTGCGCGCGGCCGAACGCGATCCGGCCGTGCGCGCGGTCGTGCTGACCGGCGCCGGCGAGCGTGCCTTCTGCGCCGGCCAGGACCTCAACGAGAGCGCCGCACTCAAGCCCGAGGACGGGCCGCGCTGGATGGCGTCATGGAAGGCCTATTTCACCGCGGTGTCGTCCTTCACCAAGCCACTCGTCGCGGCACTCAACGGTGTGACGGCCGGCGCCGGGCTCGAGACCGCGCTGCTGTGCCACATCCGGCTGGCCCAGCCGGCAACGCGGCTGATCATGGCCGAAGTCGATGTCGGCCTGCCCGCCGTGGTCGGCGGCTTTCTGCTGCAAACTCATCTGGGCGTCAGCCGCGCCAACGAGATCACGCTGACCGGCCGCACGATTCTCGCCGAGGAGGGCCGCGCGATCGGCATTCTCAAGGAGATCGTGCCGGCCGAGCGGCTGATGGCGCGCACGCTCGAGGTCGCGCGCGAGCTCGCGGCCAAGCCGCCCGAGGCGATGCGCCTCAACCTCGTGCGCTTCCGCACGCTGCTGCGCCGCGGCCTCGCCGAAGCCGAGCGCGCCTCGGTCCGCCTGCAGAAGCAGGCGGTCGCGACCGGCGAGCCGCAGAAGGTCATGGCCGACTTCCTCGCCCGCCGGAAGCGCCGCTAGCGCAATCCCGGCCATTCCACTTTAATTGGGACCGGAGTCGATCTTCCCTGATTGCAGATCCGGTAGGGGCACGGCATGCCGTGCCCCTACATCCTCGCAGTCCTCAACCAACCGGAGCAGCAAACCGCCATGGCCGAACCTGTCATCAAGACGCGCGTCGACGGGCGCGTCGGTGTCATCACCTTCAATCGCCCCGACGTGCTCAATGCCTTCAACGGCGCACTCGTCGAGCAGGTCAACCAGGCCATGGCCGATTTCACCCGCGACGAGTCGGTGCTCGCCATCGTCGTGCATGGCGAGGGACGCGCCTTCTCGGCCGGCTTCGATCTCAAGGAGTCGGCGCTGCGCAACACGACCGGCACGGACCAGTGGCGCCGGCTGCTCGAGATCGACTTCGACTTCATCATGCAGTTCTGGGATTGCCCGAAGCCGACGGTCGCCGCCGTGCACGGCTTTTGTCTCGCCGGCGCCTTCGAGCTGGCGCTTTGCTGCGACATCACCGTCGCCGCCGCCGGCACCCGCTTCGGCGAGCCCGAGGCGCGCTTCGGCTCGGGCATCATCTGCATGCTGCTGCCCTATGCGACTTCGCCGAAATTCGCCAAGGAGCTGCTGCTGACCGGCAATGACCGGGTCGACGCCGAGCGCGCCCACCTCATGGGCATCGTCAACCACGTGGTCCCGGAGGGACAGCATCTCGACAGGGCGATGGAGCTGGCACGCGACCTGTGTGCCGCCGCGCCGCTTTCGGTTCAGCTGACCAAGCGCGCCATCAACCGCAGCTTCGACATGATGGGCCTGCGCCAGGCGCTGCTGGCCGCGCTCGATGTCGACGTGATCATCGAGAGCACGGGCGGCGCCGAGCGCCAGGAGTTCAACCGCATCCGCCGCGAGCAGGGCCTGAAGGCCGCGCTCGCCTGGCGCGATGCGAAATTCGCCGGAAAAGCCTGAACCGGTGAAGCGACTCAGAGGATGTCGAAGCAGTGGTCCTTGTCGCCGGCCGGCTTGAAGCGCAGCACGCTGCCGCCGGTCGCGATGGAACGCTCACCGGCATTGTGGAGCGTGTAGAACTCCTCCCGCCGATTCGGGCGCTGGACCCTGAGCACCGCAGACGTGGCGTTAATCGACGCGCGATCGATGACCAGCGTGTACTCCTGTCCCTTGCGCTTCAACTGGATCGGCTTACCGGGGCAGACAGTATCGCGAAGAATGGGCGCCGCAGCCTGGGCCGGGGGGCCAGCAAGCGCCAGGACGGCGACCGTGGAAACGAAGCACATGCGCACAAACGACATTACAATCTTCCCTTCTTGTGTTGGCGAGTTGGCCCACGCATCACCATTATCGTTCCAAACCGCTTAAGTTTTCGTGAAGGCTGAGGTCAACCAGAAATTCAGCGCATGTCCGCAAGCCCAAGATTTCTCTCGCATTGCGATCGATCGCGGCGACTCGTCGCACGCTTGTGGAATACTGCGTTTGAAAAGAATTTGATCGATCGATTCGGGGCGACTCGGACTTATCCTCGCCATTCAACATGACGACCGCGACAATTCGCCCCCGACCCGCTCGTCCCCGCTTGGCCGCAAGCCTGATTCTCCTGCGCAGCAACGCGGGAACGCTTGAAGTGTTGATCGGACGGCGTCTGTCACGTGCGCGGTTCATGCCGGATATGTACGTCTTTCCAGGTGGGCGCATCAGTGCGGACGATCACAGGCCCTGGCCAAGAGATTGGGGGCGAGGAGAATCGCGCGGCGGCGAAGCGACGCGGGCGCCGTCGTTGCCTGCGCATGTCGCGCGCGCCGCGCTGCGCGAGACATTCGAGGAAACCGGTTTGCTGATCGGCGATCGAGCGGTCGCCGCCGCAAGCGAATCGCCGCCCGACGATCCGATGGCTTTGGCCTATCGTGCCGCCGGACTTGTCCCCGCGCTCGATCAACTGAGATATGTCGGCCGCGCGATCACGCCGCCCTCGTCGCCGATGCGCTTCAACACCTGCTTTTTTCATGCCGATGGCACGCAGGTGATCGCGGCGGGAACGGCCTCCGGCGAGCTCGACGACCTGCACTGGCGCGCGCTCGACGCGATCGATGCGCTGAAGATGGCCAAAGTGTCGCGCTTCATGCTCGAGCGCGCGGCCGCGCTGCACGGCGGCATGGCGTCATCCGCCGCGCCACTCTATCGCTGGGTGCGCGGCGCGGTGCGAATCGGCCCCGACCCCTACCTTTTGCGCTCCGGTGTGGCGAACGGCAGGCCGAGCAGCGCACGCCGCTTGAGCCAGGGACAGGGCCGGTAGCGGTCGTCGCCAGTGAAGGCGTGCAGCCCTTCCAGCAGAGCGAGGGTGGTGCGCCCGCCCAGCCGATCGCCGCCTTCGAGCGGCCCGACCGGATAGTTGAGGCCGAGCTTCATGGCGAGATCGACATCGGCGCCGCTGGCGATGCCCTGCTGGCAGATCTCCGCACCCAGATTGGCGATCACGGCTTGGATGCGCGGCATCACGAAACCCGGAGAGTCATTGACGCGCACAACCTTCACGCCGTCGGCCGCGACCAGCGCCATGACCTGGTCGACCGCGGCGGGGTCGGCGCCCGGAGGCGCCATCACCGTGCGCCGCTTGGACCAACCCATGATCGTGTCGACCGCGACGGTCCGTGTCGGATCCGTGCCCTGGCGCAGTGCGGTCGCCGTCGCATCCTCGGCAAGCGGCGCTACGAGGACGAGCACGCCCGTGCCCGGCCGCTCGCCATTGTCGATCGCGACACCGGCCGCCCCGGCGAGCGCAGCGAGCCGGTCGCGCGCGGCGGCGTCATGCCCCCAGAGCCAGACCCGCGCCGGCTTGGCCTGCGGCGGAGCGGGCTCGGCCGGCAGCTCGGGCTTGCCATCCGGGCCATAGGCATAGAAGCCGCGGCCGGTCTTGCGGCCGAGCTGGCCCGCCTCGTACATCTGCCGGTGCAGCCAGGTGCTGCGATAGCGCGCATCGCCGAAGAACTGCACGAAGAGCTCGTTGGTGGCCGGGAAATTGACGTCCATTCCGGTCAGGTCCATGAGCTCGAACGGCCCCATGCGGAAGCCGCCGGCATCGCGCGCGATGCGGTCGATATCGGCGAACGACGCGACGCTCTCCTGCACGAGGCGGAGCGCCTCGGTCGTGTAGGCGCGGCCGCCGTGATTGACGAGGAAGCCGGGGCTGTCCTTGACGCGCACCGGCGTCCGGCCCATGCGACGGCCCAGCTCCATCAGCAGGTCGATGGCGGCGGGATCCGTGCGTGGTCCGGCGATCACCTCGACCAGCGCCATCAAGGGCACGGGATTGAAGAAGTGCATGCCGGCAATGCGGGCCGGATGCCTGCACTTGGCGCCAACCGCGGTCACCAGCAACGAGGAGGTGTTGGTGGCGATCACGGTTTCGGGACGGCACAGCCCGTCGAGCTCGGCAAACACCTGCTGCTTGATCGCCAGATTTTCGACGATCGCCTCGATGATCACCTGGGCCGCGGCGAGCCCCGCCATGCCGTCGACGAGGCGGATGCGGCGCGCCGCCGCCTCGGCATCGGCCGCGGACATCTGCCCTTTCTCCGCTGCGCGCGCGAGCATCTTTGCGGCAAACGACCGCCCCTCCTCCGCCGCGCCCGGCTGACTGTCGGCCAGCAGCACATCGATGCCGCCCTGCGCGGCGACCTGCGCGATGCCGCGGCCCATATTGCCGGCGCCCAGAACGCCCAGCGTGAAGCCAGGCCCGATCATCGCGATGCTTTCCGAATGCGCACGATGGTCATCAGCGCGCCTTTCTTACTGCGATCGCGCGGCTCGTGCCGGAACGGCACCTCGTCGACATGCTCGCCGAACAGCCGAAGCAGCTCCTCGACCGACTGGTAGGGGTGCGTCCCCTCTTTCACCGCGGTCTCGAAATCGGCGTGACCAGGCGGAATGCGCGTCAGCCCCAACGCAATCAGCCCGCCCGGACGCGTCACGCGGATCATCTCGCCGACGGCGCGCGCGTGATCGCGGCTATAGGGCAAGGTCCAGCCGCAGGTCAGCGCGTCGAAACTGTCGTCGGGAAAGGGTATCGCGTGCATGTCGCCGACATCGACCAGCGGCGAATTGCTGATCAGGTCGATCGCCTTGATGTTGTCGGGGGTCAAGCCCAGGCCGATGAGCAGCAGCAACTCCATCTCGTTGCGCGGACCGACCGACAGAAGCCTGACCGAATCCATCTGCGTCGCGATCGGGTCGATCGAAATCAACGGCAGGATCAGGCGCGACACCTGGCCCTCCACGAACTGGTCCATCTTTTCCTGGTTCCAGTCGAGCGTGTAGGAGATCGAGGTGGCCGGCGTGGCGGCGACCTTGTCTTGTCTGCGGAAATAGGCGGCACGCCGCTGCGCGGCGAATTGGCGGAATTTGGCGATCAGGAAAAGCTGCTGGGGCTTCTGAAGCAGGTCGGAGAACACCGCGTTCCATTCCTGCTGGGTCAGCGGAAGCGTGTATTTTTCCGGCACTGGTTTTGCCTTGGCTTGCTCGGCTTCGGCCATTCGGCAGCGTGCTCCCTTGGGCTTTTGTCGCGCGCAGGCCAATCTAGCGACCGACATCGACCAAGGGCAAGTCGGCTCCGACGCCACGGCCTGGACGCGTCACGACCTGGGCGCAGATGACATCTTGGCGGCGACGCTTCCGCGCCGCTACTCTCCCTGCCGCCAACAGGGAGGTCGACGATGCGACTTGAGGGCAAAGCAGCGCTCGTTACCGGCGGTGGCACGGGCTTGGGCCTTGCCGTGGCGAAGCTGTTTCACGCCGAGGGCGCCAAGGTCGCGATCTGCGGCCGGCGCGCCGAGGTGCTCGCCAAGGCGGCGGCTACCATCGGCCCCGACGTGATCGCCGAGTGCTGCGATGTCACCGACGAGGCCGCCGTCGACGCCATGGTCGCCGCGGTGGCGAGGCAGTTCGGCCGGCTCGACCTGCTGGTCCACGCCGCCGGCATCCATCCCCAGCGCGCCGACATCGACAAGACCACGCTCGACGGGTTCCGCCAGACCATGGAGGGGAACACGACGGCGACCTTCCTGGTCGCGCGAGCCGCGGTGCGGCACATGACTCAAGGCAGCGCCATCGTCGTGATCGGATCGATTGTCGCGCAGCTCGGCTCATCCAACCGGTTTCCCTATTCGACATCGAAGGCGGCGCTGGTCGGCATGGTCAGGCAGATGGCCGTGTCGCTCGGCCCGCGCGGCATTCGTGTCAACCTCGTGCAGCCCGGCATGGTCAGGACCGAGATGACCGAGGGGTTGCTCGATTCGATGAAGCCCGAGCAGCTCGAGCGCATGCGCAAGGCCTACCCGCTCGGCCGCTTCGGCGAGCCCGATGACGTGGCTCAGGCTTGCCTTTACCTGTGCAGCGACGGCGCCGGCTGGGTGACAGGCGTGACGCTCAACGTCGACGGCGGCGTCTCGCTGCCATGACAGGAGGTACGACCGAGCCGGGGTCGCAATCCCTCGAACCGCTGTTCTACCCGCGCTCGATCGCCATCATCGGCGCTTCGGCCGACCCCGCGCGCATCAGCGGCAAGCCGATCGAATCGCTCAAGGCCGCCAGCTTCGCGGGGCCGATCTACCCGGTCAATCCCAGGCACCAGGAAGTGCAGGGACTCGCCTGCTATCCGCACATCGACGCCGTGCCGGGCCCGGTCGATCTCGTGCTGGTCACCGTGCCTGCGGCGGGCGTGGTCAACGCGCTGGAGGCAAGCGCGCGCAAAGGCGCGCGCTCCGCGGTGATCTTCAGCTCCGGCTTCGCCGAGGTCAGCGAGAGCGGGGCCGTTGCTCAGGCACGCATGAGCGAGATCGCTGCGACATCCGGCATGCGAATCCTCGGGCCCAACTGCATGGGATTGTTCAATGTCCGGCATAAGTCCTACGTCACCTTCTCCTCGGCGTTCCTGCGCGCCTGGCCGAAGCCCGGCCCGATCGCGATCATCAGCCAGAGCGGCGCCTTCGGCGCCCATTGCTTCGTCATGGCGCGCGAGCGCGGCTTCGGTCTGTCGCACTGGGTCACGACGGGCAACGAATGCGACGTCGACTGCGCCGAGGCGCTGGCCTACATGGCCGATGATGCCGACACCGGCGTGATCCTCGCCTATATCGAGGGCACGCGGCGCGGCGACCTGCTGATCGATGCCTTCGCGCGCGCGCGCACCAATCGCAAGCCCGTCATTCTCATGAAGGTCGGCCGGTCGACCGTTGGCGCCGAAGCGGCCAAGTCGCACACCGCGACGCTCGCCGGCGACGACGCGGTCTATGATGCGGTCTTCCGCGATCTGGGCGTGCATCGCGCGCGCACGTTCCAAGAGCTGTTCGACACCGCGAAGGCTTGCGCGATGGGGAAATTCCCGCGCCGCGGCCGGGTCGGCATCGTGACCATCTCGGGCGGCGGCGGCATTCTCATGGCCGATGCCGCGGCCGAAATCGGGCTCGACGTGCCGCCGATGCCCGAGGAGGCGCAGCGCAAGCTGAAGAAGCTCCTGCCCTATGCCTCGCCGCGCAATCCGGTCGACACCACGGCCCAGGCGCTCGACGACATGTCGCTCGCACAGCGCAATCTCGAGATCATGCTGGAGGAAGGCGACTTCGACGCGATCGCCTGCTTCTTCGCCTCGGTCGGGCTGTCGCCTCAGGTCGGCCCGAAACTGCGCGATGCCGTGATCGCCGCATGCCGCGGGCATTCGGCCACGCCCGTTCTGATGGCCATGGCGGCAACGCCTGAGCTGATCGCCGAGCTCGCAGCGGCCGGCATCGCGCATTTCGAGGATCCCGTGGCGGCGATCGAGGCGATCGGTGCGCTCGTGCGGTTCGGCCGCGCTTTCGAGCGGAAGCTGGCCACCCCGCCTGCCCTGCCCGCACCGCGCCCGGCACCCTCCGCCGGCATGCTCGACGAGGCGGCGTCCAAGGCGCTGCTCGGCGGGGCCGGCATCGAGTTTCTCGCCGACCGGCTTGTGCGCAGCGCAGACGAGGCCGTGGCTGCGGCCGAGATGCTTGGCCTGCCCGTGGCGCTCAAGCTGCTGTCGCCCGACATTGCGCACAAGACCGAGGTCGGCGGCGTAGCGCTGGGCCTGAACTCGCCCGACGCAGTTGTCCGGGCATTCGATGAGATGATGATGCGGGTGCGCACCGAACGGCCGGAGGCACGCATCACCGGTGCGCTGGTTGCGCCGATGATCACCGGCGGCACCGAGATGATGCTCGGCGTGCAGCGCGATCCCGTGTTCGGTCCGGCGATCATGGTCGGCATGGGTGGCATCTACGCCGAGGTGCTGCGCGACGTCGCCTTTCGCCTGGCGCCGTTCGGCACCGACGATGCGCACGAGCTGATCGGCCGGCTGCGCGGCTACCCTGTGCTCGCCGGCGCGCGCGGGCAGGCGCGGCTCGACATCGACGGCCTGGCAAGCGCTCTCTCGCGACTGTCGCTCTTTGCCGCCGCCAATGCCGCCTGGCTCGACAGCGTCGACATCAATCCGATCATCGTGACACCTAAGAGCGCGGTCGCGGTCGACGCGCTCGTGGTGGCGCGCCTGGTGAATCCGGATCAGCGCGCGCACCAGCGCCGCCACATCCAGCGATAGGCCTGTTCAAGATTGCGGGCAAAGCGGCGCGCATCGCACAGCGGCGAATCCCTCATCAGCGCACGCTGATCGCGCCGCAACCGAGCGAGGCGTGACGGATCCAGCGCCAGCGCCACGGCGATCTCGCGATAGTCCGCCGGGTTGCCGGCGATCCATTCCGCGCGGCCGAGCGCACCCAGAATGCTGGCAGACTGCCGGGCCACCATGCGATCGCCGCGTAGCGCGACCAGCGGCACGCCCATCCACAAGGCCTCGCACGAACTGCGACCGCCGTTGTAAGGGAAAGGATCGAGCGCGATGTCGACGTCGCCATATTCCGCCAGCATCTCGCGATGCGGCGAGTGCCCCCGCATGATCACCCGGTCGGCTCCGATGCCGCGATCGGCAAACCGCCGCATATATCGATCCCGGATTTCGGCGTGATCGAGATTTCGACGCTTCAGCAAGAGACGCGAGCCGGGGACGGCGTGCAGAATCTCAGACCAGAGCGCGATCACCGCGGGCGTCAGCTTGTTGAGCGCATTGAAACTGCCGAAGGTGATCCATCCACTGGTCAGGCATGGCGGTTCGCCCGCCGCCGGCGCGAAGTACGGCGGCGCGTAGCAAAAGCGGCTGTCCGGCAGCCTGACCGGCGTCTCCACGATCGCCATGCGCTCGTCCGAACCGATATGGACTGCGTCGGTCACGAGATATTCAATCTGGCTCAGCCCCGTCGTGTAGAACGCCTCGATCCACGTCGCCTGCACGGGCGCCGGCTGCCGGGCAAAGACGCCCAGCCGGTTGCCCGGCCGCCACGCGTCCATATCGACCAGAACGTCGATGCCGTGCCGGCGGATCGCGTCGGCAGTCTCGGCGTCGTCCAGTCCCGTCACATCGACAACCTGCTCGAAGCCGTCGCGCTGCGAACGAAAGTCGGGGTCGGCGAGCGGCGCCGCAAACATGACCTGCACGGTGCGCTGGGCGTCGCACGCGCGTAGTGCAGTCGTCGTGAGGTCATTGACGACACTCGAATACGACCGGCCGACGTAACCGATGCGCAACCTGCGATCGGGGTCAGGCCGGTTGTCGAAATGCCGGGCCGCAACCGCCGTCAGCCTGCGCGCGCGGCTTTGCTGAAAGCGCAACACGCTCGACGGGTGGGCGGCGGCGTCGGCAGTCATGGCCAGAAGCAGCTCCCAGCCGGCTTCGACGTGATCGGGATCGAGCTGCACGGCGTGCCGATAGTGGCAAAGCGCCTCGTGCGCATCGCCTTGGCGATCGAACAGCTTCGCGAGGTTGTAGTGGACGTCGGCGTGCGCCGGCCGCAAGGCGAGGCTGCGGTGATAGCAAGCGGCCGTGTCGGCCAGCCGGCTCAGCCTCGTCAGGCACGCTCCCAACAGGAACCAGCACGGGGCCGAGGCTGGTTCCAGCTCGACCGCGTGCCGGAATGCGCTCTCCGATTCCGGGAAACTTTCAAGCTCGCTGAGCGCGACGCCCAGGTGGCGGTGCGCTCCGACATCGGTAGGGCGCAACGCACGCGCGCGATGGAAAGCATCCGCGGCATCTCGGGTTCGGCCGAGCCGGAGGCTGGCGAGGCCGAGTTCATGGTGGACCTCGAACATGTCAGGCGCCAAGCGGCGCGCCTGCGCGAGAGCGACAGTGGCTCGGTCGAGATCGCCGAGTTTCCTCGATACGATACCCAGGTTGAGCCAGCCATGAGGCCGGTCAGGATCGAGGGCAAGCGTGCGGCGCAACGCGGATTCGGCCGTTCGATGGTCGTCCGCGGCGAATGCGGACAACGCGCGCTCGAAGTGCCCGTCGGGCATGCCAGGCTCCAGCGCAATTGCGCGATCGAGACAGGCGTTCGCCGCGGCCATCCGGCCACCCTGGCGGCTGAGCACGCCAAGCAGGACGAAGGACTGACCATGCGTCGGCCAACGCTCCACCAAGCGCTCGAGCCAGGCGCGCGATTGTTCCGAGCGGCCGACTTTCATCAGACATGCAGCGAGGCGAAACCAAGCGTCGAGCGCGCGCGGATCGAACACCAGGGCGCGACGAAGGGACTCTATGGCGGCTGTCCATGAGCGCCCCTCCTGCCACAATTTGCCGCGATGAAGGTGAGCTGCCGCGAAGGCGGGGTCGAGCGCGAGCGCCGCGCTCAGCTCGAACAAGGCAGACCGCGCCTGCCCCAGCTCGGAATGCGCGACGCCAAGCAAGAAACGGATCTCGGCGTTGGCCGGGCCAAGCCGCAACAGTTCACGGGCCAGGCGCTCGGCTTCCCGCGGCTGCCCCGCGCGCAAGGCCGCCGCCACGCCGCGCGTCGCACCAGGCATCAGGGCAACGCTCTCAACTTCCATCAGCGCCAGGGCCGTCCGGGCCGGTTGTCAGCATCCACTTCAATCTAGCGCGGACATGGCTGAAATGCGCACATTCCAATTGCTTCGGCAGGCCATCCTTGCCAGATTGCCGCCCCAATTGCGTGCTTTCCTCGCCCGCTCCTTTGTCCTGGTACAAAAGAACCAACACATGACCTCAGCGCATTCCAAGCCGGCACTCGCAACCATGTCGCCCGGCGCCGCCTATGCCGCGCCGATTCGCGACCTCATCGCGTCGATGGAAACCACCAAGATAGGCCAGGTGGCCAATTTGGGTCGGGGCGATGCCGACGTAATCAAGCTGTGGTTCGGCGAATCGGACGTCAAGACACCGGCCTTCATCAACCGCGCCGCGACCAAGGCGCTCGATGAAGGTCATACCTTCTACACGTGGCAGCGCGGCATTCCGCCGTTGCGCGAGGCCATCGCGCGCTATACGAGCCGCGTCTACGGCATCGACTGCGACACCGACCGCATCACCGTGATGGGCTCGGGCATGCAGGTCATCGTGCTGTGCTGCCAGGCGATCCTCGACGCCGGCGACAATGTCGTGGTCGTCAGCCCGGCCTGGCCCAATGTCAGCCAGGCGATCGAGGTCATGGGCGCCGACGCGCGGCCGGTGCGCCAGATCCTGAAAGGCGATCGCTGGACACTCGATCTCGACCAGCTGTTCGCCCGCGTCGACAGCCGCACGCGCGCCATCTTCGTCAACTCGCCATGCAATCCGACCGGATGGATGATGACGTCGGAGGAGCAGAAGGCGGTTCTCGACTTCTGCCGCAAGCGGCGCATCTGGCTGCTGGCCGACGAGGTCTACGCCCGTCTGGTCTACGACCGCGACGTGGCCCCGTCGTTCCTGCACCACGCCACGCCCGACGATCCGCTGATCGTGGTACAGAGCTTTTCCAAGCCCTGGGCGATGACGGGCTGGCGGCTCGGCTGGATGACCTCGCCCGCCGCCTTCGGCGACAAGATGGCGAACCTTGTCCAGTTCAACACGAGCGGTTCGCCCGCTTTCCTCCAGTACGGCGCGCTGGCCGCCATCGAAGAGGGCGAAGAGTTTCTGAAGTCCATGGTCGAGCGCTGCAGGGCCGGCGGCGAGATCGTGTTTCAGCGCCTGGCCGCCCTGCCGCGCGTGCGCGTGGCGCGTCCGCAGGCGACGTTCTATGCGTTTTTCGCCGTCGACGGCATGACCGACAGCCTCGCCTTCGCACAGAAACTGGTGCGCGAAGCGCGCGTCGGCCTGGCGCCGGGCAGCGCCTTCGGCGATGGCGGCGAAGGCTATCTGCGGCTGTGCTTCGCACAGAGCCCGGAGCGCCTGGTCGAAGCGCTCGACCGGATGGAGCCGTTTCTGCGATAGCCGGGCGCGGCTCGGCCAAGCATGGCCGGCGCGTCGTCACCAAGTCAGCTCACGTGGCGTTCGCGGCGAAGATTCCGCGCAGGAACATGCACGGCAACGCAAACTCGTTGGCGGCGGTCGTGCCGCTGAACCGGGCGCGCAGGAAGCCGTGGATCATGCCTTCGGCGCAGCGGAGCGTCACCGGAACGCCCGCTTCCTTCAGGCGCGCGGCATATGCCGGACTGTCGTCGGCGAGCGGATCGATCTCGGCATAGTGGATGAAGGCCGGCGGCACGCCCGCGAGATTGTCGTGCTTGAGCGGTGCGGCATAGATCTCCTGCTTGGGATCGCGCCCGCCGAGATATTGCTGCCACGAATGGCGCGAGTCCGATGCCTTCAGCCCCGGCGAGTCGGCATGCGTAAGGCGGGAGCCCGATGGGGCGCTGTCATCGGTGTTGGTGAAGGGCGCGTAGATCGCGACCTGCGCCGCGATTTTGGGACCGCCCTTGTCCCGCGCCAGCAAGGATACGGCCGCCGCCAGGTTGCCACCAGCGCTCTCGCCCCACACGGCGATGCGATCCTTGTCGAGCCCCATCTTGCCGGCATTGGCCGCCAGGTGCAGCAGCACGCCATGGACGTCGTTGAGGGCATGGGGATAGGGGAACTCGGGCGCGAGACGGTAGTCGACGCTGACCACGACCGCGCCGACATGCTCGGCCATGCCCCAGGCATTGGCATCGCCGCTGTCGAGGCTGCCTTTCTTGAAGCCCCCGCCGTGGATGAACACCACGCAAGGCGCTGCCTCTTGTGTCTGGGCTTCGACCGGCCGATAGACGCGCACAGGCACCGAACCGTTGCGACCGGCGCCGGGACAAGCCAGTGCAATGTTCTCGACGATCATGCCCTGCGGATAGGGCCGCGACAGCTTCTTGCCGTAGTTGTTCCACTCTTCGCGCAGGACCTCTGCGTCAGTCGTGCGCGTCAGCGCCTCTTTCGCCGCGACGAGATCCCGCATGTCGGGATGAAGGGTAGAGATCTTCGACATCCTGAGTTCCCTCACTGCTCACTGGCTCGATTGCCGCCGATGGGTCTCACCACATGCTTTGCCGCGCCCGTTCCGGCCACTCCCGGTCATAGGTTTCACCGCCGACCCGATTCTCGCTGATCGCCGCGAGTATCTGCCCTGCACTGGGCAGATGATCGGGCGCGACGTGCCTGGCCGGGTTCCACAGATCGGCACGGATGACGGCGCGGGCACACTGGAAGTAAACCGTGTCGACCGCAATCACGATCACCGAGCGCGGCGGCTTGCCCTCCATTTCGAAGGACGCCAGAAGATCGGCGTCCGTGCTCAACCGCGCACGGCCGTTGACGCGCAGGGTGTTGCCGGCGCCGGGTATCAGGAACAGCAGCGCCACGCGCGGATCGCGGATGATGTTGCGCAGCGAGTCCGCGCGATTGTTGCCGCGCCGGTCGGGCATCATCAGCGTGCGCTCGTCGTGGACGCGGACGAACCCCGGCAAGTCGCCGCGCGGCGAACAATCGAGCCCTTCCGGACCTGCTGTCGCCAGGATCGCGAAGGGGGAAGCCTCGATCATGGTCCGATAGTGCGGCGTCACATTCGGGACCTCCTTGACGATGGAGGCCTCACGCGGCTGACCGTAGATGGCTTCGAGCTGTTGCGTCGTCGTGATCGTCGACATGTGCGGATCCAATGTGCGTGGAGCTGCGGCAATGGCAAATCAGTCTGGCATGGCGGCACGACGCTCGCCATCCCTGGGGTCGCGACAAGTCAGCCCACAACGGCAGTCCAATCGATTCCGGGAGCCAGATAGGGCGCCTCGCAATGGGTGGCGAAGGCCGGAATGGGAACGATCAGCGAGCGCCGGCCGGCGGTGAGCGACACGAAGGCCTGGAAATCGTAGGGCGTCGCCCCATCGCTGAACTGGTCCCAGATGTCGCGGTCGGCGGCGATGATCGACGGCGTCGTGGCAAACGTCATGGTGGCACTGCCCGTGGTCTTCCAGTGGCTCGACGCGGTGCGGATCACCTGTGCCACTTCGCCCTGCCCTTCGACGATCGGATTGGTGGCACCGCCGCCGCCGCCATATTTGTCCGGGTGGTCATAGAGCGAGACATAGTCGGCGCGTGCCAGGCCCTCAGCCAGGGCGCGACGCGCGCCTGCCCGATGCAGGAAATCGTCCTCGACGAAATAGACGGCGACGCCGCTGTCGAGCGCCACGGCCGCGTCGATTGCGTATCGCCAGGAGCCGGCATTGCCCAGGCGGGTCTTGCGGAGGTCAGCGCCGATCGCCCTGGCCGCGAGGCTGGCATCGACCATCGCCAGTGTCGGCTCGTCGCAATTGTCGGCGATGATGACGAGCTCGCCCGGCTGTGGCGCCAGGACCTCGAGGAAATTGGTCAGGCAGCGCTGTTTGTCGCCGACCCGCGTCTTCACGCGGCTCATGCTGCTGATGCGATAGAAGAAGACGATCGGCCGGTCGGGCACGGCCTCGTCCCGGCGCAGCGGCGCATGGGCCTGGGCGAAGGCGATGTCGGCGAGCCTGAGCCGGGCGATGTGCGTCGCGGGATGCGGCAGCGCCGCCTTGGCCAGGCGCTCGTAGATCTGGGCGGCCTCATCGAGCCGACCGGCACGGTGATGCGCCAGCGCCTCGTTGATCACCTCGCCGATCGGCCGCATGCCGCCCCACCGATTCGCTGCTGAAGGGCGTCAATCTAGCGCACTGCCGCCACGATAACCCGCACAAGCGGCAGACTTCATCCTAAGTTTTTGCTTCATGATAGACGCGCAAACCATTGATGCATATTGATCTCGCTAATTCGAAGGTATGGGCGCTGTGACCCCTGTCACAGGTCGTTGACGCGCGGCCCGGTAACCTCGGGATCAGACCAGAAGGTTGGCCGAAGCCTCGTGCCCGCTGGAGAAGCCACGGAGACGACGATGTCGAGCGCGTTCAAGCAAAGGGGCGAACACGATCCCGAGGAAGCCACCAGGGCACAGGTGCCGCCGCCGAATGGCGATGTCGGCGCGATCTGCGCGACGATACGAGACCTCTATAGCCGCGAAGCCCGACGGCTGATCGGTCGGGTGCTGTCAGACTATCTCGAGGCCGCCAAGCTCACGCCGATCGAGCTTCTGTACTCCGACAAGCATCTGACCACGCTTTCAGGCGCCGGTACAACGCTGCTTCAGGCGATCCAGAAGGCGGCGGCCCTGCAGGTGCGCGGCACGGAGCGCGGCGTTGGCGAGCGGATCAAGGAACTGTTCAAGCTGGTCGACGGTGCGTCACCCCGCACGCGGGACATCCTGACGCGGCCGAAACCTCTGGGCGTCCAGCCGTCTGACTTGGCTGCCTTGCTGGCTGCCGCAGCCGACGCGCCGGAGGCCGATCGCGACGACATGGCGAATGCCGCGATCGCCGCCCGCCTCGAGGGCTGTCGGAGCTGGGCCGAGAAGATCGAGCGGCTGGCGCGCGCCTGCGATGCCAATGCGGGCGAGCGGACCGTCGGATATGTCGATGCCGGCCTCGCCGAAGTTCTCAGCTTCAAACCCGCATTGGACGCCGTGCTCGGCCTCGCGGCGCGCGACGAAGGTCGGCCGCAGCTCCTGGCCGACCTGATCGGATCGTCGTCGGAGGGCGGCGCACTGGACAGCCACGCGCCCCGGACCGATGCCGGCCAAGCCCTCGCCCGGCTGCTCGCAGCCCACCCCTGCCACGGCGCTCGGGATGCGCTTGCCGATCACCTGGCCGATCTGCTCGATCGCATCGGCATGTCGGCATCGCCGTCGACCGAGGAGTTCGCCGCTCTCAGCCGGCTGTGCCGCTCGCTGCGGCGCACCCGGCACTGGGCCTGGAGCGCAGAGCTGGTTGCGGCCTTAGAACGGCGCTTTACCCGCGTCATCACCCGCGAATCGACAGCTGGACTGATCGGGCCGATGCCCGACGGCGGCACGGAGGCGGAGCGCATCGTCGACATTCACGACGACATCGTCGGCTCGCCGCCGCGGCAGGTCCTGCTCAACCATCTCGACGACCGCCTGACGCCGTCACGAATCAAGACGAGCCTCGCCCCGCCCAGCCGCGGACCCGTCGCCCATCTGCGCGCCATCGCGCGGTTGCATCAGCGAATCGCGCAGTCGGCCATTGAGAACGGCCGCCGTTCGCGCCTCTGTGCACGCCTGGAGCAGGCGCAGGACGAGCTGGTCCGCGCCAACGAGCTTCTCGCCAGCATGGAGCGGCAGGGAAGCACGGCCGACAAGGCCATGGCTCTGCTCGATCTGTGCCGGCCCGACGTGCTCGTCGCCAAGACCGTGCGCAACTGGGTCAAGCGTCAGGCGGTCAGCCACATGCAGCAGGCCGATTTCCTGCCTTGCTTCCTCGAGGGGGCCAAGACCGAGGCCGAAAAGACCCAGCGGCTGCTGGTGCTGCAGCAGCGGATGGCGCAGGCTGGAATGGTCGAGAAGTCCGCACAGGTCTGATTCCGCTATAGCCAGCGGCGGACGCGCGACTTGTAGTCCAGATAGGCGGCGCCGAACTTGCGTTCGAGGTAGCGCTCCTCACGCAGCACGACGCCCCAGTGGATCAACGCCAGAGCCGGCACGAGCAGCACGAGCATCCACGCATTGCCGGCAGCAAAGGCAATGCCGCCATGGATGAACGCGAAGGCGACATAGATGGGGTTGCGCGAGCGGGCGAAGACGCCATCCGTGACGAGCGCGGTGGTCGGCCTCCATGTCGGCACATTGGTACCCACCCGCATCATGCGCACGACGGCAGCGACGAAAATTCCGCCGCCAGCGGCGATGAGTGCAAGGCCGAGCGCGATCGCCACCTGGCGCGACACCGCTGCCGGCCATGAGAGGGGCCACACGGCCTCCAACGCGAAGCCCAGGGCGAGACCTGCACCATAAATCAGCGGTGGTCGCGCGACGACGCCAGGCAGGTCGCCGCGACCGGCCCCGTTGTCCGCCGGCGTCGTGCCGGTCATGGCCAGGATTTCCCGATCATCGTCGACATGGCCCGAGGTCAATGCCAGGCGCCGGGCGCGGCGCGACCATCCATCATGCGCCGCTGATCGGGCGACAGGCTGGCATGGAAGCGGGCAAAGGCCGGCCGGACCAGATGCAGCGTATCGAGCCCTGCCGTCAGCAGCGCTTCGCTGCGGGCCAGAAATGCTTGGATGTCCGAGGCGGTGCTTTCCATGCCGCCGGCACAGGCCAGCTCGAGCTGCGCCCGCCCCTGTTCGAGCGCCGACGTGACGTCCGACCAGGCCTGACGCTGCTCAGCGTTCAAGCTCAATCCGCGCGCGATATGCTCGACATGCTCGTGCCACCGCTGTGCGATGGCAGCGCAGCCGCCGATGCGCTCACGCCGCATCGCGCGCGCATGCCACCGGCTCGGACCGTAATCTGCCGCATGCCAGCCGTGGCCGGCCGACCAGGCTTGCATGTGATGTCCATGCCCCAGCCACGGCCTCGCGAGCCAGAGGATCCCAAGGCCGATACAAACCACGAGAACCGCGGTCAGCGTCGAGCCGGCTACGATTTGCTTCCACGTCATCGGCAAACTCCATCGCAAGCTGGCGCCTAGAGGCGCACGAGACGGGCCAATAGGTCCGATTTGAATCCGGGATCGATGCCGGAGCAGTAGGTCACGGTCGCAACGCCGGCCGAAATTGTCGGCGAATCGCCGACCAGGAGCCAGGCTCGTCGCAACAGGCGGCCGCCCTGCGTCTCGATCCAGGCGAACAGCGGCTGACACTGGAAGCGCCCGGGAGAGATCGCATATCCGACGGCCAGGCTGTCGAACGGGTGGAAGCCGTCGGCACCGAACCAATCGCGCCACACGGAAAGCCAGTCCCGGCTCGTCTCCGCCAGCCATCGCGCGATCGGCGCGCCGCCAGCCAGCCGGTCGAGATCCTCGCTGGCTATGGTGACCGCAGCCGCCAGTTCGAACGGCAGCAGCGTCACCTTCGCGCCGGCCTTGAGTACCGCCGCGAACGCCTCGGGATCGGTGCGCAGATTGAGATCATGCAGATGCATCACGCGGCTGGAGCCGGGAAAGAAAGCAGCACGACCGCCGCGCTGGCCGGCGACCGCGAGGATCCGCTCGATCTGGCCGACCCGCCACGGCGCCTGCTCCAAAGCGGCGGCGATGTTGTTCAGGGGACCGAGCGCAATGATCGTCAGACGCTCGCGCGCGAGTGCGTCGACCAGGGCGCGCGAGGCCGCCGATGGCTCGAGGCCCGGACGATCGGCGCCGCGGTGGACGGGCGCGTCGGGCAATCCCACCGCGCGGGCGCGGGCCATGACCTCCAAGGTCATCCGCTGGGCGTCTGCCAGCTTCACGTTGCCGAACACGGTGCCGACGCCGCGCACGGCCAGTTCCGGCGCGGCCAGGGCCTGCACCAGGGCCCAGCAATCGTCGACATCGGCGCTGTTGCGCACGCCGCAGGCCGCGTCCGTGTCGATCCAGACGGGCGTGGCCGCCGGCGCCTCACGCGCGCCCAGGTGCAATGCAAGCAAGGCCGCGACGAGCAGCTTGAGCCGCATCATGACACTCTCCTCATCGGTTGCGCTCGAGCTTGCCACGGAGCCGGCGCAGCACCGCCACCGCGGATTTGAGATCCCGCTCGCTCATGTCACGCGCCATCGCGTCTGCGAGGTCGAGAATGCGCTCGGTGATCTCGCCATACTTCGCGCTGCCCTTGGCGGTGAGCGACACCAGCTTCGACCGCTTGTGGCCGGGATTGTCGACGAACTCCACCAGCCCCGCTTCGGCCAGCTCGTTGACCATTTTCTGGATGCGCTGGCGCGCCACCGGGCGGGCGCGCGCGATCTGCGGCACCGTCTGGGGTCCGCCGACGGCGAGCCCGCGCATCAGGCCCCAGGTGCCGCCGCCCCAGGCGTTCACGGCGCCGAGGCGCTGTCCCGCCGCGCGAATCCGGAAGAACGTCGCAGCCGTTTCGACGATCAGGTCGAACATCGCCTCGCCGGCCGGGCTGTGTCGCTTCTTGATCGATCTCATAATGACAATCAGAATGTCATTATGACAATTAGATTGTCAAGCTGGATCGACGGATCCGTGCCCTGCTCCGGGATTGACAGCCTTGCACGGCGCGGCCGAACTTAGGCCGTTGTCGTCCGAAAGCCGCCCCACATGATCATCGCCGTCGTCGAGATCCCCATGCCTCGATCGCTCAGCCGCGCCGAGGCCGCGGCCATCTTCCGCGGCTATGGCCACAACTGGCACAAGGTGCCCGGCCTGATCCGCAAGTACTACACGCTGGGCGACCACCACGACACGGGCGGGGTCTTCCTGTGGCAGTCGCGCGCCGCGGCCGAGGCGGCCTATGCGGACCCCGCTTGGCACAAATTGATTCACGAGCGCTACGGCGCCGCGCCGAAGGTGACCTACTACGACATTCCCGTGATCGTCGACAACGAGTCCGGTCGGGTCGAGCACCAGGACGTACCGCTCGCCGCGGATTGAACAGGACGAGGCATCAGCCCATGACGGACCACAAGCTCCTCGAGCTCGGCAACATCGTCCTGCAGTCGGGGATGACGTTTCGCGGCGCGAAGCTCGCCTACAAGACCTATGGCGCGCTCAACGCCGACAAGTCGAACGCGATCGTGTTCAACACGCCGTTCGGCGCGCATCACACCGACATCGAGTTCTGGATCAAGCCAGGCCTGGCTCTCGATCCCGACAAATACTTCATCATCATCCCCAACATGTTCGGCAACGGGTTGAGCTCCTCGCCGTCGAACACGCCTTCGCCCTTCGACAAGGGGCGCTATCCTCACTTCACTCAGTACGACAACGTCACCATGCAGCACCGGCTGGTGACGGCCGAGCTCGGCATCCGCAAGCTGCTGCTCGCCGTCGGCTGGTCGATGGGCGGCCAGCAGGCCTATCACTGGGCCGCGCTGTTCCCCGAAATGGTCGAGCGGATGGTCTGCGTCTGCGGCGCGGCGAAGATTTCGCCGCACAATTTCGTGTTCCTCGAGGGCGTCAAGGCAGCGCTGACCGCCGACGCCGCTTATCGCGACGGCTGGTTCCACGAGCATCCGGTGCGCGGACTGCGCGCCATGGGACGCGTCTATGCCGGCTGGGCGCTCTCGCAATCCTTCTACCGCGAGGAGCTGTGGCGCCAGACCGGCGCGTCCTCGCTCGAGGACTTCCTCGTTGTCGGCTGGGAAGGCAACTTCCTGCGCCGCGACGCCAACAACATGCTGGCGCACATCTGGACCTGGCAGCATTGCGACGTCAGCAACAACGAGGTCTACAAGGGCGATTTCGCCGCCGCGCTCGGCGCGATCAAGGCGCGTGCCATCATCATGCCGGGCGAGACCGACCTCTATTTCCAGGTCGCCGACAATGCCGCCGAGGTCAAGCTGATGGCCAACGCCGAGCTGCGGCCGATCCCGTCGATCTGGGGTCACCGTGCGGGCAACAATAACGTCAACCAGACGGATTTCCGTTTCGTCAACGACGCGATCAAGCAGCTGCTGGAGCGCCCGGCGGACTAGCGGCGCGTCGCCGCCCACCACAATCCAGCAACAAGGGTGATTGAACCGTGAAAGCCGCCGTGTGCCGCGAGTTCGGCAAGCCGCTCGTCATCGAGGACATCGACATCGCCGCGCCAGGCCCCGGCGAGATCAAGGTCAAGATCGCGGCCTGCGCCGTGTGCCACAGCGACATCCACTTCATCGAGGGTGCCTGGGGCGGCAAGCTGCCGGCCGTCTACGGCCACGAGGCGGCGGGCGTGGTCGAGCAGGTCGGCGCCGGCGTCGCGCACATCAAGCCGGGCGACCACGTCGTCGTCACGCTGATTCGCTCCTGCGGCACCTGCTTCTTCTGCATCCAGGGCGAGCCGGTGCAGTGCGAGACCATGTTCGCGCTCGACCGCACCAGCCCGTTGACAACGGCCGACGGCAAGCCCGTGGTGCACGGGTTGCGGACGGGCGCCTTTGCCGAATATGCCGTCGTCCATGCTTCGCAGGCGGTTGCCATCGACAAGGACATGCCGCTCGACCGCGCGTCGCTGATCGCCTGCGGCGTGATCACGGGACTGGGTGCCGTGGTCAACACCGCTTCCGTCAAGGCCGGCAGCAGCGTCGTCGTGATCGGCACCGGCGGCGTCGGCCTCAACAGCATCCAGGGCGCGGCTTTGGCCGGCGCACATCCGGTCATTGCCGTCGACCTGTCCGACGCCAAGCTCGAGGCCGCGCGCCGGTTCGGCGCGACCCACACCGTCAACTCGTCGCGCGAGGACGTGCGCGCCGTCGTCAAGTCGCTGACCGACGGACGCCGCGCCGACTACGTGTTCATCACGGTCGGCGCCAAGGCGGCGATCGAGCAGGGCTTCAAGCTGATCCGCCGTGCCGGCAGCCTCGTCGTCGTCGGCATGCCTGCGACCGGCGTGCTGACCTCGTTCGACCCGAGCTGGTTCGCCAATGACAGCCAGCGCGTGCTGGGCTCCAAGATGGGCAGCTCGCGGATCGCGGTCGACATCCCCAAGCTCGTGCAGCTCTACCGCCAGGGCCGGCTCAAGCTCGACGAGCTGATCACCGCCCGCTACCCGCTCGACCGCATCAACGACGCGATCGCCGCCGTGACGCGTGGCGAAGCGTTGCGCAACGTGATTGTGTTTTGAATCGCCCAGGGGCCTCGCCCTGAGCTTGTCGAAAGACGGGGCCGACAGCGGCCAAACGCGGCGCACGCCTATGCCGTGGTAGTCGCTCTCACACTTCGTACCAGGGCGAACTGGGCTTCGCCCGAGGCTCAAGGTGAGGATTCGGGGTTCTGACCTACCCTTTGACCAACGGCTCCAGCTGTGCCGCCATCGCGAGCATGCGGTCGTCCTCGCCCTGCGGCGCGATGATCTGCACGCCGACCGGAAGTCCTTGCGGCCCGGTGTGACCCGGCAGGGTGACCGAGGGCACGTAGAGCAGCGTCCACATGCGGCTGAAGACGGGATCGCCGGTTGCGCCGAGGCCGACCGGCGCCTCGCCCGGCGCGCTCGGCGCCAGCAGGCAGTCGAAATTCTCGAACACGCCCGACATTTTCCGCCGCGCCGCCTCGGCGCGGTCGAGTGCCGCCCTGTACCCGGCAAACGGCATGGCAGCGCCCTGGTCGAGAATGGTCGCAAGCTGCCGGCTCAGTTGGACGGCATTTCGCGCATATTCGTCGGCGAGATTGCGCGTGGCTTCGAACGCCATGATCGCCTTGTGGGTCTCGACGAGCTGATCGAATTCCAGCGGCAATGTCGCCTCCGAGACCTTGTGTCCCGCCTTGGCAAAGCGCGCTGCGGCTTTCTCGACGGCTTCATGCGTCGCCGGCTGCGCCTCCTTCCACCATGGTGTGCGGCACAGCCCGATGCGCAACGTGCCGGACCTAGCCGGCGGCGATGCCGGCACGTCGGAGGCACCGAGCAGCACCGATCGGATGAGCTGCGTGTCGGCGACGCTGCGCGTGATCGTGCCCAAGGTGTCGAACGAGTTCGACAGGCTCTTGATGCCGGCCAGGCTGAACGCGCCGAAGGTCGGCTTGTAGCCCACGACGCCGCAGAACGAAGACGGCCGCGTCACCGAAGCGGCCGTCTGGGTGCCGAACGCGATCGGCACCATGCGATCGCCCACGGCCGCGGCGGACCCGCTCGACGAGCCACCGGGCGTGTGCTTGGGATTGAGCGGATGCGCCGTCTTGCCGGGAAAGAAGACGGCGAACTCGGTCGTCACGGTCTTGCCGAGCACGATGCCGCCGGCGCGCCGCACCAGCGCCACGCATGCGGCATCCCAACCCGGACGATGACCGGAGTAGATCGGCGAGCCATAGCCCGTCGGCATGTCAACCGTATCGATCAGATCCTTGACGCCGATCGGCACGCCGGCCAGCGGGCTGGCGACCTCGCCGCGGTCGACCCGGCGCGCGGCCGCCAGCGCGCCGTCGCGGTCGAGATGAGTCCAGGCGCCGACCACGCTCTCGCGCTGGGCGATGCGGTCGAGACAGGATTGCACCAGCGCCTCGGCGCTGAGTTTCTTGTCGCGGATGGCGCGCGCCGCTTCGGCCGCGCCGAGCTCGTTGTGCGAGGCCATCGCTGACTTACTTTCCGTGCGTGAGCCAAGTCTCCGAATAGGCGAGGAACGCCGTGTTGAAGCGCCTGCCCATGAAGTCGCGCAATGTTGCCTGGCCGGCGAGCTTCTTGCCGTTGACCGAGATCGAGCCACGCTGGGCCGCCTGGAACACGCTGTACATCTGGTGCTGACCGGTCGCCGACTGCGGCGGCTGCACGTCGGCTGCGATCGGATCGCCGAGTTCCTCCCAGCGCAGCTCGATCGTCGTGCCACCGCCGGTCAGAACCTCGACGTAGTAGTCCTTGCCGCGCGCGAAGGTCTCGCTCTTGCCGAGCGGCAGATAGGTCATGGCCGCGAGGCCCGGCATGTCGCGGAAGCTGGCGAACTTCGACACGAAGTTCTTGACCAGGTAGCGCATCAGCGGCTCGTTGTCGCCGATGCAGATGTTGTTGCCGGCCTCGCCCACCGCCTCGCGCGGGCTGCCGAGCACGATGGCGCCGATGCCGCGCCCGTGGGGCGACAGCACGACGCGGAAGAACGTGCTGAGCGAGAGCCAGGGCGCGTTCTCGTTCTCGCGCAGATAGATCCCGGGGTTCTCGCCCGACCAGTCGACGGTGCCTGAATTGAACGGTGCGGCCATTGACGTCTCTCCTCCCACTTTTCGCTTCAGTTCAGTTTGTGATCAGAACGCCGTGCTCGGGACGCCAGCCGATCGTCACTTCGGCCGCGTCCGACAAATCGCTCGGCCTCATCTCGACCAGCAGCTCGACCTCGCCCGGAACGGCGACGCGGACGTGGCTGAGATTGCCGGTGAACAGCCGGCTGACGATCCGGCCCGCCACGGTGTTCATGTCGCCGGCATCCTCCGCGCGGTGGATGACGCGCAGGTTTTCCGGCCGGATCGACACAGTGACACGGCTGTCGCTTCCGAAACTGGCAGAAGCGGCCATCCGGGCCCGGATGCGACCGACCGGCGTGTCGATCAGCGCGAAGCCGTCCTGCTGGCCGCTCAGCGTGCCGCGCAGGAAATTGATCTTGCCGACGAAGTTGGCGACGAACTCGGTCCTCGGCGCGCCATAGATGTTGGACGGCGTGTCGAGCTGCTCGATGCGGCCGGCGTTCATCACGGCGATGCGGTCGCTGAGGCTCATCGCCTCGCCCTGGTCGTGCGTGACATAGACCGTGGTGATCTGCAGCTTGTCCTGCAGCGCGCGCAGCTCTTCCTGCATCGCCTCGCGCAGCTTAAGGTCGAGCGCACCGAGCGGCTCGTCCATCAGCAGCACGCGCGGCGGATGGGCGATGGCACGCGCCAGCGCCACGCGCTGCTGCTGCCCGCCGGACAGCTCCGACGGATAGCGCTCCTCGACGCCGGGCAGGCGGATCAGGTCGAGCAGCTCGCCGATGCGCTTGCGGCGATCGGCGGTCGGCACGCGACGCTCGACCAGGCTGAAGGCGATGTTGTCGGCGATCGTCAGGTGCGGAAACAGGGCATAGTCCTGAAACACCATGCCGATGTCGCGTTTCTGCGGCGGCAGACCGGTGACGTCCTCCGCACCGATCAGAATCCGACCCTCGGTCGGATCGATGAAGCCCGCGATCATGCGCAAGGTCGTGGTCTTGCCGCAGCCGGACGGCCCGAGCAGGGTCAGGAACTCGCCCTCGTGAATGTGCAGATCGACGCGTTCCACCGCCACGACCTGGCCGTAGCGCTTGACCACGCCCTCAAGCTTCAGCTCAGACACCGCCGACCCCGCTCAATGGTCCCTCCCCGCGCAGTGCGCCAGGGAGGATCCGCCAATCAGGCTTGCTTGGAGAAAACGAAACATCGTCGATCAAAGTCACCTCGAGATCATGCGATTCCACTGGTCGATCCACTGGCTCAGATTGATCTTGTCGGGATCGAGCCGGACCATGTTGGCAATCTTGTCCGAGTCGAGCACGGTCAGATCCTTGACCACGGGCACCGTGGCCAAGCGCGGAAACACCTTGGGATTGACCGCAATCTGCCCGGTCTTGATCGACATGTGGTACTGAACGTCCTCGCTGAGCAGCGTATTGACGTAGAACTCGGCAGCCTCCTTCACCTTGGTGCCACGAACGACACCGAGGAAGCCTTCTTTGACCAGCCCGCGCTTCTGACCGTACTGCGGCGGCACCGTCACGACAGGTACGCCGGCATAGGCCGTGCGAATGGCCCAGCCGGCGTGCGCCACCGCGACCCAGATGTCGCCCGATTTGAAGCCGGTGATGACGTCGGCGCCAACCTTCCAGAACTTGAGCGCATCGATCTCCTTGATGAGCTTGAGCCCCGGCTCGACGTTCCGCTCGTCGCCACCGGCCGCCAGCGCGAAGCCGCCGAGGCCCTCGATGCCACCGCCCGAGGTGATGTCGGGGATCATGATGCGACCGGCAAGGCGCCTGTCGCGCAGGTCGGTCAGCGTCTTGGGCGGCGTCAGCCCCAGTTCCTTGAACTTGTCCGCGTTGTAGAAGATCATCTCTTGGGTAGTCCAGTGCGCCACCACGTGCTTACGACGCTCATCGGACCGGAGCGCCGATGCGTTGGGAATATTGGCGTAGTTGAGCTCATCGAGCGCGTTGCGGCCGAGCACCTCGGGCAACATAGAGCCAAGGATCTCGAAGGTGTCCATCGGCACGTCGCGGCCGCGCGCCGCAATGATCTTTGCGAAATTGTCCTGCGGACTCCCAATCACGTAGTCGACTTTGGCGCCGAGCTTTTCCAGCTCGACCGCGGCCGTCTCCTTCTGCGCATCACGATTCGTGCCGCCCCAAGTGCCGACTCTGAGGGTCACGCCGTCAAAGCGTTTGCCCTGCGCCGCGGCGCTGTCGGTCACACCGAGCGCCGCCAGTGCAACCAGGCAAAGCGACATCCACCGCATGTTCTCCCCTCCCCGTTCAGGCCGCGCCCGAGCGCAGCAATGCATTGAGGCCGATCAGGCGTTCCGCACCCACAAGCAGCAGCAGCGAAAACGCGGTCACCAGCGTGGCTGACGCCAAGGCGCTTGGATTGAAATCGTGCTCCATCGAGTGGAATAGCTCGACAGGGTAGGTCACGCTGCCCGGCGCCGCAAGGAACAGCGAGACCGGCACGTCGATGAAGGACACGACGAATGCATAGAGCGCGCCGGTATAGACGCCCGGCATGATCAGCGGCAGGGTCACGCGGCAGAACGTGCGCCAGCGTGACGCGCCGAGGATCACAGCGGCTTCCTCGAGCCGCACATTGAAGCGCTGGAGCACCGCCGAAACGCTGCCGGTCACAAAGGGCGTCACGAGGAAGATGTGCGCGATCAGAAGACCCGCGAAACTGCCGACCAGGTCGATCCTGCTGTAATCGGCCATGAGATAGTAGAGCTGCATGAACGCGATGCCGATCACCACCGTCGGAATCTGCAGCGGGGCGCGCAGCAACGCCGCGATCAACGGCGTCCCGGCCAGTCCACCACGCACGAGCCCGAAGGCGGCAGGTATCCCGATCGCGCAAGCGGCGAGCGCCGCCGCCACGCCCAGCACCAGGCTGAGCGCCAGCGCCTCGTACTGCACCGCGGGAATGCGCGCGTACCATTCGAGCGTCCAGCGCTGGGGTGGGAACTGCACGTAGGATATGACGACGCCGCCCGTGTCGGCGCCGCTGAACGAGGCGCCGACCACGACGACGATCGGCGCCAGCAGAAAGACGTAGGCAAGCGCAAACCACAGCACCGTGGCGCCGCTCCTGATCATGTCGCGAGACATGCGTAGACCGCTCATGCCACAACGCGCCGCCCGATGCGGAAGCGACGCAGCACGAAGATTCCGAAGAGATTGATCAGCAGCACCGAGAACAGCAGGATCGCCGAGATCGTCCCGGCCATGCCGTACTTGACCTCGAACAGGATGGTGCGCTGGATCAGCACGGGCAGGGTCAGCACCCGACCGCCGCCGAGCAGCGCCGCCGAGGTGAAGGCGCCCATGCACATGTTGAACACCGTGAGGAATCCGACCGCAATTCCAGGCAGGCAAATCGGCAGGATGACACGCAGAAAGACGCGCCGGCGCGAGGCGCCGTGGATCTCGGCGGCCTCCTCGACCGAGCGCGGCACGGTGCGCGCGACCGCATACATCAGCAGAACGGCAAAGCCGATGGTGAAATACATCAGACCGACGACGACGCCCGCCGGCGTGCCGATCAGATTGATCGGCTTTGCGACGATCCCGGCGCCGAGAAGGAGGCGATTGACCGGGCCGTCAGCATTGAAGATGACGATCAACCCGAAAATCTTGATGACGATGGTGACGAAGGTCGAGAGCAGGATGCCGAGCATCAGCACGCCCGCCCAGCGCGAGCGCATACGCGCCAGCACGTAGGCGATCGGAAAGCCGACGACGATGGTCAGCACCGCTGCAATGCCGGAGACCATGACCGTGAGCCAAAGCACCCGGAGATAGAAATCGTCGGTCAGCACGCGAATGTAATTGTGCAGGCTCCAGGCCGGCGCCATTCGTCCAAAGCCGAGATCGGCGTGCAGGCTGCTTTCCAGGAAGACCGACTGGGAAGCGACCAGCAGCACGAGGCTGACCGCGAGCGGCACGACCAGAAACAGCGACCAGCGAGTGTTCATGTCTGGATCGCGCGTCAGACGCTCCGGACGTCCTGGCCGGAATCACACGTTCAGCGGCGCCAGCTTTTCCTCGATTGCCTTGCGACGCTCGCCGTCGGGCAGATTCTGGGTTGCCTCGTAGGCATCGGCGATGCGCTTCGACGTGTCGAGGATGAGCTGGCGGTCGTCCTGGTTGCGCCTGGGAATGTGCAGCACCGTGTCACCCGCATGGGTCGGCGTCGGCATGCCGTTCCTGGTCCGCCACACCTCCGGCGCGTTGCCCTTCTGCACCGTGCGGATGTCGTTGCGGATGCGCCGGCGCAACTGGGCAACGAACTGGTCGGTCCAGCCCAGATGCTCTCGCGCATGGCTGTTGATCGGCCCCTGCCCCGCCCAGGCGTCGTAGTCGCTCGGCTTGGCTTGGCGCATCTCATAGGGTCGGTGCACGCTCTGGCCGTAAAAGTCGACCTTTTCCCAGCCGATCTCGTCGCGCTTGGTGCGGCCTTCCGGATCGTCGCGCCTGTTCACATTGCGCCAGGCGATGACGAAGGTGTTGGTGTCGTCGATCGGTACGACCCAGCGCGTCAGGCTCGAGCGGCCGAAATAGCGGATCTGCTCGCCGCGCTCGAACAACCCGCCGTTCTGCGAGAAGTTGGGCACGAGGTGGTCGTGGATACGCACCCAGATGTTGTTCCCGCTGCGCCGCGCATTCGTGTAGTAGAAGCCGAACTCGCGGTCATGCAGGTCGATGACCGGCAGCTCGCCCCACACGTCCTCGAACTGCGTGCCGCTCATGCGCGTGTGCAGGAAGGGCGTGTGGTAGGGATCCATCGAGTTCTCGCTGACCTGCAGCCAGTTGCAGGGCGAGTGGATCTGCCAGGGCAGCATCTCGTTGTCGGGCAGTTCCATCATGTCAAGACGCGGGAACTCGGGCTTGAGCTCGGGCGGTCCGAAATAGGCGAAGATCAGGCCCTTGTACTCGACGACCGGATAGGCGCCCTGGCACACGGTATCCTTGATGCGGCTGGTCGGCGGCTCGCCCGGCGTCTCGAGGATGCGGCCGTCGCAATCGTACATCCACGCGTGATAGGCGCAGCGGATGCCGCGCTCGGCGATGATGCCGTATTCGAGCGACATGCCGCGATGGCTGCAGTAGCGGTCCATCAGGCCGAGCCGGCCGCTGAGGTCGCGAAAGAGAATGAGATCCTCGCCGAGGATACGCAGCGCCAGCGGCGTCACGCCGACGCGCTCGGTCATCATGATCGGCTGCCAGAAGCGGCGCAGGTACTCGCCGCAGGGCGTCCCCTTGCTCACCCGGGCGAGTTCATCGTCGACCGGCCGATCGGCAGGCTTGTAGTAACCCCCGAACGGCTGGTTGGCCGGCTTTCCCGTCGATGTGGCGCTCATTCCTTCGTCCTCCGAACCGTTCCGACCCTCGCTGAGCTGCAGAGTCGCGCCAGCCAGTTGTGAATATTCCGTGTATTTATATCGATGCCCCCGGGCTCATGCAATCTAGCGCAAGGTCGCGTTTTCGTCCCAGCAATGCTCCGTGCGAAGGCCGGATTTCCTTTGTGCATAATGCATGTATTCAGCTAAGGTGCGATAAATCTGGGCAGATTCAGCCCTGTTTGCAGCCCGGAGGCGGCGGCCGTGGTCGAGCGTGGAAATTCATTGGCGCAGCGAGACATCGGGGCGCATCTGCATCCTTTCACCAATCTCAAGCAGCATGAGGCGGACGGGCCGCTGGTAATGGATCGCGGCGAGGGCATTTACGTCTTTGACGATACCGGCCGGCGCTACATTGAAGCGATGTCGGGATTGTGGTGCACCTCGCTCGGCTTCGGCGAACAACGCCTGGTTGCGGCGGCAAGCCGACAGATGGCGCGGCTGCCCTTCAACCACACGTTTCGCGGCCGCAGTCATGAATCGATCATCGAGCTTGCCGACCGGCTCGTCGCCATGGCGCCGGGGAAAATGTCGAAGGCGTTCTTCGCCAATTCCGGGTCCGAGGCGAACGACACCGCGATCAAGCTGATCTGGTACTACAACAACGCGATCGGCCGGCCGGCCAAGCGCAAGATCATCTCGCGCCACAAGGCCTATCACGGCACCACGGTCGCAACCGCGAGCCTGACCGGCTTCGACGATTTTCACGCCGATTTCAACATTCCGCTGCCGGGCATCCTCTATGCCGGCTGCCCGCACCATTGGCGTCATGCCAAGGCAGGCGAAAGCGAAGATGAGTTCGCCGACCGCCTCGCCCGCGAGCTCGACGAGCTGATCCAGCGCGAAGGCGCCGGCACGGTTGCCGCCTTCATCGCCGAGCCGGTGATGGGCGTCGGCGGTGTCATCGTCCCGCCGCGGAGTTATTTCCCGAAGATCCAGGCCGTGCTGCGCCGGCATGACGTGCTGATGATCGCCGACGAGGTGATCTGCGCCTTCGGCCGCACGGGCCAAATGTTCGGTTCGCAGACCCTCGGCATCGAGCCCGACATGGTCACCATGGCCAAGTCGCTGTCCTCGGCCTATGTCCCGATCTCGGCCCTGCTGATCAGCGAGCCGATCTATCGCACGCTGGTCAGCCAGAGCGTCAAATTGGGCCTGTTCGCCCATGGCTACACCTATTCCGGTCATCCCGTTGGGGCCGCGGTCGCGCTCGAGGCGCTCAACATCTATCGCGAACGGGACATCGTCGCCCATGTGCGCAAGGTCGGCGCGCGCTTGCAGAACGGGCTGCGCGCGCTCGCCGATCGGCCGATCGTCGGTGAAGTCCGCGGGCTCGGCCTGATGGCGGCGATCGAGCTCGTCGCCGACAAGGCGAGCAAGACCCCGTTTGCGGCCGACAAGCGTGTCGCCGCCTTTCTCGCGCGCGCCGCCCAGGACCAGGGTGTCATCATTCGTCCGATCGACCAGTGCGTCGTCATGGCCCCACCGCTGATCATCACCGAGTCGGAGATCGACGACCTGCTCGGCCGCCTCGCCCGTGCGCTCGACGAAACGGCTGCGGCATTCCACCCCGGCCTTGCGCGTGGCGCGGCATGAAGAAGTACCAGCACTATATCGACGGCGCCTGGCGCGACCCGCTATCGGGAGTCTGGTTCGAAACCTTCGATCCCTATCGCGGCGAGGCCTGGGCCCTGATGCCGCGCGGCAACGGCGCCGACGTCGATGCCGCCGTCGAGGCCGCACATCGTGCTTTCGCAACGGGCGATTGGCCGGCGCTGACGCCGACGCAGCGCGGCGCACTGCTGCGCCGGCTGGCCGATCTGATCGGCGAGCACGCCGAGGAACTCTCGGCGATCGAGGTGCGCGACGTCGGCAAGCGCACGGCCGAATCTCTGCCGCAGATCCAGTATTTGCCACAGAGCTTCTATTACTATGCCGGCCTGGCCGACAAGATCGCGGGCACGGTCGTGCCGCTCGACCGCCATGACGTGTTCAACTTCACGCGGCACGAGCCGCTCGGCGTGATTGCGGCCATCCTGCCATGGAATTCGCCGTTGATGCTGACCGCGTGGAAGCTGGCGCCGGCGCTCGCCGCCGGCAATACGGTCGTGCTGAAACCGAGCGAGCACGGTTCGGCCTCCGTGCTGGAACTGATGCGCCTGGTGGAGCGCGCGGGCTTTCCCAAGGGCGTCGTCAACGTCGTGACCGGTTTCGGCGCCGAGACGGGCGGACTGCTGACTGTCCATCCGAAAGTCGCCAAGATCAGCTTCACCGGATCGGAGTCGAGCGGTCGCCGGATCGCCGAGACGGCGGCGCGCGATCTCAAGCGCGTCACGCTCGAACTCGGCGGAAAGTCGCCGCAGATCGTCTTTCCCGATGCCGATCTGGACGATGCAGCCCACGGCGTCATGGCCGGCATATTCGCGTCGAACGGGCAGAGCTGCGTCGCCGGCTCCCGCCTGCTGCTGCAGAATGCAATCCACGACCAGTTCGTTGACAAGCTGATCGGCCAGATGCGGGGCCTGCGCATGGGCGACCCGGCCGATCCGCGGACCCAGATCGGGCCGATCGCCAACAAGCCGCAATTCGACAAGATCATCGACTATATCGGCATCGCCAAGAGCGAAGGCGCCACCTGCGTGCTGGGCGGCAGGGCAGCCCGTCACAACACCGGCGGCTGGTTCGTCGAACCCACTATCTTCACGGGCGTCAGCAACGCCATGCGCATTGCGCGCGAGGAGGTGTTCGGCCCGGTTCTCGCGGTCATGCGGTTCGGCAACGAGGACGAGGCCGTGAACATCGCCAACGACACGTGCTATGGCCTCGCCGCCGGCGCCTGGACCGGCGATCACCGCCGCGCGCTGTCGCTGTCGCGACGGCTTGCCGCAGGCACCGTCTATCTCAATCACTACAGATCAGTCTCGACTCTCTCGCCCGTCGGGGGCTACAAGCACAGCGGTTACGGTCGCGAGAACGGGGTCGAAGGCATGATGGCCTACCTGCAAACCAAGAGCGTCTGGATGGGCACCGCCGATATCCCCAACCCCTTCCCGCCGGCAAAATAAGCCCCACTTAGTGCGGCATGACGATTCCGACGCTGCAGGTCCGCGTTCGCCAGGTCACCTGGGAAGCAGAGGACATCAGTTCCTTCGAGTTCGTCTCGCCGAAGGGCGACGAGTTGCCGTCCTTCTCGGCAGGCTCCCACGTCGACGTCCATTTGCCAGGCGGCATGGTCCGCCAATACTCGCTTTGCAATCCGCCGACCGAGCGCCATCGCTACGTCGTCGCCGTGCTCAACGAGAAGTCCGGCCGCGGCGGTTCGCGCTCGATGCACCAGAATGTGCGACCGGGCGACCTCATCACCATCTCCGCGCCGCGCAACAACTTCCCGTTGCATCCTGAGGCGGGCCGCCACCTGCTGATCGCGGGCGGCATCGGCATCACGCCGCTGCTGGCCATGGTCCACCAGCTCAACGCGATCGGAGCGAACTACGAGCTGTATTACTGCACACGGACGCCGGAGAAGACCGCCTTCCGCGACGCACTCGCCCGCATCGCGGGCACGCGTGTCCACCTGCACCATGACGGCGGAGATCCGAGCCGCGGCCTCGATCTCAAAGCGCTGCTCTGGACCCATGAGATGGGGACCCATGTCTATTGCTGCGGCCCCACCGGCCTCATGTCGGCAGTCAAGACAGCGGCCGCTCATTGGCCGCAAAGCAATGTGCATTACGAGTATTTCGCACCGCTGGCGGCACCGGCCGGCACTGCGCCCGCCAGCGTCGACGATACCTTCGAGGTGCGACTCGCCAAGTCGGGCAAGACCTTCACCGTGACGCCCGACAAGTCCATCCTGCAAGCGCTACGCGACGCCGGCGGCGATCAGGACAGTTCCTGCGAGTCCGGCACCTGCGGCACCTGCGCGACCGTGTATCTCGAGGGCGAGCCTGACCACCGCGACTACGTCCTCGGCGACGACGAGCACAAGAAGTTCATCATGGTCTGCGTGTCGCGCTGCAAGAGTCCGGTGCTGGTGCTGGACCTGTAGAATTCCTCCGCCGCACGCGGTGCGGGGACGAGAGAATTCAGCCCCGCATCGTCTCCAGTTCGCGCAGCGCTGCCTTGATGTGCAGGCGGCGCGCTTCGCCCGTCAGCTTGTCGCCCGAGCGGTAGATCTCGGCCATGCGCCGGCTCACGCGATCACACAGATCGCGGTCGTCGTTCGACGGCGGAATGGCGAGCACCGTATCGCCCGCATAGGTGTTGACCGGGACGCCGTCGACCGAGGGCTGCAATGGTCTTTCTCCCTCCTGGAACTTCTTGATCGCTGCCTTGAGCTTGCGGCGCAGGCTGGCCACACCCTGGTCGCTGTGGCCGAGATTCTCGCGCGCATGGACCGTGATCGGTCCCTGCCCGCCCCAGGCCTCATAGTCGCCTGGATTGCTCTGCTTGAGCTCATAGGGCCGATGGCCGGTCTGACCGTAGAAGTCCACGCTGTCGTAGCCGCACTGCGACTTGTCGCCCCGGCCGAGCGGATCGGTTTCCTTGTTGAAATGGCGCCAAGCGATGACGATGCAGTTTGTGTCGTCGACCGGCACCACCCAGCGCGTCAGGCCACAGCGCGCGAAATAGACCGATTGGTCGCCCTCCGTCCACATGCCGCCATTCTGCGAGAAATTGGGCAGCAGATGGTCGTGCACGCGGATCCACAGCATCCGGCCGACGCGGCGCGCCGTCGTATAGAAGAAGCCAGCCTCGCGCTCGTGATAGTTGATCACGCCGATATGGGCGAAATTGTCCTGGAACTGCACGCCCGTGACGCGCGCGTGCAGGAACGGCACGTGATAGGGATCGACCGAGTTCTCGCTGACCTGCAGCCAGTTCACCGGCGACGGCACCATATAGGGCACCATCTCGTCATCGGGCCAATCCCAGGTGTCGAGCACGGGCAGCGGCGGCTGCTCGGCCGGTGGGCCGAAATACGCAAAGATCATGTTCTTGTATTCGACGACCGGGTAGGCGCCCTGGCGCACCCGCTCGCGAATCCGGCTGTTGGCCGGCTCGGCCGGCGTCTCGAGGATCGTGCCGTCGATGTCGTATTTCCAGCCGTGGTAGCAGCAACGGATGCCGTCGGTCTCGATCACACCGAATTCGAGCGAGGCGTTGCGGTGGCTGCAATTCAGATGCAGTAGGCCGAGCCGTCCGCTCTTGTCGCGGAACAGCACGAGATTCTCGCCGAAACGCCGCAGGCGCACGGGCCGGTCGGCGACCATCGACGAGATCGCGATCGGATGCCAGAAGCGGCGCATGTACTCGCCGCAGGGCGTGCCAGGCCCGATGCGATGGAGCAGATCGTCAGGCTCCAGCGTGCCCAGTTTGTTGCGGGCGTGCCCGTCGAAGCGCCCCTGGGGCATCTTGATTTCGACTGTCATATCGGCGCCGTCACATCACGAAAGGGCGGCAGGCGCCAGCGCGGCGCCTGCCCACTATCCTGCATCAAGCAGCCTGCAAACGATCCACCATTCTCTGCCGTTCCGCCAGGAACCACGGGTGCTCGGTGCCCTGGATGAACAGCTTGGAGACGGCATCGCCGGGGAAGGATGCGGCGAAGAAGCTCTTGTACGCATCGCCATAGTGCTGCTCGGCGCCGGTGACCACGCTGTTGTAGCCGACATTGTTGGTCATCAGCCCGCCAATCTTGGGCTGCAGGGTCCAGTTGATCAACGCATAGGCCTGCTCGACGTTCTTGGCGTTCTTGCTGAGCGCATGGACGTCCATCACGGTGAGCGCGCCTTCCTTGGGCGCGATGAACTTGAACGGGTTCTTTTCCTTGATCAGCCCGTACATGATGCTGTCCCAAGCCATGCCGACCGTGCAGCCATTCTGCAGAAACGCTGCCTTCTGCTCGGCGCCCTTCAGCCAGAGCTGCTGGATCTGCTTCTTGTTGGCGATGGCATGGTCGAGCGCCTGGCCATAGGCCCGTTTCATCAGGGCCTCATCGCCGAAGGCGCGCAGCATCGTGCCTGGCTCGAGCTTTCCCGTATCCTCCATCCAGAGCCCGGTGGCGAGCAGCAGCGTGCGTGCCCGCGCCGTCACCTTGCCCTGATACTTGGGGTCCCAGAGAATGCCGTAGGAGGTTTGTCCGGGCACGCCTGGCACGCTGTCATGGAGCGCAAGGGACTCTGTCGACCAGGTGAAGGGCACGGCATAGATTTTTCCATCGCGCCGCGCACCCAGGCGATCAGCGCGCTCCGCCAGATCCGGACGGACATTGCCGTAGTTCTTGACGCGCTTGATATCGACCGGCTGGTAGAGATCATAGTCCACGCCCGCGCTGATCCAGGCAAGGCCGGGCGAGACGAGATCGATGCCTTGTCCGCGCGAGGCGCGCATCTTGTTCAGCGCCTCCTCGTTGCCGGTGAAGATCTGCATCGTCAGCTTGATGCCGGTATCCTTCGTGAACTGCTCGATGAAGGGCTTCGGCTCGTAATCGTCCCAGGTGAACCAGACCAGTTCACCCGAGCTCGATCGCGCGTCGCGGACGAACCATGGAGCAGCCGCGGCGACGCCGCCGGCCGCCGCCGAGCGCATCAGAAAACCGCGACGGGTAAAACGCCGCGCAGCGGCCAAGGTCAGTTTTGCAGTCTTGTTGCGTGTAAATTCGTGCGCCATGTGCTTTCCCCTTCTTGCGATCGCTCGGCGGTCCCTGAGTCGCTCAACCCGCGTGGAACGGAGCCGTCGTAACCACGCTATCCTGGATACACCAAAAATTCAAATTGCCGAAAGCACCGAAAAACCTGAAATTCGCATCGATGGAGCAGTTACATGCGTGCTTCGGCCGGCCTGCGCTGGCCAAGTCGCGCAAAATCATCGATACTTATTAATTCTGACGAAATACTAATAATCCGAAGGCCCCGACATGAAGGTCCGCAAGCTCAACGTCACCAAGCTACCGGTGCGCCAGCCCAAGGGACGCGGCGCGCAGTTCGTCCACACGGCATTGCGCCAGAAGATCCTGTCGCTTGAGCTTCGCCCGGGCGCCAAGCTCGACGAAGCGGCGCTGGTGCAGAGCTTCGGAGTCTCCCGCACGCCGGTGCGCGAGGCGATCATCCGGCTGGCGGCCGACGGGTTGGTCTTCATCCTGCCCAATCGCGGTGCTCAGGTGGCGCCGCTCGATCTCAGCGAGACTGCGCAGTTCTTCGAGGCTTTCGAGCTGAACCAACGCGTGGTCAATCACCTGGCCGCGCTGCGTCGCACGGAAGCCGATCTCGATCGCATCCGGCGCGCGCGCGACGAGTTCGATTCCGCGGTCAAGCGCGACGATCCGACCGGTCTCGTCAGCGCGAATTTCGACCTGCACATGGCGATCGCCCAGGCGGCGCGCAACACGCATGTCGAGACCACGCTGCGGCGGCTGCTCGAGCACGGCATGCGGCTTTGCTGGATCTGGTACAAGGACTTCCCCCAGCCGCTGGTGCGCAAGGACATGGACAATTCCTGTCAGGAGCACGATGACATGGTGGCTGCCATCGAGGCGCGCGACGCGGGCCGCGCCGACGCGCTCGGCAAGGTCCACACCGACAGCTTCCGCGTGCGCATCAAGGACTATCTCGACCAGAGCCTGTCCTCGCAGATCAGTTTTCCTCTGGCGGCCAAGGCGTAGACGTCCGGGCAGCATCCACCATGACATAGGCCGGCCGGTAGGGGCCCGCGCGAATGCGCGTTCCCCGGCGGAACAAAGTTTGACCTGCCGGCTTGGCGCGGCGAGCCGTGCCGTCCATGCTGCGCCCCACGACTGTCAACGACATGTCCAGCCAAACTCTTCCCCCCGACCCCATTGAAAGGATCGGCATTGCCGGTTTGGCGCGCGCGGTGCGCGCCGGCAAGACGACCTTCGCTGCCATCGCCGACGACTATCTCGCCCGCATTGCCATGCTCGACGGCACGATCAAGGCATTCGTGCAGGTCGACGCCGGCGGCGCGCGGCGCACGGCGCGCGCGCTCGATGGCATGCTCGCCGCCGGACACGACATGGGCCCGCTGATGGGCATGCCGGTCGCCGTCAAGGACCTGCTGACGGTCAAGGGCATGCCGGTCACCGCGGGCTCGCGCGTCGACATATCCGACCTCGTGCAGCCCGAGGGCAGCTTCGTCGCCCGGCTGCGCCGCGCCGGTTGCGTCATCCTGGGCAAGACGCGCACGACCGAGTTCGCCTCGGGCGGCTACAACTTCACGCACACCACGCCGCTCAACCCGTGGAGCACGCCCGACGATCCGCTCATGCCCGGCGGGTCGAGCAACGGTTCGGCCACCGCCCTCGCCGCCGGCCTCGCGGCCCTCTCGATCGGCTCGGACACCGGCGGCTCGGTGCGCATCCCGGCCGCCTATTGCGGACTGGTCGGCTTCAAGTCGAGCGTCGGCCGCTGGCCGATTGACGGCGTCTTCCCGCTGTCGCCCACGCTCGACACGATCGGCTTCTTCAGCCGCGATATGGCAGACGCCGCCATCATTATCGGCGCGCTCGACGGCGTCGAGATTCCCGGGCGGAAGCCGCGCGGACTGCGACTTGCCAAGCCGACGACCTTCTTTCTCGACGATGTCGACCCGGCCGTGCTCGACGCCTTCAACCGCACGCTCGCCTCGCTCGAGACAGCAGGCGCCACCGTCGTGCCGATCGAGGTACCCGAGGCGGCCGAGATCACCGAGGTCTCTGGCGTGCTCGTTCCGGTCGAGCTGCTGGCGACCCTGGGACGCGACCGAGTCAGGGCCAACGAATCCGTGTTCGATCCGCCGGTCATCAAGCGACTGCTGTCGATCTGGGATGTCACCGGCGATGCCTACGCGCGCATCGCCTGGCGCCGGCGCGAGCTGGTCGCCATCGCGCGCGCCAAGATGGACGGCTTCGATGCCTGGATTTCGCCAACCGCACCCTATCCGACGCCGCGCGTCGCATCGGTCACGACCATGGAGCAGCACGCCGACTGGAACACGCGCAGCAGCCGCTGCACGCGGCCGGGCAATCTCTTTGACCAGTGCGGCATTTCGCTGCCGATGGCCAATCCGAATGGACCGCCCTTCGGGCTGCAGCTCTGCGCCGCCAACGGCAGCGACGAGGAGCTGATCGCGGTGGCTGCTGCCGTCGAATCCGTAATCGGAGCCGGCAAGCGGCCCGACCTTTCGCGCCTGATCTAGTCGAAATCCTGCGGCTGATATTTGAAGAAGCCGCCGGCCAGATTCATCTCCGAGGCGAAGCTGAGCTGCGTCATATCTGTCATCCGCATCGGGTACAACACGCCGTCCAGGTGGTCGCATTCGTGCTGCAGGATCATGGCGTGAAAGCCTGTCGCCTCGCGCTCGACCAGCTTGCCGTCGAGGCCGTGGAAGCGGACGCCGACGCGGCGGTGGCGCGGCACGCGGCCATAGAGGCCGGGCAGCGACAGGCACCGCTCCCAGATCTCGGAGGTTTCGGGCCCGAGCGGCGTGATCACCGGATTGACCATGAGAGTCCACGGCACCGGCTGCGTCCTGGCACCGGCCGGGATCCGATCGGGCGGAATGCGATAGAGCACGACGCGCAAGGGAATGCCGATCTGCGGCGCGGCAATGCCGCAGGAATTGATCGGCACCAGCGTATCCTCCATGTCCTGGCGCAGGCCTGCGATTGTCGCCGTCGTCGGGTCATCGACCTCGCTCGAGCGGCCGCGCAGGATCGGATGTCCCATTCGCAAAATGTCGCGCACGGGCATGGTGCCCTCCTTTCTTCGCATGCCGATCACCATATCATGCACCAACAGGCAGCCGGCACGCCGATCACCAGGCCGTGTCTTGCGCCTCGACCGACCCCGTGGCACCTATGGGGCATGGATTTGAACCTCGCTCGCGAATGAGGCTGTCATGTGGTTCACGAAGATGATGAAAGCCGAGATGCCGCAGGCCGATAAGGCGCTGCCGGGGCGCATTGCGCCGATGCCGGTGCCCAAGGCCCACCACGTCAACGGCCATTCTCTGGCGCCACCCTTCCCTGCGGGAATGGAGCAGGCCATGTTCGGGCTCGGCTGTTTCTGGGGCGCTGAACGCAAGTTCTGGCAGGCGCCAGGCGTCTACACGACGGCAGTCGGCTATGCCGGAGGCTATACGCCCAACGCCAACTACGAGGAAGTCTGCTCCGGCTTGACCGGGCACAACGAGGTCGTGCTGGTCGTGTTCGATCCCAAGCAGATCAGCTACGACGCGCTGCTCAAGCTGTTCTGGGAGAGCCACGACCCGACCCAGGGCATGCGCCAGGGCAACGACGTGGGCACGCAGTATCGCTCAGGCATCTATTGCACCAGCGCGGAGCAGAAGCGCCAGGCCGAGGCATCGAAGGCCGCCTATCAGCGCGTGCTGGGCAAGGCCGGCTACGGCCCGATCACCACGGAGATCCTCGACGCGCCGCCTTTCTATTATGCCGAGGACTACCATCAGCAATACCTCGCCAAGAATCCCAACGGCTATTGCGGCCTCGGCGGCACGGGCGTCGCGTGCCCGGTCGGCGTGGCGGCGGCGGCGCAGTAGCTGGAGCATGTTGATTTTAGGTTGGTGCATACCCTGAATTCCTGAAGTAGGCTGCGCATTCCTCGGCGGTGTAGCTGCCGAGGAGTTCGGCGATTGCCGCGCAGATCGCCTCGACGGTGCGAGCCTGCGCCTTGCGCAGAAGGT
>Ga0194121_10000955_pt1 | contig 50464 bp, 33 predicted proteins | sample TA2MahCa50mmetaG_FD_148609 | JGI IMG/M metagenome (GOLD analysis project Ga0194121, IMG submission 148609) | Freshwater microbial communities from Lake Tanganyika, Tanzania - TA2015020 Mahale Deep Cast 50m | ecosystem: Environmental > Aquatic > Freshwater > Lake | place: Tanzania: Lake...
CCCCCGCTGCGAGTGCCCTCGGCGTCGCTGCGGATCCGGGCGCGCGCCCCCCTGACCGCAGCCTCGTGAACCGAACGCGGCCAGCGAGCGTTGACAGCGTGCCTCATCGTTCGAGGGATCGGCGCTCAGGCGCTCCTCCCCACACCCTTTCGCTTCGGTGCGCCGAGACCGCGAACCACGGACGCCATGCTACCTCCCTGCCCGCTGCTAGCCCTCCCGATTCAGGACATCTCCCAGACCGTCGTCACTGCCCCCCGCGCCAGCCGCACGGCCACGACCCCCGGGATCTCCGAGCAGCTGATCACGGGCGAGGAGCTCGCCAAGACGGGCGAGCGCTCCCTGCCGCGCGCGATCGCCAAGGCGAGCGGCCTGTTCGTGCAGGAGACCAACTTGGGCGGCGGCGCGCCCATCGTGCGCGGCCTGATCGGCAACCAGATTTTGATCGTGGTCGACGGGGTGCGCCTGAACGACGGCACGACCCGCGGCGGCCCGAACCAGTCGCTCAACGGCATCGACCCGACCAATGTCGAGCGCGTCGAGATCGTGCGCGGCCCCGGAGCGGTGCTCTACGGCTCCGACGCGCTCGGCGGCGCGATCCTGATCTGGACGCGCAACCGCGCTCCGCTCGCGCGCGACAAGGAAGGCACGCGCGCCGTGCAGGGCGAGCTCGGCGTCGACGCCAACACGGCGGCCGAGGGCGCGCGCGAGTACGGCTCGCTGTCGGTCGCGACGGAGGATGTCGGCGTGCTCGCCGGCGGCTCGTTCCAAGACTGGCAGATGCTGCACTCGGGCAAGGGCGAGGTGCAGAACACGGGCTACCACGGCCAGTCGTGGTACGCGTCGGGCGACATCCAGCTCGGCGAGCGGCGCAGCCTGCGCGCGAGCGCGATGCGCACGCGCGACTTCGAGGTCCCGCGCTCGGACCGCATGAACACGGGCTACGGCCAGACCCAGCCCTCGGACGCCGAGAACTACTTCACGCTGCAGGACCGCGCGCGCTACCTCGTCGCCTACAACGACTCGGCGCAGGGCTTCAGCGACGCGATGCAGGCGCGCCTGTCGCTGCGCGAATACACCGAGAATCGCCGCATTCGCGCGCGCGGTTCGACCACGCGCAGGCTCGAGCAGGACAGCACCGAGACGGTCGGCGTCGGCATGGACTGGCGCAAGGCACTCGGAGACTCGCAGCTCCTCACGTGGGGCGTCGACGCGGACTACGACGATGTCGACTCGACGCGCACGAACGTGAACATCAACACGGGCGCGGCCACCAGCGCGGTCGGTTCCTTCGCGCCGGGCTCGAGCTACCTCTCGAGTGGCGTGTTCCTGCGCGACGAGCTCTTCGACGTCGGTCCGTTCGACATCACCGCCGGCCTGCGCTACTCGTACTACGAGTTCCAGTTCGACGACACGGCGAACCCGGGCCAGACGATCGACGGGAACTTCGACGCCTTCACGGGCTCGCTGCAGGCGGCGACCGATGTGGCGGAAGGCGTGCGCGTCACGGCGACGATCGCGCAAGCGTTCCGCGCGCCGAACTTGTCCGAGCTCGCGCGCAACGCGACCTTCAACAGCGGCACCGAGCTCCCCAACCCGGATCTCGATCCGGAGCAGTCGCTCTACGAGGAGCTCGCGCTCGACATGCGGCGCGAAGCGTGGAGCTGGTCGCTCGGCCTGTATCACAACGCCATTCAAGACATCGTGGGCCGCCGCCTCGTGAGCGACCCTACTCCGGGCGGTCCGATCGGCGACGAGACCTATGTGCGCGAGAACACGGGCGACCTCGACCTCTTCGGCATCGAGACTCGCTACCAGCGCAAGCTCGGCGGCGTGGACTCGCCGTACTCGCTCGGCGCCTACCTCGAGTACACCTACGGCAAGCAGTACGACGACGACATCGCGGCCTTCGACGACCAGCCGGCGAGCAAGATTCCGCCCTTCCACGGCAATGTCTCGCTCTCGTACGAGCCCTCGCAGCCGATCCGCAACCTCGGCTGGCTGCAGCTTTCGTTCTTGTTCGCGACCTCCCAGAATCGCCTCTCGCCGGGTGACCTCGGCGATCCGCGCATCGACAAGAACGGCACCGACGGCTGGACGCGCGTGGACCTCGACTTCGGCGGCCCCGTGGGGGAGGTCGGCAGCGGCGCGAGCTGGAACATCGGCCTGCACAACCTGTTCGACGAGGACTACCGCGTGCACGGGTCCGGCATCGACGCCCCGGGGGTCGGCGTGGTCGCCGGCCTGCGCCTGACCCTATAGGTGCAACCTTCCCTGCCGCCCGCGCTAGCATGAGCGCTGCTTTCATGACCGAGTCGAACCTCCGGCGCTCCCTGCAGGGCAGCGAAACGACCTCGGCGGCCCCGTCCGCCGGGGGTGGTTCGTTCTCGTGGAGCTTCGCGGGCTCGCTCGGCGTGCACCTCGCCATCGTCGGCGGCCTCGCCTACGCGGCGCTGGCGCCGAGCGCGGGCGGTCCCCGGCGCGGGCACATGATTCAGGTCGTCGCCGCACCGCTCGCGGCAGCGATCGAGCCCGAGCCGGAGCCCGAGCCGGAGCCCGAGCCGGAGCGCGAGCTCGTGCTCTCGACGCCGGACGAGCCGCAGCTCGTCGAGGTCGACCTGCCGCCGCAGCCGTTGCTCGCCCTCGAGAATCCGCAGGAGACGCGACCCGACATGCTCGACTCCACGCGCGCGCAGTCGCGGCTCCTCTCGCTCGAGTGGAGCTCGTCGACGGCCCGGCGCGCGGCCGATGGCGCGAGCGGCGGCAGCGCGGGTGCCGCGCAGGGCGAGGGGGATGCGCAGCCCCTAGCCGTTGCGACACCACTGCCCGCGCCGGTGCTCGTCGACGCCGTGCGGCTCGAGACGCCGGTTCCTGAGTATCCGCGACTCTCGCGGCGCCTGTCGGAGCAAGGCAGCGTCGAACTGCGCGTGCGCGTGCTCGCCGATGGCACGGTCGGAGCTGTGACGGTGCTGCGCTCGAGCGGCTTCGAGCGCCTCGATCGCGCGGCGGTCGAAGGCGTGCGTGCGTGGCACTTCCGCGCTGCGACGCTCGATGGCGTTGCACAAGAGTCCGACATCGTGCACCGCTTCACATTCCAGCTCGAAGGCGCCTGAGCGGCCGCGCGCCGGCGCTTTCAGCGCTCGAGGCGCAGGTGTCCGCCCGCAGTGACGCTCGCGCGGCAACCCGGCGGCACGAGTGTCGTGCCGGAGAACTCGCGCACGATCGCCGGGCCGGAGAAATGGTCGCCGGGGCTCAGTTCGGCGCGCTCGACGAGCCGCGCGCGCACTTCGACTCCGGCAAAGCACGCGCGAGTCGTGCCAGCGAACGCCGAGCGCGGTGCAGCGCGCGGCTTCACGCGGCGCGCGCGCGGCAGGGTTGATGGAACGCGTGCCACGACGCGCAGGTTGACGAGCTCGACCTCGCGGTCGTCGAGCGTGTAGCCGTACAGCTCGCGGTGCCGCGCAGCAAAACGCGTGCGCAGGTCGCCGCCCAGCAGCGGAACACGCAGCTCGAAGGACTGGCCTTCGTAGCGCAGGTCGAGCGAAGCCTCGCACTCGGCTCCCGACCTGCGCTGGCCGCTCTCCGCGAGCTCGCGCAGCGCCTCGCGCTCGAGCGCGCGCACTTGCGCGGAGCGCTCTCTCGCGTTCATGCGCGAGAGCGGTGCGAGCACGGCGAGGGAGCGCTCTGCCCGAGGCTCGGCGGTCGCCATGCCGAGCGCCGACAGCACTCCCGGCGCCGTCGGCACGAGCGCACAGGGCATCGCGAGCGAAGCAGCGAGATCCGCGGCGTGCAGTCCTCCGCCGCCGCCGAAGGCGACGAGCGGCGTTGCGCGCGGATCCTCGCCGCGCTGCAGCGTCATCACGCCGAGCGCGCGGCGCATCGAGGCGCGCGCCACATCGAGTGCGGCCTGCGCGGCCGCGCGCGGTGCGAGCCCTAGCCGTCGGCCGAGGCGCTCGAAGGCGCGTTCGACGCGCCCGTGGTCGAGCTCGAGGCGTCCGCCGACGAACGCGCCCGATGCGAGGTGGCCGAGCAGCACATGGGCGTCGGTGAGCGTGAGCTCGTCGCCGCGTCCGTATGCGACGGGGCCGGGATCGGCGCCCGCGCTCTGCGGTCCGACGCTGAGCACGCCGGAGGAATCGACGCGCAGGAGCGAGCCGCCGCCGCAGCCGATGGTGTGCAGGTCGAGCGATGGCACCGCGATGCCGTAGCCGCCGATCGAGCCGTGCTGCACGGGCTCGATCGCGCGCCGCGTGCCGAGGCGCCGGAAGGCGACATCGGCGCTCGTGCCGCCGATGTCGAGACCGACCATGCGCTCGAGGCCCGCTTCGCGCGCCGCGCGCGCGGCGCCGAGCACGCCGCCTGCGGGGCCCGAAGCGATCACGCGCACGGGCTCGAGCGCGGCGCGCCGGGCCGGGATCGTGCCGCCGCTCGAGCGCAGGAGCTCGAGGCGCGCATCGCCGAGCGCCTGCGTCAAGCGCTGTAAGTACGCGCCGACGACGGGTGCGAGCGCGGCGTTCACCACGGCGGTCGAGAAGCGCTCGTACTCGCGGTGCTCGCGCACCAGCTCCGCGGAGAGCGTCAACGGCAGTCGCAGGGGCGCGAGCGCGCGCGCGACGGCGCGCTCGATCTCAGGATCGGCGTAGGAGTGCAGCAGGCACACGGCGAGCGACTGCGGAGCCGCGCGCGCGATCGCTCGACGCAGGGCCGCGAGCTCGCGCGCGCTCGGTGAACGCACAGTCTCGAGCGCGCCGTCGGAGAGCCGCGGCCACGAGCGTTGTCCGACCTCGAAGCGCAGCTCGCGCGGCACGAGGTCCGGTGGCTTGACGGGTCGCAGCGCGTACAGATCGGGCCGATCTTGGCGCGCGATCTCGATCAGGTCGACGAAGCCTGAGTTGGTGACGAGCGCCGTGCGCGCGACGCGGCCGGTGAGCAGCGCGTTGAGTCCGACGGTCGTTCCATGCACGACGCGCAGCGCTCGCAGTCGAGCGCCGGGGCCGAGTCCGAGGCGCTCGAGGCCCGCGAGCAGTGCGCGCGATGGATCGTCGGGCGTGCTCGGCACCTTCTCGAGTCGCACGCTGCTGCCCTCGACGAGCGCGAGGTCCGTGAATGTGCCGCCGGTGTCGATGCCGACCACGGGGCCTTGGGAGCGAGAGGTCACGGCGGGAGTGTAGATGTTGCTACCCTGTCGCGCCCGCAGGGTTCCGCTCTCGCCGATGCCGCTCGTCCTCGCGCTCCTCGCCTCGTACCTCCTCGGTTCGATTCCGTTCGGCCTCGTGCTCGTGCGGCTCGCCAAGGGCATCGACCTGCGCACCGTCGGCTCGGGCAACATCGGCGCCACCAACGCCATGCGCGCCGCAGGCAAGCCGGTCGGCCTCGCGGTCTTCGTGCTCGACTTCGCCAAGGGCTGGGTGGTCGTGTTCGGGTTCGCGGGACTGCTGACCGGGAGCGAGCCCCTCTCGTGGCCGGCGACGGCCTGCGGCGCCCTGAGCGTGCTCGGCCACTGCTTCCCGATCTGGCTGCGCTTCGCCGGCGGCAAGGGCGTGGCGACGGGCTGCGGCGCGCTGGTGGCGATGGATCCGAGGATCTGGGCCGTCGGCGGGGCGGTGTGGCTCGCGACGCTCGGGCTCGGACGCATGGTGAGCCTCGCGTCGATCGCCATGGGGCTCGCCTTCCCGGTCGCCGCGTGGTTCTTGACCGCGCGCGCGGAGCCGACCACTGCAGCCGCGTTGCTCGCGCTCTTGATCCTCGTGCGCCACCGCTCGAACATGGCCCGCATCGTGGCGGGAACGGAGTCCAAGATCGGCGCCAAGCGCGCGGCCGCGCCCGGAGCCGGCGGTGGCTGAGGCGCGCGACGAGCAACTGCGGCGTGCGGTCGTCCTCGGCGGCGGCAGCTGGGGTACGGCGCTGGCGCTGCTGCTCGCGCGCAGGGGCATCGAGGTGAGCGTGTGGTGCAACCAGCGCGCCCACGCCGACGAGTTCAACGCAGCGCGCGAGAACCGCCGCTACCTGCCGGGCGTGGCGTTGCCGGTGAACTTGCGCTTCAACGCGGATGCGCATGCGGCAGCGGCTGGCGCGCAGCTCGCGATCAGCGCCGTGCCGACGCAGTTCCTGCGCACCGTGGCGGCGCGCTTCGAGGACGCGCTCGGGGGCAATGTGCCGATCGTGTCGGCGAGCAAGGGACTCGAGATCGAGACGCTCGCGCGGCCGACCGAGATCCTCGAGAGCGTGCTCGGGACGCGTCCGCTCGCGGTGCTCTCCGGTCCGAGCCATGCCGAGGAGGTCGCGCTGGGCAAGCCCGCCACCGTGGTCGCGGCGTCGACAGATGCGTGGGTCGCAAGCCTCACGCAAGCGGCCTTCAACGGCGAGAGCTTCCGCGTCTACACCAGCGACGACTTGCTCGGCGTCGAGTTCGGCGGCGCGCTCAAGAATGTGATCGCGATCGCGGCCGGCATCAGCGACGGGCTCGGGCTCGGCGACAACGCCAAGGCGGCGCTCATCACGCGCGGCATGGTCGAGATGGCGCGCGTCGGCGTCGCTCGCGGCGCCAGCAAGGATACGTTCTTCGGCCTCGCCGGCATTGGCGACCTCGTCACGACCTGCTGCTCGCGCCACTCGCGCAACCGCGCGGTGGGCGAGGCCATCGGGCGCGGCGAGACGCTCGAGAGCCTGCTCGCGCGCATGAAGATGGTCGCCGAGGGCGTGTGGACCACCAAGGCGCTGTTCGGGCCGGAGTCCGATCTGTCGGGCGTCTCGATGCCGATCGCGGCCGAGGTGCACGCCGTGCTGTTCGAGCACAAGGAGCCGCTCATCGCCGTCGCCCATCTGATGCGTCGCGAGCCCGCGCCCGAAATGAAAGGCCTCGTCTGATGCCCGCGCCGCAGGCGCTCTTCCCGACATTCCTGTTGCTGACCGTCGCGCTGCTCGGCCTGGTGGTCTACACCGGACTCAAGGCCAAGCTGCGGCTGCACCTCGCCCTCGTGGTGCTCACGCTGCTCTCGCTCGCGCTGGCGATCGTCGCGGCGCTCGCGCTCGGCAAGCTCTACGACCTCGAGTCGGCGGGCTGGATCACGCCGGTGCACCTCAATCTCGCGCGCATCGCCACCTACGCCTACGCCCTGCCGGCGGCGACAGGCGTCATGACGCTGCGCAATCGCCAGCACCGCAAGCTGCACTTCCGCATGGCGATGTTCACGCTCACGCTGACGGTGCTCGCGGCGGTCACGGGCGCGTGGATGATCTTCCACGCAACGCCGCTAGCCGCGCAGTCGTAGCACGACCCACGGCACGACGATCATCACGCCGTTGGCGAAGAGCGGGATGCCCGCCAAGAGCACCCACACCCAGCGCGCGCGGATCGAGAGCAGCGCGAGGATCGCGCCGGGGACCGTGAAGGCCGCCGAGGCGAGCAGGGTCGAGAGCAGGTCCGGTCCGTTCCCGGGGTCGAGCGCGCGCCACAGCATTGCCGCGCCCCACACGGCGGCCCCGGCCGTCGCGAAGCACATCGAGGCCATCCATGTGCGGTGGCGGCGGCGTACCACGCCCGACATGGGGTAGAGTCGGCGCAGGGGGCGAGCCATGAGCCCATTCTGGCCCCATCCCGCGCGCGGACCAAGCGCTGCCTGCGGGCGTCTTTGGCGCGAGGGCCACCGAACCGGTAGACTCTCCGCCCCCCTTTCAGCAGATGCTCATGGGTCGGGGCGTGGCGCAGCCTGGCTAGCGCGCTTCCTTGGGGTGGAAGAGGTCGGAGGTTCAAATCCTCTCGCCCCGACCAACTGCTCTTGTGCGCGCTGGCGCACCCGGAGTGGCTCGGGCGCGGCGCGGGATGGCGGCTCCTGCGGTGGGGGTCCGGCGGGCGCGCTCTCAGCGCAGGCTGGAACGCCTGCACCTCGGGCAGCCTTGGCGCGGTCGGTACGCGGTGGCGTTCGGGTCAGAGCCCGACTCGCGCAGCTGGCGGCTCAGTCGATGTCGAGCGCGAGCACGCGGGCCGCCCGCGGCCCCTCCTCGATGTCGAGGCGCCATTCGTGCGAGCGCAGGTGGCAATGGCCGGACGCGTCGCACACATAGGCGAGCGCCTGCACGCACACGAGGCCTGAGCCGGCGACTCCGAGCGGTACGCGCGTCTCACTCTCCGTGAGCGCACCGGAGACATGTTTAGCGGCGACGAGTCCGCCTTCGCGCAGCACTCGGAACTGCGACGGTGCGCCGGGCGCCATGCGCTCGCCCGCCTCGAGCGGAACGCGCAGCACCAGCTCGCAAGCTCCTGCCGCGAGTCGACGACGCAGCTGCGGATGCCGCACGGTCTGCGGCCAGTACGCGAGCGGCGCGGCGTCGAGAGCCGCTGCCTGCGCCACCATCGGCACCGGCACGCCCGCGAGCGGCAGCGTGCGCACGACATGCTCGACGAGGTCGATCACTCGCACGACATGGTTGCCCGTGTCGGCGACATACAGGCGCTCGCCCGCGAGCGAGAGCCCACCGGGCTCGCAGAAGCGCGCTCGCTCGCACTCGCCATCGACCCAACCGGCGCTCGGCGCGCCCGCGTAGCGCGACACCGTGCCCGTGTCGGGATCGAGCAGCTTGATCTGATGGTTGTAGCTGTCGGCGACATAGGCCAGTGCGCGCTCGGGCTCACAGGTCGGATCGCAGGCGACGGCGAGCGGATGCTGGAAGCGTCGGCCGAGGCCCGCGCCTTCTTCGTCGCCGAAGTGGAACAGGTCGCGTGGCTCGCTCGCGCCGCCCGCGAGGGTGGCGACGCGCCGGGTGTCGAGCTCGAGTGCGCGCACCGAGCTCGACTCGGAGTCCGCCACGAGCACGCGTCGGCCCAGTCGCGCGAGGCCGGAGGGTTGCGCGAGGGCGGCGAGCTCGAAGGCGCCGTCGCGGCGCAGCTCGCTGCCGTCGCCCGCGAGCGGGCGCACGGATTGCGTGCGCGGATCGTAGCTCCACACCTGATGCAGGCCGGCCAACGCGACGAAGATCTCGCCGTCGACGGCGCACAGGTCCCACGGAGAGTTGAGCGCGGCGGAGCGCGCCGGGAGCGGCCGCGCGCGTTCGTAGCCCTGCCGTCCGTTGCCCGCGACCGTCTCGACGCGCCCCGTCCGCAGGTCGATGCGGCGCAGCGCGTGGTTGCGCGTGTCGGCGACATAGAGCGCGTCATCGAGCCGCGCGAGCCCCTGCGGACCGCGCAAGCGCGCCTGTGCGGCCTCGCCGTCCTCGAGCCCCGCCAAGCCGCTGCCGAACTGGCGCAGGAAGCGCCCCTCGAGGTCGAGCTCGAGCACGCGATCGTGGCCGCTGTCGGCGATCCACACTCGCTCGCGGTCCGCGTCGGCGAGCAGCTTGCCCGGAAAGCGCAGCTCGCGCGGCAGAGTGCGCTGGCTTTCGCTTCGCAGCGGGAGCGCGCTCGGCTCGAACGCGCCGGGCAGCGCGTGGTAGTGCTCGAGCGCGGCTTCGACGAGCGCGTCGAGCACCGCGCGCTGGCCTTCGCCGGAGAGCTGCGCGAGCATGTATCCGTCTGGACCGACGAGCACGAGCGTCGGCCACGCGCGCACGCCGTAGCGCTTCCAGATGTCGAAGTCGCCATCGAGCACCACGGGATGCGCGATGCCTTCGCGCAGCACGGCGTCGCGGACTCGCTCGACATCGCGCTCGTTGGCGAACTTCGATGTGTGCACGCCGACGATGGCGAACGGCTCTCCGCGGAAGCGCTCTTCGAGCCAGGCGAGGTCCCCGAGCACATGCAGGCAGTTGATGCAGCACGCGGTCCAGAAGTCGAGCAACACCAGCTTGCCGACGAGGTCCGGCGAGCTTGCTAGCGGCCGTGCGACATTGAGCCACGCCTTGCCTTCACCGAGCGACGGAGCGGGCACCTGCGCCGCGGCATTGCGCGCGATGATCTCGCGCGCTTTCGCCCGCAGCGCTTCCTCGCGAGTCTCGTCCATCGCTCAGCCCTGAGCGAAGAGGAGGCCCAGCACGCGGTCGTGCACGCTCGTCATCGGGACGATCCCGTCGCGCGGCTCGTCGCCGCAGGCGCCGAAGGGCTGCGAGCACAGAAACACCGGGCCGTCCTTGGGATCGTCGGGGATGCGGCCGTGGCTGCCCTTGACGAGCTTCGCGTCGAGCGGGATCACATCCATCAGGTAGCGCAGGCCGAGGAACTTCTGCGTGAGGCGGCGCGCGATGCGCAGCTTGGGGAAGGCGAGCGCGGGGTCGAGGAACAGCTCGCACGGGTCGTAGCCGGGCTTGCGATGGATGTCGACCGTGCGCGCGAAGTCCGGCGCGGCCGCGTCGTCGAGCCAGTAGTAGTAGGTGAACCACGCGCCCTTGCGCGCGATCACGACGAGGTCACCGCTGCGCGCGTGATCGATGCCGTAGCGGCGCTGCGCGGCGCGGTCGAGCACCTGCTCGACGCCGGGCAGGTTGCGCAGCACGAGCGCGGCGTGCGAGCGCGCTTCCGCCGTGCGCGCGTACACATGCGCGACCTGATGGTCGGCCACGGCGAAGGCCGCGCTCGCGAATGTGTCCAGCGACTCGCCCGCCGGCCCCGGACGCACTTCGAGCAAACCCTCGCTGCGCAGCGCGCGATTGATGTGGATCGGCGTGTCGACGCTCTCGAGCCCGTACTCGCTCACCACCACGACCGTGGCGCCGATCGCATCCGCCGCCTTGACGATCTTCGCAACCTGCGCATCGACTTCACCGAGCGCGGCGAGCCCGCGCTCCGACAGCGGCCCGTCCTGCTGGTGGCTGTAGTCGAGATGGGGCAGGTACACCAGCGTCAGCTTCGGTGCGTGCAGCTCGAGCGTGCGCACGGCGACATCCGCGATCCAGCGGCTCGACGCGAGTCCCGAGCGCGGGCCCCAGAAGTCGAAGAACGGAAAAGCCCCGAGCTCGCGCTCGATTTGGTCGGGCAACGCCGGCGGGCGGCCGTAGACGGCGAGCAGCTTGCGTCCGTCCGCGGGATAGAAGGGCCGCGGCGTGATCGACCAGTCGACTCGCGCGCCCATGTTCCACCACCAGAAGAGCTTCGCGCAGGTGAACTGCGGATCGCGCTCGCGCGCGACCTCGTAGAGCTTCGTCGCGCCGACGAGCGCGTTCGACTGGCGCCACAGGGCCACATCGCCGCTGTCGCGGTCGAACCAGCCGTTCCCGACGGCGCCGTGCACGCTCGGCATGCGGCCAGTGAGCATCGTCGCCTGTGCGCTGCATGTGACGGCCGGCAGGATCGATCCCATCGGCGCGCAGGTTCCGCGGCGCGCGAGCTCGGCGAGCGCTGGAGTGCGCGGCCCGATGTGGCGCGCGGTGAGGCCGACGACATCGACGAGGACGACGGGTTGCATCGAAGCGCGGATGCTAGCATCCGCCCATGTTCTCGAAGCTCCTTGGGATGTTCGGCCCCAAGCCGGTGCTGGTGAAGGGAGCGGGCAAGCTCGCCGAGGGCGAGTCGAAGCGCGTCGCGATCGGCGATCCGCTCGCCGACGGCGTCGAGGTCATTCTCGGACGCGTCGACGGCCAGCTGTGCGCGCTCGACCGCCACTGCCCGCACGAGGGCGGACGCCTGATCGACGGACCGCTCGCGGAGGGCCGCTACATGGTGTGCCCGCTGCACAACTACAAGTTCGACCCGCGCAACGGGCGCGCGGTCGGCGTGACATGCCCGGACGCGACGACCTACAAGGTGCGCGAGCGCGACGGCGACGCCGAGCTCTTCGTCTGAGCGTCCTGCGGGCCTCGCACGCTCAGCGCGCGCGCGCGATCTCGAGCACGGCGGCCGTTTCGAGCAGCAGGCGCTGATCCGCCACGGAGGTTTCGGATTTCGTCGGCCCAAGCGCGCTCGCACGCAGCAGGTTGAACGAGCTGCGCACCGACTCGACATCGTAGAACTCCGCGAGCAACTCGCGGAACGCTGCTTCCGCCGCGTCGAGCTCTCCGAGCCGCGCGAGCACCATGGTCTCGAAGGCGTGCAGCTCGATGTGCGCGTCGAACTTGCTGTCCGCCGTCGCCGCGGCGACGCGCGCCAGCGCGGCGCGACTGGCGAGCAGCCCGTCGCGATCGCCCGTCGGGGCCGCGAGCCGGTAGCGCGCCGCGCCCTCGTGCAACGCTGCGAGCATGTTGAGCGGCTCCTCGCGGCCGAGCTCGAGCGCCTGCCAAAGGGCCACGCGGTAGTCGACGGACTCGAGCCGCGGTGCGAGCACCGTTTCCTCGCAGGCCGCAGCGAGCGCGCGCGACTGCGCGTTCACCGCGTAGGCGAGTCGCAGCGCGGCCTCGCGTCGCTCGGGATCGAGCTGCTGGTCTTGGTGCAGCGCTTCGAGTGCTGCCTCGCAGCGCAGCCCGTCCACCTCGAAGAGTCGCGCCACGACCTCGACCGCGCTCGCTCGCTCGCGTCGCGATTCCTCGCGGGCCTGCGAGCGCTCGAGCACCGCATCGCGCGACCACACTCGGATCGCGCCCGACGCGAAGCCGCTCGCGACCATGCTGCCGTCGGCGCTCGCCGCGATCGCCGTCGCGGCCTCGTCCGAGCGCAGTGTCAGCAGGAGCTCGGAGGTGCCCGCGTCGAAGATGCCGACGCGATTGGAGCGCGTTCGACACAGGAGCCGCCGGTCGCCGTCGATCCATGTGATGCGTCCGTCGCTGTCCGCCGAGGCGGGCAGCTCGCTCTTTTGCAGCGTCGCGAGGTCGAGCCGCAGGGTGCGGCTGCCCGCGTCGATCCACAGCGCGCTTCCGTCGGCCGAGCGCTGCAGCGCGTAGATGTAGGCACCTGGCTGGTCGACGACCAGTTGGTGCGTCTCGCCTTGGACATCCCACAGCGCGAGCTGTCCACCCGACGTGCCCGCGGCGAGGCGTTCGTCGTCGAGCCACGCGAGCTCGCCTACGCGCCCGCGCAGGCTGGTGCGCACCGGCAGGAACTCCCCGGTGGCGACCTCGAAGGCGAGCAGCTCGCCAGCGTCCGTGCCGATGGCGACGCGCTCGCCGAGCGCGTCGAAGGTCACAGCGCTGGGGCGTCCGTTCGCAGTGAAGCTCACTTCGCGCAGCACCGCGCCGTTCGCGGGATCGCGCACGCGCACCTTCGAGCGCGGCTTGCTGTCCTCGACGGCGGCCGTGACCCAACCGACGGCGATGCGCGCGCCGTCGCGGCTGGCGCCGATGCAGGCCGGAGCCTCGGCCTCGGTGGGGGAGAGCTGCACGAGGCGCGCGAGCACGCGCTCGAGCTCGCCGGTGCGCGGATTCCACACGCGCACCTGCCCGGCCTCGAGGGACACGAGGCGATTCGAGCCCGGCAAGAACATCAGTTGGCTCGCTCCAACGCGACCGCCGGTGAGCGCGAGCGACTCGCCGATCGCCGTATCCCACAGGCGCAGCGTGCCCTTTTCGCTGCCCGTGACCAGCGCGCGCCCGCCGCGCAGCGGCAGGGCGGCGAAGAGGTCGACGAGTCCGGCGACGATGCGAGTGCCCTGCTCCGCAGCGAGGTCGCGCGCGCGGATCGAGCCGCCGCGCGTCACGGAGAGCAGGTTGCGGCCCGTGGCGTCGTAACCGCACCACGAGATCTCGCCAGCGTCCTCGCGCTCGAGGCGCGTGAGTCGGCCCGAGTGCGTGTCCCACTCGCGCACGCAGTCTTGCCAGCGATGGAGCTCGCCGCCACGCTCGACGTGGCCAGACGCCGCCGCGAGGCGCAGGGCATCGGGGCTGAAGGCCACCGCGCGGATCGGAGCATCGCGCTCGCCGAGCCATGCCAGTGCGCGCGTGCGCAGGTCGAGCAATCCCACGAAGCCGTCGGCCGTACCGAAGGCGAGGCGCGCGCCGTCGCGGGAGAGCGCGAGGCAGCTCGGCTGCGCGCCGAGCGTGTCCCACAAGTCGACGTTTTCGCCGCTCACGGCGTCCACGATGCGCAGCTGGTTTCCGCTCGCGAGCGCGACGCGGCGACCGTCGGCCGTGAAGGCCAGCGCCGAGACGGGCGCCGAGAGGGTCCAGCGTCGCTCCTCGGCCCGGCCCGGAAGCGCGAGCACGCGCACTTCGAGGCTCGAGAGCGCTACCGCGACGCGCTCGCGCGACGGCGAGCTCGCGAGCGCCGTGATGCGCGCCCCGCCGAGGTCGATGTCGCCGAGCGGTCGGAAGCTCGCGAGGTCGTACGCGCGCAGGATCGACGGCGCTTTCGCGCTGCCCGCGGTGGCGGCGAGCAGCACGCGCTCGTCGGCGTCCGTGGCGAGCGCGAGGACGCTGTCGAGCGCCGCCGGCGGTGCTTCGCCCTCGAACGTGCGCGGCGCGATCAGCGCGGCGCTCTGGTCGAGCATTTGGTTGAGGAAGTTCCACTCCCAGCCGCGCAGCTCCTTGGGGCAGTCGCGCAGGCGCTGCCGCACGCGCGCGAGGTCGCGGCTCTCGAGCGCGGCAGCCGCGGCCGCGATGCTCGCGGCGTACCCGCGCCGACGAGCCTCGTCCGCGTTGGCCTGCGCCACGCGCTTCTCCTCGGCGAGCAGGCGGTTGGCCTCTTCGGTGCGCCCGCGCGCCTCGGTCGCCTCGCGCGCGCTGGCGTCGGCAATCTCCTTTTCGGCCTGCAACTGCTGGTTGGAGCGCGCCTGCACTGCGATCAGCGCCGCCGAAAGCCCGATCGCGACCAGCGCCGCCGACGCGACGGCCGCCGCGAAGCCCTTGTTGCGGCCGATCCACTTCTTGAACTCGACCAGCGCTCCCGTGCGGTGCGCGCGCACGACGCGACCCTCGAGGTACGCGCGCAGATCTTCCGCGAGCTCGAGCATGCTCGCGTAGCGCGCCTCCGGATCGCGGGCCATGGCCTTGTCGCAGATCGCGGCGAGCTCGTCGTCGGCGCCGCGCGCGCTGCGCTCGAGCGGCTCCGGCGGACCTTCCTTGAGGAGGCGCACGACCGTGAACGGTGAGCGCGTCTCGCCCGGCGGCATGTAGGGCATGTGGCCCGCGAGCAGCTCGTACAGCATCGCGCCGAGCGAGTAGACGTCCGAGCGCGGCCCGAGGTCGTCGAGCAAGCCGAGCGCCTGCTCGGGCGACATGTACGCGGGGGTTCCGACGATGTCGCCGTCGAGGGTGGCGAGCGACGAATCGCCGGCGAGCGTGGTCGCTTGGCGCGCGCTCACCACGCGGCTCTCGCTCGCCTCGCGGCGTCGATCGTGGCCCGCGCCCGCGCCGAGCACGCGCGCGAGGCCCCAGTCCATCACGTACACCTCGCCGAAGCGACCGACCATGACGTTGGCGGGCTTCAGGTCGCGGTGGATCACGCCCTTGTCGTGCGCGAAGGCCATCGCCTCGCACACGCGCAGCAGCACGCCGACCGCGCGCGGCAGATTCCAGCCTTCCTCGCCCTTGCGCACCTGCTCGTACACGGCGCGCAGGTCGCGGCCGCGCACGAGCTTCATGGTGAAGTACAGGCGCCCGCCCGCGTCGAGGCCGAGCTCGTGCACGGGCACGATGCCGGGGTGGTCGAGTTGGCCGGTGACCTGCGCTTCTTCGAGGAAGCGCGCGCGCAGCCGCGCCGCCTCGGTCGAGTCCGGCTCGAGGCCGCCGAGCTCCTCGAGCATCACCTTCATGGCGAGCTCGCGGTGCAGGTCGCGGTCGTGCACGCGCAGGATCGCGCCCATGCCGCCGCGCGCGATCTCGCGCTCGTCCTCGTAGCGGCCCGCCACGCGCGGCCGCGCGCGCAGGCGCTCGACGATCTCGCTGGCGGCAGGGCGCGAGCGCGCGTCATCGTCTTGGGGGGCGGTCTGCACGGCGGGGAAGTTTCGGGTCGAGCCTAGCAAGCGCCGGCGCGAGACGTTTGCGGAGCGGGGCGCGCCGTCCCACAATCCGCTCGTGAGCGTCCGCTGCCGCACCGAAGCCAGCCCGGATCGCCCGGACGTCGTTTCGCACGGCCCCGTGCGGACGTCGCGCGTGGCGCGCTGGCGCATGCTCTTCCTGATCGCCATCCACGTGGCGATCGCGCTGCACGTGGCCCACTGGGCGGCCGCTGGCTCGACGCTGACGCCGCTCGAGCCTTCCGAGTCGATCGAGCTCACCGCCAAGGGCGTGCTCAACGCGGGGGCGATCTTCTTTGGCCTCGCGATCCTCTCGACGGCCCTCTTCGGGCGCTTCTTCTGCGGCTGGGCCTGCCACCTCGTCGCCATCCAAGACGGCTGTCGCTGGCTGCTCGAGAAGCTCGGGCTCCGGCCTCGTCCGGTGAACCTCGGGCTGCTCGGGCTCGTGCCGCTGGTCGTGTTCGTCTACATGTTCCTCGCGCCGCTGCTGCCGCGCATCGAACAGGGACTCGGGCTGGGCATCGCGCACAGGGAGTTCATGACCGAGGGCTTCTGGGACACCTTCCCGGGGCTCGAGATGGCGCTGCTCACGTTCTTGGTCGCCGGATTCCTGATGGTGTGGTTCCTCGGCGCGAAGGGCTTTTGCGCGTACGCATGCCCGTACGGCGCCGTGTTCGGCATCGCGGACCAGCTCGCGCCGGTGCGCATTCGCGTGACGGATGCGTGCGAGGGCTGCGGCCACTGCACGGCGGTGTGCACTTCCAATGTGCGCGTGCACCAAGAAGTGCGCGACTGGAAGGCGATCGTCGATCCCGGCTGCATGAAGTGCCTCGACTGCGTGAGCGTGTGTCCCAAGGACGCGCTGTATGTCGGCTTCGGAGCGCCGGCGATCACGACGCGGCGCGCGCAGCCCGTGCAGCGCCTCGCGGCCGGGCTCGTCGCGCGTCTGCCGCGCCTCGTGCTGACCGCGGCCTTTTTGTGGAGCGCCTTCGCCGTGCTGCTCTCGGGGCAGGGCACGCTCGAGGGACGCTGGGCCAGCGAGCTCGCAGGCCTCTCGCTCGCGCTAGCGTTGCTCTTTCCGGGCAAATCGGAGCGGCGCGGCGGCCCGACCCCTGCCGAGGACATCGTGCTCGCGGGCGCGTTCCTCGCGGCGGTGTTCGCGCTGCGCGGTTATCAACTCCTGCCGTGGCAGGAGGAGCGCGTGCCGCTGCTGCTCGCGCTCGGGCTCGCGGTGCTCTTCGCGCTCGCCGTGCACCTGTGCGTGCGCATGCTCGGGCGCTCGGAAGTCGCGCTGCAGGCCTGGGATCTCGTCCGCGCGGGCAAGGTCACGGCCGCGGGACGCACCGTCGGGCTGGTCGCGCTCGCGTTCACCGGGCTGGTCGCGCTCGCCGCGCGCGCGCAGGTGTCCGAGGGCCGCGAGGAGCGCTCGGAGCGCGAGGCGCGCGAGCAGCGCGCGGCGCAGGAGCGCGAGCTCGCCGCTGCACGCGAGGCGGCGCGCTCCGACTACGAGCGCGGCGTGCGCGCGGCCCAAGCCGGGCGGCTCGAGGATGCGGCCGCGGCGTTCGAGGCCGCGCTCGCGCGCGATAGCGACTTCCGCGAGGCGCGCGAGAATCTCGCGGGCATGTACTGCGCCTTGGGCCGCTTCGAGCTGGGCATCTCGCACTATCGCGAGGCGCTCGCGCGTCACCCCGAAGACGCGGACACGCACGCGCTGCTCGGACAGGCCTGCGCGCAGCACAACGACTTCGCCGCCGCCGAAGCCGCGTGGCAGGCGGCCATCGCCATCGAACCGGCGCACCGCGGCGCGCGCGAGGGGCTCGCGATACTGTGCGAAGAGCGCGGCGACGCGGCGGGAGCGCGCGCCCACCGCGCCGCGGCCCATCGCTGAGCGTCAGGGCCAGTTTTTCGCCCTGCGCCGCCCAACTTGCTCTACAGTCGTTCGTCTCGTCGCGCCGTCGGGGAGCGGACCGGGAGTCGCCTCTGCGGCTCGGTTGCCATCCCCCCCGACGCCACGCGCGGATCGCTCACCGAAGACGCTCGAAGCCTCAGGAAGCTCAACCGATGCACGCTCGTTCCACCACGACTTCTCTCCGTCCCATCCTCGCCGCGGCAGCGCTGCTCGCGGCGAACGCCCCGCTCCTCGCCCAGTCGACGAGCACAGCCGCGCCCACATCCTTGCCGCAGTCCCCTGCGCCGGATTCCCCTGCGCCGGATTCCCGCGCGCACCTGCGCGAGTTCCTGCTCGAGGGTGAGCTGCTGCTCTTCCCGCAGGCCGAGATCGCGCTGAGCGAAGGCTGGAGCCTCGGCGTACTCGGCGTCGACGCCGCCGAGTCGATCTCGTCGCATCTGCAAGGTCGCGCCGAGCTCGTCCGCGAGGCCGGCCAGCCGGTCGCGTTCGGCTCGAGCCGCATGGCGACGGGCGCGGGTCAGTTCGTGCTCGCCGGCCCGGCCGGAGAGCAGCTGGGCTTGGGCGACCTCTCGCTCGTCCTCTACGACGGTGAGTGGACGCTGCTCGCTCACTCCGGTGACCTCGCCGGCCGCCCCGTGTTCGTGCTCGCGAGCAAGGACGGCGCGTGGCTCGAGCGCGGCGAGGACTTCGCCGTCACGGGCGAGCTGCTGTTCGCTCCCTCGCTCGCGCTCGAGCTCGGTCTGACACTCGACGCGCGCACGCCGGTTGGCGCGCTGACCTTGCTCGGCTCCGCGATGTTCGACCCCGCGCGCCCGCTCACGGCTCGCGCGCCCGCCGCGGCCGGAGCGCTCATCGGGCCGGATGTGGTCGTCAGCACCATCGGCTCGACCTTCGGCGAGTACGGCGCGGTCGGAGACATCGGCGGCTACGCGGTCACGACTGTCTCCTGCAATGTCGGCGACCAAGAGGCGATCTGGATCGACTCCGGCGCGCAGCCCAACCGCCACCCGGTGATCGGCACGCAGCTCTACCGCTTCAAGACGGTCAACGGGGCCACGCGTTTCGAGCAGATCGGCATGAGCTGGCTCAAGCACGGCTTCTGCGCTGCGGACGCGCCCAGCTGCACTTCGATCAACCCCAACGGGATTTCCAACCCCACCTACGCCGGCAACGGCAGCTGCGACTGGCTGGGACTGTTCGCCACCGACACCTACTCCGACGGACTCAACGCCTCGCAGCCCGGCTGCGGCCCGCGCTCGGAGATCCAGCCGTGGACGGGTGCCTATCCCTTCCCGTACCAGCTGGGTGCGGGCGCGAGCGGCAATGCCATCTACAAGCGCTTGCAGGTGCACAAGAACGAGCTCGATCCGGCTCAAAATGTCGGCGCCACATACTGGGGCGAGGTCGTCTACATCTGCACGGACGAGCCCGCCGCCAACCGCTACAACAACTACTCGATCCGTTCGACGACGGTCGGGACCTTCGCGAGCGGCCAGTACGGCCTGAACTTCGCGGGCTCGACGATCCCGCTGAAATCGGCCGTGATGCACTGGGCGACGATCGATCCGGGCGTCACCGTGCGCTCGGTCGACGTGGCGGGCGATGGTCGTCTGTACCTCGCCTACAAGACCACCCAGCTCACCAACGGCCAGCACCACTACGAGTACGCGCTGTTCAACATGAACAGCGACCGCGGCGCGCAGGCGATTTCGATTCCGCTGCAGGCCGGTACGGTTCCGACCAACATCGGCTTCAAGGACGTCGACTACCACTCGGGCGAGCCCTACTCGGCCACCGACTGGAGCGCGACGGTCACGCCGGGGACGAGCATCGCGTGGTCGACCCAGACCCACGCGCAGAACGCCAACGCCAACGCCCTGCGCTGGAGCACGACCTACAACTACCGCTTCGACGCCATCGCGGCGCCGGTGCAGGGCACCATCACGGTCACGCTCTTCAAGCCCGGCACGCCGACCACGGTCACCTTCCTCGCGGATGTCCCCGGAACCGGCTGTGGCTCGTTCGTCTACTGCACGACGAGCTCCACGACGCTGGGCTGCGCCCCGCAGATGTCCGGCACCGGCAGCGCGAGCGCCACGGCGAGTTCAGGCTTCCAGATCACATGCTCGAGCCTCGAAGGCGGCCGCACGGGGCTCGTGTTCTTCGGCATCGGCCAGACGAGCCTTGCCTGGGCGCTGGGCTCGACTTCGACCCTGTGCGTGACGACGCCGGTGCAGCGCACCGCCCCGAGCCAGTCCGGTGGCACCGTGGGTCAGTGCAACGGCTCGATCTCCATCGACTGGAACGCGTGGCGCGCGGCGAACCCCGGCGGCCTCGGCAGCCCGTACACCGCCGGCGAGATGTTCTACGCGCAGACCTGGTTCCGCGACCCGCCCGCGCCCGCGGGCACGAACCTCTCGAACGGCTTGGGCTTCACCCTGTGTCCCTGAGTCACGCCTGACGCACGCGAGCGTCGCGAGAAAGTTCGAGCGTGCGCGCCTGAAGCGGCCGGAGCCCTGCCATGGGACTCCGGCCGCCGTGTTGGGTGGACCGCCACAGCGCGACGCCCCGTGCGAGGTTCTCTCGAGCCCCGCTCGGCGGCTCCCGCCCCGGCCTGAGGGGGCGGGCGGCTCGCGTCCCTGTCCGGATCGCGCGGAACATGGAAAGCCTGTCCAGCGTCGTAGGGCGGCGGATCTTCTTTTTTCCTGCCGCTTCCGCGGTCGGTAGCACAAGTTCGCGGCTCGCGGCTAGACTTGGAGGGTCTCGCGGGCGCACTCTGCCCCCCCCCCTGTCCCATCGGCCCTTCTGGGGGGCTGGGGCCGGGGTGGGCGGGCGCGCTCGAGCCCCGTTATATCAGGAATCAGGAGCCATAGGGAACCCCCATGAATCGATGCCTCGTTTTGAGTGCCGCCGCGCTCAGCCTCGTGTCCACGGTCGCCGCCGCCAACGAGCTCTCGTTCGAGTCGCGCGGCTACTTGCTTTCTGGCGAGCTGCTCGTGTTCCCGCGCGCCGATCAGGGTCTCCCTGCCGGCTCGTCGGTGGGAGTGATCGGCGTCGACGCGGACCAATCGCTCGTCGCCAACCTCAAGGGCATCGCGGAGCTCTACCGCAGCGACCGTGGCGTGGCGGGCTTCGTCTCGCAAGCCATGTCGACCGCGCCGGGCCAGTTCGTGATCACGACGCCCGACGGGCGCGAGCTCGGGATCGGCGATCTCTCGGTCGCCATCTACGACGGCGTGTGGTGCGTGATTTCCAACTCCAGCGATCTCGCCGGTCGCCCGGTGTTCGAGTTGCCTGACCAAGCCGCCTTCATCGAGCGCGGCGAGCAGTTCTCGCTGACCGGTGAGCTCGTCATCGCGACTGCGCTGGCGGAAGAGCTCGGCCTCGACCGCTCCGCGCGCCTCCCGATCGGTTCGATCACCCTGATGGGCTCGGCCATGTTCGACCCTGCCCGCCCGTTGAGCCTCTCCGCGCCCGCCGCCGCCGGCGCAGTGATCGGTCCTGATGTCATCGTCAGCACCATCGGCAACACCTTCGGCGAGTACGGCATCGTGAGCGGCACGGGCGCCTACGCCGTGACGACGGTGTCCTGCAATGTCGGCGACCAGAACGCGATCTGGATCGACTGCACCAGCGGCGCCAACTGCAACCAGCACCCGGTCATCGGCACCCAGCTGTACCGCTTCAAGACGGTCAACGGTGCCACGCGCTTCGAGCAGATCGGCATGAGCTGGCTCAAGCACGGCTTCTGCGCCGCGGATGCGCCGAGCTGCACCTCGATCAACCCCAACGGCATCACCAACCCGACCTACGTGAGCAACGCCAGCTGCGACTGGCTCGGTCTGTTCGCCACCGACACCTACTCGGACGGCCTCAACGCCTCGCAGTCCGGCTGCGGCCCGCGCTCGGAGATCCAGCCGTGGACCGGCGTGTTCCCGTACCCCTACCAGCTCGGCAACCCCAACACCTCGACGATCGCGACCTACAAGCGCTTGCAGGTCAAGAACCCTGACCTCGACCCGGCGCAGAACTCGGGCGCGACCTACTGGGGCGAAGTCGTCTACATCTGCACGGACGAGCCCGCGGCCAACCGCTACAACAACTACTCGATCCGTCAGGCCACGGTCGGCGCTCCCAACACGGCCGGCCAGTACAACATGTCGTTCACGGGCACCACCATCCCGCTCAAGTCGGCGGTGATGCAGTGGGCGACGATCGACGCGGGCGTCGTGGTGAGCTACGTCGACGTCCCCAACGACGGTCGCATCTACCTCGCTCGCAAGGTCACGAACGTCGGCGGCGGCCAGTACCACTACGAGTACGCGCTGTTCAACATGAACAGCGACCGCTCGGCTCAGGCCATCTCGATCCCGCTCGGCAACGGCTCGGGCGCCACCAACATCGAGTTCAAGGACGTCGACTACCACTCGGGCGAGCCGTATGTCGGCACCGACTGGACCTCGACGGTCAACGGGGGCTCCAACATCTCGTGGGCCACGCAGACCTACACTCAGAACGTCAACGCCAACGCCCTGCGCTGGAGCACGACCTACAACTACCGCTTCCGCTCCTCGGGCGCGCCCGCCCCGGGCAACGTGACGGTGACGCTGTTCAAGCCCGGCACGCCGACGCAGATCACCTTCACCGGCGTCGACGTCCCCGGCGGCTCCAACTGCCCGGACACGGACGGTGACGGTGCCAACGACTGCGTCGATGGCTGCCCGAACGATCCGCTCAAGCAGGCCCCCGGCCAGTGCGGTTGCGGCGTGCCCGACACCGACAGCGACGGTGACGGCGTGGCGAACTGTGTCGACGGCTGCCCGAACGACCCGCTCAAGTCCGCCCCGGGCGTCTGCGGTTGCGGCGTGGCCGACACCGACAGCGACGGTGACGGCGTGGCGAACTGTGTCGACGGCTGCCCGAACGATCCGCTCAAGACGGCTCCGGGCGTCTGCGGTTGCGGCGTGGCCGACGCTGACAGCGACGGCGACGGCGACCTGAACTGTCAGGACAACTGCCCGACGACCTACAACCCGGCTCAGGCCGACGGCGACCAGGACGGCGTGGGCAACGCCTGCGACAACTGCCCGCAGACCGCCAACACCAACCAGCTCGACACCGACAACGACTTCGTCGGCAACGCCTGCGACAACTGCCCGACGGTGTACAACCCGCCGCAGGGCGACAGCGACGGTGACGAGGTCGGCGACGCCTGCGACGGCTGCCCCAACGACGCCAACAAGGCGGCGCCGGGCGTGTGCGGTTGCGGGGTGGCGGACACCGACTCGGACGGCGATGGCACTCCGAACTGCAACGACCTGTGCCCCAACGACCCGAACAAGGTCGCGCCCGGCACCTGCGGTTGCGGTGTCTCGGATATCGACACCGACGGCGACGGCATCAAGGACTGCAACGACAACTGCGACGCCATCGCCAACCCGACGCAGGATGACTGCGACTCGGACAGCGTGGGCGACGCGTGTGAGATCGCTGCCGGCACGCAGTGGGATGTCAACAACGACGGCACGCCCGACCAGTGCGCGGCCTGCCCCGGCATCGTGACCTACTGCTCTCCGTCGACCACCTCGAGCGGTTGCTCGCCCGTCATGTCGGCCTCGGGTTCCCCGAGCGTCGCCGCGTCCTCGGGCTTCGTGCTCACCGCGAGCAGCGTCGAAGGCCAGAAGCAGGGCCTGCTCTTCTACGGCGTGTTCGGACCGAAGGCTTCGGTCTGGGCGCCCGGCAACACGAGCACCCTGTGCGTGAAGTCGCCGATCCAGCGCGCCACCGCCGTCAGCACCGGCGGCACCACCGGCGGCTGCAACGGCTCGATCTCGCTCGACTTCCAGAGCTTCCTCGCCACGCGCCCGACGGCTCTCGGCCAGCCTTTCCAGGCGGGGATGATCGTCAATGTGCAGGCGTGGTTCCGCGACCCCACGGCTCCGGGCACCACGAATCTCTCGAACGCTCTGCAGTTCAAGACCTGCCCGTGATGGCGTGAGCGGCGCGGCCGCTCCTGCGAAACGAGCCGGGGTGCCCTTGGGGCGCCCCGGCTCTGTTTCTGGAGCGGCCTTGGGAGGAGCAACGGCGGGTCAGGTCTTGAACTGCAGCGCGTTCTTCCGGTGCGTGCGGCGCGCGTGGCAGGGCGGGGAGGGGGTGGGGCAGTGGGGGGGCTAGACTGGAGCGCATGTGGTCGCTGGCGGTGCTCGTCGCGCTTGGGGCGGTGCAGGAGGTTGAGTTTGGGCGGGAAGTGCAGTCGCTCTTGGAACGGCACTGCGTGGAGTGCCATGGCGCGGCGAAGAGCAAGGCGGACTTGCGACTTGACCTGCGCGAGCGGGCGTTGGCGGGTTCGTATGGCGGGACGGAGCGGGTGATCGTGCCGGGGAATGCGGCGGCGAGTTCGCTGTACACGCGGCTCTTGGCGGAGGACTCCGACGAGCGCATGCCGCACAAGGCGGCGCCGCTCTCGGCGGGAGAGATTGAGACGATTCGGCGCTGGATTGACGCGGGCGCGATGTGGCCCGACGAGCATGAGGGCGTCGACGCGCGCCGGAATCACTGGGCGTACCAGCGGCCCGTGAGGCCCGCAGTGCCGCAGGTCGAGCATGTCGAGCGTGTGCGCAATGCGATCGACGCGTTCGTGGAGGAGCGGCTCGAGCGGGCCGGGATCACGCCGGCGCCGGAAGCGAGCCGCGCGACGCTCGTGCGGCGGTTGCACCTCGACCTGACGGGGATTCCGCCGACGCCCGACGAGGTTGCGGCGTTCGAGAGCGACGCGCGCGCCGATGTCTACGAGCAGCTCGTGAGGAAGTTGCTCGCGTCGCCGCGCTACGGCGAGCGCATGGCACGGCCGTGGCTGGATCTCGCGCGCTACGCCGACACGCAGGGCTACGAAAAGGACGCGCGGCGCTCGATGGCGCCGTACCGCGACTGGGTGATCGCGGCGCTGAACGAGAACCTTCCGTTCGACCTATTCTCGATCGAGCAGCTTGCCGGAGACCTGCTCCCGAACGCGACGCGCTCGCAGCGAATCGCGACCGCGTTCCATCGCAACACGATGCTCAACGAGGAAGGCGGCACGGACGCGGAGGAGTTCCGCAGCGCGGCCATCATCGATCGCGTCAACACGACCGCGACGATCTGGATGGGCTCCACGCTCGCCTGCGCGCAGTGCCACGACCACAAGTACGATCCGTTCTCGCAGCGCGATTACTACAAGCTGTTCGCGGCGCTCAACCAGACCGCCGATGGCGGCAAGACTCCGGAGCCGATGCTGCGCGCGCCGACGGCGGAGCAGGAGCGCGAGCTCGAAGCGATCGGGAAGCGCGTCGAGGAGCTCGAGCGCAAGCTCACCGCCGCCGACGAGGCGCTCGACCGAGAGCAGCGCGAGTGGGAGACGCGGCAAGCAGCGGAGCTCGCGAACGAAGTGCGCTGGAGCGTGCTACAGCCGCTCTCCGCCGTCGAGACGAGCACCAAGTATGTCGAAGCCACGCTCCTGCCCGATGACTCAGCGGCCTTCCGTGGTCCCGTTCCGGATCGTTGCGTCTATGACCTGCGGCTCAGGGCCCCAGCTGGCGAGATTCGACTGCTGAAGCTCGAGGCGCTGCTCGACGGTGACCCTCCCGCGGGACCGGGGCGCACGACGCACGGCAACTTCGTGCTGAGCGAATTTTCAGTGCGTGTCGAGAGTGTGGAGGAATCGAGAGACACCGAACCCATCGCGCTCGCCGCGGCTCTCGGGGAGATCGAGCAGTTGGACGGACCGTTTCGTGCCGCCAACTCGATCGATGGTCGTCCCGAGACCGGCTGGGCGATCGGTGGCGGCGTCGGCAGCGCGCGCGAGGCGCTGTTTGCGCTGGAGGAGCCCGTGCGGTTGGACGGTCAGCAGGTGCTGCACATCCAGCTCAAGTTCGAGTCGCCCTTCTTGCGTCATGCGCTCGCGCGTGTCCGGATTTCTGCGTCTGCCGACGCGCGCATCACGAGCCAACTGCTCTCGCCTGCGGCATCCGGCTGGCGCATGCTCGGCCCCCTAGGCGCGAGCAGCTTTGAGGAAGCTCGCGATCGAGCGTTCGATCCCGAGCGAAACCCCGCCGTTTCGCCGGACATTGGAGCGCGATCCGAAGGGCTCGCTTGGAGCGAAGCGGATGTTCGGCATCTCGATCTCTCTGACGATCGCTGTGCCTGGTACTTCTCACGCCTTCTCGAATGCGAACATGAAGGTCTGCTCGAGTTCTTCGTGGGTGCAGACGATTTCGTGCGCGTGTGGCTCGATGGACGCCTGCTGCACGAGAGCTCGAACTACGCCACATTCACCGGTGCGCCGGCGCGCGTGCAGACTCGCCTGTCCAAAGGACGCCATCACCTGCTGGCCAAGGTCGTCAACGGCGCCGGACCGGGGGGATTCAGCTTCGAGTTCGGGCACAACACGGAGGACCGAATCACGCCGGAGATCGAGGCGCTGCTGAAGCTCGCGCCCCACAAGCGCAGCGCGAAGGAGGTAGGACGGCTCCGCGACTGGTACCGGCACGGACCGTCGATGCTCGGTTCCGCGATCGCGGACGAGCTCACGAAGCTGCGCCAGCGCCGCGACGAGCTCGAGGCGCTGCTGCCGACCGTGATGGTGATGGATGCGGTCGTGGAACCGCGCCAGAGCCATGTCTTCGTGCGCGGTAGCTTCCTCACGCCGGGAGAGCCTGTGGGAGCGGGAATCCCCGCGCTGTTCGGCGAGCTCCGCGACGACGAACCGGCGCGGCTCGCGCTCGCGCGCTGGCTTGTGAGCTCCGCGAACCCGCTCGCGGCGCGCGTGCATGTCAACCGCACATGGGAACTCTTCTTCGGTCGAGGAATCGTTGCCACGGGCCAGGACTTCGGCCTGCGCGGTGACGCGCCGTCGCATCCCGAATTGCTCGACTGGCTGGCGAGCGAGTTTGTCGCGCGCGGCTGGGACATGAAGGCTTTGGTCGAGACGATCGTGACCTCGGCCGCGTATCGCCGCAGCTCGGATGTGCCGCGGGCGGAGTATGAGCGCGATCGCCACAACATCGAGCTCGCGCGCGGCGCGCGGATGCGCCTGGAGGCCGAGATGCTGCGCGACAACGCGCTCGCGACCTCCGGCCTGCTGGTCGAGTCGCTCGGCGGCCAGAGCGTGTTCCCGCCGCAGCCCGCGGGCACCTGGAACTCGGCCTACTCCGCCGACGACTGGCGCGAGAGCTCCGGCCGCGACGGGCATCGACGCGGCATCTACACATTTGCCAAGCGCACCGCGCCGTATGTGACATTCCAGCTCTTCGATGCGCCGAGCCGCGAGATCGCGTGCACGCGTCGCGACCGCACGAACACGCCGCTACAGGCGCTCGCGTTGCTCGACGACCCCGCGTTCGTCGAATGCTCGCTCGCGCTGGCGCGGCGCATCGCTCGCGAGCGGACGGGGAGCGATGCGGAGCGGCTCGAGTGGGCCTTCCGTGCGTGCACGGCGCGCGGGCCGACAGCGAGGGAATCGCAGGCGCTGCTCGCGCTCTTGCGCGACGCTCGCGCGGAGTTCTCCGATGTCGCAAAGGCCAACGAGCGCGTCGCGTTGCTCGAAGACGGCCCTGCGGACTCGCGGGAGCTAGCTGCGTGGGCTTCAGTGGCGAGCGTGCTGCTCAACCTCGACGACACGGTGGTGAGGAACTGACGATGGAACCGCGAGGCGTCCGCGCCGCACTCACTCGCCGCCACTTCCTTGGAGGCGCGTCGCTCTCGCTCGGCTCGCTCGCGCTGTCGTCGCTGCTGTCTGGTTCCGCTCGTGCTCAAGGATCGCCGCACTTCGCGCCCAAGGCGAAGCGCGTCGTCTACCTGCACATGGCGGGCGCGCCGTCGAGCCTCGACCTGTTCGATCCCAAGCCCAAGCTCGTCGAGCTCGACCGCCAGGCGATTCCGGAGAGCTTCACCAAGGGCGAGCGTTTCGCGTTCATCAAGGGCACGCCGAAGCTGCTCGGATCGCCGTTCCAGTTCGCGCGCCAAGGGCAGAGCGGTGCGCAGGTGAGCGAGCTGCTGCCGCACTTCGCACGCATCGTCGACCGCGTCGCGATCGTGCGCTCGATGCACACCAAGGAGTTCAACCACGCCCCGGCGCAGGTGTTCGCGCACACCGGACACGGACGCATCGGGCGGCCGAGCTTTGGCTCGTGGGTGAGCTACGGGCTCGGGCGCAGCCACGACGATCTGCCGGCCTTCGTCGTGCTCACCTCGGGCCAGTTCCAGCCCGATGGCGGCGCCGCGTTGTGGAGCAACGGCTTCCTGCCCGGCGAGCATCAAGGCGTGCGTTTTCGGCCGGGAAACGAGGGCGTTCCGTTCCTCGCCAATCCCGACGGCGTGTCGCGCGGGCTGCGGCGACGCGAACTCGACGCGCTCCAGGAATTGCAGCGCGGACGCATGGACACCTGTGGCGATCCGGAGCTCGAAGCGCGCATCGCGCAGTACGAGCTCGCCTACCGCATGCAGACGAGCGTACCCGACCTGCTCGAGATCGCGCAGGAGTCGCGGGAGACGCTCGCGCGCTACGGTGCACAGCCCGGCGAGCGCAGCTTCGCCAACCACTGCCTGCTCGCGCGCCGCATGCTCGAGCGCGGCGTGCGCTTCGTGCAGCTCTACCACTGGGGCTGGGACAGCCACGGCACGGGCGAGAGCGACGACCTGCTGCACTCGCTGCGGCGCCGCTGCGAGGAGACGGATCGCCCCAGTGTCGCTCTCGTGGAGGACCTCGCCGAGCGCGGCCTGCTCGATGACACGCTCGTGATCTGGGGCGGCGAGTTCGGTCGCACGCCGATGAACGAGGAGCGCGACGGCTCGAAGTTCCTCGGCCGCGATCACCATCCGCACTGCTTCACGATCTGGCTCGCCGGCGGCGGCATTCGCCCCGGCGTGACCTACGGCGCGACCGACGAGCTCGGCTACTTCATCGCGGAGAATCCCGTCGAGGTGCACGACCTGCACGCGACGCTCTTGCACCTGCTCGGCCTCGACCACGAGCGGCTCACCTACCGCAGCGAAGGCCGCGACTTCCGCCTGACGGATGTCGCGGGCCGCGTGGTGACGCCGCTGCTCGCCTGAGCGAACGCGCCGCCGCCGTCACTTGCGCGCGGGCAGTGTGTACGAGTGCAGCACCGTGCCGTTCGGCTCCAGCCGCGCGCGATTGCGTCCGCCCTCGGCCGCCGGCGCGTTGGAGCGCACGAACTCGACCTTGGTGTCTTCGGGCGCGACGACGAGGCGCAAGTAGCCGGGGCTGCCGAGGATCGTGCCGGAGCGATAGCCGTATTCCTCGGCGCTGCGCGTTCTGCCCTGCGGGTTGCCGGGCTGCGGCAGGCACTGGTACGCGATGCCGTCGAACTCGGAGTGAACGAAGATGTGATCGTGCCCGGGGAAGACGGCCTGCACGCGGTGCTCGCGCAGCGGCATGTGGATGGGCTTGCCCCAGCCCGGACCGTTTTTCTCGAAGCCGTCGCTGCCATCGGCGTTCTTGCCGTCCCACTCGAAGCAGGGCGCGCTCTCCGCGCCGCCGCGCGGTGGTGTACGAGAACGGATCGAGCGCCACGAACAGCGCGTCGCCCCACTCGAAGGCGTAGTAGTTCGAGCTATGTCCGCCGTCGTTGCCGGTGCGCCCGCTGTACATGCCGCCGTCGGCGACGAGCGGTGGCGGGAAGCGCTCGACGCGCATCGCATAGGACCACTCGAGGACTCTGCCCCGGCCGTGCCCGTACTCGCCGTCGTGGTTGCCGAGCACCATGGAGAGCGGCGCGGAGTGGCAAGCGAGCCCGAAGTAGTGGCGCTGGGCTTCGTACTGCGCAGCCGAGTTTCGGAAGCGCGGGTACTTGTCGGTCATGAATGTGTCGCCGAGGTCCACGAGGAAGTCGGGCCGGTCGGCAACGATGTTCTCGAGCGTGCGGACGCAGTGCGTCGGATCGATGTTGCTGTCGAGGTGCGAGTCGGCCTACACGGCGACGGTGAATGTCGAGCCCTTCGCGCGCTGCGTCACGAAGCGCCGATCCTCGCTGGCGGTCGCCTGCTGCGCGTCTGCGCCCCGCGTGTGCAGCATGTAGTGAGACTCTTTGTCAGGCACGAGCTTCTCGAGCTCAATCACAGCCACCTTGCCGGGTCCGCACGCGAGCGGCTCCGTCGCGAGCTTGCGGCTCTCGCCCGCGCGCCAGTACTCGATGCGAATGCCGAGCGGCTCGTGCACCTGCACGCTGAGCGTGACGCCCGTTGTGCCATCGGGCGCGTGAGCAGCGCGTTGAACGCATGCGCGGGCACCTCCGTGTGGAAGGCCTCTGCTTCGCGCTGGCCGCCCCCGCCGCCTCCACCTTGTCCGCCGCCGTTTCCGCGTCCCTGTCCGCCCTGACCGCCGCTGCCACCCTGCCCGCCGTTCCCGCGACCACTCTCGTCATGGCCTTGACCGCGACCGGAGTCCTGCGGTGTGGCGCGCGAGCAGCGCAGCTCGAGTTTGGACGAGGCGAGCGTGGTCTCCCGGATGGCCTCGAGCAGCTCCGCGCGCGTCGACGGGCTTGCTCGCGGGCTTCGGCATGAGCGGCACCTGCCACGCGTTGGTCCCGCGATAGGCCTGCGGCAGCGGCACCTGCTGCTGCCGCGCGCGAATGCCCTTCATCATCGTGAACTCGAGCGGCGCGTGGGGGAGCCCGTCGGACTCGGCGTACAGCCACGGGGCATCGTGGCGGATCGTCATGTGCGGAGCGAACGGCTGGAACGGAGCGGCCTGCCACGGAGCGTCTCCCTGCTGGCGCTTGCCACCGCCACCACCGCGCCTCGGCTTGTCCCCGCGACCGCGGCGCTCGCCGGGCTGCCCGGGCTCGACGGGCGGCGCGGGCTGCGCCGGAGCCTCGCCAGCCTTGGTCGGCATCTGCGCGCGCACGGCGACGAGATACGCATCGAGCTTGGCGAGGAGCTCCTGCACCTTCTCGGGCTTCTCGCGTGCGACATCGTGGCGTTCCTCGCGGTCCTTGGGGATGTCGTGCAGCGTCACCGCGCCGCTGTCGTAGTTGCGCACGAGCTTCCACTCGCCGAGGAAGATGGCCGAGGCTGGCCCGCCGTTGTCGAGGTCGTAGTGCGGGAAGTGGATCACGATTTCCTCGCGGGTTCGCGCGATCTTGCCCGCGCCCGTGCTGCGCAGGACCTGCGCGAGGCTGCCGCCTTCGACCGCGGCGAGCGCGTCGATGGCCCGCGGCTTCGCGAGCGGCGCTCCGGCGAGCTCGAGCAGCGTCGGCAGCAGGTCCATGCATGTCGCGCGCTGGCCGCACAGCGTTCCGGCCGCGATGTCGGGCCCTAGCGCGAGGAACGGCGCGCGAATGCCGCCTTCGCGCACGCTGCCCTTGCCGCCCGAGAGCGGCGGATTGGGGCCCGGGCTGTTGCGCCCCGCGTTGCCAGCCTGATTGCCGTGGTCGGCGCTGTAGAACATGTAGGTGTTCCTGGCGATGCCGAGCTCCTCGAGAGCCGCGAGCACCTGCCCGATGGCCTGGTCCATGTCGCGCGCGCCTGCAGCGGACGCGAGCGTCTTGCCCGAGAGCCGCGGCAGCGCGGCCATGGTCTCCGCGTAGCTCTCCGGCGTCGCCTCCTCTTCGGTGCCGACGCCGTAGTGCGAGAGCTGCAGGAAGAAGGGCTTCCCGGCCTTCACCTGCGCCTTCATGAACTCGATGCCGCGCGCGGTGATCGCGAAACACTCCTCCGGATTGGGCGCGCCCGGCTCGGGGCCTTGGTTCGTGTTGGGCCCATCGGACTCGTCGAATCCGCGGCGCGTCGGGTCGATGCGACCGATGTGCCACTTGCCGAAGTGTGCAGTGGCGTAGCCCTGCCGCTGCAGCAGCGCGCCGGTGGTCGGGACCTCTTCGGGCAGCTCCTTGAGAGGAGCCGGCGGCACGACGCGTTGGCTCGCGTCGGAGGCGTCCTCGCCGCTGCCGCGGCGCTCCTTGCCGCCCTCGTTGGCGTAGGTCATGTGCAGCTTCGCCGGGCTGATGCCGGTGAAGAAGCTCGCCCGCGACGGCGTGCAGCGCGGCGCCGAGACATAGAACTCGCTGAAGCGCATGCCGTCCTTGGCGATGCGCTCGAGGTTGGGAGTGAGGCCGGCGGGACGCGCGTGACTCGGCTCGGCGCCATCCATGTCCACCGATGTCGAGGACCAGCCGTGGGCCTCACCGAGGATGAAGACGAAGTTCGGCTTCGACTTGCCGCTTCTCTCCTCGCTCTTCGCGGTCGAGAACGGCAGGGAGGCGAGCAGCGCGAGCGCTGCGAGGAAAGCACGCTTGATGCGAGGGACTCCACGGCGCCGCAGGCCGGCGCGACGCGAGATCGAACTCAGTTGTCCCGGCGTCCGCCGCCAGCATTTCCACCTTTGCCGCCGCCGCCCGCGCTGCCGTTCGCGCCGCGACCCGCATCGCGCCCGCGGTCCTCGCGGTCCTTGCGAGCGTTGTATTGCTCGAGCTGCTCCGGAGTGAGGATGCGCGCGAGCTCCTCGCGCTCGACGCTGCGCGCTTGCTCGCGGGCGATGCGGTAGGCGTCGCGCTCCATGCCGGCCTCGCGCTGGGCGCGCAGGTCGTCCTCGATCTTCTCCTGCGCGATCCTGTGCGCGCGCAGGTCGTTCACTTGCGCGGGCGTGAGACCGAGGCGCTCCGCGAGCTGCGTGAGCCGCTCCTCCATACGGTCGAGCTCGCGCTGCTCGCGCGCGCGGGTCGCTTCCTCGCGCTCGGCGGTGCGAAGCGCCTCGAGCGCCTGCTCGACTTGCGTGAAGACCTCGCCCGGGGCCGGCGGGACCTTGCCCTCGACTTGCAGCTTGGCCGCCGCCGCCGCGGCAACCTCTTCGACGCTCGTCACCGCCGCGCGCGCCTCGCCGACCGGGCGTCCTTCGAGCGCCTCGACGCGCGCCCGCAACTCCTGATTTTCGCTGCGCAGGGCCGCGACCTCGGTCTCGAGGCCGCTTGCGACCGTCGCCGCTTCGAGAGCGGGTGCCGCGACGATGGAGCCGGAGCTCGAAGCGGTGGAATGGTGCTGAGCACGGGTGACGAAGAGGGCCGTGACAGATCCCGCGATGGTCGCGGCGAGCAGGGTCGGGAGCAGAGTTTTTCCCATGGTGGGCTTGCGGCTAGGGGCCTGAAGACTGCTCTCCAACCCCTGTGAACCATCGCGGTGACGCTCATTCTAGCCCGCACCGCCGTTCCCCCATACGCCCGTCCAGCGGCGCTCGGGTGAGAGTCTGCACGCGCCATGCCCCATCGGCGGCGAGGGGGCGCGGCGCCCTTGGCCGCGAGCACGCCGAGGCGCGTCACACGCGGCTCGCGCGCTACCCGCGCGTGCGCGCGCGGGCTAATGTGCACGACCGAATGGCCATTCGAGGCGCGGTTCTGGCGTTCGGCTTCGCGACGCTCGCGTGCACGGCGCGTGAGCCCGAGCCGCAGCGTGCGCATCCGGGCAACATCGTCGTGATCGTGCTCGACGATGTGAGCCCCGGTCTGATCGGTGCCTATGACCGCGAGTACGCGAAGCGGGGGCGTCCGTCGCTCGGACCGGCCTCGACACCGGAGATCGATGCGTTGCTCGCGGCACGTGGCAGGCTCTTCACGCAGGCGTGGGCCAACCCCAAGTGCACTCCGACGCGCGCGCAGATCCTCACGGGCATGCACGGAGTGCGCTCTGGTGTCGGGCAAGTCGTGATGGCGACCGCGGAAGAGCGCACATCCGGGCTCGCGCCGGTGCACGAGCTCCTGCCGGGCTTCCTCGCGCGCTCGCAAGCGCACTACGCGACGGCCGCCGTCGGCAAGTGGCACCTCTCCGGCGTGGACGAGCTCGCACGCAATCCGCTGGCACCGCTCGGCGAGCCGCCGGGGCGCTGGTTCGAGCGCTACGCCGGCTCGCTCTACAACTTGGGCGAGGATCGCGGGGCGAGCGCCGATGACGGAGGTTATTGGCGCTGGGAGAAGACGCATGCGACGAGGCTTCTTCCGTTGGAAGCGCCCTGCGGCGAGCAGCCATTGCCGTGCGTCACGATCGAGGACGGGCGCACGCCGCAGGGCTATCCGACCGTCGACACGACCGACGACGCGCTCGCGCTGGCGGGCACGCTGCCGGAGCCGTGGTTCCTCTACATCGCCTACAACGCGATTCACGAGCCGCTGCACCATGTCGCGCTCGACCTGCCCGGCACGCAGGCGTGCGACCACTCGGATCCGAGCGATGCGGCCATGGCGCGCTGCATGCTCGCGGCACTCGACGGCCAGCTCGGGCGACTGCTGCGTGCGCTCGACGAGAGCGACACGACGGTGATCTTGGTCGGCGACAACGGGATGGCCCAGCGCGCGTTCCACCCGCCGTACTTGCGCCACCACGGCAAGGGCACGATGTTCTCCGGCGGCGTCGAGGTGCCGTTGCTCGTGCGCTCGCCGCGCATTCCCGCGGCGCTGCGCGGCACGGCGAGCGATGCCGCGGTGCTGGCGGTGGACCTGTTCGCGACGGTGGCGGATCTGTGCGGCGTCGAAGTGCCGATCCACGACTCGTTCTCGTTCGTGTCCGAGCTCACGGGCGCGAAGTCCGCGGGCGGTCGCCGCGAGCTCTACAGCGAGCGCTTCCAGCCCAACTTCGTCCCCTTGGCGGACGGGAGCATCCCGGCGGGGTTCGTCGGCCGCTTCCACGATCAGGCGCTCGCGGCGGGCGGCTTCAAGCTGATCCGCGAGACGGCGCGCGCCGAGGACGGCTCCCTGCTGCGCCACGAGCAGCTCTTCCGCCTGCCAGTGGGGGCGGACGACGACTGGATCGAGCGCGCGAACCTGCTCGCACCCGGGCCTGCCGAGCTCGAGTCGGAGGCACGGCGCGCGCTCGAGGCGCTGCGCGCCCGCCTCGACGCCGCCTATCCTTGCATCGTGCGCTGACGCACGCGCCGCGAGAAATGCGACTTCGGCCCGCGCGCGGCCTTGGAGGGCGGTGTCATTCGCGAGTGCCGCGAATGGTGCGAATATCTATGCGGCGCTTGACATGGCTTTATTCGTCGAATAATGTTTCGCCCTAAGCGAATGAACGTTCGTCCGCGACCCCGACCCATGGCCGATCCCGACCTGCGCCGCGAAGCGATCCGCGAGCTGCTCCGCGAAGAGGAGATCGCCAGCCAAGAGGTGCTCCTCGAACGCCTCGGGCGCAAGGGATTTCACACCTCGCAGCCGGTGCTCTCGCGCGACCTGCGCGTGCTGAACGTCGCCAAGCAGGCCGGCTTCTACCGCGTCAGCGAGGAAGAGCGCGTCACGCCGCTCGCGGCGCTCAAGAGCCTCTTGCGCTCGGAGCAGCCCGTGTCGCACTTCGTGCTGCTGTACTGCGAGCCCGGCGCCGCGAGCGCCGTGGCGCGCGCTCTCGAATCCGATGGCATCGATGGCCTCGTCGGCACGATCGCCGGCGACGACACCGTGCTGGTCGCATCCGACAGCCACGCCGCTTCCATGCGCGTGCGCCGTCGCGTGCGGGAACTGCTCTAGGAGCGCTGTCTGCATGTCGCGTGATCCGTTCATTTCCGTCGTTTCCTTCACTCGCGCCTCTCGGTGGCGTGAAGCGTCCTGAGTCTCCACGAGGATCCTTCGATGCGCGTTCTGCTTGCTTACTCCGGTGGTCTCGATACTTCCTACCTCGTCGCGTGGCTCACGCGCGTCGAGAAGGCACAGGTCACGACCCTGGCCGTCGATTGCGGTGGCTGGAGCGCTGCCGAGCGCCGTGACATCGCGAGCCGCGCCGTTGCGCTCGGCGCCGTGGAGCACCGCTTCGTCGACGCACGCGCCGAGCTGTTCTCGCGCGTCGTGCGCTGGCTGATCGCCGGCAATGTGCGCCGCGGCGCGGCCTACCCGCTGTCGGTGGGGGCCGAGCGCGGCCTGCAGGCCGAGATCCTCGCGCGCATGTCGACCGAAGGCGGCTTCGATGCCTGCGCGCACGGCTGCACCGCGGCCGGCAACGACCAAGTGCGCTTCGAGGCCGCGCTCGCGACGATCGCGCCCAGCTTGAAGGCGCTCGCGCCCGTGCGCGACCTCGCGCCGAGCCGCGAAGAGCAGCGCAAGTGGCTCGCCGAGCAGGGCCTTCCGGTTCCGGCCGCGGGCGGCAAGTACTCGGTCAATCAGGGGCTGTGGGGCGTCACCATCGGCGGCGGCGAGCTGCACACCTCCGATCAGGCTCTGCCCGAGGAGGCGTGGTACTGGACGAAGAACGGTCACGGTCGCGCGACGCTGCAAATCGGCTTCGAGAGCGGCATCCCCGTCTCGCTCGGCGGCATGCCGATGGATCCGGTGACGCTCGTCGAGCGCCTGAACCAAGAAGCCGGTGCCTTCGGCGTCGGCCGCGGCTACCACCTCGGCGACACCGTGCTCGGCATCAAGGGCCGCATCGCCTTCGAGGCGCCGGCCGCGGAAGTGCTGATCGAAGCGCACCGCGAGCTCGAGAAGCTCGTGCTGATCGAGGACCAGCGCTTCTGGAAGGATCACCTGGGCGACATCTACGGCCGCCGCCTGCACCAGGGCCTGTTCCACGATCCCTTCCAGCGCGACCTCGAGGCATTCTTCGCGTCGACGCAGCAGCGCGTCACGGGCATGGTCAAAGTGCGCGTGCAGCCCGGCTCGGCGCTGGTCGAGGGCGTGTCGTCGCCCTACAGCATGCTCGCCGCGAGCGACGCCAAGTACGGCGAGCGCGCGGGCTCCAACTCCACGCCGCAGGGCGCGCTCGGCCTCGCGCGCGCGCTGGCGGAACCGGCGCGGCTCTTCCGTCGCGCGGGCGAGAAGGCCACTGCGGAGAGCGCGAAGTGAAGCGCTGCACTCTCGACAAGATTGCGTCGGTCACGCTGCGCCTCGGCCTCGATCGCAACGCCGTGCTCGGTGACACGCTCCCGGCGCAGGCAGGCACGGTCGTGGCGTGCCGCGTGAAAAACGCGAAGACGAGCTACAACACGCTCGAGGATGTGCACGGGCGCATGGTCGCGCTGCACCCCGGCGACATCATCGCCGGAGCGCTCGGCCATCGCGACGCGCTGTACGGCTTCAGCGGCAAGGTGCCGACGAAAGTGGCGGTGGGGGACGAGCTGCAGCTGCTCAACCTCGGCGGCGTGATCGGCACGGGCGCGGAGGCGACGGCGGCGACGGGCGAGCCGTTCCGGCTCGAAGTGCTCGGTTCCGTGCTGGAGTTCCCGTACCTCGCGACGCGCGTCGGCATCCCGGCGAACATCGCGCGCGCGGCGCTCCCGACGCAGCCGATGCCGACGCGCGCGGAAGGACTGCCGCCGCTGATCGTGCTGGTCGGCACCTGCATGGACGCGGGCAAGACCACGGCCGCGTCGATCCTGATCAGCGAGCTTTCGCACAAGGGCATGCGCGTCGCTGCGGGCAAGCTCACGGGCGTCTCGCTGCGCCGCGACATCCTGCAGATGCAGGACTGCGGCGCGGAGCCGGTCGCGATCTTCACCGACTTCGGCGTCGTGACGACGGACGAGAGCACCTCTGTGCCCGCCGCGCACAGCCTGATCGCGAACCTCGCGGGCGCCGAGCCCGACCTGATCGTGCTCGAGATGGGCGACGGCCTGCTCGGTACCTACGGCGTGCAATCGCTGCTCTCCGACGAGTCGATCCGCAACGCGATCGAGAGCGTCGTGCTGTGCGCGCAGGACCCGGTCGGCGCGTGGGGCGGGCAGATGCTCTTGCGCGAGCGCTACGGCCTCGCGGTCGATGTCACCAGCGGACGCGTGACCGACACGCCCGTCGGGCGGCGATTCTGCGAGGAGAAGCTGGGCGTGCCTGCGTTCAACGCGCTGCGCGAGGGCCGCAACCTCACCGAGGCCGTGCTCAAGGGTCTGCGCGAGAAGAGGCTCAAGCTCGGTCGCGCGCTGGTGCAAGCATGAACGCGACGCTGACGCGCACCGCGACCGTGCCGGCGTGGGTGTTCGGCGCCAAAGGCATGCTCGCGGGCGAGCTGTTGCGACTGCTCGATCTCCATCCCGGGCTCGAGCTGCGCGGCGCGGTCTCGCGCAGCGAGCAGGGCGTCGTCGAAGCGCATCCGCATCTCGTGACGCGCACGCGCACATGCAACACGGACGAGGCGCGCGCGGCGATCGCGCAAGCGCTCGTCGGTGGCGGTCGCGCCGTCGCGTTCCTCGCGTTGCCGCATGGCGAGTCCGCGAGCCTGTGGGCCAAGCTCTCTGCGGAACTCGGCGCGCTCGCTTCGAACCTGTACCTCGTCGATCTCGCCGCGGACTTCCGCCTCGCGAGCCCCGCGCGCTACCAGTCGGCCTACGGGCATCCGCACCCCGCGCCGGCGGAGCTCGAGCGCTTCACCTACGGACTCGTCGAGCTGCACCGCGAAGCTATCGCCCGCTCGCGGCGAGTGGCGGCGCCCGGATGCTTCGCCACCGCGCTGCAACTCGCCTGCGTGCCCGCCGCGCGTGCGAAGCTGCTCGACACTTCGCGTCCCTGGATTCTGCACGGCATCACCGGCTCGAGCGGCTCGGGCGTCGAGCCCAAGCCCGGCACGCACCATCCGTGGCGCCACGCGAACATGTGGGCCTACTCGCTGGACGGGCACCGCCACGAGGCGGAGCTCGCGCAAGCGCTCGAGCCGCACGGGAGCGTGCCGCCGATTCACTTCGTCGCGCACTCGGGGCCGATGGCGCGCGGCATTCACTTGACCGCGGCGCTGCCGCTCGCGCGCAAGGTGACGACGGCGGAGGCGCGCGCGGCCTACACGGAGCTGTTCGGCGGCTCGACATTCGTCGAAGTGCTCGACGGCGCGAAGGTGCCTGACCTGCGCTCCATCAGCGCGTCCAATCGCGCGCAGCTCGCTGTGCATGTGCGCGGTGATGTGCTCAATGTGCTCTGCACGCTCGACAACATGACCAAAGGCGGCGCCGGACAGGCGCTGCAGTGCCTGAATGTGATGCTCGGATTTCCCGAGCACTGGGGCCTGCCTCGCGCGGGCCTGGGAGTGAACTGACATGCATCTGCGCGAAGTCGACGCGTACGCGCGTCTCCCCCTCCAAGTCGTCGGCGCCGAAGGCAACGAGCTGATCCTCGAGGGCGGCCGGCGCCTGCTCGATCTCTACGGCGGCCACTGCGTCAACACGCTCGGTGCCGGCGATGCGGGCCTCGGCAAGGTTATCCAAGAGCAATGGAAGCGCCTGTCGTTCGCCACGAACCTGGTCGATCACGAGCCGCGCCGCGGTTTTCTGTCCGCGTTCGAGGGCAACTTGCCTCCGTGCGACGGCGGCTGGAGCGTGTTCTTGGCCAACAGCGGCGCGGAAGCGAACGACAACGCGCTCAAGCACGCGCTCGCCTTCACACGCCGTCGCAAGGTCGTGTTCTTCAAGGGCGCCTTCCACGGACGCACGGCGGCCGCGGCGGCGGTGAGCGATACGAAGCTCGCCGCGTTCCCGTCGACGCCGTTCGATGTGGTCAAGCTGCCGTGGAATGACCCCGAGATGGCCGCGAAGGCGATCGACACCACCGTCGGCGCCGTGATTCTCGAGCCCTACCAGTCGCTCGCGGGCGTCACCGAGCCGAGCATGGAGTTCCTGAACACGCTGCGCCGCCTGTGCGATCGCACGGGTGCCGTGCTCATCTTCGACGAGGTGCAGACGGGCAACGGGCGTCTCGGCAAGCCGTGGGCTTCGCAGCACTTCGGCGTCGTACCGGACTCGTTCACGACGGCGAAGGGCGCGGCCGGCGGCCTGCCGATCGGCATCACCGTGATCCGCACGAAGATGGCGCAGGCCGTGCCGGGCAAGCTGTTCGGCTCGACCTTCGGCGGCGGTCCGCTCGTGCTCGCGGCGGCCGCGATGGTCGCGCACCGCGTGGGCCAGCCGCAGTTTCTCGCCAATGTGCGCGCGACCTCGGAGGCGTTGAAAGTCGCCGCGCTGCGCGGGCCGATCGCATCGATCCGCGGCGCGGGTCTTTTGCTCGGCCTCGTGGTGAAGCCCGAGCTCAAGGCCGCGACCGTGCGCGACCTGCTGCTCGAGCAGGGCGTGCTGATCGGCACGAGCGACGATCCGCAGGTGCTGCGCCTGTCGCCGGCGCTGACGCTCTCGCCCGCGGAAGCGCCGCAGCTCGCGCGCGCTCTCGAAGCACTGGAGGTGAAGGCATGAAGGGCTTCTACGATCTGAGCGATCTCGCGACGGCGGATGTCGAGAAGCTCGTGGCTCGCGCGCTGCACCTGCGCGCCGGCGTGGCTCCGCGCCGGTTCGACGGCAAGGCGCTCGGCATCCTGTTCTTCAACCCGAGTCTGCGCACGCAGGCCTCGTTCCAGCGCGCCGCGGGCAAGCTCGGCGTCGATCTCGTGCAGTTGCAGGCCGGTGGCAACGGCGTGTGGGGCATCGAGTGCGAAGACGGCGTCACGATGGACGCCGGCAATGCGGAGCATGTGCGCGAGGCGGCGCCGGTGCTCGGCCGCTTCGTCGATGTGCTCGCGATCCGCGCCTTTGCGGGCATCCAGTCGCTCGATCGCGACCTGCGCGACGCGCTGATGAACGGCTTCCGCAAGCACGCGGGAGTGCCGGTCGTCAACATGGAGAGCGCGTTGTGGCATCCGTGCCAAGCGCTCGCCGACTGGACCACGCTGGACTTCTACGAGGTTTCGCGCCGCGCCAAGTTCGTGCTCACATGGGCGTGGCATCCCAAGCCGCTACCGCATGCGGTGCCGAACTCGACCTTGTGCATGGCGACGCAACGCGGCATGGATGTCGTCGTGCTGCGCCCGAAGGGCTACGACTTGCATCAGTCGATCCTCGCGCAGGCGGGCGCGCTCGCGCGAGACAACGGCGGCACGCTCACGATCACGGACGACCGCGAGTCTGCTCTCAAGGACGCGAGCATCGTCTACGCCAAGTCGTGGGCGTCGCTCGGATGCTGGGGCAACGCCGAGGCGGAGACCGCGCAGCGCGCGGATCTGCGCGAGTGGTGCGTCAGTCCCGAGTGGATGAAGCGCACGGATCGCGCGCGCTTCATGCACTGCCTCCCCGTGCGCCGCAATGTCGTGGTGCGCGACGAGGTACTCGACGGTCCGTGGTCGATCGTGATCGATCAGGCCGAGAATCGCCTGCACTCCCAGACCGCGCTGCTCGAAAGCCAGTTCGCGAGCCTCGAGCGCAAGGGCCAGATCCGCGCGAAGTCCCCCGTTACCCTGGAACTCCCGCAATGACCGACCTGTTCAAGGCGGCGCCGCATGTGCGCCTGCACCGTGGCAAGACCTTCGTCATCAAGGCCGGTGGCGGCACGATCGCGAAGACCAGCGCGATCCGTCAGTTCGCGCGGCAAGTCGCGGTCGTGCAAGCGCTCGGCGCGCGCGTGGTCGTCGTGCACGGCGGTGGCCCTCAGACCGATGCGCTGCAGCGCATGCTCGGCGAAGAGCCGCGCATGGTCGATGGCCGTCGCGTGACCACGCCGACCGCGATGCGCGCGCTGCGCATGGCGACGGCGGGCGAGCTCTCGGGCGAGGTCGTCGCCTGCCTCGCAGCCGAGGGCGCACCGGCGGTCGGAGTCTCGGGCGCGAGCTCGGGCCTGCTCGTTGCCAAGCGCCGCGCGCCGACGCGCACCACGGAAGGCATCGTCGACTTCGGCGAGGTCGGCGATGTGCAGTCGGTCGATCCCAAGCCGATGCTCGCGCTGATCGAGGACGGCTACATTCCGGTCGTGTGCCCGCCTGCGGGCGACGGCAACGGAGGCTTCCTCAATGTCAACGCGGATCTCACGGCCGCCTCGATCGCTGTAGCGCTCGGTGCCGCGAAGCTCGTGATGCTCACGGGCGCACCTGGCATCCTGTCGAACCCCAGCGATCCGACATCGCTGCTTTCCGCGCTCTCGATCTCCGATCTCGACGCGATGGAGGAGTCGGGCGCACTCAAGGGCGGCATGCGCGTGAAGGCCGCGGCCATTCGTGCGGCGCTGTATGGCGGCGTCGGTCGCGTGCATGTCGTGTCGGGCAGCGACGAGAACGCGCTGCTCGCGGAGCTCTACACGAACCAGGGCGCGGGCACGCTCGTCACGCGCGAGCCCGAGAAGGCGCCGGAGAGCGAGCAGACGCTGAAGCAGGTCACGCTCGAGCCGTCGCAGTTGTCGGGGAGCGCGCGTTGAGCGAGCTGCCCGAGAGCGCGCGGCTCTTGGCCACGCTGGTCGCGATCGAGAGCGTCTCGGGCGCGGAGCAGCGCCTTGCCGACTCGATCGTCGAGCTGCTGCGCGGCTGGCGCATCGACTGCGAGCGCCTCGGGAACACGGTCGTGGCCACGGTCGAGCTCGGCCGTGGCCCGCGGCTCTTGCTCAACACGCACCTCGACACGGTGCCGGTCGGGCATGGCTGGACCGTGGAGCCGTACGCGGCACGCTGGGAGGGCGGCAAGCTCTACGGTCGCGGCGCGAACGATGCGAAGGCGAGCGTGGTCGCGATGCTGCTCGCGCTGCGCGCCTGCGCGGAGTCGCGCAGTGGCCGAGGCACATTGCAGCTCGCGCTCAACGAGTGCGAGGAGACGACGAACCTCGGGATGGGCAAGGTGCTGGAGCGCTGCGGCGTGCCGGATGGCGCGATCACGGGCGAGCCCACGAGTCTCGAGGTCGTGCGCGCGCAGTCGGGTCTCGCGGTCGTGACGGCGGAGTGGCACGGACGCTCGTGCCACGCCGCGCATGTGCAGCGCGTCGAGCACGACAATGCGCTCGTGAAGGCCGCGGGCGACATCGTGCGCGCCGGACCGTGGCTGAAGCTCGAAGGCGAGCATGAGTTGCTCGGCGCGAGCACGGTGGCGACGACGGTGCTCAAGTCCGGCGAGCGGCACAACATCGTTCCCGACAAGGCGGAAGCGGTGTTCGACGCGCGCCTCTCGCCGCGTCACAGCGCCGCGGATGTGGTGGCACTGCTCGGCGCGCGCATGCCGAACGCCAGGCTTGGCTTGCGCTCGGCGCGCCTCAAGCCTTTCGAGACGGCGGAAGATCATCCGCTCGTGCAGGTCGCGCTCGCCACTGCCGGTCGCGCGCGCGCGGTCGGCTCCTCGACCATGTCGGACATGGCGCTCCTGCAGGGCGTGCCGGCCGTGAAGTGCGGTCCGGGCGACACGGCGCGCTCGCACACGCCGGACGAGTATGTGCTGCTCGCGGAGCTCGAGGCCGGCGTCGACTTCTACACGCGCTTCGCGCCCCGTGCGCTCGAGGCGCTCGCACCTGCGACTGTTCGCTAGGAACTCCACGATGAGCCAAGACTTCCACCGGCCGGTGTGGGATCGCGGTGACGCGATCGATGTGCAGATGCTCGCTTTCACCACGGGTGACGATCCGCTGTGGGATCGGCGGCTCGTCGAGCACGACATCCGCGGCTCGCTGGCCCATGCCAAGGGGCTGGCCCGCGTCGGTCTGATCAGCGCGCAAGACTGCGCCACGATCTGCGACGGCCTCGCGCGCCTGCGCGCTTCCCATCGCGCCGGCGAGTGGACCGTCGAGCCCGGAGACGAGGATGTCCACTCGGCGGTCGAGCGGCGCCTCACGGACCTCGTCGGCGACGCGGGCAAGCGTCTGCACACGGCGCGCAGCCGCAACGAGCAGGTCACGGTCGATGTGCGCCTGTGGCTGCGCGACTCGATCGCCCGCACGAAGGAGCTGCTGGCGGCGCTGCACGCGAGCCTCGCGCGCGCTGCGGAGCGCCATGCGACCCTGCCGTTGCCGGGCTACACGCACCTGCGTCGCGCGATGCCGTCGACGGTGGGGGAGTGGTTCGGTGCGCATGCACGCGCCTTGGAGCTCGACCTCGGCGAGTTCGACCACGCGCTGCGGCTCACGCGCGAGTGCCCGCTCGGCTCGGGAGCCGGCTACGGGCTGCCCGTGCAGCTCGACCGCGAGTTCGTGGCGCGCGAGCTCGGCTTCGACGGCCCCGTGGAGCCCGTCACGCATGTCCAGCACGCCCGCGGCCGCGCGGAACTCGCCTACCTGACCGCGCTCGAGGCGATCGCGCTCGACATCGGCAAGCTGAGCGCGGACCTGTGGCTCTACAGTACGAGCGAGTTCGGCTTCGTGAAGCTCCCGGTCGCGTTCACGACGGGCTCGTCGCTGATGCCGCACAAGCGCAATCCCGATGCCGTCGAGCTCGCCCGCGCCCATGCGCGCGCGATCGTCGCCGAGCGCGCCGCGCTGCTCGATCTCTTGCGCGACCTGCCCAGCGGCTACCACCGCGACTTCCAGCTGGTGAAGCCGCCGCTGTTCCGCGCCCACGACGCCGCCAGCACGATGCTCGCGCTCCTGCCGCGTCTCGTCGACGCGCTCGAGTTCGACGCGAGCGCGCTCGAGGCCGCCTGCGCGGACCCCAAGCTCGCCGCCACCGCGCGCGCGCTCGACAAGGTCAAGGCCGGCGTTCCCTTCCGCGACGCGTACCGCGAAGAAGCGCAGCGCTAGGTCGTCGGGTCGAGCGTCGCCCCAAGGGCGGCGTGGAGGTGCGCGGCGCGGACCTCAGCCGCCACGGGTGTGCATCTCGAGGTGCGGATCGCGGCGCAGAGCGTCGAGGCCGACGAGCGGGCCCCGCGCGAGCTCTTCGAGGCGCTGCTCGGCGCCACGGTCGGCGCGGCGCGTCCACGCCGCGCGCAGGCGTTCGGCGATCGCTGCGTCGCTCGCTCCGCCGCGCACGAGCTCGCGCAGGTCGAGCCCGAGGCGCGCGTAGAGGCACAGGTACCACATGCCGTCGGCCGTGAGGCGCGCGCGGTCGCAGCGCGAGCAGAACGGCGCGGTCGTCGAGGCGATGATGCCGAACACGGTGCCATCGCGCAGGCGGAAGCGCTCGGCGGGAGCGCTCGAGTGCTCCGCGAGCGGCTCGATCGAACCGTGGCGCGACTCGACCTGCGCGAGGAGCTCGGCGCGTGAGACGACGGCCTCAGGGCTCCAGCGCGTCGCGCCGCCGACATCCATGTACTCGATGAAGCGCAGCTCGAGCCCGCGCTCGCGCGCGAAGTCGAGCAGCGCGAGCGTCTCGCCCTCGTTGGTGCCGCGCATGACGACCATGTCGAGCTTGACGCGGCCCGGCCAGAGTCGGGTGGCGACTTCGATGCCGGCGAGCACGCGCTCGAGCCCGCTGCGCCGCGTGAGTCGCTCGAACACATCCGCGCGCAGCGTGTCGAGGCTGACCGTGATGCGCTGCAGGCCCGCCGACGCGAGCGCCTCGGCCTGCTCGGCGAGCAGCAGGCCGTTCGTGGTGAGCGCGATGTCCTCGAGCTCTGGAATGGCCGCCAGCAGCCGCACCAGCTCGTGCAGGTCGTGGCGCAGAAGCGGCTCGCCGCCGGTCAGCCGCACCTTGCGAACGCCGAGGCCCGCGAACACGCGCGCGAGTCGCGCGAGCTCTTCAAAGCGCAGCAAGTGCTCCTTCGGCAGCCAGCGGTACTCCTCCTCCGGCATGCAGTAAGCGCAGCGCAGATTGCAGCGGTCCGTGACCGAGATGCGCAGGTTCGCCAGCGGTCGGCCGAGCGTGTCGAGAGCGGGTTGCACGGGCGCAACAGTATGGCGCGGCGCTTGCCGCTGCGGTGCCCCCAGCGGGGGAAACGGCGCCGAGCGGCGCCGCTAGACTCACCGCCTCAGGCTCCCTTCTTTCGAGGTTCCAACCGCCATGCAGAATCGCCTCGCGCTCCTCGCGCTCCTCGCGCTGTCCGCCCCCGCCTCGGCCCAGATCCGCGTGCCCGCCGTGCTCGACGACGGCATGGTGCTCCAGCGCGGCGACGCGACGACCCTCTTCGGCCGCGCGCAGCCCGGTGCGACGATCACGGTCGTTCCGTCGTGGACGAAGGGGCAGTACACCACGACCACCGATGCCGCGGGCGAGTGGCGCGTGCAGGTCGCCGCGGATGCCGCGGGCGGACCGCACACGCTGCGCATTTCCGGCGATGGCGAGCGCGTCGTGCGCGATGTTTGGATCGGAGAGGTGTGGCTGTGCTCGGGGCAGTCGAACATGGAGTGGCAGGTGAAGTCCTTCCCGGACGCGTTGCCCGGCTATCCCGGCGCGGCGGACGAGCTCGCGGCCGCGGACCTTCCGCAGGTGCGCGTTTTCGATGTCTCGAACCGCGTCTCGAATCACGAGCGCCGCGATGTGCAGGGCCAGTGGGTGACGAGCTCGCCCGCGACCGCCGGCGACTTCAGCGCGACGGCCTTCTACTTCGCGCGCATGCTGCACAAGGAACTCGGCGTCCCGGTCGGCGTCGTTACCTCCGACTGGGGCGGAACGCCGGTCGAGTCGTGGATGAGCGCGCAGGGGTTGGCGAAGTTCCCGGAGTTCGCCGGCGCGCTCGAGACGCTCGCGGCTTCCGTCGATCCGAACTTGCGCTGGGAGCGCCAGCGCGCGAGCGGCAGCGGCTGGTGGGAGGGCGCGGACGCGCGCGGACCGCGGCGCGTGGCGGCGGGCTGGAATGGCACGGGGTTCGACGACTCTGCGTGGAAGACCTTCCAGCTGCCGGGGAGCTTCTCTGGCGAGCTCGGCGGCTTCGACGGCTTGGCGTATTTCCGCATGGAAATCGAGCTTCCCGCGAGCTGGGCGGGCAAGGGCGCGACGCTCGAGCTCGGGCCCATCGACGACCGCGACGACGCTTGGTTCGACGGCACGCATGTCGGCTCGGAGCACGAGGACGGTCGCTGGGGCGCGCCGCGGCGCTACAAGCTCGCGCCGGAGCTCGTGAAGGCCGGGCGTCGCGCGATCGCCGTGCGCGTGCTCGACACCGCCGGCCCCGGAGGCATCAACGGCAAGCCGGAACAGCTGCGCATCACGAGCGACGACGCCGCGCTCGGCTCGCTGCCGCTCGCGGGCACATGGCGCTACCACATGGGCGCGCGCATGAGCGAAATGCCGCCGATCGGGCAGGGTGCGGGAGCGCAGTTCGGCGCGGGCACGGCGAGCGTGCTGTGGAACGGCATGGTCGCGCCCTTGCGCTCGCTCTCGTTCAAGGGCGTGCTGTGGTACCAGGGCGAATCGAATGTCGGTCGCGCGAAGCAGTACGAGACGCTGTTCCCCGCGATGATCGCCGACTGGCGCGCGCAGTTCGGGAACGGCGAGTTCCCGTTCCTGTTCGTGCAGATCGCGCCGTACCAGTACGGGAACGCCGCGGCGAGCGACTCGGCGGAGCTGCGCGACGCGCAGCGCAAGACGCTCGCGGCCTCGCCGAACACCGGCATGGCGATCACGATGGACATCGGCGACGCGCGCGACATCCACCCCTCGCGCAAGCAGGAAGTCGGCCGACGCCTCGCGCTGCTCGCGCTCGCCAAGGCCTACGGTCGGCCGCCGGAGCTGAGCTCGGGTCCGCTCTACCGTTCGATGAAGATCGAGGGCAGCACCGCGCGGCTCGAGTTCGACCATGTGGGCGACGGGCTCGAGTTCACGCCGACGCAGCCGAGCGGCTGGCTGCTCGCGGGCGAGAACAAGGAGTTCTTCGTTGCGGTCCCGAAGGTCGAGGGCCGCTCGGTGGCGCTCTCGCACCCTCGAGTCGCGAAGCCCGCCGCCGTGCGCTATGCGTGGAGCAACATCGGCGTCTCGAACCTCGTGAACAGCGCCAAGCTCCCGGCCTCGAGCTTCCGCACCGACGACTGGACGGGCGCGACCATCATGGGCGATTCCGGTCGTACTCCGTACGACTCGAACGACGCGGGCTTTGTCGCGCTCTTCAATGGCCGCGACCTCACTGGCTGGCGCAATGTCAACTGCTCGCCCTCGACATGGACCGTGAACGGCGGCGTGATCGACTGCTCGGGCTTCCCGACGGGCATCCTGTGCTCGGAGAAGCAGTACGAGAACTTCGTGTTCGAGATGGAGTGGCGCCACCTCGCCGAGCAGGGCAACGCGGGGCTGTTCGTGTGGAGCGATCCGCTCACGGCGCGCGGGCAGCCGTTCTCGCGCTCGATCGAGGTGCAGGTCATGACGGGCATGGAAGGCCCGGGCTACACGAGCCAGGGCGATGTCTTCCCGATTCACGGCGCCACGATGAAGCCCGTGAACGGTCGTGGCGGCTCGCGCGCGTTTCCCACGGAAGCGCGCATGAACCGGGGCGGAGAGTGGAACCACTACCGCGTGACCTGCATCGACGGAAAGCTCGAGCTCGCCGTCAACGGCAAGGTCGTGACGACAAGCACGGACTGCAAGCCGCGCCGCGGGTACATTTGCCTCGAGTCCGAGGGCGCCCCGGCGCAGTTCCGCAACCTGCGTATCAAGGAACTTCCCTCGGCGAGTCCCGACATCGCCGCCACGCCGGGCATGGTGTGCGACACGCACTCGGGCTTCCGCTCGCTCTACAACGGCCGCGACTTCGCAGGCTGGAAGTTCGGGCCAGAGCACGAAGGCCACTGGAAGGCCGACGACTGGACCATTTCCTTCGATGGGCAGGGCACCCACCTGTGGACCGAGGAGGAGTTCGGCGACTTCGAGCTCATCTGCGACTGGCGCTGGAGCGGTCCCGCGCACGACGCCGACCTGCCGGTGATCCTGCCGAGCGGCGAGTATGTGATGGAGAACGGGCAGCAGAAGAAGCAGCGCGTGCGGGAGTGCGGTGACAGCGGCATCTACTTGCGCGGGCGCGACAAGAGCCAAGTCAACATCTGGTGCTGGCCGGTGGGTTCGGGCGAGGTCTATGGCTACCGGACGGACGGCAGCATGAGCGCCGGAGTGCGCGCTGGCGTCACGCCGAAGGTCAACGCGGACGCTCCGCTCGGAGAGTGGAACCGCTTCTTCATCACGATGAAGGGCTCGCGTCTGACGGTCGTGCTCAATGGCCAAACCGTGATCGAGAATGCCGAATTGCCGGGCGTGCCCGCACGCGGCGCGCTCGCCCTGCAGCAGCACGGCTCGCCGCTCCAATTCGCGAACCTCTACATTCGCCCCCTCAACTGAGCGAGCTCTCTGAGGCTCGCGTGCAACGCAAGCGAGGCCGCGCCAGCGGCCTCGCTTGTTTTCTTGTCCCACGCCCTGCGCGTCGCCGATGGAGCGTCGCGCGGCGTCGTTCGGGCTCGGCGCTACTGCGCCGGCGGTGCCGTGAGCACCTTGTAGAAGCACCAGCCCGTCAGGATCACGACGAAGCTCACGGACACGAGCAGGAAGGCCCAGCCGAGCGGCTGCATCGGCTGGATCTTCGGCGCTTCCTTGGCGACGTCGGTGGCCGCGGCTTGCACGGAGAGGAGCAGCGAGAGGTTCATGGTGGGGGTCTCCTTCGATCAATCTTGAGCGGGCAGCCGGCCATCGAGGTCGCGACCCTGAGAGCGCCAGCGCTTCTCGCCGATCGCGGTCATCACGACGAGGAACAGGATCACGAGCCCGATGAAGAGCACTGCGTTGCGTGCGGTTGGGTTCGCGCCGAGGTTGTCGATCCACTTGGGCAGCACGTCGCGCACGAAGTTGAACAGCATCCACAAGAGGAACGCCGGCGAGACATACTTGATGATGAACTGGAACACCTTCGGGATGCGCAGCTGCGAGCCGTGGTGCGCCTCCTCGATGCCTCGGTCGATGCCGAACACCCAGCCGAACACGATGCACTGCACGAGCGCGAGCACGACGATGAAGAAGGTGCCGACCCAGTCGTCGATGGTGCCGAGGACGGTGAGGTCCTCGCTGAACCACATCACGTAGGCGTTGCCAATCAAGCTGACGCCGACCACGAGCGCGACGGCGGCGCGGCGCTTCATGCCGGTCGCTTCTTCGATGAAAGCCAGCGTGGGCTGGAGCATCGAGAGCGAGCTCGTGATGGCCGCGAGGAAGAGCATGAAGAACCAGATCGCGCCGATGGCGTTGCCGAGCGGCATGTGAGCGAACACGACGGGCAAGGTCTGGAAGCCGAGTCCGAAGGTGCCGCCGGGGAGCGTGGTGAGGCTCAGGCCGAGGAACACGAACGCGGCCGTCAGCGTGATCAGGCCGCCCATGGCGACCTCGAAATACTCGTTCGTGGCCGAGGCAGTCAGGCCCGAGAGCACCACGTCGTCCTTTTTGCGCATGTAGGACGCGTAGTTGATGATCACGCCGAAGCCGACCGAGAGGCTGAAGAAGATCTGGCCTGCGGCCGCCATCCACGCGCCCGGGTCGCCGAGCTTGTCCCACTGCGGGTTCCACATGTAGGCGAGGCCGTTGACCACGTTTTGGTCGGGGTTGGTCGCGTCGGCCGGCAGCGTGAGCACGCGCACGAGCACGATCAGCGCGAACACCGCCATGGCTGGCATGGCCCATTTGCAGAAGGTCTCGATTCCGCCCGAGAGGCCGCGGAAGAGCAGGAAGACATTGGCGATCACCGTCACCACGAAAGCGACGAGCAGCGTGCTCATCGGTCCGCCGGAGAGGTCGAACACGGAGCCGTCGCCCTTGGAGCCCGTGAAGGTCGCGAAGTGTGCCGACGAGCTTGCGATTTGCTCTGAGATGGGCTGGCCGTCGGCGATGCCGATGCCTCCCGTCGTGTACTTCACGGCGTAGCCGAGGCACCAGCTCTCGATCAGCACGTAGTAGAAGTAGACGCCGAGCGGGATCAGCACTCCGAGCACGCCGAGGTAGCGCGCGAGCTTGCCCTTGCCCATCACACCGAGGATCGCGGGCGCGGAGTGGAAGCCCTTGCGACCGCCGTAGCGGCCCATGGCCCACTCGGCCCAGCCCAGCGGGATGCCGAGCAGGAGCAGCGCGGTGAAGTAGGGGATCATGAAGGCGCCGCCGCCGTTAGCGGCCGCCTGTCCGGGGAAGCGCAGGAAGTTGCCGAGGCCGACGGCGGAGCCGGCGACGGCGAGGATCACGCCGAGGCGGCTGCCCCATTGCTGCTTGTGTTCGGACATCGTTGGAACGATTTCGCTGTTCTCGAGGGCGG
>Ga0194121_10000957_pt1 | contig 50337 bp, 49 predicted proteins | sample TA2MahCa50mmetaG_FD_148609 | JGI IMG/M metagenome (GOLD analysis project Ga0194121, IMG submission 148609) | Freshwater microbial communities from Lake Tanganyika, Tanzania - TA2015020 Mahale Deep Cast 50m | ecosystem: Environmental > Aquatic > Freshwater > Lake | place: Tanzania: Lake...
ACCTCACGCCGCACCGGGTCGAAGCAGTTCACCACGACCGTATCCGGCGTGTCATCGATGATGACGTCCACCCCGGTCGCAAGCTCGAAGGCGCGGATGTTCCGTCCCTCGCGCCCGATGATGCGCCCCTTCATGTCGTCCTTCGGGAGCGAGACTGCGGAAGCGGTGATCTCCGCCGTGTGCTCGGCGGCGATCCGCTGGACGGCGAGCGCGACGATCTTCTTCGCCTCGCGATCGGCGTTCCGCTTGGCGGAGTCGCGGATCTCGCGGATCCGATTCGCGGCGTCGGCGTGGGCCTCCTCCTCCATCCGACGGATCAGCTCTGCCTTGGCCTCGGTGGCCGAGAGCCCGGCGAGCTGCTCCAGCCGGCGACGCTCCTCGCCGAGCATCCCGTCGAGCTCGACCTGACGCTCCTCGAGCTGCTTCTCCCGACGACCGAGTTCGCTCGCCCGGCGGCCGAGGTCACGGTCCTTCTGGTCGACGATGTCGACCTTCTTGTCGATCTGCTGTTCGCGCTCCACGACGCGGCGCTCCTCGCGCTCGATCTCCTCGCGGCGCTTGCGGGCCTCCTGCTCCCAGGCCTCGCGGACCTTCATCACCTCTTCCTTCCCGGCGAGGACCGCCTGCTTGCGAGCGGCATCGGCCTCTCGCTCGGCGTCACTCCGGATCTTCTTGGCGAGCTGCTCCGCCGATTCCCCGGCGGCCTGCTGGGCCGCTTCTGCGGCGGCACGACCGACGCGCTGGCCCGAACGACGTCCGAAAACGAATGCGATCGGAAGGGCGGCCACGAGGGCACCGCCGATCGCGATCGCGATGGGCAACGTGAGGATCATTTTGACACTCTATCAGCAAGGCGGCCGGCCAGCGCCGCAGATCAGGAAGGAAGGCGCCGGCAGCTCGCTGATCTCTGAACCAGTCTGTGAAGTCGCCGACCGGTCGGGCGCCGACGAAGGGCGCGGGACGGGAGGGGTAACTCACAGCAGCACAAAGATCTACGGGCATTCGCGCCCAGTGCTCACATCCCCAAGGTACCCCAGAGGATGGAAAATGGCAAACGACGTTCGGACATCGACTGTCAGGGATGGCTGACGGCTTCGTGAGCCGTCTCGCGCACGCTACTCGAGCGATTCCCCGCGCTTCCCCGGCGGGAGCCAGCGCCGGAGCTCACCCGAGAGGGTCTTCATCTTCTCGGCCACCGCCCGCTGCGCCTCCCGTTCCCGGAAGAGCTCGTCGGTGATCGCCATGGCGGCCAGGATCGCCGCCTTCCCTGGGTCGGTGATCGTCGGGCTCTCGAGGACCTTTCGGATCGCCGCATCCACATGCGCGGCCACCGCCTCGGTCTGCTCCGGCGGGACGGTCGATCGGATCGTGTACTCCTCGCCGACGATCTTGACCCTCGTCGAATGCATGGTCATGACTCTCCCCCGAGCAGATGTTGCTGGCGCAGGAACCGTACGCGTTCGAGCATCGCCTTCGTCCGCTCGGTCGCCACATCGAGCCGAGCCCGCAGGCGCGCATTCTCCGCCTCCAGTGCCGCGACCCGTTCCTCAGCGCTCGTGTCGCCCGCAGGCGCGGCGCCTAATGCCTTGAGCCGCGCCTCAGCCTGCTGCGCGCGCTTCCGAAAGGTCCCGATCTCCTCGCCCAGGTTGCGGACGAGGTGCTCGAGCTCGCGGAAGGCCGCGGCGACCGGTACGTCAGGCGACACGGGGTCGGACATCGAGTCGGGTCTCCACCGCTGAGAGGAGCTGCTGCCGGCGACCCTCGATCTCCTTTTCCTTCAGGGTCCGCTCCGGATGCCGGAAGGTGAGGCGCCAGGCGAGCGAGCGGAACCCCTCGGCCACCCCCGTCCCGCGGAACTCGTCGAACAACACACACCGCTCGAGGAGGGCCCCACCCGCCTCACGCAGCACCGTCTCGACCGCCGCCGCCTCGACCGCCTCGGGGACGAGGAGCGCGAGATCGAACTCCGCGGCCGGCGTGGTAGGGAGGGTGCGGAAGCGTACCGGAGCCCGCCGCCCTTGCGACGTCACCGTGCCGTGCGCGTGCGACTTGGGCGGCGCGACGGGCGCACTCGGCATCGCCCCGAGTACGAGCTCGATTCCGAACGCGGGCTTCGCCCACACCGGCGCATCGAGGGCGAGCTGCCGGATCTCGCCGACCACCTGATCATCGACGACGATCTCCCAGAGCGCACCCGTCGCTTCACCGGCTGCCCGGAGCGTGACTACCGCCCCGGGATGCGCGACTGCCGCCATCCGCTCGCCGAGCGCCTTCGCATCCCACGCGTCGTACGCCGGCGGCTGTGGCTCGGAGAAGTGCACGGGGCGACGCGCGCCCATCAGGAGCGCCGCGACGCGGTGCTCTTCGTGCGGGAGCGCCGCGCTCGACGGCCGGAAGACCGCACCGACCTCGAAGAGCCGCACATCCCCCTGCATCCGCGTGAGGTTGTACTCCGCACGACGCGCGAGCGACTCGAGGAGCGAACGGCGCAGATGCGGCTCATCCTCGGCGAGCGGGTTCCGCACGCGCACATGCGAGGCGTCCTCACCACGCACGAAGGGAAGCGGACGCACCTCATGCACCCCTTCGGCCACGAGCGCATCACGCAGCTGGCGATACGCGACCCAGAGCGGATGATCGGGGACGGTACCCGGCCGTGCGCCTTGCAGCGCATCAGGCAAGCGATCGAAGCCGCGCAGGCGCGCGACCTCCTCGATGCAGTCGACCTCACGATGGATATCGTGGCGCCACGAGGGCGGTGTGACGGCGAGCGCGCCGTTCGCGCCGGCAGCGACTGCGCATCCGACGCTGGTCAGAAGCGCCGCGATCTCCGACGCCGGCACCGCATCCCCAAGTACCGCCGCGACGCGCGCCGGACGCACCGCCACCGCAGGCCGCGCCGACGGGGCCTCACCGAGATGCACCAGCCCCGTGACCTTCCCACCACCCACCTGCGCGAGCAACGCCGCACCGATGTGCAGCATCTCCTCCTGCGCTCCACCATCGATCCCGCGCTCGAACCGATAGCTCGCGTCAGTGGAGAGCCCCACCGCGCGCCGCGTCGTGCGCACCAGCGCCGGCGCGAACTCCGCGACCTCGAGCACCACGCGCGTGGTGGATTCGGTGACCTCGCTCCCCTGCCCACCCATCACACCGGCGAGCGCCGTCGGCGCCGAACCATCGGCGATCACGAGCATGGTCGGCGCGAGTGTTCGCGACGCGCCATCGAGCGTGACCAGGGTCTCCCCCGTACGAGCGCGCCGCACCTCGAGCGTCGCACCACGGAGCCGCGCCGCGTCGAAGGCATGTACCGGCTGCCCGAAGCCATGGAGCAGGTAGTTCGTGGCATCCACGATGTTGTTGATCGAGCGTCCACCGACCGACTCCACCGCCGCCCGCAACCAGTCCGGGCTCGGCCCCACCGTCACGCCCTCGATCACCGCCGCCGCGTACTGCGGGCAATCAGCGCAGTCAGCGATGCGCACGGTGATCCCACCCGCCGCGCCCTCGGCTCCACCGCGTACCACGGACGTGGTGAGCGCAGGCAACGCGGTGATCTCCTCCGGCATCTGAAGCACGATGCCGGTGAGCGCTGCGACCTCGCGCGCCACCCCGCGATGCGAGAGCAGATCGGGGCGGTTCGGCAGCACATCTACGACGATCCGCACATCCCCCGTCGGGACGACGTCGAGGAACGGCGTCCCCGGAGCCGCAGATGTCTCGAGCGTCAGGATCCCATCATGGTCCGCGCCGAGTCCGAGTTCACGCGCGGAGCAGAGCATCCCGTTCGAGGTGAAGCCACGGATCTTTCGCTTCTCGATCACGAGCCCACCGGGCATCGTCGTCCCCGTGCGCGCGAAGGGGTACTTGGCCCCCACCGTCACATTCGGCGCGCCACAGACCACCTCGAGGAGCGTCCCGCTCCCATCATCGACCTTGTTGTAAGAGAGCTTCGTCTCGGGGATCTTCTCGCTCTCGATCACCTGCCCCACGACGAAGGGGACGAGGTCGGTACGCAGCGACTCGAGCCCCTCCACCGTCGCCACATGCGCGGTGAGGAGATCGCGGATCGCCTCCGGTGAGCGACCGTGCGGGACGAAACGAGCGAGCCAGGCATGCGAGACGTTCATGAGACGAACTGATCGAGGACGCGGACGTCCGAGTCATAGAGGATCCGGATGTCGGGGATCCCGTGGCGCGAGAGCGCCGTGCGCGCCGGTCCCATTCCGAAGGCCCATCCGGTGTACTTCTCGCTATCGAGCCCCGCTGCCTCGAGCACCGCGGGATGCACCATCCCGGCGCCGAGGATCTCGATCCACCCCGACTGCTTGCAGACCCCACACCCCGCGCCACGGCAGACCCCGCAGCGCACATCCATCTCCGCACTCGGCTCCGTGAAGGGGAAGAAGCTCGGGCGGAAGCGCGTGGTGGTCTCCGCGCCGAAGAAACGGCGCGCGAAGTGCGAGAGCGTCGCCTTGAGGTCGGCGAAGGTGACCCCTTCGTCGACGACGAGTCCCTCGATCTGCGCGAACATCGGCGCGTGCGAGGGATCGAAGAAGTCGCGGCGATAGACGTTGCCGGGGGCGAGGATCCGCACCGGCGGCGGATACCGCTGCAGGGTACGCACCTGCACCGGGGAGGTGTGCGTGCGCAGCACCTGATCGGCGCCGAGGTAGAGCGTGTCGTGCATGTCCATCGCGGGGTGATCCGCGGGGAAGTTCAGCGCGCCGAAGTTGTACCAGGCGTTCTCCGCCTCGGGCCCGAGCGCGATGGTGAAGCCAAGCTCGCGGAAGATCTCCACCACCTCGTCGATCACCTGCGAGACGGGATGCACCGCCCCGCGCCAGTGCGCGCGCCCCGGCATCGAGCGATCGAGCGGGCCGAAGGCGCCCTGTGCTGCGGCCTCGAGCTCCACCTGCCGCGCATCGAGCGCGGCCTCGATGGTCGCCTTCACCTCGTTGACGCGCTGCCCCGCCTCGCGCTTCGCTTCCTTGGGAAGCGCCGCGAGGCCGGTCATCAGGTCGGTGATGCGCCCCGCCTGCCGCCCGACGAGGGCGGTGCGCACCGCGGTCCACTCATCGAGCGTCGCGGCTGCCGCGATCTGCGCCGGCGCATCCGCGGCCAACTGCTCGACCGCCGCAAGGAATTCGGAGAGGGTCACGAGAGGGAGGGACGAGGGAAGGGGACCGAGGGAAAGATAGGAACGAAACGAGGGCGGGGGGCGGACCACGCCATCCCCCGCCCTCGGCTCATCCCGGTGGACGGCTTACTTCTTCGCGAGCGCCGCCTGCGCCTGCTCGGCGATCTGCGCGAACGCCGCCGCATCCTTCACCGCGAGATCGGCGAGGATCTTGCGGTCCACCTCGATCCCCGCGAGCTGCACGCCCGAGATGAAGGTGCTGTAGCTCATCCCATTGAGGCGCGCGGCCGCGTTGATGCGCATGATCCAGAGCTTCCGGAAATCCCGCTTCTTGGCCTTGCGATCCCGATACGCGTAGACCCACCCGCGCTCGACGGTCTCCTTCGCGGCCTTCCAGAGCTTGCTCCGCCCCCCGAAGGCGCCCTTGGCCGCCTTGAGGATCTGCTTCTTGCGCTTTAAGCGCACGACATTGGATTTGACGCGTGGCATGGTTCGGTCTCCTTAGGCCTGCAGCAGGCGCTTGAGGTTCTTCGCCTCGCCGTTCGTCGCGACCGTGGTCGGACGACGGAGATTGCGCTTCCGCTTGGCGGTCTTCTTGGTCAGGATGTGGCTCTTGTAGGCCTTGAGACGGCGCACCTTGCCCTTCCCCGTCACGGAGAAGCGCTTCTTGGCGCCCTTGTGGGTCTTCATCTTCGGCATCGTGTGGTCCTATTTCGGCGTGAGGATCATCGTGAGGGCCTTCCCCTCGAGCTTCGCCGCGGTCTCGATCTTGGCCACATCCGCCATCGCCTGGGACACACGGTCGACGACCGCCATGCCCAGCTCCGGATGCGCGATCTGCCGACCGCGGAACATCAACGTCACCTTCACCTTGTTGCCGTCCGCGATGAACGCCCGGGCATGATTGACCTTCGTGTCGAAGTCATGCTTCTCGATCCCCGGACGGAACTTCACTTCCTTCAACAAGATCACGTGCTGCTTCTTCTTGGCCTGCCGCGCCTGCTTGGCCATCTCGAACTTGTACTTCCCGTAGTCCATGATCCGGACCACCGGGGGCCGTGCCATCGGCGCGACCTCGACGAGGTCCAACCCGGCCTCGACCGCCATGTTCAACGCCACATCCACCTCGAGCACGCCGAGCTGCGCGCCGTCGGCACCGATCACACGGACCGGTGAGATGCGGATCTGACGATTGATGCGGGGGCCCCGCTTGGCGGTGGTGTCCTGGATACGACGACTCCGGTGGCTGAAACGACGAGACGCGAACCCCGCTGGTCGGAGTCCGCGTCACAGACCGACGCCGCGCCCGCCAAAAGGCGGTCGGGTCGGGAGCTTCGGGACTCCTGCAGCGCGACGCCTCACAAGGAAGCGAAGGCCAGAGGGTGGGGCGAGCGGACGCTCACCCACTTGATCTGAATTGCCCGTAAGCCTAGCCCCGATGGGGGCTTAGGTCAAGGCGCGCGGAGCACGATCCCCTTCTCCCCGCGGGTCAGGACCCCCCAGGGGGTCGTCGCGTCGTGCTCGAAGACCAGGAGCCACCCCCCGGTCTCCGCCTCCGCCCAGAGGGCCCGCTTCGACTCCAGCGTCACCAGCGGCTCCACATCGTAGCCCATGATCCAGGGGAGCGGAACATGCGCCGCCGTCGGGCAGAGGTCGCCCAGGAAGACCGCGGTCTCCCCCGCGCTCGTGAGGACGATCGACTGGTGATGGGGGGTGTGCCCGGGAGTCGGCCGCATCCGGACCCCCGGCAGGAGCTCCGACCTGCCATCCACCAACTCGAGCTGCCCGCTCCGCTGGAGCGGCACCCAGTTCCGCGTGAAGTAGCTCGCCGCCGTCCGCTCGTTGGTGTGGGTCGCGTACGCGAACTCCCCCGCATGCACGAGGTAGCGCGCGTTCGGGAAGGTCGGCTCCGCATCGGCCGCATCTGGGGTCGGGGCCCCCGTCGCCGCCGGCTCGGCGCGCTGCGTGTTCCCCCCCGCATGGTCGAAGTGCAGATGGGTATTGATCACGACCTTCACATCAGCCGGCGCGAACCCCGCTGCCACCAACGCCGCCTCGAGCATCGTCCGATGCCCCGGCACACTCGCCTCGATCCCATAGATGTCGAGGAACTTCGCATCCTCCTTGTCCCCCACCCCGGTGTCGATCAGCACGAGCCCATCGGGATGCTCGACGAGCAGACAGCGCATCCCGAGCGGGATCCGATTCCGTTCGTCCGCAGGGATGCGGCGCTCCCAGAGCGGCTTGGGGACGACGCCGAACATCGCGCCGCCGTCGAGGCGTTGGCCGCCGGCTTGGAGGGCATGGATCCGCCAGGCACCGAGCTGGCGGGTTTCGTGGAGGGGAGTAGGAGCAGGCATCAGATCTCAGGAATCAGGTATCAGGGGTCGGGGAACAGGAATTTGGTGAGTGGTACCTGAGCTCTGGCACCTCACACCTGGCACCTTGCCGTCAGGCGCCGTCCGCACCATCCGAAGCGACCGGGATCGCCCGGGCCCGCTTACTCCGCGACGTCCCGCGGCTGAGCCAGCGATCGAGCTCGTCCCAGGTGTGGATCCCTTGCCGCGAGAGATCCTCCATCAGATGCAGCAGCACATGCGCGGTCGCCTCCGCATCACCCGCCGCGCGGTGACGATCAGCGATTCGCACACCGTAATGATGACACACCGCATCGAGGTTCCGCCGCGGAAGGTGCCCGAGCACGCGCCTCGCCAGGCGCACCGTGCAAAGGGAGCCACTGAGCATCTCATCGAGCGGGGTCGGCGCGACCCGTGCGAACTCGGCGCCGAGGAAGCCGAGGTCGAAGCGCGCGTTATGGGCGACGAAGATCCGGCCGGCCAGGTGGGCAGCGAGCTCCCCCGCGATCTCGGCGAAGGTCGGGGCCTCGCGGACCATGGCATCGCTGATACCGGTGAGGCGCGCCACGTAGGGGGGGATCGACCGCTCGGGGTTCACCAACGAGTCGTAGAGGAGCTCGATCCGCCCCTGCTCCACCTGCACCACCGCGACCTCGGTCACGCGGTCCCCAGTGCCGGGTCGGCCACCGGTGGTCTCGACGTCGACGACGACGAAGGGGAGGGTGTGGAGCTCCATGTCGGGACAAGCTAGTGACGACCTCTCGAGCGCGGTCTCCTATTGACCCGGTGCCCTGGGGGAGTACCTTGTGAAGGATTTCACAAGCACCCCTCCCCCGGTGAAACACATCGCTGAACCCACGGTCCGACGCCTCTCGGGATACCTCCGCTTCCTGGAGGCCTTCGACGTCGAAGGACATGAGACCATTTCCAGCGGCGAGCTCGCTCGTGCCGGAGGCACCACCTCCGCCCAGGTGCGCAAGGACCTTTCTTTCTTCGGCTCCTTCGGCAAGCGGGGCTTGGGGTATGCCGTGAAGGACCTGATCGCCTCGCTCCGCGAGATCCTCGGCCTCGACACCCGCTGGCCGGTGGTCATCGTCGGCGCGGGGAAGATCGGCGCAGCGCTCGCCCAGTACCGCGGCTTCGGCACCCATGGGTTCGATGTCGTCGGGATCTATGACACCGACCCATCACGCGTCGGTACGCGACTGAACGGGGTGACGGTGCGCGCTGATCGTGACCTCGAAGGCGACATCGCCACGCTCACGCCACGGATCGCGGTGCTCTGCGTCCCCGGCGAGGCGGCGCAGGCGGCGCTCGACCGTGTGGTCGGCGCTGGGATCCGCGCGGTGCTCAACTTCGCCCCCACCTCGCTCGTCGCTCCCGAGGGCGTGACGGTGCGCGCCGTGAACATGGCGACCGAGCTCGAGGTGCTCGCCTACGCCCTCACGAACGAATCGCGAGACTAGGGCAGCGGGGCGGCACCGCGGCCGACCACCGCGCGAGCCGCGCGCAGCAAGGCGGCGAAATCGGAGGGACTCAGTGTCTCTGGGCGCGCCTCAGGATCCAGCTCCGCACGGTCGACCACCGCCCCCGCCCGCTCGGCGTCGAGCGACCAGAGGGTGCGGACCACGCGCTTCAGTTGCTTGCGTCGGAGCCCGAACGCTCCCTGCACCATCAGGCGGTACGGCGCCTCCTCATCGACCTCGATCACCGGATCCGTCCGCGGCGTCACGCGGATCACCGCCGACTCCACCTTCGGCGGCGGAGTGAAGGCACCCGCGGGCACGCGGAAGAGCAACTCGACCTGCGCGACTGCCTGGAGATTCACCGAGAGCGCGCCGTACGCCTCATCATTGGGCGCGGCCGCGGCCCGCTGCGCGACCTCGAGCTGCACGAGGTAGACCGCGCGCGCCGGCCGCGGGCGCGTGAGCGCATGGAAGAGGATCGGCGTCGTGATGTTGTACGGCACATTCCCCGCGAGGAGGAAGGGCCCATTGGCGAGCGCGCTGAGATCCTGCTCGAGCACGTCGCCCTCGACCACCGTCAGCCGCGGGTCGTCCGCCCAACGTGACCGTAAGATCGGGACGAGGTCGCGATCGACCTCGATGGCGATCACGCGCCCTGCGCGGCTCAGTAGGGCCTCGGTGAGCGCCCCCCGCCCTGGCCCGATCTCGATCACGGTATCGGCTCGCGTGCTCGCGAGTCCATCCGCGATGCGCGACAGGATCCGCGGATCGGTGAGGAAGTGCTGGCCGAAGCGCTTCTTGGCGCGCGGGAGCGCGGTCACGCGCTACGAAGCACGACGACCGCCTGATCGTCATGCGGCGGGACCCGCCCCATATGCCCCTCGACGGCGGAGAAGACGCCATCGATGATCCGCGACGGGACCTCGCGGCGCCGCGCGGCGAGGACGCGCAGCACCGCCGCCTCGCCGAGCACATGGCCGGCCTGATCGCGCGCATCGCTCACCCCATCGGTGAAGAGGGCAAGGAGATCCGCGCTCCGATCCCATGGGCGCGACCGGACATGCAGCGTCTCACTCCCCAACCCCAATGGGGGATCGGTCGCTTCGAGCCGATGCGCCGTCCCCGTCGCATCGATCACGAAGGCATGCGGATGTCCAGTGTTGGTCCACTGGAGCATGCCCTGCGCATGATCGACCACCGCATAGCAGAGACTCAGGAACATCTCCGTCTCCCGCAGCTCGTCGGCGACGGTCGCGAGGAGCGCCTCGACCGTGCGGGCGGGATCGCTCGTCGTCCGCGCATGGATCGCCGATGCGCTCATCACCAGCGCCATGATGAGCGCGGCCCGATAGCCATGACCGGAGACATCCCCGATGAGGATCCCGGTGCGCCCCGCATCGAGCCGGAAGAGATGATAGAAGTCCCCACCCACGCCCTCCGCCGCCTCCACGCGCGCGGCACAGAGCGCCTCGGGGGCGACGACCTGCCCGGCAGGCAAGAGCTTGAGCTGCAGATCGTGCGCGAGACGCATCTCCGATTCGAGTCGCTCGCGCTCCACCGACGCGCGCACCAGTCGCGCGTTCTGGATCGCGGTCCCGATCTGCGACCCGACTGCCGCGACGAGCTTCTCGTCCCCCGCGGTGAACGCCGTCCCGCCGCGCCGGCCGGAGAGCGAGACCACGCCGAGGGTGACCCCTCCACCGGGCGCGGTCCAATTGATCGGCACTGAGAGCATCGCCCCATCACGGAAGGCCTCTTCATACTCGCTCTCGAGCACCCCCGCATCGACCAAGAGGGCGTTCCGCGTGCGGTAGACCCGCGCCGGCACGCTCACCGGATGATCGGTCGGGATCACCGAGGCCTCCACCGCGGGCGAGAGTCGGAGTGCCGCGACCGGCCGCAACACCCCAGACGCCAGATCATGCGTATGGATCGCACCGTACTCCGCACCGACCGTCTCCGCGACCTCGAGCAGGATCGTGCGCGCCATCTGCTCGAGCGTCACGGTGCGCCCCAGGATGTCGCTGATCGAGTAGAGGAGATTGATCTCCTCGTAGCGCTCGGCGAGCTCATCGGTGGCGCGCTGCGCCTCCCACTGGCTCTGCAGGATCGGCGCGAGCATCTCGGCGAGCATCGGGACCCACCGGACGACATCCGCATCGCCTCCGGGCACCGCCCCAACCCCGAGCCATGCCGGTGTGTGCCCGGGGATGCGCGTGATCCACTGCGGCCCGAGCGCGGTGGCACGCTCACGCGGCGTGGCCTCGTCCGTCAGCACCGCGACGTCAGGAGGCGTCACCTCGCCACCGGCCGCCGCGACGACATCGAGCGCGCCCGTCCGCGGGGACTCCATCCACACCACGGCACTCCCCCCCTGCGCGACGGCGAACGCCTCGAGGACGCGCGAGAGATGGCTCACGACGCGCTCAGCGACGCCGCAGGGTGAGCCGCACCACGTGCGACGATCCCTCGACCTGCACCACCTCGTCCATCAGCGTCCGCATGAGGAAGAGCCCGCGCCCATCCTCCCGTGCGAGGTTCTCTGGCGTCGTCGGATCCTCGGCACAGGCATCGAGATCGAACCCCTCGCCCTCATCCTCCACCTCGACCACGAGGCGCACCTCCGAGACCTCGGCGCGGATGCGCACCTCCTTCGCTACGTCCTCCCCATTCCCACGGAGCATGGCGTTCGCGATCGCCTCGGTGAGCGCGACGGGGACGTTGAGGCTCAACAGCCGGGCGTCGAAGCGACACTCACGGCACCGATGGACGACCTGCGCGACGATTCCCTCGATCTGCCCGAGGTCGCTCGGGATGCGGAAGTCGAGCGCTGAGGTGGACACCATCTAGAAGCTGGCCAGCGCCTGGTCGCGGGAATCGGCGATCTGAAAGAGCGAGTCGAGCTTGGTGAGCTCGAAGAGCGTGCGCAGGTCGGCGTTGAGGTTGGCGAGGCGGAGATCGCCGCCGAGCTCGCGCAACCGCTTCGCGAGCGAGACGAGCACCCCGAGGCCGGAGCTGTCGATGTAGCCGGTGTTGGCGAAGTCGACGACCACCTTGCGGGTCCCCGCCTCGATGTCGTCGAGGACGCGCTGCTTGAGCGCCTGACGATTGCCGACGATCAGCTGGCCATGGAGCGCGATGACGAGGACGTCACCGTGGAGATTGGCATCGAGGGTCATGATCAGCGAGCGACAGAGGGGGAAGTGGACGCGCCGGTGGGCGAGCCCCCGGCGAACTTCGCGCGGAGCGCCTGGGCGACGGCGGGATGCACGAGCTGGTCGATCTCCCCGCCGAAGCGCGCGACCTCGCGCACCAGCGAGGAGCTCACATAGCTCACCTCGAGCGAGGGGACCATGAACATCGTCTCCAGTTGCGGGGCGAGATGTCGATTCATCAGCGCCATCTGGTATTCGTACTCGAAGTCAGCGACGGCACGGAGTCCGCGCAGGACGACCTGCGCCCCCGCCTCACGCGCGAAGTTCACCACCAGCCCGCTGAACGACCGGACCTCGACCCGCGGATCCTCGTCGAGCGCCGCCCGGATGAGCGTCATCCGCTCCTCCACGGTGAACAGGGGCTGCTTCGCGATGTTCACCGCGACCCCGACGACCAAGCGGTCGACGAAGCCGAGGGAGCGCCGGATCAGGTCGGCGTGCCCATTGGTGATGGGATCGAAGCTGCCGGCATAGAGCGCGACCTTGGGCATCTCAGGGACCGGTGCGGTAGATGGTGAGGGCGGTGTCGCCGTACAGACGACGATCGGACGAGGCCGGCGCCACCGCGTCGGGGAGGGTGAGCTCCGCCTCGTGTTCGATGCCAAAGATCGCTGCGAATGGGGCGCGGAGCCAGCGTTCGGCGAGCGCGGTGGCCGTCCCGTAGTGGTAGGGTGGGTCGGCAAAAGCCACATCCCAGCGGGGCGCCGGCGCCCCGGCGGCGTCGGACGCGACCGGCCCCGCCTCCGATTCAAGGAACCGTCCCGCCTCGCTCCGATGCACGGTGGCTCTCGCCTCGGCCCCCAGCGTCGCGAGGTTGGCACGCAGCGTCGTGAGCACCTTCGGATCCTTCTCGACGAAGTCGGCGTGCTTGGCCCCACGCGAGAGCGCCTCGAGCCCCAACGCCCCCGAGCCCGCGCAGAGATCGAGGACTCGCGCGCCGTCGAGCGCGGGGGCGACGATGCTCATCCACGCCTCGCGCACCCGGTCCGAAGTCGGCCGCACCGCCCCACGCGGGACCGCGATGCGCCGCCCACGCCACGCCCCCGCGACGATCCGTAGCTCACCCATGCCGGAGGTCCTGGATCACCGCCTGCAGCGTGCGACGACCCTGATACTCGTTGGCCTCGAGCTTATAGGCGATGTCGACCGTCGCGCCGACGGCGAGCCCCTTGGCGCGCGACCCGTCCCAACAGATCCCCTCGAGCGATCCGCCAGGTGTCTCGAGCCCGAGCTTCATCCCCTCGGTCCCGATCCGTCGCGGCCCCTGCGCCACTTTCACCCCGCGCGAGACGAAGATCGGTCCGGGATTCCCCACCCCGAACGGTTCCAGATGCCGAAGCCCCCGCTCGAGGGTCTCATCGATCGCATCGATCGGGAGCTCGAGATCGGTTCGGAGGGTCGGCACGAGATCCTCCGCTGTGAGTCGCGACCGCACCTGCTCGTTGAAGCGCTCGCTGAACGCCGGGACGCGTGCCGCGTCGATGGTGATCCCCGCCGCCGCCCGATGCCCGCCGAAGCGCACCAGGAGATCGGCGCAGTCGTGCAACACGCCGTGGAGATCGAGGGCGGAGATCGAGCGCCCAGAGCCCTTCCCCACCCCATCGTGCACAGCGACCATCATCACCGGACGCGAGGTGGCCTCCACCAATCGCGAGGCGACGATCCCGATCACCCCGGGATGCCACCCCTCCCGCGCGAGGACGATCCCCCACGTCGCATCGAGATCCAGCTGCTCCACCCGGCGCATGGCCTCGTCGAGCATCTGCCGATTCATCTCCTGCCGCTCGGCGTTGAGCTGCTCGCATTCGCGCGCGATCACATTCGCCGTGGCCTCATCTTCAGCCAGCAGCAGCTCCACACCACGGATCGCCTGCCCGAGTCGGCCGAGTGCGTTGAGACGCGGGGCAAGTGTGAACCCCACGCGCCCTGCCGTGAGCGGCTTCCCATCGAGGCGTGCCGCACGCAGCAGCGAGCTGATGCCGGGATGCGAACTCGCCGCCAACTGCTTCAACCCGAGTCGAGCAAAGACGCGATTCTCCCCGCGCAATGGCGCCACATCCGCGATCGTCGCCAGCGCGACGAGATCGAGCAGATCGTCCACCGCCGCAGGATCGCCACCACAGCGCGCGACCACGGCCCGCGCGAGCTTGTACGCCACCCCCACCGCGGCGAGATCCTTATCCGCCGACGGGCAATCCGTTCGCTTGGGGTTCACCACCGCGAACGCCTCGGGGAGCGCGCCACCGGGAAGATGATGGTCCGTGATGATCAGATCGATCCCAGCCGCGCGCAGCGCCGCCGCCGACTCGACTGCCGAGGTGCCGCAGTCACAGGTGAGCACGACCTTCGCGCCGATGCGCTGCGCCGCGGCGACACCGGCCGGCCCGAGATCGTAGCCATCGGCAATCCGGTCGGGGATGAACGGGGTGACCACGCTACCGAGCCCGCGCAGGACCTTGGTCATCACCGTCGTGGAGCAGATGCCGTCCACGTCGTAGTCGCCATGCACGAGGATCGGTTCGCCACGTTCCACCGCGCGCGCGAGGCGGTCCGCGGCGCGCGGGAGATCGATCATCGCCTCAGGGGATTCCACCTGCGCGAGCGTCGGTCGCAGAAAGCGCTGCGCCACGTCGACGGAGTGGATCCCACGCGCGGCGAGGAGCTGACAGATGGCGAGGGGGACCGCCTGTTTCCCAGGCTGGTCCCCCGATGGGGTGAGCGCTCGAGCGAGCGCCTCGGCGACCGTCGCCGGTGCCGCCGCCGGTGGAAGCCAGCGGGAGGCCGGCCGACTCCGACTCACACCGCGTGATACATCAGGACGCCGCACGCCTCGCAGAGCTCGATCGCCGTCCCCGACATCATCGCATGCCGACGCTGCATCGGGATCGCGGTGTCGCAGGATCCGCAGGCGAGGGCGTTGAGCGCGACCACGACATGGACGCGCTTGGCGTTGCGGATGCGGTCGTAGCGGCTCCGCAGCGCGGCGGGCACCGGCTTCGCCGTCTCCTCACGCGCGGCTCGAGCGACCGCGAGCTCACCATCGATCGAGGCCCTCTCCGTCGCCACCTCGCCACGCGTCGTCGCCTGCTCCCCCTCGCACGCCTCGAGGTCGGCCTGCGAGGCCGCGAGCCCCGCGCGGAGCTCCTCCACCCGTCGCGTGATGACATGGAGGTCGCTCTCCTCCCCGGCCACGATCCGCTTGGCCTGGTCCATCTGAGCCGCGGCGGCCGTCGCCTGTCGCATCGTCTTCACCGCATCGAGCTGCGCCTGATTCCGCGCGATCAGTTCGCGATGCTCCGCGATCTTGTCGCGCAGGAAGGCCTGCTTCTTCTCCTCCACCTGCAACGCCGTCGACTGTCGCTCCATCGTGTCGACGATCCGCTGCCGTCGAGCATCGAGCTCCCGGATGCGGGGCTCGAGCGCGGCAAGGCGCTGCTCCAGCGCATGGATGGCGAGGTCGTCGTCTTGGAGGGCGAGCAGAGCGCGAAGATCGGACATGAAAGGGTCGGAGAGGAGAGAGGAGGTGAGAGAAAGATGGGGTCAGCGCGACCGACGGACCATCCCCCAATGTTGCACACCGAGCGAACGCTTCTCGTCGGCGAGTCGCTTGATCTGCAGCGTGAGAGCGTCCTTCTCAGCGGCGTCGGCCAGCGGGAGGAGGGATTCCAGCGCCCGGAGCCGTGCGTCTACCGATCGCCCCCGAAGTTGGCGGAGGGCATCAGCCACGCTCGCCCGGGCGTCGACGACCGCTTGGGGATCGGCTCGGAGCTCCTCGTAGACCCGGATCGCGAGGGGATCGAGGTGCTCGGCGATCGCCTCTGCCGAGAGCGCCTCGCCCACCAGCAGGAGGGCTCGGTAGATCATGCCATACACGGGATCCCGAAGGGCGAGCGGCGCCGATTCCCCGAACCCGTCGGACTCGTCGCCACCGAAGTCGACGCTGCCCGGCCGCTCCGATTCCTCGAGCTTCCCGAGCTCCTCGATGACATGGTCGCGCCACATCGGCTGCGTGAGAACCACACGGAGCAACACCTGCTCCGCATTCCCCTGTTCCACTCCCGAGCGATACGGCCCGGTCGGCACCGCGTCGCGGGTCGGCGCGGCCCCGGGCTCGCCCGCACGCGCATCGGCCGACCGCGCATCCCCGCGCGATGGACGGTTGACCGCCGCACGTGGCCCACTCCCGCGCCGGACCGCATGCAACTCCGCCACCAGCGCCTCGCGTGCCACGCCCGCCGCCTCCGCCGCCCGCGCGAGGTAGAGGTCGCGCGTCACCGGATCGCTTGCCGCCCGAATCGTCGGGAGGAGCCGGTCGAGCGCCTGCCGCTTGTGCTGCAGATCCGCGAACCACCCCGCGCGCTCGAGCAGCTGGACCTTCCGATCGAAGACATCCATGGCGTCGTCGAGCAGTCGCGACACCGCCGCCCCGCCCGTGCTTCGCGCGAAGGTGTCGGGATCCTCCCCCTCGGGGAGCGTGACCACGCGGACGACGAATCCCTTGGCCAGCAGGAGATCCGCCGCGCGGAACGTCGCCTTCTGCCCCGGCCCATCGGAGTCGTAGCAGAGCACCACCTGGCGCGTGAACCGCCCGAGGAGCTCCGCCTGCGATTCGGTGAGCGCCGTCCCCATCGGGGCGACGACCCCCTCCACCCCGACCGAGACGAGACGTAACGCGTCGAAGTAGCCCTCGACGATCACCGCGCGATCGTCCTTGCGGATCGCGTTGCGCGCCGCACCGAGGTTGTAGAGGAGCTTCCCTTTGTTGAAGACCTCGGACTCGGCCGAGTTGAGATACTTCGGCTCCCCCGGCCCGAGGAGACGACCCCCGAAGCCGACGGTGTGCCCCGACGGATCGAGGATCGGGAAGAGCAGGCGGTCACGGAAGCGCGGCTTGAGTTGGTCACTCCCGTCGATGGGGAGATAGAGCCCTGCGGCGGTGAGCCGCGCATCGTCGTAGCCGAGGCCGTGCAGATAGGTGCGCAGCGCCTCGCCATCCCGCGGGGCGAACCCAAGCCCGAATCGCGTCGCCAACTCTCGCGAGACATCCCGAGAGGTGAGATACTCACGTGCCGCACTCGCCTGCGGCGCGTCCCACAGGGTCTTCTGGAAGAACTCGGAGGTCGCCGCCTGCAGCTCCCAGAGCGGCTCGCGCGGATCGGGGCCCTCGCGCCGACGCTGCACCTCCTGCACCTCGATCCCCGCCCTCGCTCCCGCGAGCTTCACCGCCTCCACGAAGCTCATCCCCAGACGCTTCTGCAGGAAGGTGAAGACCGAGCCCTTCTCTCCGCAGACGAAGCAGGTGTAGCCGCGGCCTGGGACCACGGAGAAGTTCGGCCCCTTCCCCTGATGGAACGGGCAGGGCCCACGCCAGACGGAGCCCGTCTTCTTGAGCTTCACATGCTCGCCGATGATGGCGACGATGTCGGCCTGTTGGCTGACCTGTTCGACCACCTCGTCGGGGATCACGCGAACTCCGCGATCGTGACGCCGGCCCCACCTTCGTTCCACGCGCCCAGCCGGAACTGCTTCACCCGTCGGTCTCCCTTCAGGACCTGCGCGACGCGCTCACGTAGCGCGCCGGTGCCCTTGCCATGGATGATACGCACCTGGCCGAGATCCGCACGGATCGCCCCGTCCAGCGCCTGGAGGACGAGGTCATCCACCTCGTGGACCCGTACCCCCCGCACATCCACCTCGGGCTTCGCCTCGACGTCTGGCAGATCCAGCGCCGCCACCTCGACCCGCTCGCTCCGCAGCTGCTTGGCCGAGAGGCGCCGGAGCGCCGCGAAGGGCACCGTCATCTTGAGCGGCCCGACCGCCACCACCGCATCCTCCCCACGGCGTTCGAGCAGCTGCCCGACCTTCCCGCCCAACGACTCGACGGCGACCGCATCGCCGATCGCGAGCGTGACGCCACGCGCGTCGGCGACCTCGAGGCCCTCTGCGGCCGCCCGTTCGAGTGCCGCCACCTGCTGCGCGACCCGCTCCTCAGCGTCGAGCGCCTCCAGCGCCGACTGTTCCGCCGCGGCGCGCCCCTCGAGGGTCCGCCGCGCCTCCACCGCCACCTGATCGATCGCGGCGGCCCCAGCGGCTCGCAACGACGCGATCGTCTGCTCGACTTCCTTGCGTGCGTCGAGCAGATGCCGACGGGCCTCGCGACGTGACTCCCGCTCCACCTCACGCTCCCGCCCCTGCACCGTCCGCTCGCGCTCGCCGATCCGCGCCGCGCGCTGTTGGAGGTCGACTGACTGCGCCTGCACCTCGCGCTCCTGCGCGGCGAGGCGCTCGCCCCGCGCCTCGAGATCGGTCAGCAGGGCGGCGAGATCGCGCTCCATCGTCGGCACGCGCGCCTCGGCGCGCGCCAGGATCGCCTCCGGCATCTGCAGCCGCCGTGCGATCGCCAACCCATACGAGCGCCCCGGGATCCCCTTGATCAATCGATAGGTCGGCGCGAGCCGCACGGCGTCGAACTGCAGCGAGGCGTTCACCACGCCGGGTACCTCGCCGGCCAACTCCTTCAGCGCCCCGAGGTGCGTCGTCGCGATCGTCGTGACCCCACGGGTCGTGAGCGCCTCGAGGATCGCCCCGCCGAGCGCGGCCCCCTCGAGCGGATCGGTCCCGGACCCCAGCTCGTCGATCAGCACCAAGGCATCGGGCGATGCGGAGTGGATGATCTCGGTGAGGTGTTTGAGGTGCGCACTGAAGGTCGAGAGCGAGGCCGCGAGACTCTGTTCGTCGCCGATGTCGGCGAAGACGTCATCAAAGACCGGGAGCACCGACTCCGGCCCCACCGGCGCGGGGACCCCGCACTGCATCATGAGGGCGCAGAGCGCGAGCGCCTTGAGCAACACCGTCTTGCCCCCGGTGTTTGGCCCGGAGACGAGCAACGTGCGTTCCTCAGGCGCCATCGCGAGATCGAACGGCACCACCGCGACACCCTGCGCGAGCAGCAACGGATGCCGCCCTTCGCGCACATGGAAGCCATCGCGCGCCGCCGCCAGCGTCGCATCCGCGCATCCGGTGGCCACCGCGTACCGCGCGCGGCCATAGAGCGAGTCTAGCGCGATCAGCGCCTCGAGTGCCGCGATGAGGGCATCGCGATCCGGTCGCAGCGTCTCGGTCAGTTCGAGGAAGATCCGCTCGCACTCGGCGATCTCCTCCGATTCGAGTTCGCGGATCCGGTTCCCCGCTTCCACCGCGGCCGGTGGCTCCATGAAGAGGGTCTGCCCCGATTGCGAGCTGTCGTGCACGATCCCGCCGAGGGCCACGCGCCCTTCGCGGCGCACCGGGATCACGTACCGCCCGTTGCGGATCGTGACCGAGGCGTCGTCCACGCGGAGATGCGACTCGAGCTTCGCCATGATCCGCTCGAGGAGCCGCACGAGTTCCCCTTCCGCCCCACGACGCTCCCGACGGACGCGCCGCAGCGCTGGCGAGGCGTCGTCCTTGAGCGTGCCCTCCTCGGTGAGCACGCGCTCGAGTTGCTGCTCGAGGGTGGGTCGCGCGATCAGTGTCCCGACATAGGGGGCGAGCGCGGCGCGCGCCATCGCGGGGCGCACCTCATCGGTGAGGGTGGCGAGCGTACGTCGCGATGAGGCGAGGAGCGTCACCGCCCCACGAAGCTCCGGTCCCGACCACGAGGTCCCCGCGATCCGCAGCCGCCGGAGCGGCTCGCTCAGCTCGGGGATCGCCTCCGGACGCCACCCATCGGCCTCTGCGATGAGCGCCCGCATCGCGACCACCCGCGCATGCTCGGCACGAAGGGCCTGCAGCGCCTCATCGCGCTCCGGTCGCGTCCCCCCGACGCGCGTCGGGCGCAGCGCGCGGATGCGTGCGGCGCCCGCGGAGCTGGAGGCGTATCCGGCGATGTGGTCGAGGAGACGGGCGAACTCGAGGACCTCGAGGGCGTGGCCCTGCACCTGCGCCTGCCCGGTCACGGTCCCGACCCGAGCTCCTCGCGCACGATGCGATTGATCACCGTACCATCGGCACGGCCTTTGAACTGGGGCATCACCTTCCCCATCACGGCTCCGATCGCCGACACGCCGGCGTCGACCACCGCGCGGACGGCGGCACGGATCTCTTCTTCTGAGGGGGCGGCGGGGAGCCACTGCTCCAGCGCCGATGCCTCACGGCGCTCTGTGGCGGCCAATTCTTCGCGGCCGGCCTGCACATACATCTCGATCGATTCTCGGCGCCGTTTGATCGCGCGGCGCAGGACCTCCACGACATCGTCGTCGGTGAGGTCCCGCCCCAACTCGATCGCTCGGTTCTTGATCTCCGACAGCACGGTGCTGAGCAACAGGACGCGATCTTTGTCCTGCGCCTTCCGGGCGTCCAGCAACTCGCCCTGCACCAGTGCCATCAGTGCGGCCGCCATATCAGTACGAGCGGGTCCGCTTCGTCTTCCGCTGCGCGGCGTTGAGCTTCCGCTTGCGCTTCTCGCTCGGCTTCTCGTAATGCCGATGCTTCCGCAGGTCCGCGAGGATCCCGGCCTTCTCGCACTTCTTCTTGAAGCGCCTGAGCGCACGCTCGAAGTTCTCGTCCTCGTGGATGATGATCTCCGACAAACTGACTTCCCCCCTTGAATGGCGGGTCAACGCCGGCTGGGGTCCGAGTGATGTGAGCCTCTTAAGTTACGACGAGACAAACATTTGGGCAAGTCGGCCCGCTCCGGTCACCCGGGGGGCCAGGCGAGGTCCCGCCCCCCGAGGAGGTGGAGGTGGAGATGCCCCACCGTCTGCCCCCCGTCCGCCCCGGTGTTGATCACCGTCCGGTACCCCGTCGCGGCCACCCCCTCCGCCCGGGCCACCTGCTGGGCCATCCGGGCCATCGCCCCCACCACCCCGGCGGCATCACCCACCGTCTCGAGCGAGGCGGTGTGTGCCTTGGGGATGACGGGGGTGCGGGTCGGGGCCTGCGGGGCGATGTCGCGGAAGGCCAGACACTGGTCGTCCTCGGCCACCACCTGGGCCGGGATCTCGCGCCGGACGATCCGGCAGAACAGGCAATCGGTCATGGTGCCCTCGTTCAAATGGATGTCGCGTCCGCTGATCGGTCAGCGCGGGTCCCCAGCGCCGCGCGCACCGTCGCCACCGCCGCGATCGCCGCGGTCTCGAAGCGAAGGATCGATCGACCCAGCGCCACCCGCTGGAATCCAGCGGCCTCGAACGCCGCGATCTCATCGGCCTCGAGTCCTCCCTCTGGCCCGACCGCCAGTACCACCGGCTCGCGCAACGACCCGAGGAGCTGATCGAACGCGATGCCCTCGCCATCCATCAGCAAGCGCGTCCCGGCCGGCGCCGCGGCGAGCGCATTGGCCAACGTCGCCTCCGGAAAGACCGTCGGGGACCACGCGCCACGGCTCTGCTCGAGCGCGCCCTCGATCCGATGCGCGACCTTCTGATGAAAGGTCGGCCCCTCCCCCCGCGGCGTCACATGACGCGAACGACGGAACACGACCGGCCGCCAACTCGAGACCTCGAGCTCCGTCACCTTTTCCGCGAGAAGCAGCATACGATCCTTGTCGGCGACCGGGAGCAGGAGATGCACCGCCGGCGCCGCCTCGACGACCGCGACCGACTCCACCTGCACCGAGGCGTGCCGCTTCGCGAGCGTCACCAACATCCCCTCGCCCCGGCGCCCCGCCCCATCGACGAGCCCCACGCGCGCGCCGACGTCGAGCCGCCGCACGCGCATGTGATGTGCGGCCTCTTCACCCAGGGTCACCGTCTCGCCGATGGCGAACGGCTGATCGAGCACGAAGGTGGGGAGACTCATCGCCGCACCCGCACCGACCACCACTGCTCCTCGGCGTCTTCCGCGTCGATGACCCAACCGGCCGTCTCGAGTGCCGCCACCATCATCTCGCGCTCCTCGCGCAGGATCCCACTCAGGATCATCACACCACCGGATGCGAGGGAATCTCCCATCAGCGGCAGCAGTTCGAGTAGGACCGAGGAGATGATGTTGGCGAGGATCACCTGCACCGGCGCGACGAGCGGGAGGAGGAGCTGCGCATCACCCTCGAGGACCGCGACGCGATCCAAGACGCCATTGGTCGTCACGTTGAGTTCCGCATTGCCGATCGAATCGGCGTCGTTCTCGATCGCGAAGACGCGCGCCGCACGGAGCTTCGCGGCGGCGATCGCGAGCACCGCACTCCCCGCCCCGAGGTCAGCGACCGAGGCGCCGGCGAGTGGGATGGCCTGCAGCAATCGGACGACCCCGCGCGTGGTCGGATGCTCTCCGGTGCCGAACGCCATCGCGGGCTCGATCACGATCGTCGTCGCGGGATCACGTCCCTCCGCCAACCAAGGTGGGGTGACCGTCAGCCCACCGAGATGATGCGCGGTGATCCGATCGCGCCACTTGGTCGACCAATCGATCAGCTCGAGCGGGGAGAGCTCCACGATCGATGCCGGATCCACCGCGCGAAGTGCCGCGAGGAATCGCTCGACGTCAGCGGTCGGCGGGAGATGCGTGATGAGGTGAGCGCCATCTTCGTGCACCCCCTCAGCGCCAGCCGCGAACATTGTCGCGATCAGCGTCTCCGTCTGCGAAGTGCTCGATGGGGTGCACGCCGCGCGGGTCCACCGCGCATCCGTCGGATCTGCGTTGGTCATGCGACGCCCTCATGGCGTGTGGTAGCTGGGGTCGGCCGCTCCGTCCACGCGCGCGCGATCACCTCGGCGATCCTCGCACGAAAGACCGGGATCGCGAAACGCTCCGCCTGCTGCCGACAGGCCGCCTCGCTCGGCGGCGGAGCCGCGAGGAAGCGACGGACCGCCGTGACGATCGACGCCGGCGTCTGCGCGTCGAAGAAGGCACCGGTCTCGCCCTCGATCACCGTCTCGAGCGCGCCACCTGCTCCAAAGGCGATCACCGGCGTGCCGCAGGCCTGTGCTTCGAGTGGGGCGATGCCGAAGTCCTCGAGTGCCGCGAAGACGAAGGCCTGCGCGCCGCTCAAGATACGCGGGAGCTCCCTGTATGGCGCATGGCCGACGAAGCGGATGTTCGTCGCGCCCCGCGCCGCCGCGTGGCAGCGCGCGCGATCAGGGCCATCACCGACGACCGTCAGCTCGAGATCAGGCATCTGTCGGAAGGCATCGATGAGGAGCGGGACCTTCTTGTATGGCGCTAAGCGGGAGACGGAGATGAACCCCTTCCGCTCACCAGACATCGGGCGAAAGGTCTCGGTGTCCACCGGCGGCGGCACGACCACGCTCGATCGACCGTAGTAGCGGGCGACACGATCTCCCACGAAACGGGAGTTCGTGAGATAGAGATCGGTACGATCACTCGTTCGCCGGTCCCATCCTCGCAGTCGCGCCAAGCCGACCCGCGCAGCGGCTCGCCTCAGCGGACCGAAACCCGAGTCGGCGAGATAGGCCTCCTGCAGATCCCACGCGTAGCGCACCGGGGTGTGGCAGTAGGTGATGTGGAGCTGGTCTGGGCGACGCGTCGGCGCCCCCTTCGCCACGCAGTGGCTCGACGAGATCACGAGATCGTACTTGCGGAGGTCGAACGACTCCACCGCCTCAGGGAAGATCGGGAGGTAGGAGCGAAACGACTCGCGACCACCGGTCCAGCGCTGGAGGAACGACGTGCGCACCGGACGACCACGGTAGCGCTCCGGTGCCTCACCGGGCATCGCACAGACCAGCGCGAAGAGATCGGCCTCCGGAAAGACCGCGAGCAATTCGTCGACCACCCGCTCCGAGCCCGCGTGACCGATCAGCCACTCATGCACGATCGCGACGCGTCGCCCCGCGGGGAGTGGCGATCCACTCATCCCGCGATCGCCTCCTTCATCTTCGCCCAGAATCCCTTCTCGCGCTTCTCCGGCGGCTTCTCCTGCATCTCGCCGAGCTGCTCCACCAGCGCGCGCTCCTCACGTGAGAGCGAACTCGGCGTCCAGACCTGGACGCGCACATGCAGATCCCCCGTGCCACTCGCGTTCACCCGAGGCAATCCCTTCCCGCGCATCGTGAACACCTGTCCGCTCTGGGTCCCCGCGGGGATCCCCAGCGAGAGCGTCCCGGTGATCCCTGGCACCTCGACCTCTGCCCCGAGCGCGACCTGCGGATAGCTCACGAGTACCTCGCAGTAGAGGTCCTCGCCGTCCCGCTCGAACCGCTCATCCTCGACCACGTCGAAGACGACGATCACATCCCCACGTGGCCCCCCACGCGTCCCCGCATTCCCCACGCCGCGGAGCTGCATGTACTGCCCCGTCGCGACGCCGGCGGGCACCTTGATGTCGAGTGTGTGATCGGTGCGCATGCGCCCCTCCCCGCGACATTCCGTGCACGGCGATGTGATCGTCGTCCCCTCACCGCGACAGGTCGGACAGGGAGCGACGCTCACGAACTGACCGAAGAAGCTCTGCTGCGCGCGCCGCACCTCACCCTGCCCCGCACAGGTCGTGCAGCGCTGCGGCTTCGTGCCGGGCTCGGCCCCCTCCCCGTCGCAGCGCGCGCACGGGTCGAGGAGCTTGAGCTTGACCGTCTTCGTGACCCCGGTCGCGACCTCCAGCATCGCGAGCTGCAGATCGAGCTTGACGTCGGCGCCAGCGCGTGGCCCGTTCGACTGGCGCCCACCACCGCCGCCGCCGCCGAAGAGATCGCCGAGCCCGAAGTCGCGCATGAAGATGTTGAGCGCTTCGGAGAGGTCGACGTGCTGATACCCCCCACCGCCGCCACCGCGGAGCCCCGCCTCGCCGTATCGGTCGTAGGCCGCACGCTTCTGCGGGTCCCGAAGCACGTCGTACGCCTCGGTGACCTCCTTGAACTTCTCCTCCGCCTCCTTCGATCCCCCGTTGCGATCGGGGTGATATTGCATCGCGAGCCTGCGGTAGGCCTTCTTGATGTCGTCGTCACTCGCCGTCTTGTCGACGCCGAGGGTAGCGTAGAGGTCAGCCATGTCAGAGCGAGAAAAGCCAGGGTGGCACCACAGCCCTGCCAACTCGGCGGGCCACGGAGGGAAGATACCTACCGAAGGGGCAATTCGGGTGCCACGCGCATCGCCGGCCGAGCCGACGGCTCAGTCATCGGCTCGGCCGTCCAAGCCTATGGCGGACCGAACCCGATAGTACCCCCGCCCGATGAACTCTCGGAGCATGCGATCGGTGTCCTCAAACGCCTCCGCATCCGGCAGGAAATCCATGGGCGTGCGGGCGCGGAGGGCCTGCCCGAAATCCACCGGAAAGGGGGTCACCGTGAAGCCCTGCCCTGTGAAGAGCCGCTCCGACCGTGACATGTGAAAAGCCGAAGTCACGAGGAGGATACGCCGCCCGACGCCGAGCGAGTCGACGAGGGCGCGCACCGCTCGCGCTTCCTCCGCCGTATTCGCCGCAACGCGCGTGAGTGCGATGCGTGACGAGGGGATGCCGATGGCCCTGGCTTCCTCCGCAAGGAACTCCCCCTCTGGGCGCATCTCGCGCATCCATGGCACCTGACCGCGCGTGAAGATGAGAAGCGGCGCCCGCTCAGCGCGCAGCAACTCGATCCCTCCCATGAAGCGATCGACGCCATCGCTCCATTCGGAGGTTCGCCCGGTTGCGGTGGGCGAGGTAGTGGTCATCCCGCCGAGGACGACGATGGCATCAGCGACCGGCACCTCAGCCGCGACCTGTCGCGACATGCCCTGCTCAGACCAGCTGACGAACCGCTGTGACACCACCTGCAAGCTCGACGCATAGAGAAGCGCCACACCGACGAACACCGGCCACCGACGCCGCGTGAACGTTCCCCAGAGCACCAACCCCATCACCACCACGAGTGGTGAGACGAGGAGCGGCAGGAGCTTGTGGAGGTAGATCAGAGGGCGGCCTACGCCAGCAGATCGGTCACGAGCGACGACGTGTGCGTCACCAAGGCGATCACCTTCTCATAGGGCATCCGCGTGGGACCGATCACCCCGATCACCCCCGTCAGACTCCCCGCCTTGTACTCGGCGGTGACCAGCGTGAGGCCGCCGAGGAGCGCGGTCCCATGCTCCCCACCGATCGTGATCGAGACCCCGGGCTGCTCGGCGCGAGACCGTAACACCGTCGCCAGCTGCGAGCGCGTCTCGGTCAGGGTGAGGAGACGCTTCATCGACTCCCCCGTCGCGAACTCCGGCTGATCCGCGAGCACCGAAGGCTGACCGAGCACCACCGTCTCCTCATCGGTCACGGTGCCGACATCGAAGAGCTGCTCCCCTTCCTGCACGAAGATGTTCAGCAACTCCCCCGCTCCGGCGAGGCCCGTCGCATGCGGCGCCGCATCGCGAAGGCGCGCGCCGAGTGTCCCGCGGATCTCCGCGAGCGAGAGGCCAGCCAAGCGCTCATTGAGCACGCGCTGCACCTCCGCGATCGCCTCGTCGGCGATCTCACCGCGCATCTCGACGAAGATCGTGCGCATCGTCCCACGGCGGAGCGTCAGGACGAGGATCAACTTCTCGGTGGTCAGCCGGACCAGCTCGAGCCGCTGGAGTACCGTCTGGTCGAGGCGAGGACCGAGGGCCAGCCCAAGCTCCTGCGTCAGCACCCCGAGCGATTGCGCCGCTCGGCGGAGGATCGTCTCGATCGCCGAACTCTCGGTGCCGATCCCCTCCGCCAGGCGATCCATCTCCGCACTCGGGAGTGGCTCGAGTCGCATCAAGGAATCGACGTAGGTCCGGTAGGCCTTATCGGTCGGGATGCGACCGGCGGAGGTGTGGGGGTGGAAGAGGAACCCCTTCTCCTCGAGGTCGGCCATGGTGTTGCGGATCGTGGCCGGGGAGACCCCCAGTCCGAATCGACGGGAGATCGTCCGGGACCCGGCGGGTTCCGCCGTCTCCACGTAGGAGCGGACCACACACTCGAGCACCCGACGCTCGCGTTCCGACAGCTCATGCAACGCCATAAGTCGCAGATTACGAATGACTTCGAACCGAAGTCAAGGCGGCGGCGAGTGCATCGATGCGGAGCCATCCGTCAGGGGTCAGCACAAGTCGATCCCCCTCCTGCCGGCCCCACCCGGCGTCGATCCAGGGGCCGATGATGGTCGCGTCCTCAGGTCGGAGGACCAGGCCGTCGCTCGTGCGAAGGCCGAGGTAGACCGCTTCGGCCAGCCGCTCGTCTGGGCCGATGGTCTCCTCCCCCGCGAGGGGATCGATCCCCTGCTCGACTTGAGTGGACCATTCGGCGTAAGCCGACGTGTTCCACCGCCGGACCCGCCCGTCAAAGCCATGGGCGGAAGGACCGAGTCCGAGATATGGGGCTCCCGACCAATAGGCGGCGTTGTGGATGGCCCGGTGCCCCGGGCGGGCGTAGCTCGAGACCTCGTAGTGTTCGAAGCCCGCGGCCACGAGACGTTCGTGGGCGAGGAGGAACTCCGCCGCATAGCGCTCTTCCGTCGCCTCCTCGACCGCCCCACGCGCGGTCCAGCGGCCGAGCGGGGTCCGAGGCTCGACCGTCAGCCCGTATACCGAAAGGTGGGTCGGCTCCAGCGCGACCGCCCGATCCAGGTCCGCGGCCAGTCGGCTCGCCCCGACCTGATCCGGGATGGCGAAGATCAGGTCCAGCGAGACCTCGTCGATCCCCCCCTCGCGGATGGTCTGGACCGCGACCGCTGCCTCCTCCGAGGTATGGCCACGGTGCATCCAAGAAAGCACCCCGGGGTCGAAGGATTGGACCCCAAGTGACACCCGGTTCACCCCTGCCGCCTGCCAGGATCGCACCGCATGGACGGAGATATCCTCCGGATTGGCCTCGACAGTGACCTCACGGACTTTTGTGGAAAACTTATCCACGCCGGAGAATTCGCGGATTCCGTGGAGAAGTGAGGCGATCCCCGCTCCGCCCAGTTTCGACGGGGTACCGCCCCCAAAATAGATGGTTCGTAGTTCTGTGGAAAACTCTACTCCGCGAGCTGCAAGCTCCAGGAGAACGTTTTCCACATAGCGATCGACGGGGACCGTCTTCCGAACCGCGATCGCGAAATCGCAGTACGAGCACCGGCGCCCGCAAAACGGGACGTGGAGGTAGATATGGGGGTAAGAAACAGCCATGAGAATGACTTAAAGTATTTTGTCAAACTGTTTATTTTAAGAGCTTTAAGCTTTTAGCCTCAAGCTTTTTATCATCTGCCAAGTTCTTGCATCAGCGACCGCCATGATTCCACTTTCAGCGATGCCACTCCACCCTCGTCCGCCTCCGCCAAGCCGAGATCTTCCCCTACCCCACACCAGTCGTCGGGCAAACAGGACTCGGTACCAATTGTGGATAAACCATACAATCCCAACAGGTCTTCCACATCGGTGAGGACCTGAGCCCCATCCCGAATGAGAAGGTTCACCCCGGCGGCGGTGGGGTCCTCGATACGCCCAGGTACCCCCGCCACCACCCGCCCCAGCTCCAGCGCCTGGGTCGCCGTATTGACCGCCCCGGACTTGAAACCTGCCTCAACCACCAGGGTCACTCGGCACAGGGCAGCGATGATCCTGTTCCGGCGCGGGAAGTACCCTTGGACCGCCCGGGTCCCCGGTTCGACCTCCGAGACCACGAGGGCCCGCCGCCCCATCTCAGCCAACAGGGTCCGGTGCGCTACCGGATAGGGCACGTCGACCCCCGTTCCCTGCACCCCGATGGTCCGTCCCCCGGCCTCCAGCGCCGCCTGATGGGCCGCGACATCCACCCCTCGAGCCATCCCGCTCACCACCACCAACCCCGCCCGGGCACAGGCACGAGCCAGCTGGCTGGCCATCCGAACGCCATACGGGGTGGGCTCTCGGGTCCCGACGATGGCCACCAGGCGGTCGGGAGCGTCCGCCAATAGGCCAACATCACCCTCGCAGCATAATCCCGCCGGTGGGTTCGAAAGATCGCGTAACGAGCCAGGGAGACCCTCCGCGCCGATCCACTTCGGCTGGCCGGAGAGGGCCTCGGCCGGGGGCATCACGCCGCGCCCGACTTCCGGAGCTCGAGGAGCTTGCTCCACCACGCCGCCTTGAGCTCATCGAGCCCGAGCCGGCCGGGGGCCGAGATCGCCCACATCCCGAAAGCGTGCGGCGCCTCGATGGCGGGAACGTAGAGCTCCCCCATCAGATCGCACTTGGAGAAGACCACACAGTGCGGCTTGGCCGCCAGCTCAGGGGAGTACTGCTCCACCTCGCGCCGGAGCTGATCGTACTCCGCCTGCCAGTCCATGGCGTCGATCGGGATCAGGAAGGACAGGATGCGGGTGCGCTCGATATGCCGTAGGAACTGGAGCCCGAGCCCCTTCCCCTCATGGGCCCCCTCGATGATCCCTGGGATGTCCGCCACCACGAAGGTGCGCGAATCACTGAGCTGCACGACCCCGAGGTTCGGCTTGAGCGTGGTGAAGGGGTAGTCGGCGATCTTGGGGCGCGCGGCAGAGATGACCGAGAGGAGGGTCGACTTCCCCGCATTCGGTTGCCCCACGAGCCCCACGTCGGCGATGAGTTTGAGTTCGAGCTCGAGGGTCCGCACCTCACCCTCCTCGCCCGGCTGCCACTCGCGGGGCGCCTGATGGGTCGCGGTGACGAAGAAGGCATTCCCCTTCCCCCCTCGACCGCCCTTGGCGACGACCATCTCATCGCCGTGCTCGAGGATCTCTCCGACCCGCTCCCCGGTCTCCTTATCGCGGATCACCGTCCCGGGGGGCACCGGGAGGACCACGTCCTCCCCCGACCGCCCCGTCTTGTTCGATCCCATCCCATGTTCGCCGCGTTCCGCCTCCCAGGAGTCGCGGTAGGTGAAGTCGAGGAGGGTCGAGAGGTTGGCATCGCCGAGGATGCGGACATCCCCGCCCTTACCGCCATCGCCGCCATCGGGGCCACCCATCGGCGCGAACTTCTCCCGCCGGAACGAGGTGCATCCGGAGCCGCCGGTACCGGCGGTCACGCGAACCGTCACGAGATCGATGAACACGAGGGGAAGCTAGTCGAAGCGGGCCCTGCGTGCGGATCGAATCAGCGCGCGTGTGACCCGGATGACGCCACACGCACCGGGCGAATCTCCCCCACCACCTCGCCGCGCGTGTTTCGGATCGGCCGGTGCGCGAACTCCGCGAGCCGAGCCGGCAACTCAGCCGGGAGGATGTCGAGCTGCTGAAGTGCGGCGAGTACCGCCGCCTGCTGCGCCCGGAGCGCCCCATCCTCCACCTTGAGCGCGAGCCCGAGCCCGCGACTCGGCACCGCCACCGAGTGCACCCCTTCGGCCCCGACCTTCGCGATCACCGCGCCCTTCGTCTCCTCGAGGAGGACGGTATCGAAGCGCTCGGTCCCTCCGAGCAGATGCGGATGCGCACGCACGGCGGCGGCGATACGCGATGCGATCTCGTCACCACTCTGGATCGCCGTCGCGAAGCGCGCGTAGGCCCGCGCCATCCGCTCCAGCGAGAGCGCCATCACCGTCACCCCACAGCCATCGATCCCCACCGGCATGTCATCGAGTGGGACCCCGGTCCACGCCGAGACCTCACCGAGGCAGGCGCGCTGCACCGGATGATCGACGTGTTCGTAGCCACGCATCGCCCATCCGGAGGTCTTGGCGCGGGCGAGCATCGACGCATGTTTGCCGGAGCAATTGTTGTGGAGGCGCGTCAGGGGATTCCCCGACTCGCGCCAGAGCCTCGTCCCACGCGTCGAGAGCGGCTCGTGCGGACCACAGGCGAGATCCCCCTGCTCGAGGCCCAACGACGCAAGCATCCGCTCGACCACCACGAGGTGCTCTGGCTCGCCTCCATGGGATGCGCAGCTGAGCGCGAGCTCCTCTGGCCCCCACCCGACGCTGTCGAAGCCCCCGCTCGCTAGGAATGGCATCACCTGGAAGAACTTGGCGCAGGAGCGCCACATCGATACCAGCTGTGGGTCGCGCGCGCCGGCGATCGGGGCGCCGTCGCGGACGATGACCGCCGCGTGGACGCGGTGCTGCGATTCGACGACCTCGCCGCGGGTGACTTCGATATCGAGATGCAGGGGGATCATGTCACGAATGCTAGTGGGACCTTCGCTGGTTGGGCACCGCCACGGTCACCACGCCGGCGCATCCGCACACAGCACCGCAGCGAGCACATCGCCGGCGCGTTCCCAGGTGAACTCTGCCGCACGAGACCTGCCCGCAGCGACGCGATCCGCGCGCCATGTCGCGTCCACGCGCAACCGCGCGACCGCCGCCGCCATCGCCGCATCATCGTCCATGGATACCAGGACCGCCGCCCCACCGACGACCTCGGGGATCGGCGCCCGATCGACCGCGACGACCGGCGTCCCCGCGGCCATCGCCTCCAGCGCGACCATCCCGAACCCCTCCTGCCGCGACGGGAAGAGAAAGGCCTCCGCGAAACCATATACCGTCGCGAGGCGCGCATCAGGAAGCGTCTCCACCTCCACCATGCGATCCCACACGCCGAGGTCGCGCGCGAGGTGCTGCAGACTGACGAGATGCGGGAAGCGCTCGCCGACCATCACGAGCTGCAGCGCCGCATCCACCGGCGCGAGTCGCGCGAAGGCACGAATCGCCATCTCGAGATTCTTGTGCGGCTTCTTGTTCGCAACGGTGAGCAGGTACGGCCCGGTGATCCCAAGCTTCTGGAGTACCTCTCGGCGCTCAATCGCTGCGAAGAAAGCCGACGCGACACCGTTCGGGATCACCTGGACCTTGTGCGCTACCTCGGGGAACCGCGCGGCGATCGCCTCCCGTGAGGTCTCGCTGACGGTGACCACCACGCGACTCGCCGCCAGCATCCGTCGCATCCATGGCGCCGCGACCATCGCGCGCAGACGCTCTCTGGGCGTGGCACCCTCCAGCTGGATGAGATCGTGTAGCGTCGTGACGGGCGCTGTACCGGCCACCGCGCCCCGCTGCCACGCTCCATCCCAATTGGGGAACCAGGTGCGATGCGGGCGCCCCACCTGAGCGGCGAGGCGCGCCCACGCGAAGGGGATTCGAGGATCGTAGCGCCCGCATGCGCAGTCGATGACCCGCGTGGGTACCGTCATCGTCGCTCGCACCGGCGCCAAGTCGGCCGTCGGACCCACAAGGACGATCTCGTCGAACCGTCCCGTGCGGGAGAGCGCGCCGAGCATCTCGCGCAGATGCCGTCCAAGCCCTGAGCCGAACGGCACTCGTGCATCGACCAGGAGCGTCGTCACTGGCGATCCGACGCCGCCGCGAGGAGCGACTCCCGCGTATTGCGCGAAGGGTCCTCCAACACCAGCTCGAGTAGTCGCTTGAGTGTCGCCCCGACCTCGGGGCCGTTCCGAATCCCGACCCCACGCAGGTCGTCGCCGTCGATCGCGAGATCGCCCAGCGTGATGGGATCGCGCCACGTGATACGCATGGCACGCCGGTAGAGCCGGATCCCAGTCTGCCGCGCCGCATGCAGCACCGCAGCATCAGCGTCAGCTGCCGCGAGCTCAGCAGCGGCGCGCGCCCAGAGGACACGAGCCACCAGCGGTACCTGGAGCCGACCGACCGTCGCGACGAAGCGGCGGAGGGTCACCTCCGCCGAGAACTGCTCCGTCACCACTGCCATCGATGGCAACGCCGCGACGGCGGCGGCCACCGACCGAGTCAGCGCAACCTCCTCATTGCTGAACCTGAGCCCCTTCAGCGTCCGCTCCAGCGCCGCGGGTGCCGCCTGCCCAGGTTCCGCGAAGAGCGCGGCCAACCGAAGCGCCCGCCGAGCCGGTCGCCGAACTCGCGCGGGTCGCGCCAGGCGATCGATCGTGCGGAAGCGAAGAGCTGGTGCATCGGCGAGCGCCGGGATCAGCGCCGCGAAGACCCCCGCCTCGCGATAGCGTTCCAGACTCCCAGAGGGCCGCTCGACCTGCTCCATGATCTTGTCGAGCTCCTGCTTCACGCGCTCCATCGAGAGGCGCGTGAGGAACGGCGCGCTCGCGCAGATCGCCGCCCACGTCTCGGCGTCGATCGCGAACGCGAAGCGGCCGGCGAAGCGGATCGCCCGCAACGCCCGCAACCGATCCTCCTCCATCCGAGCCGCCGCGATGCCCACACAGCGCACCACCCCGCGCGCGAGATCGCCCCGCCCATCAAACGGATCGCGGATCGCGAGCGTCTCCGCCTGGACCGCGATGGCGTTGATCGTGAAATCCCGCCGCGCCAGATCCTCATCGAGTGACGCCCCGAAGCGCACGACTGCGTGGCGCCCATCGGTCTCCACATCATGCCGGAAGGTCGTCACCTCGTGCAGCACGCCCTCACGATCCAGCACCCCGACCGTCCCGAACTGGATCCCCACGGGGATCGTCCGCCGAAAGAGCCGCTGCACCTCCTCCGGACGCGCCGAGGTCGCGATGTCCCAATCCAAGGTCTCGATCCCCAAGAGCGCATCCCGCACGGCCCCCCCGACGCACCACGCCTCGAACCCCGCTCCCTGCAGGGCGCGGCAGATCTCGCGGACGGCGACCGGTGGTTCGAGACGTGACATGAGAGAAAGCTAGGCGATCCCGCGCGGCGGAGGCGACCATCGCCATGGGGTCGTCCACGTACCATCTTACACGCATCATGACGACGTCCTCCCTGACCCGACCGCGGCTCGAGACCCTGCTCGCCGCACCGGCCGCCCAGCGCCGCCGCATCGCCATCGTCGGCGATGCGATGCTCGACGTCTACCTCCGTGGTGATGTCGATCGCATCTCGCCCGAGGCTCCCGTCCCCGTCGTGCGGGTCCGCGACCGGACAGAGGCCCTCGGCGGGGCCGCCAACGTCGCACAGAACGTCGCGGCGGTCGGCGCGCAGCTCGAACTGATCGCCGCCATCGGCGATGACCGCTCCGGCGAACGGGTACGCGCCATGCTCGCCACCCTCGGCGCCGATCCGCGCGGGCTCGTCACGATCGATCGCCCGACCACGACCAAGACGCGGGTGGTCGCGCGGGGCCAGCAGGTCGTGCGCGTCGATGAGGAGGTGGATGCCGACCTTCGTGGGCCTGAGGTCGATGCGCTCCTGGTCGCCGTCGACCGCGCCGTCGCGGATGCCGATGCCCTCATCCTCGAGGACTACAACAAAGGGGTCCTCACGGAGCCGGTGATCCATCGGGCGATCGCCGCGGCGCAGGCCAAACGCATCCCCGTCATCGTCGACCCGAAATACCGAAACTTCTTCGCCTACCGCGGGGCAACGATCTTCAAGCCGAACCGCCGTGAGCTCGAGGCCGCCCTCGGCGCCGCCGTGGATCTGGAACACCCCGAGGCGTTGCCCGCCGTGCTCCACCGATTGGGGGCCGAGCGTCTCCTCCTGACCCTGAGCGAGCGTGGCATGGCCCTCATCGATCCCGACGGGACCATCCACCGCATCCCGACGTCCGCGCGCGAGGTCTTCGACGTGGTCGGCGCGGGCGACACCGTGACCGCCTACCTGGCCGCGATGCTTGCCGTCGGAGCCGCTCCGGTCGAAGCGGCCATCATCGCGAACGATGCCGCTGGCATCCAAGTGGGCAAGGCAGGCGCCGCGACGGTCACCCCCAAGGAGATTCTCGCGCAGCGGGACTGATGGGCATCCACCCGCATCAGGCGAGCAGTCGATCGACATCACCCTCCACCGTCCACCCGATGAAGCACTCCACCATCCTTTCGTTACTCGCCCTCGTCGCGCTCTCGACCTCGACCGAGGCGCAGCTCGGTGGCGCGGCAGGATTCCGTACGGCCTCCAACGGGGGCTCCGAGCGCAACGGGACCCGGAACGGCGTCGAGCTTCGGGGCTTCTACGACCGCGCCGTCTCATCCCGCTGGGGGCTCCGCGCCGAGCTCGGCTACAATCAGATGGCGTACCAGCGCCAGGATCCCACGGAGCGGTACCGCGTCAACGAGAACGGCTTCGAAGTGGGGCTCCAGGCGCGCGTCCCATTCGCGCTGGCCGGAGCGAGCCTCTATGCGCTTGGGGGACCGGTCGCTTCGTTCCGATCGGCCTGTGGCGTGGACAGCTTCGATGACCCGAATGGCCGAGTCCCCTGCGGTGAGGGAGCGACCTCGCAGGTCGGTTGGGGGGCTGGGCTCGGCGTCCGAGGACAGATGCCCGACGCCTCGCTGCGCTGGGTCGCGGAGGCTCGCGTGCTCGGCGGGGTGACCTCAGGGGTCGGTGGCACCGTGCTCGCCCTCAGCGTCGGGATCCAAAGGAGTCGTTGAGGGAGGGCGACGACCGACGTCTCGAGGCGAAACATCGTACCAGCAAAAGGAGAGCGGGGGTCCGGCGAACCGGACCCCCGCTCTTTCATGCAAGATCTTGCCGCGCTCAGCGAGAGGCCGAGGCGATCGCGAAGCGGACGGCGAGGAGCGACGGGGACGGGGCCCCCGTGCCGGCATCGATCGCCGCGTTGAACGCCTCGATCGCCGCCACGAGATTCGCGCGGCTCGGGTTCGTACCCAGCGCGGCGAGCGCGTTGGCCAACGCTGTGGCAGGACCAGCCGCCATCCCCTCAGCGGTGAGGAGATTCGCGAGGGCTGGCGCCGCCGCTCCTCCACCGCTGCTGAGGACCGCCGCGATCGCACGGGCCGTCGCCGGGGCGATGGTCACAGTGCCCCCCGCCGGATTGGAGATCGAGAGGCCACCCGCCCCCGGATTGCCGAAGGTGCTGGCGACCCCGCTGATCCCCGCCGAACCCGCCGAGGTGATCGGGCCGGTCGGCGGTCCGACCGGCACGCCGATCGGGGCGACCGAGCCACCGGCACCGCCGCCACCGCCACCCGGGCCAGTGAAGTCAGAGCCGCCACCACTCTGGGCCTCGGCGATCGAGACCGTCAGGGACGCGAGCATCGCGACCAGGACGACCTGCTGCGTGAGAGAACGAATCATGGGATACAAGCTCCGAAATCGAGAGTGAGTTGAGTCGTTCAAGGCTTACTGCACCGGGGTCAGCTCGACGCGACGGTTCGTCGCGCGGCCAGCCGGGGTGTTGTTAGGAGCGATCGGCTTGGAGCTGCCGTAGCCCTTCGCCGTGATCCGGTCCGCCGCGACCCCCTGCGAGATCAGGTAGGCACGAACCGCGTTCGCACGCGCCAGCGAGATCCGCTGGTTGACCGGCTCGGAGCCCGTGCGATCGGTGTGACCGCCGACCTCCACCTTCACCGACGGGTTGTCGGCCAGGGTCTTGGCGACCTCGTCCAGCGCCGGGCGCGAGGCCGGGAGGAGGGTCGAGGCCCCCGAGGCGAAGGTCACGCCCTTGAGGACGAGACTCTTCGCACCCGAGAAGATCGCCGGGCACCCCTTCACATCGACCGCCGTCCCACGCGCCGTGTTCGCGCAGCTGTCCGACGCGTCAGGCACACCATCACCATCGGCGTCAGGCGGCGGGAGCGGGCAGCCACGGGCATCGACCTTGGTCCCAGCCGGGGTGTTCGGGCAGACGTCCGAAGCATTCGGCACGCCGTCCTTGTCGTCATCCGGCGGCGGGAGCGGGCAGCCACGGCTGTCGACCGCCGTCCCACGGGGGGTGTTCGGGCAGGTATCGACCGCGTTCGGCACGCCGTCGTTGTCATCATCCGGCGGCGGGAGCGGGCAACCACGGCTGTCGACCGGGGTCCCCGGCGCAGTGTTCGGGCAGGCGTCGACCGCGTTCGGCACACCGTCCGAGTCATCATCAGGGGGCGGGAGGAGACGGACCGTCCCCGGCTCACCCGGCGCGGCGGCGACCGCCTTACGGCCCGAGTAGCTGAAGCCGATGCCGAGGGTCATCCGCACCCCGCTCGACTTCCCCTGCGCGTCCTTCGCGCGACCGAGGAGGTCCACGATCGCCGGGGAGATGGTGACCGGGAGGTTCGGCAGCGGGGCGAAGGAGAGCCCGAGGTTCAGGTCCTGGCCGGTGTAGTCGGCGATCAGGGAGGTGAAGCCGCTGGCCTTGATCGCCGCCGAGGCGAAGACCCCGACGCTCCCCTGCTGGTCGGAGCCGGAGGCCGGCGCGAAACGCTTGGTCCCGATGCCGCCGTTCCAGGTCACACTGTTGAAGTAGGGGCCGGTGCCGATCTGCTGCACCTTGGTGGCCGCGACGTAGAGCGAGGGATCGACGGTCGCATCCCCCGTCAGGCTCACCCCTTCCATGCCGGCCGCCACACCGATCCCGTTAGAGAGCGTCCGATGCACCTTCGCCGCGCCGTACATGCGGTCGAAGAAGCCGGAACGGACGGTCGAGGCGGAGACAGCGACGAACTCAAACCCGATCTTGCTCGGGTCCCCGAGGCCGGCGCCGACCGAGACGGAGCCGTCGTTCCCGCCCCCGAAACGCGTCGAGTTCTGGTACCCGACCCCGGCGAAGAAATCACCGGACTTGGGACCGAACCCGATCGGCGAAGCGGCGGTCACACCCGGCTGGGCGCGCCCCGTCTCCGCACCGATGGCGGCTGGGATGGGAAGCTTGTAGACCTCGCGACCCTGAGCGACGAGCGCACCCGGGAGGGCAAGCGCTGCGATCAGCGAGGCAAAGGACTGACGAGAACGAAGGGACATCGGGGAATCTCCGCGCGAGGGATCGTGGGGCCCGAACGTGAAACGGAACAAATCCACGGGTGACCCTGAGGGGCACACGCCGTGCCACCCAGTAGGACCCTTTCAATGTCCGCTTCGTCACGCGGACTGTCAAGAGCGCTGACCAATCGTCACATTGTCCGTAACGCCGACGGCATGATACTTTCACCGCCAAGGGCTCATAGCTCAGCGGTTAGAGCAGCGGACTCATAATCCGACGCGCGCAGGTTCGAATCCTGCTGGGCCCATTGGAACGGCAGGTGACAGGTGACAGGGGTCAGGGGTCAGAGCCCTTCCACCACCCTCCCGCGGCGCCTATGTTTCCCCCTTCCTCAGGGCGCGTAGCTCAGCTGGTTAGAGCGCTGCTTTCACACAGCAGAGGTCGGGGGTTCGAGTCCCTCCGCGCCCATCCGATCGAGGGGCCTCGACATCACGGTGTCGAGGCCCCTCTGCTTTGGCTCAGCGCGTCACGGTCACCAGCAGGGCGACAGCGGAGATGAGCGCCCCGACCACCGTCCCGGAGTTGCGATCCCACCATCCCCGGCGACCCACGAAGATCTGATCGCCCGAGCGGATCCCAAGGGAGGCGAACGACGCCTCCAGCGCGGCCCCATCAACGAGCGTCGCACCATCGCGAACCACACGGATCCGGCGCAGATCGCCATCGGGCGATGCCCCCTGGGCCACCCCGATCGCCCCCGCAAGGGTGACATGCGGATCCAGCATATGCATCCCCGCGAGATTCACATGCCCGAGCACCGTCACCCGACGCAGCGGGACCAGCTGTACTGACGGGAGGCGGAGCTCCCGCGCATACGCCGCGAGCAGGGAATCCCTGACCTGCGGCCACGGGGCCCCGGTGACGGCCCGGGCCCCCAGCAAGGGCAGGACGGCTACCCCCCGATCGTCCACGAGAAACTGTCCGGTCAGGTCTTTCTCCCCAACGATCTGCACACTGATGAGGTCACCGGGTAGCACGACGATCCCACCCCGACCGTTGCCCTGTGCCCGGAGTGGATGCGCTCCCGCCCCGAAGGCAAAGAGCAGACATAGCATGAGACGCACCAATCGGCACTGTGGTAGAAGTCGCATTCCGTCCAAGTGTAGCACCATACCCTCCTCCAAAGCGAACTCGTTCGGTGCCCATCGATGCACCGCCCACCGTTATCACGGAATCGTGTGCATTGTGGTTGACACACCAGACCGATACCTTCCCAGCGGAGTTTTCTCTCTAATCCTCGATCGCTCATGGCGCCAATCGTTCCGAACGCGACACAGGGGACCATCTTCCTCACGAATCAGTCGCGGGACCTCCCGGCCGTCGGTCGAGCGGTGGTGGTTGGGCGCGCGTCGGATGTCCCCCGGGCACTAGAGCACCCCGCCGTCGGGTTCGCGCAGCGTCTCTCCGTCGCCGGGATCGTCACCGTCGACGAGGACGAGTCGGACCACTCCGCCCGTGGCGCTGAGCTCGATGAGCTCCTGTCGTCGGCGCGCGCCGACACCGTGCTCGTCGCCGGCCCCCTCGGCCGCGACACGATGCGCATCGTGACGGACATCGCACTCCTCAATGGGTGCCGCGTCGTTGCCGTGATGCCGAGCGAGACCGTCTCGGGCCATGACCCCCGGATCGTCTGGGAGGGGGATCGGCCGCTGGTGCAATTACTCGGGGCGCGGCATACCTCGTTGCAGTACGCGATCAAGCGTGGAGTCGATCTGTTGGGCGCGGCGCTCGGTCTGGTCCTCCTGGCCCCGCTCTTCGCCCTGATCGGACTTGCGCTGAAAGCCGATTCCCCCGGACCGGTCCTGTTCCGCCATCGCCGCGTAGGCCGCGGAGGCCAGTCCTTCGAATGCTTGAAGTTCCGGTCCATGACCGCGGATGCCGAAGAGCGCCTTCGCGAGGACGCCGCGCTGTTGGCGACCTACCATGAGAACAACTTCCGGGTGCCCGACGCTGCGGACCCTCGCGTGACGCGCCTCGGGCGCCTGCTCCGCCGCACCTCACTGGATGAACTCCCGCAGCTGTGGAATGTGCTCCGTGGGGAGATGAGCCTGATCGGTCCGCGCCCCGTCGTCACCGACGAACTCGGGCACTTCGCCGGATCGGAGCGCCTGTTGCTCTCGGTCCGGCCGGGGATGACCGGGATGTGGGCGGTGATGGGGCGTCATGAGGTGGCGTATCCCGCTCGCGCCGAGATCGAACTGCGCTACGTGCGGACCTGGTCGCTTCGTGGGGATCTCGCGATCGCGACCAAGACGATCGGCGCGGTGATGCACTACGGGTCCGACCTGCCGACCTGAGGTCAGCGCGCCGTCGCGCCCCGCAGGATCGCCCGGGCTCTGGCCAGATCCCCGCGGCTCAGATAGCGGACGAGGTGGACCAGTCGCGTGGGATAGAACCACGCCATGAACCGGAACCGCTCATCCCATCGGTAGTGCGCGCGGACCATCCGGCGTCTATTGCGATCGCGCAGCAGGATCTTGATCGGTGTGGGGTCCCCCTCCGGATACGACACCTTGTGCACCATCCGCGCCTGCGGCACGTGAAGCAGGCGCCACCCGGCGCGCCGTGCACGAAGACTCCACTCGACATCCTCGCCGTACATGAAGAAGTCGGCGCGGAAGCCCCCCAAGGCCTCGAGCGCCGCGCGTCGGAAGAGGATCCCGCACCCACAGAGGGAATCGACGGCGCGCGGAGGACCAGCACTCCCCGCGCTGGCCAGCTCCCCATAGCCGTCATGTCGGGCCAAGCCGCGGGCTACGCGAAAGGACCCGCCGGCCCACCAGACCAGATCAGCTGGCGTCTCGTGGACGATGGTGGGCGCAACCGCGGCAGCGCTCGGATCCGCCTCAAGCGCCCGGACCAACGTCGCTAGCAGATCCGGGGCGACCTCGGTGTCGTCATTGAGCACGAAGACGTATTCCGCTCCATCGGCCATGGCCTGCTCGATCCCGACATTATTGCCCCCAGCGTACCCGAGGTTGGCCCCCGTCTGCCGGATGGTCACGGGCAGGCCGCTCGATTGGAGCCGCTCGATCGTCGCATCGGTCGACGCGTTGTCGACCACGAGCACCGAGAGCGAGACCGACCGACTCACGAGGAGCGAGGTGACGCACGGGACCACGTGCGCGGCGGAGTTCCATGTCAGGACGATCGCGGTGATGCGAGGGGAGCCGGGCACGCCGAACGCTATCGGAGGACGGCACCCTGTCGCCAGTCGTCCGCCTCTCGGTAGCTTCCTCTCGTCCATGCCCGCCGACCGCCACCTCACCCGTCATGTGGCGGTGTTCTCGACCGCCCACGCCCTCGGGATCATCGCGCCGCTCCTCACCACGCCCTATCTGGCGCGCATCCTCGGGCCAGAGGGATGGGCGCCCGTCCTCCTCGCCCAGGGGATCGCTGCTCTGGGCGCGCTCCTGCTGGAATTCGGATTCGATCTCTCTGGCACGCGCGATCTGGCGATGACCAGTGATCAGGAGGCGCGTGCGCGGCTGATCGGCGATATCCATGCGGCACGGCTGCTCCTCATCCCCGTGGCGGCGATCATCATCCTGGCCATCGCCCGTCTCGTTCCTCTGATCGGGGCGCACCCCACGCTCGTCCTCTGGACCTTCGCTGCCGCGGTCACACGGGGCTGTTCCCCCGTGTGGATCTTCCAGGGGGCGGGGATCCCAGAAGGCGCCGTCCTCATCGATGCCGCGGGCAAGCTCGGTGGGGCCCTCGCGGTCTTCGCCCTCGTCCAAGAGTCGAGCGACGGTTGGCGCGTGCTCGCGCTCCAGAGCGCCGGTGCCGCGATCCCCCTGATCCTGCTCGGCTGGCGCGCACACCGACGGTTCGCCCCCGCCCCGCTCACGATCGTCGGGGCACGGCGGGCCCTGGCACGGGGTTGGACCGTCTTCTCCTTCCGTGGCGCTAGTGCCGTGTACATGCAGATGAACATCCTGATCGTCGGCGCGCTCGGCTCGCCCACCGCCGTCACCATGTTCGGCGGCGCTGAACGGGTGATCCGAGCGGGGATCAACCTCTTCACCCCCATCACACAGGCCCTCTTCCCTCGTGTGGCTCGCGCGGTCCCCAGCGGGGCGGAGGCCAGTCGCCGGGTGCTGATCGAAGTGACCTGGATGCTCGGAGGGATCGGCCTCGCCATCACGCTCATCACCGTGCTGGCCGCCGGTCCGATCATCCATCTGCTCCTCGGCCCCGGATACGAGGCGGCGATCCCGCTCCTGCGCGGGCTCTCGCTCCTCCCGACCCTCATCGCCATCGGGACGGTCCTTGGCATCCACTGGGCGATCCCCCACGGGCATGAGCGCTTCTTCCTTCGCAGCGTCCTCATCGCGGGGGCCATCAGTCTGACCTGCGCGGGGCTCCTGATCCCCCGCGTGGGGGCGTGGGGGATGGTCATCGGGGCGACGGCGGCGGAACTCTGGGTGGCCGGCACCTTGCTGCACCGATTCCGTCATCATGGCGGTGGGCGATGACGTCACGCATCGATATCGTCTGCGCCGCGTATCAAGCCGAGGCGTTCATCGACGAGACCCTCCGTTCGGCGATCGCCCAGACCCACACCGACTGGCGGCTCTGGGTGCGCGATGATGCCTCAACGGATGCGACGGCACAGCGCGTCGCTGAGTGGGCGGCGCGAGATCCCCGTATCCGACTGGTGCATCAGGGTGCGCCGAATCTGGGGGTCGTCGCCGGTTTCGCCTGGTTGCTCGCGCAACTGCCCGACGACACCCAGTGGGTCGCGTGCTTGGATGCCGATGATGTGTGGGACCGGGAGCGACTGGTCACGACCCTGGCCGCCGCTGAGTCGACCAGCAGAGCGACCGGTGGAGGACGAGCCCTGCTCGTCCATAGCGACAGCCGGCTGATCGATGCCACGGGGCGAGAGCTCGCCCCCTCCTATTGGTCGCGCGCCGGTCTCTCGCCGACCCCGACGCCCTTGTCTCGCCTTGCGGTGCAGAACGTGGCCACGAGCTCAACCCTCTTGATGAACCGCGCCCTGTTGGATCTCCTGCGACCGATGCCGACGACCGGTCTCTTCTCACCGGATTGGTGGTTCACCATGGTGGCGGCGACCTTCGGTGAGATCATCGCGATCCCTACCCCCTTGGTGGGATACCGGCAGCATGCCTCCAATGATGTCGGGGCGACGCGAGGGCGGATACGAGATCTGTCCGATCTCGTCGGTCGCATCGAGCGATGGCAGACGTCCGGCGAGCGGCTCCGACACGACCTGCGACGGATGGCATTGCAGGCGGCGACCTTCCAGTCGCGGTACGATCACGACCTTTCGACTGACGACCGGCAGCTCTTGCAGGCGCTCGCAGGACTGCCTGCCCTGCCCTTCTGGCCGCGCAAGGCGTCCCTCCTGCGCCACCGCCTTCGGGCGGAATTTGGCGTGATTCGCAACCTCGGACTCCTCCTGCGCGCATGAGGGATCTCGCCCTCCTCCTGTGGGTCGCCCTGCTCGGGGCGGATCGCATCGACCTGCTTGGCGGGGAGGGGCCGATCGTCCTGACGCCCTTCTACCTCCTGACGCCGATCGTGCTGTGGAGCGAGGGGCTGCGTCGACGCCGCATCGGCCACACCTTCCTGCCCGCACTCCCCTCGCGCGGGGCGGCCTTCGCGGCGGGCGTGCTCGCCCTGCTCGCCGTCGCGGCCCTCTCCGTCCTCGTGAGCCGCGATGTCACGACATCCGTCGGGCGTCTCGTCCTCCTGACCGCCATCTCGTGCGGGACCGGTCTCGTTCTCTGGAGCGTATGGGATGATCCACGGTGGTCCGACCGTTTGGCGCGCGGGGGCCGCTGGGGGCTGGCGCTCGGCGCCGTGTGGGGTCTCCTCGAGGTGATGCAGTTCGTGGGCTGGGTACCTGCCGACTGGTTCCTCGGCCCGATTCGCCTGCGTCTCGATCCCTACACCTATGCAGGGATCCTCCCCCGCATCTCCGGGGTGACGTTCGATCCGAATCGCGCGGGACTCGTGATCCTGCTCCATTGGGCGTTGGTGGAGCGGGTGCGACCGAGGCGTGCGGGATGGGGCGTCCTCACGGTGGTGCTACTGATCGGCACCCTCTCACGGAGTGCACTCCTCGCCGCTCTGGCGTACCTCGCCATCCGTCACCTGGGCGGCGTGTCCCGGGTCATCCGGCGTCCTCCTGCGCCACGACTTGGGATCTCCCTCGTCGTGGCCCTCGCCTCACTCGCGCTCTTGCTCGCGCCGACGCCGCGGGAGCGGCTAGGGCGGTTCCTCGCGCCGGTCGCGCAGCGCCTGAGCGCGGCGGAGGGGTCCGCGCAGTCGCACACCGCGCTGATGCGCCAGGGGATCACCGAAGCGACGCGGGATGTCCCCCGCACCCTCGTCGGGGTGGGATATGGGACCTCCTTTCTCCTGCTACGTGATCGATTCGGCGGTGATCGCTACGGTAATTTCCACTCCCTGTACGTGACGTTGTGGGTCGAGAGTGGATTCATCGCGCTCGCCCTGATCATACTGCTGCTCATGCGCCCCCTTGGCCTCCCGGGTGAGTGGCGCGCGCTCTTGCTCGGTGCCATTCTGTTCAATGTGTTCTATCAGTCCATCGCCGAACCGGCCTTCTGGGCGATGATCGCTCTGGCCTGGTCTGCGCCTCCTGCCTTGTCCTTGATGCGGTCCCGATGATCCGGTCCCTCTCCCTGCTGTGCGCCCTTCTCGTGGCTATCGGCTGTGATGGTGTGCTTTCCGCCCCCCTGCCCACGGGACGGATCCGGGTGGAGGCACGCGACCGTCGCGGTGCCCCGTTACCGGGAATCACGGCGCAGTTGTACGTGGGCTATCGCCCAATGGGATACCTGAAGACCGATGGCCGCGGTGTCGTGCGGTATGACAACGTGCCTGAGGGGCTGTATGGCGTCTACATGCGACTCCCCGATGCGTATGTCGGGTGGGACGAGGTCGCGGGCCTCCCGCGCCGCGATCTGGTCGATGGCATCACCGTAGGGGCCGGGACTGATACGACCCTCCGGTTCGAGTTCTTGCGGCGCGGCACGGGGACGACCATCGCCTGGACGGTGGACGAGGATGCACGCCCGATCCCTAGTCGCACCGTGGTCCTCTACCGAGGGTCCGGTGTCGTCGCCGAGGCGATCTCCGACTCGGCGGGCCGCGTGGCCTTCACCGACGTCCCGATGGGCATCTACGGCGTGGCGACCACAGCGCCTCCGGAGTTTGGTGCTCCTGCTCGAGCCTATGTGTATCGCGACAACCTGGTGATGGATGGTGGCCATTGGGAGGTCGTCCGGCTCGAGCTACCGCGGTGCAGCGGTGCACTCACGCCTCGCGTACTCGACGTCGCCAACGCGCCCGTCGCGGGCGCCAGCGTGACGCTGTACCGTGGCCCCCAGTTCTTCCGAACGGCGACCACCGATACGCGTGGCGAGGTGGCCTGGACCCGAATCGACTGTGGGGAGTACGGCGTCTTCGTGGTCCCGCCGGCGGGGTATCAATCGCCCTACGCCCGAGACACCGCTTTCGTCGATGGCATCCGCGTCACCGACCTCTCCTCGCGGACCGTCACCCTCCGCGCCTTCAGAGTGCCGTGACGTCCTCGCCGAGGAGACGGCGGCTCAACATCAGCGCGCGACCGATCGCCTGATCCATGTCGTAGTAGCGGTATTCACCCAGTCGACCGCAGATCATCAGGCTCCCGTCAGCCTCCACCCGTCGACGATACGCCTCGTACAGTCGTCGATTGGCCTCATCAGGGAACGGATACTCGAATCCTTCCGGAGCATCTGGTGTGAACGGCGTCTCCTGCGTCAGCACCGTCCCGCGGATCGTCCGCGCCGCATCAGGCGGCATCATCCGCTTCCACTCGAGCGTGCGGATCTGCGGCCCCGAGTGCGGATCAGGATGATTCACCTGCCCAGCGGGCAAGAGGAATCCCGACACATCGGCATGAAAGTGGTGCGTGCGACGTTGACCACGATACATGAGGCGACCGAGGTCGAATCCGTAATACTCATCGATGGGCCCGGTGAAGATGAGACATCGCCGAGCGTGCCATCGCCGCCGCTGCTGGAGGAAATCGATGCCGAGCTCCACCGAGATGCCGTCGAGCATCGCCGCCATCCATGCGGTATAGCCCTGGCGTGGGATCCCCTGAAACGCATGCCGCATCAGTCGCGGATCGTCATCTTCACGGACGTCGAAGCGCTTCGCGAGCTCCGCACTCAGCGTGTGTGCGGGGACGCCCCACTGCTTCTCGGTGTACCCCTGCACGAATTTCCGGTAGACCGGCTCGGGCATCATCGCCAGCGAGGCCTCCTCGAAGTTCGTCGGCGTCCCGACGAAGGCGGGGGTCCACGTGTCGCCCACGGTCCGTCGGATGTATGAGGCGGCGATCGGCCACTGCTCGGCCATCCCATCGACTTCGGAGCGCAGCTCCGCCACATACGGGTAGAACTCGGCGAACCGCTTGACGAACGCCCAAAGCGCGTCCGAGTTGGTCCGGAAATAATGCGGACCATAAGTGTGGATGCGGATCCCCGACGGGTGGAGATGATCGTGGACATTCCCCCCGAGATGCTCACGCCGCTCGACGACCACCACGTCCCGTCCCGCATCCCGGAGCGACCGGGCGATCACCGCTCCGGTCAGCCCGGAGCCGACGACGACGTAGTCGGCCGTGGGCACCGCGTCAGACGGGGCGCGTGGACCGCTGTGCGGCCGCGACCGCCGTCCCGACTGAAAGCCCGAGGACCAGGGCGAGCACGAGGTGGACCCAGACCTTCGGGAACTGGGGATCATCCGGGTGGGCGATGATCGGCGTATCGACGATGCGGACCTGATCGAGCCGGAGGGCTTCGCGCAGCTCGGTCTGGCGGAGCTGTTTCTGGAGGAGGAGGTACCCCTCATTGAGCACCTGCCGATCACGCAACAGGCGGATGTAGGTCATCTCCTCCCGCGGGAGCTGGGCCAACTCCCCATCGATCGTATCGATGGCCGCCGTGAGGGACCGACTCCGGACGGCGATCGCCTCGAGATACTGCGTCCCCAAGCGCTGCAGCGAGCGCTCGATCTCGGCGATGCGCGACGCGAGCTGCCGAAGCTCCCGACTCTCGTCAGCGAGCAACAACTGGCGTTCGGATCGGGTGTTCTCCAAGGTGAGCAACGACTCGAGCAGATCCTGGATCGCGCGGTTCGAGAGTAGCGAGGGATAGGTCGCCAACTGCCGGTAGGCCTCGGGGGAGCGCGTCTGACCCGCGCGCTCCTCCGTCAATGCCAGCATCCCAGCGACGGCCCGCCGTTCGACCTCCGCGGCATCAAGCTCGGCGCGGAGGGCCGCGTAGCGTTTGACCTGGGCAGCGGCCTGCTCCTCAGGGACCACCAGCCCACTCCGCTCCTGGTTGCGGCGAAGTGCCTCCTCCGCTGCAGCCAACGCGACACGCTGCGCCTCGACCTGCCGACGAAGCTCCGCCGCGGTCGACCCAAGGTCCCCCCGCTCCGTCCGCGCGACAAAGCTGAGATACTCGGCGAGCATCCGGTCGACGACCTGCGCCGCGAGCCGTCGATCGGAGTCGTCAAAGGAGATGGCGATGAGCCGCGACCCGATCTCCTGCCGCCGAACGTCCAAGCGATCGACCAAGGCCTCCCGCACCTCGTAGCGGGGTGTGAATCGGAGTTCGAGCGGTGACGGGGCTTCCCCTGGCTCGAATCGAGGATCGAATCGCAACCAGATGCCGCCGACACGGAGGGTGTCACCAGCGACCAGCGTCGCAGCAGATGGCGCGAGCTCGGAGGGCGCCTCGAGGCGGAGATCGACCGCCCACGTGCCCCCATCGGTCGGGGTGAAGGTGAGCTTGCCATCCAGGTCATCCTCTGGGGCACGCACCGCGATCGTCGCGACATCCGCCCGCTCCCCGGCCGGGCGACGGACCGTGAGCGCGAGCGTGTCGATCACCGCATCGAGCACCCGACGGCTGGTGAGGACCCCGATCTCCGACTCGACCTCATCCCGACTCAGGCCGAGCATCCCTGCGCCCGGGATCGCGCTGAGCGCATCAGAGAGGCCGGAGCTCGACGGATCGTCCTGCACCCGGACGAGGGCGGTGCTCCGGTAGCGGGGGGTGACCAGCACGGTCCAGGTCATCACCGCAAGGAAGCACCCGAGGCCTGCGGCCCAAGGGAGCCGATGCCAGCGCAGGAAAGTCATGGGCGGAAGAAGAAGCGCTGGGTGGAGGGCGTCAAGGTCAGGCCGAGGCTCCAGGTGCGATAATCGATCCCCTCGTAGTACCCACGAATCGGGTCACGCAGAAGCGCTTGGTTCAGATAGGCGAGGCGGACACCTCGCGATAGCTCGATCTCGGTCGCCATCCCAAGGAGGGGCAAGGCAGCCCGGATGCTCCCCATCAGGGTGATATCGGGAAGCTTCCCCTTGCCGCCCGGGACCACATCGGTGAAGAGGGGGCCATTCAGCCACCGCACCCGAGCGAATGACACGCCTAAACGGCGCTCGCGTCCGTGCCAGTCGGCCGCAAGGTGCTGGCTCGATCCGCCCGGTCCGATGAAGGGTCCCAGCATCTGACCCTGATGGGTCCATCCCTGCGGGAGCGCAGGACTCGTGTAGGAGAGACCCACTGGCCGCACACGCAGCGACGGGCTCGGCTCCGTGTAGGTGAACTCGGATTGCAGGTGGAGCATCGACCCGCGCCAGGAGGGCCGCGCGACCTGGAATCCCACCGTGTATCCCTGCGAATGGCCCGGGAACTCGATGAAGTCCCGGAGCGACGCCGGGAACTCGTACCGTGCCCACTCAGCGTAGGCCTCGACGCCAGACTCGGGGACGGTCCATCGCAGGAAGAGATCGGTGATCTGGTCGCGCGCGCCATGCCGCACGATGTCATCAGGGGCTGAGACAGGACGACCGATATCTTGGAAGGCACCGAGGAGATCCTCGAATCCGGCGGTGCCTGGCGCCATCGCCGCCCGGGCGATCCCGAGGGTGGGGAGAACGGCGAGTCGCCCTGCCGGGCGCCAGACCATGGCCACCGCCGAGAGCGTGCGTGCATCGTTCGATTGGTCGGCATCGAAGAACGCACTCTCGCGGAGCGTGCCCAGCAGGTATTGGGCCTCGAGCGATCCCGCGCGTGTGCGCCACGGCTGCGGCATCTCGACGAAGCCGTGAGAGAATCCAGGCGCGTTCGAGGAGAGGAGCAACGCATTGAACGCCCCAGGTCCCCACCAACGGTTCTCATTTGATATCCCGATGCGCGCGTGCCGGGAGAGATCGATCGCCAATCGGCTCTGCCCCCACGCGAGCGAGGTGCGCGGGTGATCGCCGAACCGCAGTGGCCAGTCCGCTGACTCGGGGCGCGGCAGGTAAGGATGCGCCCAGATCGACCGACGCTCCGGTCGGGTCTGATCCCAGGGGATGACGAAAACCGGGCGATTCGCCTCATGGGCCACCTGCGGAGCCAAGGTCATCGACACGGGCCCGACGCTGATCGCGATCCCAGCGGTCACCAGGGCGTTTGCCCCGCGCCCAGGTCGCAACGCCCCATCATTGCCGCCCCACGGAAGCGAGGAGTTCCACCGCGTGACGAGCGAGGGCGTGAGGAACCTGATCGCTGGGCTGAGCGAGTCCTGCAGCCCGCGATGCACCGTTGGTGCACGCAAGAGTGCGCCGTCGAGCGGGAGCTGACCCGTGAGCACACGCAGCCGATCGACACGGTCGATCGCGTCACCGGGGATGCTGATTGGGGTCGAAACGCGCGACGGCTGCGCGACGGCGAGCGCCGGACAGAGGACCGCGAGGCACAGCACGCGTTGCAGCACGCTGAAAGCTCACGGGAAGGAGGCGCTGCGGCAAGACGAGCGTCGCCGCGCTGTGGTCGCTCCGGGGTTGGTACGGTATCTTCATTGGATGTCTCGCCCCGCTCGACCTGCGCCGCTGGCTCGGCGAGGCTGTCAATGGCGTCTCCGGCTCGTGCGAGCGCTGGCGGTCGCTCTCCTCGCATCGGCGAGCCAGTCGCCGCTGGAAGCCCAGCTCGATCTCGGCGGCGTGCCGATCGTCGGTGGCGACGAGCATTGGTATCGCAGGACCCGTGCCCTCCTCGATTCCTCTGGCGCGGATCCGTGGCGCACGAGGGTCACGGTCCCGCTCCCGACGCGAGGCCCGCAGGTGCGCCTGCTGCGCCCCGAACTTCGCGTGCTCTACAACTCGCTTCGGCCGAGCGATGGGGACGATGGGGTCATCTGGGCAGGGCGCGGTGTGACGGGCGCGGCACAGGCAGGATGCGAAGCGCGTTGGGGCATCGTGCGGATGCAGGTCGCGCCGATCGTCTTCCGGGCGCAGAATCGCTCGTTTCCTTTGATCGATAACGGGCGGACGGATCTCACGCGATTCGGTGACGCCCGATTCCTAGGGAGTATCGACCTCCCGCAGCGTTTTGGTGATGCCCCGTACGGTCGACTCGATCCCGGCGACAGCTTCCTCGCCCTCGAGTGGATGGGGGCCACGATCGGGATCTCGTCCGCTCGGCAGCTCTGGGGACCGGCACGCGAATTCCCGCTCGTCCTCGGGACACGCGCAGGCGGCTTCCCTCACCTGTTCGCTGGGACGACGCAGCCGATCTCCGTCGGCATCGGCACGGTGGAGGGACGGCTCATCGCCGCGCGACTTGAGCAGACGCGGTGGTCGCCGGTCCAGAC
>Ga0194121_10000960_pt1 | contig 50254 bp, 41 predicted proteins | sample TA2MahCa50mmetaG_FD_148609 | JGI IMG/M metagenome (GOLD analysis project Ga0194121, IMG submission 148609) | Freshwater microbial communities from Lake Tanganyika, Tanzania - TA2015020 Mahale Deep Cast 50m | ecosystem: Environmental > Aquatic > Freshwater > Lake | place: Tanzania: Lake...
GCGAGAACGCCCAAGCAGGCGAGCGCGGCCGGTCGGCGCAGGCGCTCGAGCGCGAGCGCGACGAGCAGCGCGACGCCGAGCGCGCTCAGATAGAGGAAGCGCTCGGAGAGCGGGAAGCGGCCGATCGACTCGATGCGCGCCACGGCGGGCGCGATGCCGCCGAGCGCGAGCACGAGTGCGAGTACGACACCGCGTGCGCCACGCCTCCACGCCACGCGCAGCGCGATCGCCCACGCGACGAGCGCGGCGACCGCGATCCACAGCTGCGCGTCATCCCACGGGATTTCAGGCCGCACTTCGCGGAACAGATTGAGCCGCAGCGGCCACGCGAGCAGCACCAGCGCGCCGCCGAGCAGCTCGACGCGCAGCGTGAACGCGCGCAGCGCCGTCTCGCGCAGGTGGGATGTGACGAGGTCGAAGCCGGCCGCCGAGCTCTCGAACACGAGCGTGCGCGCGAGCCAGTAGCCTGCGAGCGCCACGAGTGCGGGCAAGTACGCGCGCAGTCGCGGCTTGTTCTCGCCGCCCAGCGCCCAATCGAGTGCGGGCGCGAGCGCGAACCACGCCAGCGCGCTCTCCTTCGAGGCGAGCGCCGCGAGCAGCGTGAGCGCGGGCGCGAGCGCGAGGCCCGGACTCCCCGCGCGTCGCCAGCGCGCGAAGAACAACAGCGAGGCGAGCAGGAAGAAGCCCGCGAGCGGGTCGTTGATCGCGGAGATCCACGCGACGGACTCGACATGCACGGGATGCAGGCCGAAGAGCAGCGCCGCCGCGCTCGGCATGATCAGGCTTCGCCCGGCGAACGCGGTGCGCACGAGCGCGAACACCAGCGCGACCGAGCCCGTGTGCAGCGCGAGCGACAGCAGATGAAAGCCCCACGGCTCGCCATCGCCGAGCGCGCGACCGATGTAGAGCGCGACCAGCGCCAGCGGCCGCCAGTAGCCGACGCGCAGCGCCTGGTCCGGCTCGACGAAATCCCAGTGCGGCCGCCCGAGCGACTCCATGAGCGGCTCGAGACCGCCCAGCGCCCTATTGCGCGCGACGAGCAGCAAGTCGTCGTACACGAGCTCGCCCCCGAGCGCGCCCGCGAACGCCGCCACCACCACGACGAGCACCGCCGCCAGCGCTCCCATCGTCGCCGCGCGTCCCGCTGCCCCGCTCTCCATCACCTGCATGCCGCGCGATGATACGCGCGCCCCGCCACGCGCTCGCGTGCCACTTTCGCCGACCCGCACACCCCGTGCGTCCACGCTCGACGCCCGTGCGTCACCGCACTTCGAGCTGTCTGCCAGCCTTGCGTGGGGGAGCTCGAGCTGCGCCAGCGCCTGCCGCGTTCGGGGGCTAGGCGCTCAGCACATACTGGCGGCGCGAGATGACGAGGCTGCCGAGCGCGAGCGAGACGGCCAGGATGACGGCCAGCGCGAGCAGCGCGGCGCGCGTCGTGTCGGGCTCGGCGAGCTGAGCCTCGGCCACGAGCCGCCACAGCTCGGGGTTCTCGCTCATCAACATGCTGCGCAAGTAGAACTGCACGGTGAGCTGCTGGCTCGTGCCCGGCAGGTTGGCGAGGAAGCCCTCGATGGCGAAGGCGTAGCCGAGGCCGACGATCATCGGGTGGCGGTTGAAGGTGCCGAGCGCGGCGAAGAGCGCCGAGTAGACCGCGGCTCCCGCGAGCGTTGCGGCGAGCATCGCGCCGAACAGGCCTTCGGGCAATTCGCCTTCGGGCATCGCCTGCAGGAACTCTGCCGGGATGTCGCGATCGATCGTGCGCGTGCGCGTCTCGCCGCGGCGGTCGGTCCATGTCACCGTGCGCGGCTCGGCCTTCTTCCAATCCGGCGCCTGCGACTCGACCGCGAGCTTGAGCCCGCCGACGCTGCCGGTGAGCAGCACGGCGAGCACCGTCGCCGCCGCGAGCCAGCGTCCGACGAGGATCGAGGCGCGCGAGATCGGGCGCGTCAGCAGGTATGTGATCGTGCGGTCGTCGACTTCCTCGGAAATCACGGCCGAACCGGTGATCACCGCCGCGAGCGGCACGAGCACCGACAGCAGCATGAAGAACGCCGGATAGAGGAAGGCTTCGATCGGAGACGGGCCGTGGGGCACGAACTTGAGCAGCCCGAAGGCGACCAGCGGCACGAGCGCGCAGCCGAGCGCCACGAGCAGGGTGCGCCGCGCGAGGCAGACGCGCGGCAGGTAGGTGCGCCAGAAGAGCAGCGTGGTGCGCAGGAACGACATCATCCCACCAGGTAGTCGAAGACGGATTCGAGGTTCGCGTCGTGGCTCTCGATCGAGCGGATGCCCGCGCGCTCGCGCGGGGCGAGCGCCGTGAGTTCGCGGAAGAAGCGCTCGACGTCGCCGGTCTCGACCGCCACACGGCCGTCGGCGGCGATGCGCACGGAGCTGACCGGCTCGAGGGCCATGAGCACGGCGGCGAGGCGACGCGCGTCGCGCGCCACGAGCTCGACGCGGCGCGGATGGCGCGAGAGCAGGCGCCGGATCTCGCCCACGGGTCCCTGCGCGAGCAGTCGTCCGCGATGGAAGAGCACGATGCTCGGCGTCAGCGCCTCGACTTCGTGGAGCACATGGCTCGAGACGAGCACATGCATACCGGCGGCGCCGAGCTCGGCGAACAGCTTCTGGATCTCCGCGCGGCCGACCGGATCGAGGCCGTTGAGCGGCTCGTCGGCCACGACGAGCTCGGGGTCGTGCGCGATCGCCTGCGCGATCTTCGTGCGCTGGCGCATGCCCTTGGAATAGCCCGCGGTGCGGCGCGTGCGCGCGTCGAGGAGCCCGACGCGATCGAGCGCGGCGTGCGCTCGACGGCGTGCCTCGCTCGGCGCGTAGCCCGAGAGACGCATCAGGAACTCAACCACTTCGAGCCCCGTCATGTCGCCCCAGATCGCCTCCTGCTGCGGGCAGAAGCCGACGCGGCGGAAGTACTCGCGGTTCGCGAACGGCGCGTGGCCGAGCACGCGGATGTCGCCGCGCGCGGGGCGCAGCTCGCCGGCCACGAGTTTCAGGAATGTGCTCTTGCCGGCGCCGTTCGGACCGACGAGGCCGGTGATGCCGCCCTGAATCGTGAGCGTGAGCTCCGACAGGCCGACGACCTGCCCGTACCAGCAACCGACCTTGTCGGCGACGACCAGCGCGCTCAAGCGACGACCTCCAGCCGCCGCAGGCGCCGCGCCACGAGCAGACCGCCGAGGGCGGCGAGCCCGAGCACGATCGCGAGCGAGTACCACGGGTTCCAGTCGAAGCGCGACTGGTTGGCGTTCATCATCCAGTCCGCGAGGCGGCGCAGGTTCATCAGCACGCCGAGCATCGACCAGTCGCGGTCGCCCTGCGTGCCGGCGAGCATCGCGCCGAGGGAGTCGCTGCCCAAGATGAACGCGAACACGCCCGCGAGCGCGTAGCTCTTGCGCGAGGCGAGCGAGGAGATCCCGAGCGCGATCATGCTCAGCACGAGCACATTGAGCGAGGCGTAGCCCAGCGAGCCGAGCAGCACATCCCACTTCTCGAACAGGAACGCGTAGTCGGGCGACGAGAAGACGGCGACGAGCCCGATCAGCAGCACCGGTCCGACGGTCACCATCGCGCCGAAGCTCGCGATCGTCAGGAAATGCCCGAAGAAATAGTCGAGTCGCGAGAGCGGGCGCGAGAAGTACAGGAGGTGGGCGCCGGCGCGCTGGTCCTCGCACACGAGCCCCGCGCCGAACCACGCGATCGCGAGCAGGGCGAAGACGCGGCTCACATAGGTGAAGATCACGATCTGGTCGTGCACCTGGATCAGCTGGCCCGCGAGCGCTCCCGCCATCGAGCCCGCGGGACCGGCGCCGCCCATGCCGGGAATCGGCGAGCCCAGGCCCTGCTCGAGCGTGAACTTGCTGTACACGACGAACGAGAACACGACGCCGGAGATCCACGGCGGCACGAACAGCAGGAGCAGCGGCAGCTTGCGCTTGAACGCGACCTGCATCCGCGCGCGCCAGAGGTGCGCGGCGGGAAAACGCACGGGCGCGAGCGAGCCCTTGAGGCGCCGGTAGATCTCGGTGTGCGCGGTCGCGGTCATTGCGCGACTCCCTCGGACTCGCGCAGGAGGCGCAAGAACACATCCTCGAGAGACGAGCGCAGGTCCTCGACACTCTCGATCCACGCGCCGTTCGCGCCGGCGAGCTCGAACAGCGAGTCGGCGTCGTCGATGCGCGCCGCGATGCGGAACGCTCCGGGTCCGGTGCGCGAGACGCTCATGCCCTCGGCCGCGAGCGCGCGCTCGAAGGCCGCCTCTTCGCCGCCGACGCGCACGCGCACGATGTGCTCGTCCGAGCGCGTCAGATCTGCGATCGAGCCGCGCTCGATGACATGCCCGCGGTTCAGCACGACGACATGGTCGCAGGTGCGCTCGACATCCGGCAGCTGGTGCGAACACAGGATCAGGTGCTTGCCCTGCGCGTGACCGAGGTCGTGCACGAGGTCGAGCATGTGACGGCGACCCTTGGGGTCGAGTCCGTTGGTGGGCTCGTCGAGCAGGAGCAGCGGCGGGTCGTGCGCGATCGCTTGAGCGAGCTTCACGCGCTGCTTCATGCCGGTCGAGTACTCGCTCATCGGCCGGTAGCGCTGGTCGTCGAGGCCGACATAATCGAGCGATTCGTGTGCCCGCGTCATCGCGTCGTCTGGCGTGAGCCCCGTGATGCGACAGAGCGTCGTCACCATCTCGACCGCGTTCATGCCTGGCAGCAGGCAGTCTCCCTCCGGCATGTAGCCGACGCGCTGGCGCAGCTCGAGCGCGTCTGTGCGACCCACAGGATCGAGTCCGAGGATGCGCGCCGAGCCCTCATCCGGCTCGATCAGGCCGAGCAGCAACTTGAGCAAGGTCGTCTTGCCGGCGCCATTCGGGCCGAGCAGCCCGACGGGGCCGCCGAGAAACTCGAGCGTGAGCCCATCGAGCGCGCGCACATTGCGGTAGCACTTGACGAGACCGCGAATGGAGATGATCGGTTCGCTCATGGGGCGCCGCGAGAATGACGCGCTCGCCCGCGCATGCAAGCCGCGGCCGGATTTCGCGCAGTCCTTACCGCTCCCCACGATCTGCGGATGGCGCCGCCACGCGCCGCGCGGGCTGCTAGGATTCTGCACGCGGAGCAATCAGGCAGCGCCAGCCCATGCAGCACGATGACGAGCAACTGTGCGGGAGCGGCACTGGCCCGCGTCCCTACGAGGTGCTGTGGGTCCCGGAGCCGGCCGAGGTCGCGCCGACTCCGGCCGTGCACGAGCCGACGAGCGTGCCGGCGAGCGTGCCGGCGAGTATGCCCGTGCCCGCGCGTCGCGACGGTCACGGCTGGTGGACCACGCTCCTCGTCGCAGCGCTCGCCGCTGGCCTGACGGTGGCGTTGGGGTTGTTGCTCGAAGGCGAAGAAGTGCGGGCGGAAGAGCCGTTGGAGCTGTTGAAGCTGCGCGCGGACTCGGTGCTGGCCGCGCAGGAGCTCGCGGCGGCACGGCGCAGCGCCAGCGAGTTCGAGTTGCGCGCCGCGGATGCGGAACGGCAGCGGCTTGCCGCTGCGCACGCTGCGCGGGAGAACTTCGAGCGAGTGCAGGAGGAACTCGACCGGGCGCGGCAGCGAGAGCAGCAGCTCGCGGCGGAGCTCCTCGCGGCGCAAGCCCGCGCCGAGGAGCTCGCGGCTCGTCCTCAGGTAGCAGAGCGCGAATCGACCGACGAGGAGCGTGCGGCGCGCGTCTTCTTGGCCGGGCTGGCGGCGCTCGACGAAGCGCGCGTGGCCGATGCGCGCGAAGCGTGCGCTGCGCTCGAGCGACTCGGTCTCGGAGGCGGCGCCGATCTCGCGCGTATCGCGGACTGCGCCGATTCGCTCGCGCGCTTCGAGGCGAGCTGCGCGGCCGCAAATGCGCTGCCCGGAGAGTTGCGCGCCGCGCTCCAGCGACTCGAGGCCGCCCGCGGCGAGCAGGCCACGCTCTCGGCGGAGCGCTGGCCGTGGCTCGCCCTTCCCGAAATCGCGGCGCGCGTCCGCGAGTCCCTCGCGCGCACGCTCGACGCGCTCGCGGCGCGTTGCGAACTCGCCCGCACGAAGCTGCTCGAACTCGACGCTGCGGACTGGGCGACAAGGGCGTCGATGTGGAAGGCCACGCAGTCGAGCTCCGTACTCGACCACGCCGCGAGCTTCGGCTGCGCACATCTCTCCGAGCTTGCGCCCAGGCTCGTGCCGGAGCTGCGCACGGCGCTCCTCCGCCTTCGCCAGCTCGATCTTGCCCAGCTGCGCGACCTGCGCGACCTGCCGGTCTGGGCCGAGCGCGTGCGCACGGGAGCGATCACACTCTCGCCGCGCGAGCGCACGGATCTCGAGCTGCTCGCCTTCGCGCAGCGCTGGTTCGATGACACGCCGGGAAACGAGCGGCCGCCCGATTGGACGACCATCGAGCTCGAAGCGCCTTCTGGCGAGCGCGGAGACTGGCGTCGAGAGTTGCAGCTGCTGTGGAGCCTCTCGCAGCCCGACTCCGGCTTTCCGCTGCGCGACAACGGAGTGCGGATCTACCGGCAGATCGATGCACAGGGGCGCGTCGAGTGGTGGCGTGAGCTCGCCATTTCCGCGCGCGACGGAGTGTGGCGCGTGCAACGCGAGCGGCTCGCGGACGATGGCTCGACTCCGATCGCGAGCGAGACGCTGCGCATCGAGCGACGCGGCGGCGAGCTCGTCCTCGCGGGCAGTGGCGAGACGCTGCTCGACCTGCGCGCCCTCGGCGCCACGACGCGCGTCGCGGAATTCGAGCCGCACTTCGGCGGGGCGCTGCCGTCCACGCTGGGCATCGCGGAGGCGGAGCTCGCGGCGTTCCGCGCACGGCGGCCGGTGTGTCTGATTCACGCGTCGGCGGGCACGCGCCGCTGGTTCGAGCCGCACTGGGGCCTGGTGCGCGAGGCGCTCTCCACGACGCGCGGGTCTGTCGAACGCGAACTCGTCTTCGCACGCTGAACGACCTATCGTAGCGCCCATGTTCGACCGCAGACGCTTGCTCGTGAGCGGCGGGGCGTTCGCGCTCTCCGCGGCCTTCATGTCTCGGCTGCAGGCTCAGCAAGCGCGCGCTCCGCGCAAGCTGCGCAAGGCGCTCATGCTCTACATGTGTCGCGACGGCAAGACGCTGCGCGAAAAGTTCGAGATCATCTCTCGCGCTGGATTCGAGGGCGTCGAGCTCGACAGCCCCAGCCCGATTTCGCGCGAGGAAGTGCTCGCGGCGCGCGACGCGACGGGACTCGCGGTGTGCGGCACGGTCGACTCGGTGCACTGGCGCAAGCAGCTCGCGGATCCGAGCGCGGAGGTGCGCAAGGAGGCCGTCGAGGCGCTCGAGACCGCGCTGCGCGACTGCCATGCCTTCGGCGGCGACAGCGTGCTGCTCGTTCCGGCGATCGTGAACACCACCGTCGACTACAAGAGCGCCTACGAGCGCTCGCAGTCCGAGCTGCGCCGCGTGCTCCCGCTCGCCGCGGAATTGAAGGTCAAGATCGGCATCGAGAATGTCTGGAACGACTTCTTGCTCTCGCCGCTCGAGGCCGCGCGCTATCTCGACGAGCTCGAGAGCCCGTGGGTCGGCTGGCACCTCGACTGCGGGAACATCGTGAACTACGGCCACGGCGAGCAGTGGGTGCGCATCCTTGGGAAGCGTTTGTGCAAGCTGCACATCAAGGACTACAGCCGCAAGCGCCGCGACGGCGAGGGCCTGTGGAAGGGCTTCGATGTGGCGCTCGGCGAAGGCGACGCGAATTGGAAGGCGCTGATGGCAGCGCTCGACGAAGTGGGCTTCGCGGGCTGGGCCTCGGCCGAAGTCGCGGCCGGCGACGAGGCGCACCTGCGCGATGTCGTCGCGCGCATGGATCGCATCTTCTCGGCGTGAACGCGCGCTCGCGGCGCGGAGCGGGCGCAGCGGCCGTGCAGCGTGCGCGTGCCGGCGGAAACTCCGAGGGAGCTGCACAGCGCACCACGCTCTCCGCGCGACGCGCCTCCGACGGGGCGACGCGCGCCTACGGCCTACGAGGCGTCCGGATCCTGTGAGCCCGGCAGCGCGTGCCGCTTCACGAGCGGCATCTGCGCGAGCATGAAGGCGAAGGTGGCGAGCGGCAGGCCGCCGACCTTGAACCACAGCCACGCGGAATCGTCCCACGCGCGCCGCACATACTCGTTGGCGCCGGCGAGCGCGAAGGAGAACAGGGCGAAGCGCACGGTGAACGCGTGCCAGCCGGCGTCGTTCATCGGCAAGGCCATGCCGAGCAGGCTCTTCGCGAACAGCTTGCCGAACGCGAGTCCGCCGAGCAGCGCCGCGCCGATGAAGACTTCGATCACGGTCACCTTGAGCTTGATGAAGCTCTCGTCGCCGAGCCACACGGTGAGGCCGCCGAACACGACCACCATCGCGAGCGTGACCCAAGTGAGCGGCGCGACCTTGCGCTCGACCTTCCATGAGATGCCGACCGCGACGAGCATCGCGACGATGAACACGGCCGTGCCTAGGACCAGCCCGAGCCGCGAGCTCGCGATCAGGAACACGACCAGCGGGCCGAGCTCGACCGCGAGCTTGGCGTTGGGGGAGAGCTTGCCGTGCGCGGGGGACTGATCCGAATTCGCCATGGCGCGGCAGGATAGCAGCGCGCGATTGCCGTGCGCGCGCACGGCGCGCTAGCTTGCGTCGGTGACGAAGCGGAAGGTGAACAAGCAGGCTGGGAAAGGGAGCGCGCGCTTCGAAGGCCGCGCGCGCCTGCTCGCGTGGTACGCCCGCGAGCGCCGCGACCTGCCGTGGCGGCGCACGAGCGACCCGTTTGCGATCTGGATCAGCGAGGCGATGCTGCAGCAGACGCGCGTCGAGGCGGTGATCGGTTACTGGGAGCGTTTCCTCGCGCGTTTTCCCGACATCCGCACGCTCGCGCAGGCTCCCGAGCAGGATGTGCTCTCGGCTTGGAGCGGCCTGGGCTACTACCGTCGCGCGCGCGCGTTGCGCGCTGCGGCGCAGGCGATCGTCGAGCGCCACGGCGGTGAGTTCCCGCGCGACGCAGAGCTCGTGCGCGAGCTCCCCGGCATCGGCCCGTACACCGCGGGAGCCGTGCTCTCGATCGCGTTCGATCTGCCTGAGCCGCTCGTCGACGGCAATGTCGCGCGCGTGCTCGCGCGCTGGTTCGCGCACGAGGCGGACGCGGTCGCGACGCAGAAGTGGGCCTGGGAGCGCGCGCGCGAGCTCGTGCCCCAGCGGGCGGGCGCGGGCGAGTGGAATCAGGCGCTGATGGAGCTCGGCGCGACCGTGTGCACGCCGCAGCGGCCGCGCTGCGAGACATGTCCTGTCGCACGCTCGTGTGCGGCGCTCGCGCAGGGCGCGGTGGCGCGCATTCCGCGGCCGAAAGTGCGGCCCGAGCCCGTCGATGTCGAGCTCGTGGCGTGGGTCGTCGAGCGGCGTGGCGCGATCCTGATGGAGCAGCGGCCGGCAGAGGGCCGCATGGCCGGCCTGTGGCAGCTGCCGACCGTGCAGGTCGCGCCAGTGCGTCCCGAGCTCTTCCCCGCGCGGCTCACGGTCGAGCTCGAGCCGGGGCCGGAGCTGGGCGTCGAGCGGCACGCGATCACGCGCCATCGCATTCGCATGGTGCTGCGCCGCGGCGAGCTGGGGCGCGCGAGCCTGCCGGAGCGCCTGCGCTGGGTTCCGCGCGAGGAAACGCTGCGCTTGCCGCTGACCGGAATGGCGCGCAAGTCGCTCGCGCGCGCCTTCGGGCTCGGGAAGCGCGCTCCGGGCGGCTGAAACGCTCCTTCCTCCTTGGTAGTCTCGCCCACGCCTTGGACGCGAACCCCAGCCAGCCCCGGCGCGCCGCTCCGCTCGTGCTCCCGTGGGAAGCGAGCGCGCAGCGCGAGAAGCTCTCGGCGCACGGAGTCACGATCGTCGTGCCCGTGTTCAACGAGCAGAAGGGCGTCGCGGGCGTGATGGAGCGCCTCTCGAAGCTCGATGTCGGCGCGCCGATCGAGGTGATCGCGGTCAACGACGGGTCGAAGGATCGCACGGCCGAGGTGCTGGCCGAGTGCGCTGCGCGCATTCCGAACCTGCGCGTGGTGACGCACCGCGTGAACCAGGGCTATGGCGCGGCGCTCAAGACGGGCTTCACGCACGCGCGCACCGAGGTCGTCGTCATCACCGACGCGGACGGCACATATCCCGAGGACAGGATTCGCGACCTGCTCGAGCAGATCGACGACGGCGCCGAGATGGCCGTCGGCTCGCGCACCGGCGCCGATGTCCACATTCCGCTCGTGCGCCAGCCCGCGAAGTGGTTCCTGAGGCAGCTCGCGAGTTTCCTCGCCGGCACCGACATTCCCGACTTGAACAGCGGCCTGCGCGCGTTCCGGCGCGAGCTCGTGCTCAAGTACCGCGCGATCCTGCCGCAGGGCTTCAGCTTCACCACGACGATCACGCTCGCGAGCCTCACCAACGGTCACCGCGTCGAGTATGTGCCCGTCAACTACGCCAAGCGCTCCGGCAGCTCCAAGATCCGCCCGATCCGCGACACGCTCGGCTTCACCGCGCTGATCATCCGCACGGTGCTGTATTTCAACCCGCTGAAGGTTTTCTATCCGATTGCCTTCGCGCTGTTCCTGTGCCTGTGCGGCTTTCTCTACTACGACGTCTTCATCGAGCAGAACCTCGGCGACAAGACCGTCTTCATCTTCGTCGCCTTCCTGCAGGTCCTCACCGTCGGCCTGCTCGCCGACCTGATCGAGAAGAAGTCGCGGCTGTAGGTCCGAGCCGCAGGCGAGGGGGCTCCGAGCAACGAGTGGCCTTGACAGGCGTGAAGGGGGGTAGTTTCCCTGTCTCGTTCACCTACTTCCCGCTAGGTTTCGAGGCAAAGAATGAACTTCTCGATGCTGGCTGCACTCGCCGTGGTGTCCGCGAATTCGTCGCTCGCTGCGCTGCGAGAAGTTGTCTGCCAAGGGTGCGAGAGCACGGCGACCTACTCGACTTCCAACGCGGGATGTGTCGCCGCCGGCTGGAATGCGGGGCTCATCGTGACGGTCATTCCGTACGACGGCGAATGCATCAATGTGGACGAAGCCTGTGTGACGGGCTCCCCGTGCACACCCCATCTGACCATCGAAGCGTGGGTGGATGACTTTGGAGGAGGCCTATTTCGCTCGCAGGGAACGATCGGCAGCGCAGGTACTGGGCGCGTTGACACGCCCGCTTCCGGCATGGGGTCCTCTTACCCTGTCAAGATCCACTCGGACTATTCCGGAGTCGATCGTGGTGGCACCATGGCCTTTCAGTTCATTGTCAAGTTCTAAGAAGAGCTGTGGTGGTGGCCGGGTGTGTACGACTAGGTCTGCACCCTGAGCGCCAACGGCACGCTCAGCTGCTCACAGTGCATTCCCTGCTACTTCTAGCGGATCGTGCTTCATGCGCAGTGTCGGAGCCTGGTTTCCGGCTGCAAGCCTACTGTCCTTGAGCTTTGCCTTCTGGATTCGGTCGCGCGCGCAGCTCGACGACAAGTCCCCGGGCAGTGCTGCTCGGCCGGAGCCGGTTGATGTCGACGCCGAGATCGGTGATGCGACTCAAGAAGCGCTTGTGCCTGTGGGCGTTGCGCCCGCTCATCCGCCTGTCGAATTGGCCGAGGTCGAGCCTGGGAAGCTCGATGTATCTCAGTTGAGTGCCGACGACCTGCTCAAGCTGCTGGAGAAACGCGAGATTGCAGCTCGTGATCTGGCGGGGCTCGCGGATTCGACGCTCGATGAACTCGCCATCCTGCGATCCGAGGCCGTGTTGGCGAGCTGGACCGGCGCGACACGCGAAGCGGCGCTCGACACATTGTGCAAGCTGCCCAGTCAGCTTCCGAATCCTGCGGGGAAGGCACTGAGCGTGCGTGGCGTCAAGCACTTGGACTCGATGAGGGATCGCTGTTCGGAGGCCATCGCTGCGCTCTCGCAGGATGCCCTTCAGGAACTCGAGGCGCACAAGCAGGCCCTGTGGAACATCAGGCAAGGCGTCCGTGTGCGGCGTGAGGGCGAGACTCCGCCGCCGGCGGAGGGCAGCACGCGCGGGAAGTTCCGCTCGAGCCAGAAGTGCGGCATGTTCGGGCGCTACCTCCGTTTCGAGTACTCCAGCGACGGTTGCCATGCCCTCGAGTCCAAGCTCGCGCTCCTCGAGGAGCTGAAGTCGCAGTTGCGGAGTGAGCAACTCCACTACATCGACAGCCTGCCGTAGTCCGGAGCGAACCGATGCGCTCAGGTGCTGCCGAGTGACGCGGGCCAAGAGCGCGCGCTAGGCCGGGTCAGGGTGTGGCTCTGGGCCGCTCGGGGCCTACAGTAGGGGGCCTGCGCTGGAGGAGAGCCCCATGAAGTCCCGACTGCTCGCTGCCACGTTGCTCGTGCTCGTTCCGATCGCGCTTGTTCCGCTCACGGTTGCGGGCGTTGGGCCGCGCTCGCGTGCGGATGTGGCGACGATCGTGGCGGAGCTCAAGAAGAACCGCGACGAGGCGGAGCCGAAGCTCTTGGCGGAGCTCGGCGCGCTGCGCACGCGCGAGGCAGCGCTTGCGCTCGTGGAGCTGTACGACACGACGTTCGGGTCGATCTACATGCGGCGTGAGGTCGTGAAGGCGCTCGGGAGCTTCGACGGCGTGGCCGATGCGGAGCAGACGGCGCTGCAGAAGCTCTCGGATGTCGCGACGGCGGGGGACGAACCCGAGCTGCGCGACATGGCGCTCGCGACGCTCGGCAACTGCAACCACCTCGGCAAGCACTTCCTGAAGGCGATCGTCGAGTCCGCCGCGGAGGACGATGTGCGCGAGCGCGCGATGGAGCGCGTGGTGCGCATGGCGGACGGCGGCGACCGCGAGTTCTTCGAGCGCGTCTTCAACGCGCCGATCGCGGAGAAAGCGGCGGACAAGGACAAGGGCAAGGGGAAGAAAGACAAGGACGCGCAGCCCGAGCGCAAGGTGCACTCGGTGAAGTCGATCCGCGAGCTCGCGTTCGAGCAGATCGCACAAGGGTTCGACCTGCCGCGGCTTTACGCGCAGGCGCGCGAGAAGGAACGCGACAATGTCACGGAGCTGTGGGGGCTGCGACGGCTCGCGTTGCTCGAGCTCGAGCGGCGCAAGGACAAGGGCCTGCGCGACCTCGCAGAGACGATCTACGGCGACCAGACGGAGCGCGACTCGGTGCGCGTCGAGGCGATCCGCATTCTGGTCGAGTCCGATGGGGCGAAGCTCGCGCCGCGGCTGCTCGAGGACGGGCGCGGCAACATCGATGTGATGCCGGAGCTGCTGCGGCGCGCGCTCGGGGATCACTTGGCCGCGCTGCGCGACGAAGCGACCGACAAGAAGCTCGTCAAGCTGGTCGGCAAGGGCAAGCTCCACGAGCAACGCTTCGTGCTGCGCGCCTTGCGCGGCTATCGCGACGAGAAGTTGCTCAAGACGCTCGCCAAGGAAGTGCTCGACGCGACCAAGAAGCCGCCCCCGAAGGGCAATGACCCGGAGTACAACGCGACGCGGGATCTCGTGCTCCAGACGCTCGCCACGCTCGGCGGCTCGGGCAGCAAGTCGATCGAGCCCGAGCTCGAGACGGTGGTGGGTGGGTGCAAGGATCAGGCCATCGTCGCTGGAGCGCTCGATGCGCTCACGGAGCTGCGCAGGGGCGATGCGGCGTGGACGAAGCGCTTGACCGAGCTCGCGGCGAGTCCCCAGGTCGAGGTGCGCAACGCGGCGCTGCTGCAGCTCGGACAGACGGGCGATCGCGCGCATGCGAAGGTGCTCGCGGCGGCGGTGTCGAACAGCGACTGGTCGACGCGCTTCGCGGCGCTCGACGGCCTCGTGGCGCTGCGCGCGAAGGACGGCATCGGCGCGATCGTCGAGCAGATGCAGAAGGAGAGCGGGCTGATGCTCGTGCGCTTCGCCGACGCGCTGTGGCGCCTGTGCGGCAAGCCGTTCCGCACCTCGGCGCCGGCGTGGAAGGCGTGGTGGGGCAAGGAGGGTGCGAGCTTCGAGCCGATCTCGCTCGCCGAGGTCGCGCGGCTCGAAGCCGAGGAGGAAATGCGGCGCCTGAAGCAGACCACGAAGTCCGCGCAGTTCTTCGGCATCCGCATCGTCTCCAAGCGCGTCATCTTCATCCTCGATGTATCGGGTTCGATGTCGGAGACGCTGCGCAGCGAGTACACCGGCAAGCAAGGCACGCCACGCATCGATGTCGCGAAGTCCGAGCTCGCCGTGTGCATCGACGCGCTCGAGCCCGAGAGCCTGTTCAATGTCGTGGTGTTCTCGAGCGATGTCGACATGTGGCTCGACGGCGTGGCGCAGTCGAGCGGTGGCGATCGCGCGCAAGCGAAGCAGTTCGTCGCTGCGCTCGGGGCTGGCGGTGGTACGAATCTCTACGAGTCGCTGCGCACGGCCTTCGCGGATCCGGATGTCGACACGATCTTCGTGCTGTCGGACGGCGAGCCGAGCGTGGGTGAGATCACCGATCCCGAGCTGATCCGCGAGCGCGTCGCCGAGTGGAACCAGCACCGCCGCATCGTGATCCACACCATCGGCGTCGGCGGCACATTCCAGATCCTCGAGTGGCTCGCGACCGACTCCGGCGGCTCGCACCGGAAGTTTCAGTGAGCGCAGCGGCAGCACCTGAAGAGAGCTCTGGAGGCTCGCGCTGGCTGCGCTTCGCGGCGTGGAGCGTCGTGGGCCTGCTGTTGGTGCTCGCGCTGTTTCACTTCGGCGGCGTCGACTTCGAGGAGCTGGTGGCGGCGCTCGCGCGCCTGTCTCCGGCGACCTTTGCACTCGCGCTGGGCATTCACACCGCGATCTACATCGTGCGAGCAGAGCGCTTCCGCCTGCTGATTCCCGCCGAGCACCGGCCTCCGCGCGCGGCGCTGCTCGCCGTGACCTCCGCGCACAACTTGGCCGTGTATGTGCTGCCGGCGAAGACGGGCGAAGCGACCTTGCCGATCTACCTCGGACGCTCGTGCGGCGTTCCGGCCCCAGCGAGCATCGCGTCGCTCGTGGTCTCACGGCTGTTCGACCTCGCGGCGCTGTGCGCCTGCATGGGCGCGGTCACGCTTGCGCTGTGCCTCGGAGATCACTGGGAAGCTCCACGGGGATTCGGCTACGCGTTGTCGGGTGGCCTGCTCGGCGCGGGAGCGGCGTTCCTCGCGCTCGCGGCGCGCGGCGATGTGCTGCTCGCGCCGCTGCAGCGGTTGCTCGCGGCGTTGGGACTCGGCGCGCGGATCGACAAGCACGCGGAGTCGCTGAAGAGCGCGCTCCGCACGGCCGGACACGGGCGGCTGCGCGCCGGCGCGCTCGGCCTCTCCTTCGCGGTCTGGCTGCTGATCTTCGCGTTCTATGGGCTCCTCGCCCAAGGCTTCGGACTCCCCGAGGGCGTCGGCTTCCTGCACGCGAGCTTCGGCTCGAGCGTTGCCGTCCTGATGAACCTCGCGCCGATCAACTCCTTCGCGGGCTTCGGCACGCAGGAGGCGGGCTGGGTGCTCGGCTTCAAGTGGGTGGGCGTCCCGGCAGAAATTTCACTGCCGGGAGGCGTCGGCGTGCACTTGGTGCAGCTCTTCGACACGGTGCTGTTCGGACTCGTCGGACACGCATTGATGGGGCTGTGGCGCGGAGCGCGGCGCCCGTCCGCGGGTTAGAGTTGCTGCCAAGGCTCCCGCCGTGTCCGCCTCCAACGCACTGGAACAGATCGAGCTCCACAAGGCGCTCGCCCCGCGCTACGCGTACCGCTACAGCTTCGAGTTCTCGCGCCTGTTTCAGGAGGACTGGCACCGCGAGATGCTGCGCCTGCTGCCCGAGAAGAGCGAGCGCGTGCTGGACCTCGGCTGCGGCACCGGTTTCTTCCTCGCAGAGCTCGAGGCGCTGCGGCCGGGCGCGGTCGGGCTCGACATCAGCCACGCGATGCTGCGCGTGAGCGAGCAGTATGTGCCCGGCGCGCGACTGGTGACCGCGGACGCCGAGCGCCTGCCGTTCCGCGACCGGAGCTTCGACGCGATCTTCTGCAAGGGCAGCCTGCACCACACGCGCGATCATGTGCGCTTCCTCTCGAACTGCGCGCGCGCGCTGCGCTCGAACGGCGTGCTCATCATGAGCGAGCCCTGCAACGACAACTTCCTCATTCGCTGGGCGCGCGCGGCGATGTACCGCGTGTCGAAGCACTTCCATCCCGACGACAAGGGCTTCACCAAGACCGGGCTCGTCGCCCTGATGGAGCGCGCCGGCTTCGAGATCACCTATGCGGGGCGCTACGGCTTCTTCGCCTACATCTTCGCTGGTTTTCCCGACCACATCGGAATCCTGCGCTGGGTTCCGGGCAACGCGTGGATTGTGCGGCGCATGCTCGCGCTCGATCGCTGGATTTGCTCCACGCGCTTCCTGCGCATCCTGAGCTTTCAGGTCGTCGTCTCCGGACGCCCGCGCAGATCATGAGCGGCGGGGCGAGTCGCGGCGGCGCGCGCTGGGCACTCGTGGGGCTGCTGATGCTCACTCTGCTCGCGTACCTGCCTGCGCTCTCGGCTGGTTTCACGAACTGGGACGACGACGGGTACGTGACGGAGAATGCAGCGGTGCAGCGCATGGACGTGCGCGCGCTGCTGTTCGAGCCGTTCGAGGGCAACCACCACCCGGTGACGATGCTCTCGCTGGCCGCGAATCATCGCTGGAGCGATCTCGATGCGAGCTCGTACCACCTCGTGAACGTGCTGCTGCACCTCGCGTGCACGGCGCTCGTTTTCTTCTTCGTGGCAGGCTTGCTCGCGCGGCTTGGCACCCCGCGATCGCGCGCGGAGCTCGTCGCGCTCGTCACGTCGGCGGTCTTCGCGCTGCACCCGATGCACATGGAGTCCGTGGCGTGGGTGTCTGGCCGCAAGGACCCGCTCTACGCGCTGTTCTTCCCGCTCGCACTGCTCGCTTAACTGCGGCACGGCGATCGCCCGCGCGCGAGCACGCTGCTCGCGACGGTCGTGCTCGGTGCGCTGTCGATGCTCTCGAAGCCGGCTGCGGTCGTGCTGCCGCTCGCGCTCCTGCTCATCGACTGGCTGCGCCGTCGCGAGGTGCGCGGACGAGCTCTGTGGGAGAAGGTGCCCGTCTTCCTCGTCGCGCTCGGGGTCGGTCTCGCGACTTTGCACGCGCAGCAGGCCGCGGGTGCGACCAGTGCGGAGAGTTCCGTTGCGTTCGCGCGCACACTGCTGCACGCCTGCTACGGCTTGATGATGTACGTCGTGTGCTTCGTCGCACCGCTCGATCTAGCTCCGTTCTACCCGTTGCCTGCGAGCACGGCAGACTTGCCCGCTGTGTATCTCGTCACCGCTCGCCGCGCTGGCACTGCTCATCTTCGCGTTCGCCCTCCACCGTCGCGGGCAGCGTGTGGCGCTCTTCGCGCTGGGCTTTTTCCTGCTGAACGTGGTGCTCGTGCTGCAGGTGAAGCAGGTCGGCGGCGCCGTCATGGCGGATCGCTACACCTACCTGCCGTATGTCGGCCTCGGCTTGCTCGCGGGTCTGACCCTCGAGAGCTGGACGCGTGAGCGGTCCGAGAGCGTGGCGCTCGTCAGCGTCGGAGCACTCGCGCTGGCGCTCGCGCCGCTGGCGTGGCGTCAAGCCGGCTACTGGCACGACAGCGCGACATTGTGGGAGCGTGCGCTCGCGGTGGCGCCGAGCGGGCGGGCCTACGCGAACCGAGGTCAGGTTCGTCAGCGCGCCGGCGACGCCGCAGGTGCGCTCGCGGACTACGAGCGCGCGCTCGCGCTCGAGTCGGACAACGTGGCCGCACACGCCAATCGCGGAATCCTGCTGTTGGAGCGAGGGGATGTCGATGCCGCGGGCGTTGCGTTCGAGAGCGCGCTGGCTCGTGATCCTCGCAACGGTCCAGCCCTCGTCGGACATGCGCTCGTGCGCCATCGTCGCGGCGATCTCGCCGGCGCAATCGCGGACTGCGACGCGGCCGTGGCCGTGAATTCGGCGGATGCGATCGCACGCGGCAATCGCGGCTACTTTCGCCAGCAGCAAGGCGACATCGAGCGCGCGCGGACGGACTACGAAGCTGCGCTCCGCATCGATCCGACGCTCGAAGTTGCGCGTTCTGGGCTTGCGTCGCTGGCGACGCCCGCGGCGGGAGCGCTGCGCTCGCTCGCGGAACTTGAACTCGCGCTCGCGGCCAGTCCCGCGGACGCGGCGCTGCGCCACGCTCGGGCGATGCAGTTGCGCAATGTTGGACGGCTCGAGGAAGCACTCGCGGACGCACAGCTATCCGTGGACGGAAGGCCAGCTGACATGAGCTTCCGCGCTCTTCTCTGTGAAGTCTTGGTGCAGCGCGGGGAGCTCGCGCGCGCCGAGCCGGAGTGGCGGCGCCTGCTGGAGCTCGACCCCAGCAACTGGGTCGCGTGCAACTTGCTCAGCGCGATCTGCATGCAGCAAGGGCGCAACGAGGAGGCGCTCGGGATTCTCGATCGCTCGCTCGCTGCACGACCGCGCGATGCGCAAACACTGCAGAACCGCGCCATCGTCAACTTGCAGCTCCAACGCATTCCGGAGGCTGTGCGCGACCTCGAGGCCTGTCTGGAAGTGGCGCCCGGGAATGCGCCGATGTGGTCGGACCTCGGTGCGCTCCGGATGCGCGTGGGGCAGCTTCCGGGAGCTGTCGAGGCCTTCACGCGCGCGATTGCGCTCGACAAGAGTCCCACACTGCGCATGAACCGTGCGCTCGCCCTGCTCGCGCTCGGGCGCGCAGACGAGGCGCGAGTGGACGCACAGGCTGCCTCGCAGGGCGGGGTGCAGCTGCCGCGCGAGCTCGAAGCGCTCGTCGCTCCGCGCCCGCTGCGCTGAGCGCGCTCAGGCGCGGCGGCCTTCGACGCCTTCGACCACGATGCCGTGGCGTTGCAGCAGCGCCGTGGTGATGCCAGGGCCGGGGACGAGCGTGCCTCCCACGTGCGTCGAGCAGCTGCCGCAGGAAGGCGAGCGTTCCTTGAGGAAGGCGCGGCGAATGCCGTGGCTCGCGCAGGTGGCAAGCGCACCCTGCGCGCCCGCGACGAACTGCGCCGTGATGTCCACGCCCGCGTGAGTCACCACGCGCGCGCACCCATCGAGCACAGCGTCCGCGGAATCGCGCTCGATCCACGCCGGCGGACGCGGAGTTCCGAGCCCGCCGTGCTCCTCCGGACAGAACGGAACTGCGCGCAGCCCGCGCGCGGCGAGCTCGCGCTCGAGCGCGCCATCCTTGTTGTGACGACCGTCGTAGCGACACTCGGCGCCGAGCAGGCAAGCGCTGACGAGGACCGGCTCGCGCGCCTCGCTCACGGCTTCCGGAACTCCGCGGACGAAGGATTCGCGCCGGAGAGCACGTAGGCCGCGAGATCGCGGATCTCGTCCTCGTCGAGCACATCGAGCAGGCCCGAAGGCATGCGCGACATCGGATAGGGCCGGCGACGCTCGATCTCGGACGGTGCGAGGTCGATCGCGTCGTCCTGCGGCGGAAGGCGGCGCAAGGTCACGCCGTCGGTCTCGTCGCGTTCGATGCGACCGACGAGCAGATCGCCGTCGGTCGTGAGGATCTCCGTGTCCTGGTACTGGTCGCTGATGACCTTCGAAGGCTCGAGCAGGCTGTCGAGCCAGTCCGAGCGGCTGAAGCGCGAGCCCGCACCCGTGAGGTCCGGCCCCGTGCCGCCGCCTTCGCCGGCCATGCGATGGCACTCGACGCAGCGCGCCTTCGCGAAGGTCGCCTTGCCGTGCTCGAAGTCGCGCTGCACGAGCGGCTCGCGCACGAAGCCGGCCAAGTCCTCGCGCGTCCACGCACGGACGAAGGTCGCGCTCGCCGCGGGCTTGGCGGACGCGACGACCTTGGGGGCGTCGAGCAGCTCGCCGAGCGCGGACCGAGTGGCGTCGTCGAGACTCGCGGCGCTCTGGCGACGGATTTCGTCGACATACTTCACGAGGCTGTGCCCGCCCTTTGCGACGTTGCGCAGGCTGGCGAGGCCGCGGAACTGGCGCTGGCGCAGCTCCGGCGTCCAGCCCGCCTTCGCGACACGCAGGCAGTAAGCAGCCCAGATGCGCTCTTCTTGCGGGGCATTGCTCTCGAGTACTTCGAGCGCGGGAACGACGGCGGGCGGTGACTGGAGCGCGACGAGCAGCTGCAGCAGCTCGCGGTCGAGCGCAGGCGAGCCGCTCGGATAGCGCGACTCAAAGCGGGCGGCCATGGAACGCACAGCGAGTTCGTCGAGCTCGAAGCGCATGGCCGCGAGGTGATTCGCGCGCACGATCGCGATCTTGCCCGACTCCGTAGCGCCGTCGAAATTGAGCTTTGCCAGCCGCGCCAAGAGTGTTGCGCGGGCGGCCTCACCGCCGACATGCGCGAGCGCCACGCAGTGCTGTACGCGACCCGACTCCGTTGTGGGCTGGTGGTTCACCCACGTTTCCAGCGGTCGTTGCTCGAGAGCGATGCGCGCGGCGTGCGCGGTGAAGCGATCCTGCGAGTCGAGCTGCTCCAGCAGGTCGGCGCTCACGCCGCTGAAGCCGTCCAGTGCAGCTTCGATGGAGCGCCGCAGCTCGCGAGCGGGGAGCAACGCATGTTCCGCTGCAGCACTCGCGCTCGCTTCGCTCGCTCCCGCTCTCAGGGAACCATCGGCTGTGATGCGATAGAGCCCGGACTGCGTGCGGCGTCCGCCCGTCGTGATGTACATCGCGCCATCGCGACCGATCACGGCATCCGTCACCGGGAACGGCTTCCCGGTCGCGAACGTCTCGAATGTGCCTCCGTACGTGGAGCCCTGTGCTTCGGGGTGCACGGCGTAGATCGTGCCGTAGGCCCAGTCGAGCGCGTAGAGCGCGCGTTCGTAGCGCGGCGGGAATTTGGCGCCGTAGCCGAATGTGACGCCGGTGGGGGACGAGGGTCCGATGTCGACGACGCTCGGCAGCGTGTCGGGATAGCTCGGCGGCATCTTGCCCGGACCGCCGCGCCAGCCGAAATCCGCACCGCGCACGACATGGAAGATGCGTGTGGGGCGATACCACGGCGCGCCCATATCCCACTCCATGTCGGAGTCGAAGGTGAAGAGCTCGCCTTCGCGGTCGAACGCGATGTCATAGGCGTTGCGAAAGCCGCAGGCCCACAGCTCCCAGTGCTTGCCATCGGCGTCCGTGCGCACGACCCAGCCCGCCGGCGCGCGGATTCCGACCGCGTGCCCGTTGGGATCCTCGATGCGCGGTTCAAGCAGGTCTTCGGCCCAGTTGCGCGGCCGCGCAAAGTGATCGATCGGCTCCGGCAGCGGCGTGTGGTTGCCGCCGACGATCCACAGCTGTCCATCCGCCGGGCCCGGCACCACGGCGTGCGGTCCGTGCTCGCCGCCGTCGCCGAATACGCGCAAGAGCTGCGCATGATCCAGTGCATCGTCTCCGTCGGTGTCGCGGATGCGGTAGAGGCCGTTGTCGCGTCCGCCACCATGACTGACGACCGCATAGAGGGAATCGTATGCCCAGCACAGTCCGTGAGCGCTGCCGACATTGACGGCCACCGTCTCGACGCGCGTGTCGCTCTCCGTTGCGCCGACGCTGACGCGGAAGAGCGCGCCGTACTGGTCGCTCGTGTAGAAACGGCCGGCGGGATCCTCGCACAACGAAACCCACGAGCCCTGTTGAGCGCGCGGCACCGAATGGAGCAGCTGCGCGCGGAAACCGGGCAGCAAGGTGAGCTCCCCCGCGGCGAGCGCGCGCTGCTCCTCTTCCTGCGGAGCCGGCTCCCATGCGAGCGAGCCCCACGGCGCGACGCCGAACGCGCCGACCACATGCGGCGGCGACATGCGGCTCCACGCGAGCTGCGCTGGTTTCCATGTCTTCGCGATTGTGTCCGCGGGGAGCCGCTGCGCGAGCCAGCTGCCGTCGGACTGCAGGCGCATCGGCTTCGCATCCTTGCGCTCGATCCACAGCTCGAACCACGCACCCGCCGGGCCACCGTCGTTGCTGCACAGCGCGACCAGTGCATTCTCACCGCGCTTCACATGCTTCGTGAGGTCGACCTCGACGGCCTGCGACCAATCGTCGTGAGCGAGTACGAGCTCGTCGCCGAGGAACACGCGCATGTGATTGTCGGCGCTGCCGCGCAGCAGCGCGCGCACGGGCTCGCTAGTCACGTCGAACTTGCGCGCGAGCACGACCTCCTCGCCTTCCGGCGATTCCGCGGCGGTCCACAGCCACTGCGGACGAGCGCCGTCGAAGCGCGGCGCCCACTGTACCTTGTTCATCTGCTCCGCCGCCGCCGCGACCACCGGCGCGGGCTCGGAGTCCGGCAGACGCTCGAGCTCGAGAGCGCGGTACTCGACGCGCATGGCCGGTCCCGCGTGCAGCTGCAGTGCCAGCAAGCCGCGCAGTCTTCGCGCAGGCCGCTGGTCCGTGACCTTCGCGGTCACGCGCCCGTTGACCTCGAGCTCGACGCGCTCGCCGCGCGCGCGAATCATGTAGCGATTCCAGTCCTGCATGCGGACATTGGCGAGCAGCTCGCCCGCGTCGGCAAAGCGCTCCTTGCGAGCGCCGGATCCGTCGAGCGCGACATCCTCGCCGCGCGTCGCGACCACGCCCGCGCCGTCCTGCTCGTAGAGGCAACCCGTCCAGTTCGGGCCGTCCTCGATGTCGCCTTGAAAGCCCGCTACCTGCCAGCCGCCGCGATCGTGGCTGCGAAACTGCACGCCGCTGTTGCCGCCGACGATGCGGTATTCGAACGACAGCTCGAAGTTCGCCACATCGCCGCCGCGCCACAACAAGTATGTCGTCGCGTCGCAGGGGTTCGCCGCCGTGCTCTCGCCGACGATGCAACCGTTCTCGACGCGCCAGAAGCGCGGATCGCCGTCCCAGTTCGTGAGCGTGAGCCCGTCGAAGAGCCGACTTGCGGCCGCTGCCGCAGCGTGCAGCGCGCTGCCAGCTTGCTGCGGTTGTGAAGGCGCTTCCGAGCGGCAGGCGGAGAGCGCAAGGACGAGCGACGCGATGCGTAGGTTCATGGAAGGGGCTCCGAGGCGGGGAGGCGCATCGTAGCGAGCATCTATCGACGCAGGGCGCGCGCGCCGGAGCGGCCGGCGTCGCAGCACTGGACCTCGGACCGTTGTGCGCTGCACGCGGCCGCCGGTTGCGCCTATGCTGCGCGACGGAGGAACTCCCATGCGTCCGATCGCCCTGTTGGTCACGCTCTCGCTCTCCCTCATCTCGTGTGCCTTGGGTCGCGCGCAAGCGCCCGACTCCGCGTCGGCCGTGCTGCCGGTGCGCGAAGTGACTGTGTTCAAGGACGGTCACGCCTATGTGCTGCGGGAGCAGCCGCTCGCGAGCGACGCGGACGGCCGCGTCGTGCTGGACGAGCTGCCCGTGCCCGTGCTCGGCACATTTTGGCCGTACGCGACGGGCGGCGCGCGGCTCGTGCACGCCAAGGCTGGGCGCGAGGAGGTTGCGAGCGAGGTCGACGCACTCGACCTGCGGCAGGTGATCGAAGCCAATGCGGGCAAGCGTGCGCGCCTGCGCGACGCCCACGGCGACGATCAGGTCGGCATCCTGCGCGGCGTTCCGAAGCATCCGCAGAACGGCAGCGCTTCCTTCGTGTTGCTCGAAGGGGAGCAGGGAACGCGCGCGGTGCCGCTCGATGCGCTGCGCTGGATCGAGGTCGAAGGCGGGCTCGCTCGCAAGGTGGTCGAGAAACGACTGCGGGAGCGCCTCGAGCTGCGCGTCGAGGGCGGCGGAGCAGACGCGAAGGTGGGTGTCGTGTATGTCCAGCACGGCTTGCGCTGGATTCCGAGCTACAAGCTCGACATCGACGGCACGGGCGTCGCGCGCGTGCAGCTCGAAGCCGCGCTGCAGAACGACCTGATCGACTTTGTCGATGCCACGGTGCACTTGGTGGTCGGCGTGCCGGCATTCGAGTTCAAGGAGCTCGTCGATCCCATCTCGCTGCAGGCGGAGCTCGCGCGCGTGGCCGCGCAGATGGAGTTCGGCCAGAACTTCTCGAACCGTCTGTCCAACTCCCTGATGACGCAGTCGGCGGGGTTTGTGCCCTCGGATGCCGCGAGTTCGCGCGAGAGCGAAGTGGCCGGCAGCGAGGCCGCGGAAGATCTGTTCGTGTTCACCCTGAAGCGCATCACGCTGCGCAAGGGCGAGCGCATGGTTCTGCCTCTGCGCGAGTTCACGCTGTCCTACAAGGATGTGTACACGCTGGATGTTCCGCTCTCGCCGCCGATGGAGATGCGCGCGCAGCTGCAGAGCGAGCGCGTGATGGAGCTCGCGCGAGCGCTCGCGTCGCCGAAGGCGATGCATGTGCTGCGCTTGCGGAACGACTCCGATGCACCGCTGACGACCGCGCCGGCGCTGGTGCTCTCCAAGGGCCGCGTCCTCGCACAGGGTCGCATGCACTACGCGTCGATCGGCGCCGAGACCGACCTTGTGATCAATCCGGCGATCGATGTGTTCGTGAAGGTCGACGAGAGCGAGGTAGCGCGCGTGCCGGACGCCGAGCGCTGGAACAACGAGAGCTACGGCCGCATCGAGCTCTCGGGCATCGTCGAGCTGCGCAACGGCAAGTCGGCCCCGATCGAGCTCGAGGTGCGACGCCGTGTGCTCGGCATGGCGGATACGATTCTGCAGGGCGGCGAGCGGCGGCAGCTCGACCTCGTCGCGCTGTGGGGCGAGTCGCGCGCCACGGCGTGGTGGGACTGGTGGAACTGGCCCTACTGGTGGTTCCACTTCAACGGCTTCGGCGAGTTCCGCTGGAATGTGAAGCTCGACAGCGGCGCCTCGACGCGGCTCGAGTGCGGCTGGCACTACTTCTGGCGCTGAGAGCCGCGCGCCCGCGCTATCCTCGTGCGCGATGGCCGAGCTCTACGAGGAAATCGTGCGAATGCAGCGCGCGGGCGAGCCCTGCGCGCTGTGCACGATCACGAAGACCGTCGGCTCGACGCCGGGCAAGACCACGATGAAGATGCTCGTGCGACACGATGGCAGCTTTGTCGGCACGGTGGGGGGCGGCTGCCTCGAGGCCGAGGTGCTCGAGGCCGCGCTGGCGGCGATGAGGGACGAGCGCTCGCGCACGCTGTCCTTCGCGCTGAACGAGCGCGACTACCCCGACAGCGGGCTCCTGTGCGGCGGACAGCTCGAGATCTTCGTCGAGCCGATCGTCGTGCCGCGCCTCGTGCTGTTCGGCGGCGGCCATGTGTCGGGCGCGATCGCGACGCTCGCTCACATGGCCGGCTTTCATGTCACGGTCGCCGACGATCGCGCGGAGTTCGCGGCTCGCGAGCGCCATCCAGACGCCGACGCGCACCTGTGCGGTGAGTTCGGCGAGCTCGCGGCGCGCTTCGCTCCGGGCGAGGACCTGTACATGATCGCGGTGACGCGCGGACACGACAAGGACGGCGAGGTGCTCGAGGCGCTCGCCCGCGCCGGCGCGCGACCGAAGTACCTCGGCATGATCGGAAGCAGGGCCAAGAAGGTGCAGCTCTTCGAGGCGCTGCGCGCGCGCGGCGTGTCCGAGGCCTTCCTCGAGCGCGTGCGTACGCCCATGGGCCTGCCCATCGGCGCTCGCACCCACGAGGAGATTGCGGTCGCCGTCGCGGCCGAGCTGGTCAGCTTCCGACGCCTCGGCGGACCGCCCGCCGCTGCCTCGGGCACGGCGGCCCCGCGCACAGCGGGCGCGAACGAGGGCCCCGACGCCCCGCGCGATCCCGCCTGCAGTCCGCGTTGACAGTTTTCCGCGCCCGCTCGTATCCTCCGCGACCCCCCAACGGCCCCTCGGGCGGCCGTAACCCCCGCGCTCGCGGCGGGTATCCCCAAGGTTCCCAAGGCCCGACCCCGGTTCCACCCATGCGCATCCTCCGCTCCGCGGCGCTCCTCGCCCTCCTCGTCGCCGCCACCCCGGCTCTCGCCGACCGCATCACGACCACCGACGGCAAGACGCTCGAGGACGTCGAGATCACCAACGAGACCCTCGCCGGAGTGCTCTACAAGGCCAAGGGCAAGGCCGGCGAGCAGAACATCGCCGCCGAACAGGTGCTCTCGGTGACCTACCTGAACAAGGTTCCCGGGCTGATCGTCTCGGCCCACTCGGACCTCGAGGAAGGCAACCTCGAGTCGGCTGCCGACGGCTTCGAGGAGTTCGCCGAGTCGATCTTTTCGGGCACGAACAAGAAGGACAAGCAGGCTTGGGCCCCGGGCTACGCGCTCTTCCGCGCGATCGAGGCCCATCAGGCCATGGGCAGCAAGGAGTCGATCGAGAAGGTGGTCGCGCTCGCCGACCTGCTCGGGTCGAATTTGCCCGAGTCGCGCTATGTGCCGCTCGCCTACATCGCCAAGGCCGCTGCCCAGCGCGACCTCAAGAGGAGCGATGAGGCGGTCGCGACCGTTGCATCGCTCAAGGCCCTCGTCCAGTCCAAGGCGCTCTCGGACGCCTTCCGCCTGCAGGCCGAGATGCTCGAGGTCGAGCTCAGCAACGCCAAGGTGCAGGCCCGCCGCGACCGCTACATCGAGATCGGCATCGCTGCCGGTTCGACCTTCCCGGCCGTGCGCAACCGCGCGCGCGTGCTCGAGGCCGAAACCTACCTCGAAGGCGAGACGAAGGACTTCGGCAAGGCTCGCAAGCTCTACGACCAGGTCACCAAGGACTCCAAGGCCGATGGCGCGACCCTCGCGGGCGCCTACGCGGGCATGGGTGACTGCCTGTTCCAAGAAGCGGTCGACAAGCTGCGCGCCAACGGCGACGCCTCGGCGGTCCTCGAGGAAGCGGTGCTCAACTACCTGCGCGTGGTCGTGGTCTACAAGGACCAGACCCGCTATGTGCCGCGCGCGCTCTACCAGTCCGGCAAGGTGTTCGAGTTCATGGGCGAGGCTGCCAAGCCGAGCTCGACCAAGATGTACCGCAAGCTGGTCACCGAGTACCCCCTCTCCGAGTGGGCCGCCAAGGCGCGCGATTCTCGCCGCTAGGCCGCAAGAGGCGGATTTAGATGCCACCGCGGGCGGTGGGGTGCCTCGGCACCCCGCCGCCCGCGCTGCATTGCGCGGCAACGGCACGCCGCGCGGGGGCGAGTCGGTGAGCGCGCGAGCGGGGCCAGCGCCGCAGCTCGGAAATTCCCCTCTTCACGCTCCAGCGCTCGCAGCCGCCCTGTCCACGCCGCTCTCCACAACGCCACGAACCCCGCCTTTCGAGCGACATTTTCCGCGCGCCGCGACAGCGACTGCGGCGCAGGAGAACTCGAAGCCATGTCGACGGGACAGACGAAAGACTGCTGGCGCGGGCTGGCCGAGCTCGCGCCGCTGGTGCGCGCCTTCGGAGTGCGGCGCTGCGCCGATTCGAACGAGGTCGAGGACCTCGTGCAGGACACGCTGCTGCGCGCGATGCACTCGCGTCGGCGCGGTCAGCGTCCGCGCCGGCTCGAGCCATGGTTGCTGCGCATTGCGGCCAATGCGCTCGCGGATCGTGGCCGACGCGACGGGCGCGTGCCTTGCGAGTTGCTCGAGGATCTCGACTGTGTCGCGCAGCGCGATCCCGCGCACGAGTGCGTCGGCGGGGCGGGGGAGGAGCGCTGGCAGCTCGGCTCGCATGTCGTGACCAAGGACACGGCGCTCGCGCTGTTGCGCGAAGCACTCGCACGGCTCGAGGCCGAAGAGCGGGCATGGCTCGAGTCCCACTACTCGGCGACACGCACGGGAGCGCGCGTCGTCGTGGAGGCGGGCATGGACAAGCATCGCCTCTATCGCATGCGGCGCCGTCTCGGACGCGCCCTCGAAGGGCCCCTCGCTCGCGCCGCCTCGCGCGCACGCCACGCGGAGGGCCACTAGCCATGCACCACGCCCTGCTGCTGCCCGCGCTCGTCGCCAGCGCGCTGCCAGGCGAGTTCGAGCGCGAGGTCGCGGCCGTGCCCATGTTCGCGACCTCGAGCGAGGCTTGGCAGCACGCGCTCGCGGTCGCGGGGCGGCTGCGCGTCGCTCGCGCCGTCGAACGGCCTGCGGCTCGTCGCGCCTCGGCCGCGGCGTGGGCAGCGGTGCGTGCGCGCTTTCCGCTCGAGCGCGCGCTCGCATCCGAGGCCGCCTTCCGTGCCGCCGAGCAACTGCGCATTCTCGAAGCGGACTCCGCAGCGCTGCTGGAGCTCGAGTTCGCGCGGGTCGAGTCTCCCGACCCGGGCCTGCGCGCCAAGGCCGCGCTCGAGTGCGCGCACATCGAGCGTCGGCGTCGCAACGGCGAGCGCGCACTCGATCTCTACCTAGCGCTTTGCGCGGACTCGACCGCTCCGCCGCGTCGACGCGACGAGGCCGCGCTGTGGGTCGGCAAGACCTACGCCCAGCGCGGACGCTTCTCCGACGCCGAACGCTGGCTGCGCCGCTGCGCGGAACGCGCAAGCTACGCCCTCGATCGCATCCGCGCCTTCGACGAGTGGTGCGCGCTGTACATCGGCATCGACGATCTCGAGGCCGCCGCCGGCGTGCTCGCCACCGCGCGCGCCTCGCTCGCGCCGCTCCTGCTCGAAGAGACGCGGCTGGGCACGGTAGTGCGCGAAGCACTCGACGCGATGCGCTCGATTTCCGCGCTCGAGCGCGCCGTCGCGCGTCGACGCGCCAAGGCCGGAGCCATTCCCGCGTCGCCCACGCCCACGCGGCGCGAGCCACCGCGACCAGCGCCTGCGCGCTAGAAGTCCCCGCGCGCGAGGCTGATCACGAACTGCAGGATCGGCTTGCGCGACGCGGGGTTCGACTCGCGCAGGATCTCCAGAGCCAGCTGGATGTCGCCGAGCGTGGCGCGCCGCGCGATGTCGAGCAGCTCCTCGAGCTGGATCTCCGCGCCGCTGCCCGCGGTCACGCGTCGCAGCAATTCGCGCTCGTCGTCGTCGAGGTGCCTGTCGCACTGCGCCAGCCAGCACTGCACCGGCACGAAGCACATGCGGGTGGGCTCAATGCGTGTGACGAGGATGCGTTCGAATTCGCCGAGCAGCTCCGTGGACTCGGCACGGGGGAGGCGGCGCCGTCGCGGGTCCAGAATGTACGGGACCGCGCGCGTGGGGGGAGTGCCTCAGCGCGGTATGCCCGCCGCCTCCGCGCGCTCTGCGACACCCGCGCGCAGGCTCGCGGAAAAGTACTGCGGCCCGGCTCTCCGCGAGGGAGAGCCGAGCCGCGTGTGCGCGTGGAGCGCGAGTCTCAGCAGCCGATGCCGTAGTAGGTGAAGCCCGCGTCCTCGAGCGTCTTGCGGCGATAGATGTTGCGACCGTCGAACACGACCGCCGTCTTCAGGCGGCGCTTCATGTCCTCGAAGTCGGGGCGGCGGAACTCGTTCCACTCGGTGATGAGCAGCAGGGCGTCGGCGCCGTCGAGCGCCTGCATCGGCGTCTCCGAGTAGCGGATGCGCTCGCCGAGATGGTGGCGCTTGCACTCGTCGATGGCCTCGGGATCGCAGGCCGTCACGGTCGCACCCGCGGCGAGCAGCTCGTTGATCACAACGACCGCCGGAGCCTCGCGCATGTCGTCGGTCTGCGGCTTGAAGGCCAGCCCCCAGACCGCGAAGTGACGGCCCTTGAGGTTGGCGCCGAAGTGCTTCTTGACCTGCTCGGCGACGACATACTTCTGCTTCTCGTTCACCGCTTCGACGGCTTGGAGGATCTTGAAGTCGTAGCCATGGTCCTCGGCCGTCTTGACGATCGCCTTGACGTCCTTGGGGAAGCACGAGCCGCCGTAGCCGCAACCCGCGAACAAGAAGCGCGAGCCGATGCGGTCGTCGGTGCCGATGCCCGCGCGGATCTTGTCGACATCGGCGCCGACGAGCGAGCAGATGTTGGCGATCTCGTTCATGAACGAGATGCGCGTGGCGAGCATGGCGTTGGCGGCGTACTTGGTGAGCTCGGCCGACTCCGGGTCCATGAAGATCACCGGCTTGCCGGTGCGCACGAAGGGCGCGTAGAGCTCGTCCATGACATCGCGCGCGCGCTGCGAGCGGGCGCCGACGACCACGCGGTCAGGCTTCATGAAGTCGTCGATGGCCGCGCCTTCCTTCAGGAACTCGGGGTTCGACACGACATCGAACTCGTGGCGGGTGTTGGCGGCGACCGCCGCGGCGACCTCATTCGATGTGCCGACCGGGACGGTCGACTTGTCGACGATCACCGTGTAGCCCGTCATGTGCTGGGCGGTCGACCTGGCGGCCGAGAGCACATACTTCAGGTCCGCGCTGCCGTCCTCGCCCGGAGGCGTGCCGACGGCGATGAACACGACCTGCGCGTTGGGGATCGCGTCGGCGTAGTTGGTGGTGAAGTGCAGGCGACCGTCGTGGACATTGCGCTTGAGCAGCTCCTCGAGGCCCGGCTCGTAGATCGGGACCTCGCCGGCCTTGAGGCGCGCGATCTTGCGTTCGTCGATGTCGACGCACACGACATGGTTGCCGCTTTCGGCGAAGCAGGTGCCTGCGACGAGACCGACATAGCCGGTACCGATGACTGCGATGCGCATGACTGGCGAGGCGTTGGGGGCTAGGCGAGCATCTTGGAAAGCCCAGAGCGTAGAACCGAGCAGGGCGGCCCTGAGTGGGAGCCTTGTCGGTGGGCAGCCTGATGTGAGTGGAGGGGGAACCGCTCGTTCTCGCGCCCGTTCCTATGCTTGGGGAAACGCCATACACTACTACAGGCGTCAAGGGGCGATTAGCTCAGCGGTCAGAGCGCCTCCCTTACAAGGAGGATGTCGGGGGTTCGATCCCCTCATCGCCCACCCACCCTCGGGGGCGAGAAACGACCTTGGCGCGTTCAAGAATGGTGCTGGGGGGGGGCCGCAGCTGCCGTCCGCGGGGTTGTGCGCTGGGCTCGAGCACGAAGGCCGAGTTTCCGCGCTCGGTGCGCGCCACGCGACCAGAGACCGCGCCGCGCTCCCCGGCCGCGGAAGCTCGCCGCCAGCATCTCCGCTGGCACGCCATGGCCGCGCTTGCGCACCTCGACCGGCCCGAAACCCAGCCGCGTCAGGCTCTCGCGGACCTTGCGGGCGTCGGCGGGCACGGTGTCGAGCACGCGCCAGCCCCGCGCGAGCGGCGTACTGACCGGACCCAGCCCGAGGAGGTAGACGAGGTGGGGATCGAGGCCCGCGAGGTCGTGCTCGCAGGCCAAGTCCCCGACCAGCCCCGAGCGCACGACCGCCGCATCCAGGTCGAACAGCCAGAAGTTCGCGGAAGAAGTTTCCGATAGGGGAGCTGACGCGGGGGTGGTGCCCCGACGAGGCGCGCGACGCGGCCCTCCGGGCCAAGCGCGACCGCCTCCCGCAGCCCCGCCTCCGCGCCCACGCCGACTCCTATCCACAGGTTCATCTCGCACAGCTCGCCGCGGTCGCTGACCCGCTGGGCGAGCCCGCGCGAGGCGCTGTCGAGTCCCAGCCAGCCCATGTCGAACGCCAGAGACAGCTCGATGCACGCGCCGGGGGAGCGCTCTGCGAGCACCACCACGGCCGGTAGCGGCGGGCGACCAGCGCATCTCGATCCGCGGCCACGGCGGGCCTTCCCATTTCTGAGACAGCGCGCATCGGCTCCCAGGCCGCCCGTCCCGTCGAACACCGTGCAGCCCGCCGCCGAGCGCGCGCTGCGCCGAGCCCGCTCGCGGGCCACCGCGTCGCGCATGGACTGCTCCAGCCCGCGCCGGGTCAACCAGCGCAGCCAGCCCGACGGGAAGCGCTCGCAGGCACGCTCGCGCAGCGCCGCCTGCTCCGCCGCTAGCCGCCCCAACCGGGGACCGAGCCGCCTGCGCAGCGCCTCCGAGCGCCGCAGCGGATCCGCGCGCCCATCGACCCCCCGCCAGAGCCGCCTCGATGGCAGGGAACTCCCGACGCTCGGGAAACTCTGCATGGAGGTGTTCCGTTCCGTTTGCCACTATCCCGACGCTCGCTCTCGCAAGGAGAGCGTGGCGTTAGCTCTCCGCACTGCCCGAGGACTCCCGTGACGCACCTGCTCCTCATCGACGACGAGACCACGACCCGACTGGTGATGGCGGGCCGCCTCAAGAAGGCTGGCTTCGAGGTCACGAGCGCGGACAGCGGGGCGCAAGGCATCGCGCTTGCTCGCGACACGCGCTTCGACCTGATCGTCGTCGACGCGACGCTGAAGAGCGGCATCGGCGGAATCGAGGTCGTGCGGCGCCTGCGGCAGCACCCGAGGAACTTCGGCGTGCCGGTCGTGCTCACGGGCAAGGGCTCGAACCGCGAGGAGCTCGCTGCGGGCTACGAGGCCGGTGCGGACACCTGCCTGCTGAAGTCCGACATGTCCCTGCTCGAGCATGTGCTCAAGGTGTTCCTGCGCAAGAAGGCCGAGCTCGACGAAGTGCTCGGCATCCAGCGCACGCTCGCCGAGCAGAACCGTCGCATGCAGGCCGAGCGCAGCACCGCCGCCGTCGCGCCCGCGAAGTCCGCGCGCAAGTCCCTTGGCGCGGCCCCACCCTCGCCGATCGTAGCTCGCCCCGACGGCGTGCTCGTGGTCGACGACGAAGGACTGGTGCGCACGGCAGACCGTGGCGCCGCCGACCTGTTCGGGCTCGAAGTCGAAGGCCGGGGCTTGGGCAAGCTCGCGCCGTCGAGCGGGCTGGAGGCCTTCGCACGCGACGCCAGTGTCGACCCTCGCGACGGATTGCGCTTCGACCTGCCTTCCCGCAACGGTCGCGCCGCGCGTTCGATCCTCGCCTCGGTCGTGCCGCTCGCGAACCGTCCCGGTGAGCAGGTGGGCGAGCGCATCGTGCTGCTCGTCGACCTCGCCCAGCGCAAGGTCGCGAACGAGACGGCGCGCCTCGCCGAGTACACACTGCCGCGTCAGCAGCTGCCCGCGCTGCTCGAAGTCGCGCGCCTCGCCTACGGCCTGTCGAGCCTCGTCGGCTCGAGCACCGCGATGGGCCGCATCCGCAACGAAGTGCGCGAGCTGTGCGACAGCGCCGAGCCCGTGTTGCTCGTGGGGGAGGCCGGTTCGGGGCGCGAGCACATCGCGCGCGCGCTGCACTTCTGCGGCGCGAACTCCGGTCATCCATTCCTCGCCGTCGCCTGCAGCAGCCTGTCGCCCGAGAACCTCGAGTGTGAACTGTTCGGCTCCGTGCGCGGCGCCTTCGACGGCGCGGTCGACCGCCCGGGCGCTCTGCAGCTCGGCAAGGGCACGGTGTTCGTCGAGGACATCGAGCAACTGCCGCTCGGACCGCAGCGCAAGCTCCTGCGCGCGCTGCGCGAAGGCGTCGTCACGCGCGCCGGCAGCGAGCGCGCGGAGGCCACCGAGATGCGCATCGTCGCGTCGACACGCGTCGACCTCAATCAGGCGGTCGCCGCCGGCAGCTTCGATGTCGAGCTGCTGCGCGCACTCGCCGCGAGCGTGATTGTCGTCCCGCCGCTGCGTGAGCGCTCCGAGGATTTCGAGCCTCTCGTCGCACACCTGCTGCGACTGGCGGCGGCTGGTCGCGCGCGCCTTGAGCTCGCGCCCGCGGCGCTCGAATGCCTGCGCGCGCATGGCTGGCCGGGCAATGTCGCCGAGCTCAAGGCCGCGCTCGAGCGCGCGGCGCGCCGCACGGACGGCTTTACGATCGAGCTCAAGCACCTGTCGGCCGTCCTGCGCGACGGAGGCTCCGCCGTCGAGGATGTCGAGATCTCGCCGACGCGTCCTGCGCGTCCCGCCAGCCGTCCGGCCGGCATGCAGCCGGTCATGTCTGCGAAGCCGACGCAGCTCGTGCCCGCGGCCGCCCCGGCCGGCGCGTTCGGCCAGCGCCCGGGCGAGATTGGCGCCGACGATCCGATCAGTCTCGATCACTACGAGCGCAAGTGCCTCGAGCGCGCGCTCGCGGCGACGGGCAACGACAAGCTCAAGGCCGCCAAGCTGCTCAAGGTCGGCAAGAGCACGCTGTATCGCAAGCTCAAGCGCTACGAGATCGCCTGAGCGCGCGCGGCCGCTCAGCGGCCGGCCAGCACGAGCACGGCCTCGGCGCTCGCGAATGTGAAGATCGAGTCGTCGCTCGCTTCCGGATTGCGCAGCACGGCGCTCACTTCGGTCGCGCCGAGCCGCGGATCGAGCTCCATGTCGAAGAGCGTGAGGGCGCGCTCGCCACTTCCCGACAGCAGGAGTTGCGCGCGTGCGACGGCTTTGCCCTGCGGATCGGCGCTGCCATCCGGGCGCAGCGTCACAGCGTCGTGATCAGCCCTGAGCACCCGCACGCGCAGGTCGACGAGCTGCGGTTGGGGGCCGGGGCGCACGAGAACGCGCAGACGATTGTTCGCGAACTCGAGTTCGAGGCGCGCAGTGAGCCCGAGGTCGCTGCGGCGCATCAAGTAGAAGTGCCCGCGTGGGAACACGCTCTGGCGCGAGTGGCGGTTGAGCACGGGCACCGTGACGAGCTCGTAGTCGGCCATCTGCGTGCGCAGGCCGATCGCGCGCTGGGGCTTGTGCGCCGCGTCGTCGAGGGATGTGACCCACGCGGCTGCGATCTCCTGTGCCGACGGCGGCGTCGCGCCGAAACGAATCGTCGGCACGATGTAGTCGGGCCGTTGCGCGAGCGCCAGCGCGACATCGGCGCGCGGGCGACCCTCCCATGCGCGCGTCATCGTCTCGCCCGGCGGCGGCGATGTGCGTCCGAGCGGATCGATCACATCGCGGCGCGAGAGGTAGCCGATGGCGCCCGGCCACGGTGAGAGCACCGTCGCATCGCGAGCCGTGTGGTCGCGCAGGAAGATGCCGATCTCGCGCAGTCGCTCCGTGGTCTGCAGCTCCTCCGCCAGCCCCATGCGTCCGTTGAGCTCCAGATAGCCAAAGCGCGCCTGGGTGCGCGGCTCCATCCAACGGCGGTGCAGGCCTTCGATCCCGAGTCGATCCTCGTCGGAGGGGAACTTGCTCGCGAGCGCGGAGCCGCCGATGCCGAGCGCGAACAGCACCCATGTCACCTGCGGCCAGCCGCGACGGCGCGAGTCGAGCGCGGTCTGCATCGCCTCCTGCACCGCGACGAGCAGCACGGCGAGGATCGGCGTCATGGCCTCGAAAAACGGCAGCGAGCCGCCGCCGCCGAGCGCCACCATCGCGGCCCAGCCCAGCGTGAGCACGCAGGCACGCGCGCCGAGCCCCGACAAGGCGCCGCGCATCAGATACCACAGCGGGAAGGCGAACAAGAACGCGTTGCCCGAGGCGAGCGTGAAGTCGAGCAGGTAGTAGAGGCCCTCGCGCAGCGCGCGCGGTCGCAGCGCGAGCACCATTTCGTCCCATGCCGACAGGTAGCGGCCCGTGACGGCGTACCGCAGCAGCGCGATGCCGAGTCCCACGATGAGCGGTGTTGCGAGCGCGAGCCACATCGTCGGCCGCGTGTCCCTGCCGCGCGCGAGCGCACGCCGCCCGAGCTCGACGGCGAGCAGCAGCAGCGCGAACACGAATCCCTGCGGCCGCGTCAGCCCCGCGAGCATGAGTCCAATCGCCATCGTGCGCGGCCTGCCGCGCTCGTAGGCGAGCAGCGCCACGAGGATCCACAGCGCGAGCAGCGATGTCTCGAGGCCACTCAGCGCCGCCGACGCGACGCCACCGGAGACGACGAAAAGCAGTGGCGCAATCACGCCCGCGAGGCGGCTTGGGCTGAAGCGCGCGAGCACCAGCACGCAGGCGAGGGTGGCGGCGAAGCCCACCGTCTGACACAGCTCGTTCACCGGCATGTACAGGCGCTCGCCGACGGCCGCGACGCCCACCCACAAGATCGACGGGTAGCTGTCGAGGCCGAATGTGCCCGCTTGCCACGCGAACTCCCCGCTCTGCACCAAGTTGCGCGCGATGCGGAAGGCCACATAGGCCATGTCGTAGGGCGGCGCGATCTCGTTCAGCGCGTTCTTGTGGATCGCGAGCGCATGACCGAGCAGGATCGCGAGCGCGACGAACAGCGTGGTGGTGCGATTCACGTGCTCACCTTGCGCAAGCGTGCGGTGTGGCCGAGGTTGTGCGGCTGTGTGTTGGCGAGCGCCGCGCGGACCAGCTGGTCGACATCCAGGCGCGCTTCGATCTCCTCGCAGGTCGCGATGCTGCCGCGCAGCACTGGATGGCGCGGCAGGAACAGCGAGCAGCAGTCGGGCGTCTGCACGCTCGAGAGCTCGTAGGTGCCGATGCGGCTCGCGAGCGCGATCGTCTCCTGCTTGTCGAAGCAAATCAGCGGTCGCAGCACGGGCAGGCCGGCGGCCTGCTCGATGCAGGCGAGGTTCTCCATGGTCTGGCTCGCGACCTGCCCGAGCGACTCGCCCGTGACGAGCGCGCCCGCGCGCTCGAGGCCGGCGATGTGCGTCGCGATGCGCTGCATCATGCGGCGATAGAGAATCGTGCGGTATGACTCGGCGCCCGCATCGCACAGCGCCTCCTGAACCGGGGCGAACGGCACGACATACAACCGCGCGCTGCGTTGCCAGCGCCCGAGCACGCGCACGAGGTCCATGACCTTGTGGACGGCGTTCTCGCCGATGTACGGCGGCGAATGGAATGTCACGAACACGACCTCGCAGCCGCGCTTCATCGCCATCCACGCCGCGACGGGTGAGTCGATGCCTCCCGACACGAGGCACAGCGCGCGTCCGAGCGTGCCGACGGGCAGGCCGCCGGGGCCCGCCTCGCGCCGTGCGTACAGCCAAGCGCGGTTCTCGCGCACTTCGATGCCGAGCACGAGCTCCGGCCGATCGAGGTCGATGCGCAGCGGATGGCTAGCTTGCACGATGCGCGCCGCGACGAGCCTGTCGAGTTCCATCGAGCCGAGCGGGAAGCGCTTGTCGGCGCGGCGTGAAAGCACGCGGAACCGGCGTGTTTCACCCGGCGCAATCGCGAGCAGCGCGTCTTCGAGCACCCGCCGCGCGCACTCGACGATGGCCTCACTCTCGCACGGCGCGCCCCACACGGGCGAGACCGACGAGATGCCGAAAACCTGCTGCAGTCGTTGCAGCACGGCTTCCATGCGGCCTTGCGGGAACACGAGCAGGCGCGCATGCTCGCGCTGCAGGCGCACCGGCACGATCGGCTCGAGCGCGAGGCGCACATTGCGCGCGAGCGTGTTCTCGAAGTCGAGTCGATTCGCGCCCTTGAGCATGAGCTCGCCGTAGCGCACGAGCACGGCCTCGGGGGCCCCTGAGACACTCTCGAAGCTCACGACGCCGCGCGCTCCAGCTCGCGGGAGACCTCGAGCAGCGCCTGCGCCGCGCGCTCGATGTCCTCGAGGGTCGTCGACAGGTTGACCGAGAGCCGCAGCAGGCAGCGAATGCTCTCGTCGTCGAGGCCGATCGCGCGCAGGGCCGGGCTCAGTTCCCGCGCGTGGGACTGGCACGCGGCCCCGGCCGAGACGAACACGCCGCGCTGCGCCAGGTGATGCACGCGCACTTCGGCGGGTGCGCCGGGGAGCATGAGGGCGAGGATGCCGGGCTCCTGCGCTCCGCTCGCGCTCTCGACGACCCGTACGCCTGGCAGACCCGTGAGCCGCTCGAGCAGTCTCGCGCGCAGTCTCCGCACATGTGTCATCCACTGCGGCCGCTGCTGCTGTGCCAGTCGCGCCGCGACGCCGAAGCCGACGATGGCGGCGACATTCTCCGTGCCCGGCCGCAGTCCGTGCTCCTGTCCGCCACCGTGGAGCACCGGCGTGCAGCTCACGCCGGGAGCCAGCGCGAGCGCGCCCGCGCCCTTGGGGCCACCGAGCTTGTGGGCGCTCAGGAACAGCGCGTCGGCGCCGAGCTCGCAGAGCGCGCAATCGAGCTTGCCGAAGGCCTGCACGGCGTCGACGGCGATGCGCACGGACGCTGCGCGAGCGCGTGCGAGCTTCGCCATGCGCGCGAGCGGAGCGATCACGCCCGTCTCGTTGTTCACGAGCATCTGCGCCAGCAGCGCGGTGTCCGGCCGCACGCGGGCCGCAAACGCGGCGAGGTCCACTTCCCCGTGCGCGTCGAGTGGCACGAGCTCGACCTCGAACCCTTCGCGCGCGAGCTCCGCCGCGCAGGCGCGCACGCAGCTGTGTTCCGTGGCGCCGACGAGCACATGCCGGCCGCGCGCGCGTGTGGCTCGCGCGAGGCCGAGCACGGCGAGGTTGGCGGCTTCGGTCCCGCCGCTGGTGAATGTGACCTGTCGGGGCTCGACCAAGAGCGCCTGCGCGAGCGTCTCGCGCGCGCGTGCGATCGCTTCCGCCGCGCGTGCACCGAGCGGATGACGCGAGCTCGGGTTCCCGTATTCGCCCTCGAGGAACGGCAGCACGGCCGCGCGCGCTTCGGGGCGCAGTGGCGAACTGGCTGCGTGGTCGAGGTACACCGGCTGCATCGCGACCTAGCCTACCAGTCCCGCGCGCGAGTCGCGTGCGGCGCTGGGATCAGCGCCGGCGGATCGCGAGCGGTCCCGTCTCGACGGCGCTGACGCGACCCGACTCGATCTCGACCCCGAGGCGCGCCTCGGCCTCGCCAGCGCGAACCACGACCTCGTAGTCTCCCGGCGGCAGATCGACGAAGCGCAGTCGGCCCTCGGCGTCGCTCGACTGCGGCGGCCACACGCGTGCGGGATTCGCCGTCGGGGAGAGCAACGCGAGCGCTCCTTCGAGCGGCAGTCCGTCGGCACCGCTCACGCGCACATCGAGAGCGCCCGCCGCGAGCGGGACCACGAGTCCGCCGGAGTCCTTGCCGTGGTGCACGCGCGCGTAGGAGGGTTGCGCGAGGTCGGGCCAGTCACTTCCAGCGGCCCAGCCGGGCACAAGCTTGATGGCGTACGAGCCGAGCGCGAGGTCGTCGAGCGCGAACAATCCGCGCGGTTCGACGCGCAGGCGGCGCTCGATCGTCGTTCCGACGCGCATGGGCGCTTCGAGCGGGGCGAGCACGAGCTCGTAGCCCTCGACGGACTGCCATGTGTTGCGCAGCGGGTGCGCGAGGCGGCCGACGAGCGGCGCTGTCTCGAGCGCGGGCAGCGGCTCGGGCGGTGGGGCGATCGGCGGCAGCACGAACTCGACATCACCCGTGCGCGCCTTCACGCGCGCCGGAGCGCGCCCCCACGCGAGCAGGATCACCTCGTGCTCGCCCTCGACGAGCCCTTCGAGCGCGAAGCGTCCTTCGCCATCGGTTGTGGTCCAGTGGGGGACCGAGGCGCAGCGCAGGTACACCGATACATCGGCGAGGCCCGCGCCATCGGGGTCGAGCACGCGCCCCGCGATGCGCGCGTCGCCGAACGGGGCGTTGAGCTCGCCGAGCTGCGGCGGTTGCGCAGGGGCGAACCACGGCAGCGTCTGCCGCGCGCGCGCGACGCGTGCGGCGAGAAACCCGCACACGAGCGCGGCGAATACTGCGAGCGGCAGGAGCATCGTGAGGCGCTTCACGCGGCGCGCAATCTAGCCTTGAGGGCGCTTGGGCAACACCTGCGAGTGCGCGCGCGAGCCCGCCGCGAGCGCCCCGCGCTCACTTGCGGTAGGACTTCAGCACCCACGCGCCGAAGGCCTTGTCGAGCTCGGCGGGAGACTGGTTCCAGACCTTCTGGAAGGCGCGCCCCTGCTGCGCGAGCAGCTTCGCGGGCCGCTCCGGTCCGTAGTCGTTCACGGGCTCGGCGAGCTCGTAGAGCAGCGCGCGCGCGGTCTCGGCCCGCGCCGTGAGGAGCCAGTCGACGGCCGCCCACGCCACCATGTGCTCGCGCGGCTGGATGTCCTCGTAGCCCTGCCAGCCCATCATCTCGGTCCAGCTCGTGCAGGCCTCGTTCTTGACGAGCCCGTACACGCGCGGCTCCCAGATGTGCAGCTTGTCGGCCTCGAGGTCGCCGGTGCCGCCGCCGTTCCACTGATTCCAGCGCGTGTCGATCTTGCGCGCGAACCAGTGGGCGAGCCCGTAGCGCAGCCAGTTCGGCGGAGCTTGGTTCGAGTCGCGGTAGCCGTCGAGCAGGTTCTGCGCGAGCGCGCCGACGAGCGCCGTGTGCAGGCACACATCGAGGTCGCGGCCGTTCTGCTCGAAGGCCTCGAAGTTGATGCCGAGGAAGTAGCCGTCGGGCCACTTCGCGCGGTAGCTGTACTCGAGCTCGACCTGAAAGCGCGCCTTGAGGTAGCGTGCCATCGCGCTCGTGCTCTCGGTGACGAGCACCGTGTACTTGTTCTTCTGCCCGAGGTACGGGCCCTGCCCCATGGGGCGACCTTCCTTGGCCTTCGCTTCGAGGCTCAGGAAATCCTCCTCTTTGAGGCCGAACGCGCGCGTGAAGTCGGCGTAGAGCTTTTCGCAGCGCTGCGCGTAGAGATGCGCGCGCAACCACGGGTCGAGCTTCGAGGGCGCCTTGAAGCCGCGACAGCGCTTCTTGAAGGCCGCAAGCTCCGCTTCGAGCAGTTCCTTCTCGATCGCGTCGCCCTTGGGCTTGTATGTCTCGAGCGTCGACGCGATGCGAAAGTGCGCCGTCTCGAGGAAGATCACGGGCACGCCGCCGAGCGTTTCGCGCACGCCGTCACTCGTGTGCGTCTCCGTCCACGGCATCGAGCCCGTGCGCACGATGCCGAGGCGCTCGAGCGCCGCGGGATCACCCTTGGTGTAGGGATCGACCTCGGGGAATTCCTCGAGCGATGTGTCCTGCGCGCGTGCGGACGGCGCGAGCGCGAGCAGCAACGTCAGACATGCGAGCAGGGCGGCCCACGTCGTGCGTCGGCCGCCCTGCGTGCGAACTCTCATGGCTTGGGAAGACTGGCGCGGGGCTCGGAAGGCTGGCGCGCCCTGCCCGCGCGTGTCACTTGCCCGGCTCGACCTTGCCTGCTTCGGTCTTGGACTGCGGCTTGCGCAGCTTGAGCTCGGCGGTTGCCTGATCGAGGGAACGGAAGACCTCTTCACGCTGCTTGCGCGCGCTCTCGAGTTCCTCCTTGGCCTTCTTGAGCTTCTTCGAGTCGGGTCCTTCGCTCTCGAGCAGGGCGTCGATGCGCTGCTCGAGCGCGAGCAGCTGCTCGTCGGCGCGATCGAACTCGTCGATCAGCTTCTGCATCTTCTTGACCGTCGACTCGGGCTCTTTCTGGTACGAGCCGCGCAGCACCGCGGTCATCGCGTCCCACAGCTCGACCCGCGAACGCTCGCTCTCGAGCGCCTTGCGCACGCTGCCATCGGCGCTGCCGAGGAACATGTGCTCGGGATCCTTCTCGTCGAACAGGTTGTGGAAGGGGTGGTCCTTCTCCAGCACATCGACGGGCAGCTTGACGCAGTGGAACCAGCGCGAGAGCAGGAAGGTGCGCTCGTTGTCGACCTTGCCGCGGCTGAGCAGCGCGTCGTCCGTGCCGTTGCATGTCTTGCACTCGCGCAGCACGAGCAGCGGGCGCGGATCCTTGCCGGCGATGTAGGCGAGCGCCTCCTCGCGGCTGAGCGCCCGCTTGGCGGCGGCGGCCTTGGAGCGGCCGTCGTCTTGGACCTGCGGCGCCTTGTAGGTCGGATACTCCCAAGTGAGCTTGAGGATGCTCTTCGCGGTCGGGCCGCGCAGGATCTCAGGCAGACTGGCACCGCCCGAGACGGGACCGGCGCCACTGGGAGGCGGGGGCCCCGCCGGAGGCTGGAAGGACGGGGGCGAACTCGCCCCACCGCGACCCGTTCATCACCCCGGCAGGGCGCTGGCCGGGATCCCGACCGACGCCAAAAACGTCATGGCGAGAGCCAGACGGCGCATACGCTGGAAGTCCATGGTTTGCTCCTCGGGAGGCGGCGGGCAGCGGGGCCCGCGCGCGCGCCCTCCAGCCTAGTGCGCAGACGCGGTGTCGGTTCCAGCAAGTTCGGATTTTTCAGGGCGCCCGCGCGCCAGCCTCGCGTCCCGCGTCGCCCCGGCCCGCTCCGGGGTCGCTCGCGGGGGACATTGTTTTTGGGCTGCGCGGGTTGTTGGGGTGCGGATTGTGAGCGAGAAAAGGCGTATCTATACTGGCTCGCCCCATTGGGTGATCGCTCCAGCCCGCTCATCCCAGCCCATGCTCGTCCGCCTCCGCAAGAACCTGCCCGAGCCTGAACGAGCCGCCGTGTTGGCGCTGGCCCGAGAGCTCGGCTACGCGGTCCGCGCCCTCGAGCCCCAGCGCGAGCTGCTCGAGCTCTCCGGCCGTGGCGCCCCCGACCACCGCTCCCGTTTCGAGGACCTAGTCGGCATCGAGGCCATTCTCGACGCCGGAGAGGCCCGCGAGCGCTTCCAGCGTGCCCCGGGAGCCCCTGACACCCTCGTGCAGGTCGGGGAAGGCCGTTTCGGCGCCGGTCACGCCACCGTGATCGCCGGCCCCTGCGCGGTCGAGGACGAGGCGCGCCTGCTCGAGATCGCGCGTGGCGTGCGCGCCCACGGCGCGACGGTGCTGCGCGGCGGCGCCTACAAGCCGCGTACCTCGCCCTACTCGTTTCAGGGTTCGCGCGAGCGCGGGCTCGAGATGCTCGCCCGCGTCAAGCTCCAGACCGGCCTCGCGGTCGTCACCGAGGTGCTCGACACCCGCGATGTCGACGCCGTGGCCGAGGTCGCCGACCTGATCCAGGTCGGATCGCGCAACATGGCCAACTCCGCGCTCTTGGCGGAGGTCGGCCGGCTGCGCAAGCCCGTGCTCCTCAAGCGCGGTTTCTCGGCCACCCTGCGCGAGTTCTGCCTCGCGGCCGAGTATGTGCTTGCCGGCGGCAATCCGCATGTGGTCCTGTGCGAGCGCGGCATCCGCGGCTTCGATCCCTCGACGCGCAATGTGCTCGATGTCGGCGCCGTGGCCGCGCTCAAGCGCATGACGCACCTGCCGGTGATCGTCGACCCGTCCCACGCGGCCGGTCGCGCCGACCTCGTGCGCGCCCTCGCGCGCGCCGGACTCGCCGCGGGCGCCGACGGCATCATGGTCGATGTGCACACCGCCCCGAGCGAGGCGCACTGCGACGGCCATCAGGCCATTTCCCTCGAGGAATTCGCGCGCATTTCCGCCGACGCCCGCGCGCTCGCCAGCCTCGACGGCAAGCGCCTCTCGACCTTCGTGGAGCTCGCCCGTTGAAGCGCAAGCCGTTCCTCGCCGGCAACTGGAAGATGAACCTCGACCGCAAGGGCGCGCTCGAGCTCGCGCGCTCCCTGCGCGACGCGCTCTCCGCGAGCGTGCTCGCCGAGCGCGATGTCGCGGTCTTCCCGCCCTTCGTCTACCTGGACGAGGTCGTGCGCGCGCTCGCGGGCTCCGGGATCGGGGTCGGCGCCCAGAACCTGTGCGACGAGAAGCATGGCGCCTTCACCGGCGAGGTCTCGGCCGAGATGCTCGTCGACATCGGCGCCACCTGCGTGCTCGTCGGCCACAGCGAGCGCCGCCACCTCTACGGCGAGGGCGACGAGCTCTGCAACCGCAAGGTCCAGCGCGCCCTCGCGGCCGGGCTGTCGACGGTGCTGTGCGTGGGGGAGCAGCTCGACGAGCGCGACTCCAACCGCACCGACCTTGTCATCGGCCGCCAGCTCACGGCGGGACTCAAGGGCCTCTCGGCCGAGCAGCTCGGCCGGGTCACGATCGCTTACGAGCCCGTCTGGGCCATCGGCACCGGCCGCAACGCCACCCCGGAGCAGGCGGGCGCGGCCCACACGCACCTTCGCGGCGTGCTCGCGGGCCTGTACGACGCGCGGCTCGCCCAAACCGTGCGCATCCAGTATGGCGGCAGCGTCAAGCCCGATAACATCGCGACCCTGATGGCCGCGCCGGATGTCGACGGCGCGCTCGTCGGGGGTGCTTCCCTCAAGGTCGATTCCTTCCTCGGGATCGTCCGCTTCCACTAGAGTCCCTCCGCCCGCCCTCCGCGCGGGCGCAAGCCATGTCGATCCTCACCGTTCTCTGCTACATCCTCTTCGTCCTCGCGGCGATCGTGTTGATCGTCGTCGTGCTCCTGCAGGAAGGTCGCGGCGGCGGCTTCGGAGAGGCGCTCGGCGTCCACGGCCGCGAGACCTTCGGCCCCGGCTCGAAGGGCATCAACACCTTCACGGCCTGGACGGCTGCGGTGTTCCTCGGCGCGGCCCTCGTGATCCACTTCATGAACAAGACGCCGCATTCCGCGATCGACTCGATCCCGGGCCCGGTGCTGACGCCGGCTCCGCTCGACGCCGGCGCTCCCGCCCCGGCCGACTCGACGGCTCCGCCTTCCAACCAGTAGCGCCATGAACCAGGAACAAGTCCTCGACCTGTTCCGGCGCACCAACGCGATGCTGGAAGGTCACTTCCTGCTCTCGTCCGGTCGCCACTCGAACCGCTACTTCCAGTGCGCGCTCTTGCTCGCCGATCCGCGCAAGGCGGAGCATCTCGCGCAGGCCGTCGCCGCCAAGCTCACTGTCGCGCCCGACATCGTGATCGGGCCGGCGATGGGCGCGGTGACATGGGCCCACGAAGTCGCGCGCGCGCTCGGCCTCAGCTCGTACTTCACCGAGCGCGTCAACGAGAAGTTCGCCCTGCGGCGCGGGTTCCACCTCGAGCCGGGCCAGCGCGTGCTGGTGGTCGAGGATGTGCTCACCACCGGCGGCAGTTGCCGCGAGGTGTTCGAGGTCGTGCGCAGCTACGGCGCGGTTCCGATCGGCGTCGCGTCGATCATCAATCGCTCCGGCCTCGCGCAGCCGTTCGAGCAGGACAGCCTGCCGTTCACATGTCTCGCACAGGTCGATGTGCAGTCCTGGCTGCCCTCGGAGTGCCCGCTGTGCGCGGCCGGCACCCACGGGCCCGCGATCAAGCCCGGCAGCCGCCCCGGCGCGGTGAAGGCGAGCTAGCGCGACGATGCGCTCGATGACCGGCTTCGGCTCCGCGAGTCGGAGCGAGAGAGGGCTGGCGCTGCGCGCGGAAGTGCGCGCGGTGAACCACAAGTTCCTGCAGCTCAAGCTGCGCCTGCCCGACGAACTCGGCGCACTCGAGGCCGAGGTCGAGGCGCGCGTGCGCGAGCGGCTCGAGCGCGGCGCGGTCAACCTGAACGTGGCGCTCGATTCCGGCGTGGCGCTGGCGCCGATCGAGCTCGACCTCGCGCTCGCGCAGCGCTACCGCGAGCTGCTCGAGAAGCTCAACGACGAGCTGCGACTCGGCGCCAAGCTCGGCATCGACGACATCGCGCGCCTGCCCGGCGTGTTTCGCAGCGCGCCCGACTCTGCGGCCGTCGCGGCGGCGCGCTCCGTGCTGTTCGCCGTCGTCGACGCGGCGCTCGATGCACTCGGCGAGATGCGCGAGCGCGAGGGTGCGGTTCTTTCTCGCGACCTCGGGCTGCGCGGCGCGACCATCGCCGCGATCGTCGAGCGCATTCGCACGCGCATGCCACTCGTCGTGCGCGCGCACCAGGAGAACCTCCAGCGGCGCGTGGCCGAGCTGCTCGGCCCCGGCACGGCGCTCGCGCCCGCGGACCTCGCGCGCGAGATCGCGCTGATCGCCGACCGGCTCGATGTGACCGAAGAGCTCACGCGCCTCGCCAGCCACTTGGGCCAGCTGCAGGCCCTGTGCGCCAAGCGCACGCCCGTCGGTCGGCAGCTCGACTTCCTCGTGCAGGAGTTCCTGCGCGAAGCGAACACGATCGGCTCCAAGTGCAACGATGCCGAGGTCGCGCACGCGGTGGTGGAGCTCAAGACCGAGATCGAGCGCCTGCGCGAGCAGGTGCAGAATGTGGAGTAGGCCGTGCCGAGCCGCGAAGCGCCGACGCGCAAGGGCCAGATGGTGGTGATGAGCGGGCCGTCGGGCGCCGGCAAGAGCACGCTCTGCCGCCGCCTGCTCGAGGACCCGCGCGTGCACTTCTCCATCTCCGCCACGACGCGCGCCATGCGCAAGGGCGAGGTCGACGGCCGCGACTACCACTTCATCAACCCCGAGCAGTTTCGTCAGCTGATCCGCGAGGGCGCCTTCATCGAGCACGCGGAAGTGCACGGCAACCTCTACGGCACGCTGCGCAAGCCGATGGAGGAAGCGCTCGCCCGCGGCGAGGTGTTCCTGCTCGAGATCGATGTGCAGGGCGCCAACCAGCTCAAGGCTCTCGGCGAACCCGGCCTGTATGTGTTCGTGGCCCCGCCGGACTTCGAGACCCTGCGCCGGCGCCTCGTCGGCCGCGGGACCGACGCGCCGGAAATCGTCGAGCGCCGCCTCAAGAAGGCCGAGGACGAGTACCGCGAGCGCGTGAAGTACGATCATATCGTGATCAACGACGAGATCGAGCGCGCCCTGCGCCAGATCCGCTCGTTGATCGGGCTCGAGTGAGCGCCGACCCAGCCGCATCAAGGAGAGCACCCCGACCATGGCCCGCATCCTGCTCGTCGCCGGCGCCTCGGTGGCCGTCTACAAGGCCTGCGACCTCGCCAGCAAGCTGGCGCAGGCCGGTCACGAGGTGCGCTGCGTCCTGACGCCCCGGGCGGCGACGCTCGTTCATCCCCAGCTGTTCGAGGCCGTCACCGGAGAGCGCGCGGCGGTCGACGAATTCGGGCCCGAGCGCCGCGGCGCCATGGACCACATCGAGCTCGCCACCTGGGCCGAGCTGCTGCTCGTCGCCCCCGCGAGCGCCGGGCTGCTCTCGCGCCTCGCGCTCGGTCTGGCCGACGACCTCGCGAGCACGGTCGCGCTGGCGCTGCCCGCCGGCCGGCCGCGCCTCGTGGCCCCGGCCATGAACCCGCACATGCTCTGCTCGCCGCCGATCGCGCGGAACCTCGCCACCCTGCGCGGCGACGGCTGGCAGGTGCTCGAGCCCGACAGCGGCCACATGGCCTGCGGCGTCGACGGCAAGGGACGCCTGAGGGAGCCCGCGGAGCTCGTCGCCGCCGTCGCCGCGGCCCTCGCGCGCCGATGAGCCCGCGCCGCCCCTTGAGGATCCTCGTCAGCGCCGGTCCGACCCGGGAGTGGCTCGACCCGGTGCGCTACCTGTCGAACGCCTCGAGCGGGAAGATGGGCTTTTCCATCGCCGCCGAGGCGGCGCGGCGGGGCTGCTCGGTGACCCTCGTCGCCGGTCCGGTGGCCCTGGAGACGCCCGCGGGGGTGCGACGGATCGATGTCGAGAGCGCGCGCGAGATGCTGGCCGTCCTGCGGCGCGAGTTCCGCGGCGCCGAGGTGCTGTTCATGGCGGCGGCGGTGGCCGACTGGCGAGCGGCACGGCGGCTGGGCGGCAAGTGGCGCGCCAAGGACGGCGGGGCGGCGCGCGCGCGGCTCGAGCTGGTGCGCAATCCCGATGTGGTCGCGACCCTCGCGCGCCGCAAGGGAGCGCGCCGGGTGGTGGCGTTCGCGCTCGAAACGGGCTGTGGACTGCGCCGGGCGCTGGGGAAACTTGCCCGCAAGAACGCGGACTTCATCGTGCTGAACGACGCTTCGGTCTTGAATAGCGAGCGCGCGACCGTGACGATCCTCGGGCAGGACGGGTCCGTGCAGCGCGTCGAGCGCCGCACGAAGCGCGCTGTCGCCGCCGTGTTGGTCGATCTCGTCGACCCGCCGCGCGAGCGACATCGCTAGGAACGCGCAAGTTCTTGCGCGCGCTCCCGTCTCGGTGTCCATGGCGAGGGGTGTGCGGGTGGCGCGGAAAGATCCGGCAAGGTCGAAGCAAGCGAGCGGGATGTTCGCGCGCGCGAGCGCGTGGGCCCGCGGTCTGTTCGGTTCGGACGCGAGCGCGGCGAGCGCGCCCGACGAGTCGCCCGCCGCGCGCAAGGGCAAGCAGGAGCGCGAACTCACCAGCGCCGAGGAGCGCACCACCGCCGCGCACATCCAAGAGATCAAGGGACTGCTCTTGATCGCGCTGTCCCTGTGGCTCGGCGTGTCGATGGTGAGCTTCTACGCGCCGCCGGGCGATCCGCTCGCCAAGGGCTACAACTGGGGCGGACTCGTCGGCTACTACTACGCCAAGGGCGCGTTTGCGGCCGCCGGCAATGCGGGCGCGTTCCTGTGCGTGCTCGGCTGCGCGTGGGGCGCGGTGCTCGTCGCGCGCAAGGAAGTCAAGCTCGCCGCGCTGCGCCTCGTCGCCGGCCTGTGCTTCGTGCTCGCCTTCGCGTGCATCATCCAGCTCGCGGTCGATCCCGAGGGCGCGCTGGAGCCGACGGCGCGCTCGCCCTACGGCCCCGGCGGCTGGCTCGCGTTCCGCCTGACGCCGGTGCTGGTCGAGAAGTTCGGCTACGGCGGCCTGTGGATCCTCTTGCCGGTGCTCGCCGCGGTGTCGTTCATGCTCGCCACCGAGATGGCGTTCTATCCGGCGCTCGCGGCCTTCGGTGAGTGGGCGCGCAAGCGCCGCGAAGAGCGCGGCGAGTCGCTCCTTCGCTCGGTGTCCCTGTGGATGGGTCGGCTCGTGCTCGGCCTGTGGGACTTCGTGCGCGGCAACGACATCGGCGCCACGGCGGACGCGTTGGTTTCGGCCGAAGTTGGCGCGAACAGCGCGAGCGCGGTCGCAACGCCCGAGGCCACGACGGACAAGCCCGCGCGCTCGCGACGCCAGCACCCGCTCGACGAGGACAACATCGTCGACGACGACGAGGACATCGGCGTGCACATGCTCGAGCCCGTGCCGGCACCGCTCCCAGCGAGCCCCACCGAGCGCCTCGGCGACAGCGAGGACGGCGACATCGGCTCCGAGGGACCGGAGGGGGGATTGGTACTCCCGCCGCCCGACGACGAGTCGGTCGTGCTGCCCTCCGTCGACGAGGCCGAGCTCGCCGAAAAGCGCCGGCGTTTCGCGGAGAAGCTCGCGGAACGCGCCAAGCCCAAGGAAGTCGAGAAGCAGCGCTCGCTCGACTTCGAGCTGCCGACCAGCGGCGTCGACAACTGGACCTACCCGCCGCTGTCGCTGCTGATCGCCTCCGAGGCGCAGAGCGCCGCGAGCAGGGACGGGCTGGAGGCTCAGGCGCGTGCGCTCGAGGCCGTGCTGCGCTCGTACAAGGTCGATGCGGCGGTGGTCGAGGCCAAGGTCGGCCCGACCGTCGTGCTGTTCGAACTCGAAGTCGCCTCGGGCACGCGCCTCAACAAGATCACCGGCCTGCAGCAGGAGATCGCGGGCGCGCTCAAGGCCACATCGGTGCGCGTGATCGCGCCGATCCCGGGCAAGTCGGTGGTCGGCGTCGAGGTGCCGAGCCCCGCGCGCCGCACGGTGCGCATCTCCGAGATCGTTCGCGAAGAGGCCTACGACAGCAAGAACTACGGACTGCCGCTGTTCCTCGGCGTCGACACCGAAGGCGCGCCCGTGGTCGAGGACCTCGCGCGCATGCCGCACCTGCTCGTCGCCGGCACGACCGGCTCGGGCAAGTCGGTGTGCATCAACACGATCCTCGCGAGCTTCCTGCTCACGCGTTCCCCGCAGGAGGTGAAGCTGATCCTGATCGACCCCAAGCAGGTCGAGCTCGAGATGTTCTCGCGCATCCCGCACCTCATGGGCCCGACGGTGACGGACATGAAGCGCGCGACGATGGTCCTGAACTGGATCGTCGAGAAGATGGAGGCGCGCTACGAGCTCTTCAAGCACGCCAAGGTCAAGAACATCAAGGCCTACAACTCGCTCAGCGAGGCCGAGTTGCGCGAGCGCATGGGCGAGCACTTCGAAGAGGATCGCACGCCGCGCAAGTCGCACTACATCGTCATCGTGATCGACGAGTTCGCCGACCTGATGATGATCGCCAAGAAGGAAGCCGAGCGGACGGTCATGCGCCTCGCGCAGAAGTCGCGCGCCGTCGGCATCCACCTGATCCTCGCCACCCAGCGCCCCTCGACCGATGTCATCACGGGCGTGATGAAGGCCAACCTGCCGTGCCGCGTCGCCTTCAAGGTCACCAACGGCGTCGACAGCCGCGTGATCGTCGACACGCAGGGCGCGGAGAAGCTGCTCGGCAACGGCGACATGCTCTACACGCCCCCGGGTACCTCGGGCGTCAAGCGCGTGCAGGGCGTCTATGTGGACGACAGCGAGCTCGAGAAGATCGTCTCGTTCGTGACCAAGGACTCGGTGCAGACCTACTCGCAGGAGCTCGTGCAGCTCACCACGGGCGAGGGCAAGAACCTCGCCGACTTGATGAGCCCGCGCGCAGGCGAGGACGACGAGGACGACGAGGGCGGGAGCAGCACGCGCGGCGGCGGCATCGAGGACGCGCTCGACGATCCCGACTGGGACAGGGCCGTGCGCGTGGTGCTCAAGACCAAGCGCGGCTCGGCGAGCCTGCTCCAGCGCGCGCTGGGCGTCGGCTACACGCGCGCCTCGCGCCTGCTCGACCTGATGTCCGAATATGGCATCGTCAGCGACCACAAGGGCAGCAAGGCACGCGAAGTGCTGATGACCCTCGAGCAGTGGGAAGAGCAGCACGGCAAGGATCCCCACGACCTCGGGGACCCGGCCGAGCACGGCTAGCTCCCGCTGGAACACCCGCTGGAACACCCGCTGGAACACCCGCTGGAACACCCGCTTGAACACCCGCTT